>Ga0209062_1001066_pt1 | contig 55988 bp, 53 predicted proteins | sample Coa_R2_2_FD_187158 | JGI IMG/M metagenome (GOLD analysis project Ga0209062, IMG submission 187158) | Surface soil microbial communities from Centralia Pennsylvania, which are recovering from an underground coalmine fire - Coalmine... | ecosystem: Environmental > Terrestrial > Soil > Unclassified... | reverse complement strand
CCGCGGCGACGGGGAACGCGATTGGATCCTGCTGCGCGCCAACATGACCGAAAACACGTATCTCCTCGACGGCGACGTCTTCGCCGACGGCCGCTATTTTTTTAAAGTCACCGCGTCGGACCGGCCGTCGAATCCGGCGGAGCTCGCGCGGGAAACGGAGCTGGTGAGCGCGCCGGTGCTGATCGACAACACGCCGCCAAGCGTCACCGCCTCCGCGCCGCGCCGCGATGCGCGCGGCCTCGCGATCGATGTCGATGCGGAAGACCGCGGAGGCGCGCTGCGGCGCTGCGAATATTCGGTCGATGCCGGGCCATGGCTGCCGGTCGAGGCGGCAGACGGCGTGACTGATTCCTCGCGCGAGCGATTCAACATCACCATCGCGAATCTCCCGCCGGGCGAGCATCTGATTGTGATCCGCGTATTCGATCTGGCCGGCAACGCCGGACTGGCGAAGGTCGTGGTGCGGTAGCCTACTTCGAGACTTGCAGTAAATTCACGGCCATGTCAAAGAACGCAAGCCCGGTGATCGCGACAACCACTCCCGCGGCGATCTGCCAGAAGCGCTCGATCGCCGCAGAGAATCCGGGCGTGCCGACGATCAGGCCAACGATAAATCCGCCCGCGATTCCGCCGACGTGCGCCGCCCAGTCCGTGCCCGGAATCAGGCTAAGCGCCAATCCGTAAATCGCCCAGCGCATATAAAAACCGCGAATGGCAGAGCCGCGCGATCCGCGCTCGCGCACGCCCATGGCGATCATCGCGCCGATCAATCCGAAAATCGCGGCCGAAGCGCCGATCGACAGGCCGGGCAGAAGAAAAAGGCTCGTAACGAAGCCGGTGATGTTCGAAATCAGATAAATCAGCAGATATCGCGCGCCGCCAAAAGAATCCTCCACTTGCGCGCCCAGGTCGAACAGCACCCACATATTCATCAGAATGTGCAAAATTCCGCCGTGGAGAAAGCCCGCTGTAATCAGCCTCCACCACTGCCCCTGCGCGATCTCGGGAGCATACTTGGCGCCGAAATTCACCAGAACCTGGCTATCCACATCCACCGCGCCGCCGCCCGCGCGCATGCTGGCCAGCACGGTCGCGATGTATAAGCCGGTGTTGATCAAAACCAGCACGATGGTGAGAAATCGCGCGTGTGGGATTAGCCCGCCCAAATCGTCGGCCGTCGACCGCCGGTAAACGGGCCGGGGATTCACTTCGCTGTTGCAATAAGGGCAGACGCGATCGTCGGCGGAGATGAATGCCCGGCACTGCGGGCACATGCGGCGTTTTTCCACTAATTGATTGTAACGGGTCGATCGAGGTTCACCGCTGGCGCGAGGAACCGCCGCCGCGGCTTACAAAGCGGCTTCCCTTGATGAAAAAGCGCAGCGGAAGATCGGCTGATTTGGTGATTCCGATCCGCGGCGACACGCCGATCTCGAACACAGGCTGGTTCTCTTCGGCGAAAACTTGAATCGGCCCGCAAGTGACGTCGGCGCCGTTGTGCTTCAGCCCGATCCCCAGCGCTCGCGTCAGCTTGCCCGGACCATTCGCCAGATCCTCATCGCGGCGCGCCGTTGGTCTGCGGCGGCGCATTTGCGCGATGCCTTCGAGCGGCTCCAGCGCGCGGATCAGCACGCATCCGGCAACTCCGGCCGGCTCGGCGATCAGGTTCAGGCATTCATACATCCCATAGATGAAATAGACGTAGGCGTGGCCGGGTGGTCCGAAAATCACGCGATTGCGGTGGGTGGGACCGTGCGCGGAGTGCGCGGCCAGATCGCCGATGCCGAGATAAGCCTCCGTCTCGACGATGCGGCCGGAACATCTTCCGTGCGCAATGATTTTTCCCGGAAGATCCCGCGCGACCTCCACCGTGGGTCGCGCGTAGAAGGATCGCGGCAGCGGCTTCAACCGTTCTTACAGCTCCAGCTTGCCGGCGAAGATCATATTCTTCAGCGCGAACCTGAGCTTCACCGGAATCGAGGCGAACTTCGCGCGGAACTCGACTTCCTTATCGTCGAGCGTCAGCGGGATGGTTCGCGGAAACGCAAACACCGCGATGGTGTCTCCATTTACCCGGCGCAGCATAAAGTCGATGGGCTTGATCGGATCCTGCCCCTTCACCGTTAACGCCGCGTCGGCAATCGCCTGCGTTTTGATCTCTTGCGCGTCGCCGCGCAGTGTGTTGGCCGGCAGCCCGGAAACGGTGATCAGGTAATTTTTCTCCTCCGTTTCGAGAATGCGCCGGGCTTCCGGCGACGTCCCCGCCTCCGATCCGTATCTGGCGCGCACGCGCGCCTGTTTCACCGGCAGCGCGCTTTCCCATCGAACGGTGAAGGTCAGCATCGGCGCCGTGCCGCGATCCGGATCGGCGTTCTGCGCCGAGCGCCCCACGCCGCTGCGCGGTGCGTCACCCATCGGATCGGGAGTCACCTCATTGGGGTTGCCGATTTCCGTCATGCTGCCGCGCGCGCCCAGCCCGCGCTTCCCCCCACCGGTCCGCGGGGGAACCAGATCGCCCGCAATATTCACCGGCCTGGCCCAGGGCGAATCGTCGAGCATCTTTTTGACGTTTTTCTCGCTCCATTCCGTGTATGGCTTCGCCTGCCAGAAATCGGCGGCGCAAAGCGGCGCCACAATCAAAAGACAAACGGCAAATTTTCGCATAATCGTGAGCTAGTATAACGGAAGTAGGCTTTGTGGGGCAGGCCGCAAAAGCCGCGCGCCGCTCTCACATTCAACATGCGCCTGTTCACCGCGATTGACATCGACCCGGCGGTAAGGACCAAGCTGGCCGATCTGCTCCATCGTCTCCGGCCGCTTGCCAGGCTGAGCTGGACCACGCCCGATCGCATGCACATCACGACGAAGTTTATCGGCGAATGGCCCGACGATCGGCTGGAAGAAATCAAAAGAACGCTTGCGAGCGTCGGATCGCCGGGCGCATTCGACATCGAAATCAGCCGCCTCGGGTGGTTCCCCAATGAGCGCCACCCCCGCGTGTTCTGGGCGGGCGTTTACGGCGGCGCGCCGCTTGAATCTCTGGCGCATTCAACCGAGGAGGCCCTCTTCAAACTCGGCGTTGCGCGGGAGCAGCGCGGGTATTCTCCGCACCTGACGCTGGCGCGAATCCGGGAAGACGTTCCGCTCGACGCGCTGCGGCGCGAAATCGATGCGCTGCGGGAGATCCAGTTCGGCGTAATTCGCCCCAGCGCGTTTTATCTCTTTTTATCGCGAGCCGGGCGATACACGAAGCTCGCCGAATTTCAACTCACATGAACGGATTCGCAGCAGCCGTGATCGCCTATCTGATCGGAGGCATCCCCTTCGGTTTTTTGCTGGTGCGGCTCGCCACCGGACGCGACGTGCGCAAGGAGGGCAGCGGCAATATCGGGGCGACGAATGTACTGCGCACCACCGGACGCGGCATCGCGGTGCTCACCCTGCTGCTGGATATCGCCAAAGGTTATGTCTCGGTCTGGATCGCGGCGAAACTGACCGGCGATGATCCGGCCTGGACCGCGCTCGCTGCGGTTGCCGTGATGGCGGGTCACGCCTATCCGGTCTTTCTCGGATTCAAGGGCGGGAAAGCCGTCGCCAGCTTTATCGGAGCATTCTTGTACCTCGCCCCGCTGCCGCTCGCGGCAGTGCTGGTGGTGTTCCTCGCGGTGGTGGCGGCGACGCGGCACATTTCCGCCGGATCGATCACCGGCGCGGCCCTGTTCCCCCTGGGCGTTTGGCTGATTGATCATCCGCCACTTCCCGTGTTTCTGGCCGCGCTGGCCGCCGGAGCATTTATCGTGTATCGCCATCGCTCCAATATTCAGCGCATCCGCGCGGGCAAGGAGAACGTCTTCGCCTGGACCCGAAAATGAAGCTGGCGATTTTGGGAGGCGGAAGCTGGGGCACGGCGCTGGCCATCGCGCTCGCGCCGCGCTTCGACGAGATCCGTCTGTGGGTGTTCGAGAAAGACCTGGCCGAAAGGCTGCATAGATCGCGTGAGAACGACGTTTTTCTTCCCGGTTTCCGGCTGCCGGAAAATGTCCAGGTTACGGCGGATCTCGGCGACGCCGCCGGCGCCGGAATCGTGCTGGGGGTCACGCCGTCGCGCCACGCGCGCGCCGTCTATTCGGCGGCCGCGCCATATTTCAACCCGTCGATGATTTTCGTCAGCGCGACCAAAGGGCTGGAACAGAACACGTTGTTGCGGGTTTCCGAGGTTATGGCGCAGGTTTTGCCTTTTCGCGCGAAAATCGCGGTTTTATCCGGACCGACGTTCGCCCGTGAAATCGCCCGCGGCGAGCCGGCCGCCATCGTGATCGCATCCGGGGAGGAAACGGTGGCCACGACAGTACAGAGAGCGTTTTCAGGACCCTCCTTCCGCTTGTACGCGAACTCGGATATGATTGGCGTGGAGATCGGAGCAGCGTTAAAGAACGTGATCGCGATCGGGGCCGGAGTTTGCCACGGTTTGGGCTTAGGGAACAATACTTTAGCGGCGCTGATCACGCGCGGTCTGGCGGAGATTACGCGTCTGGCGGTGGCCATGGGCGGCGAGGCGCGGACGCTGGCGGGCCTGGCCGGACTAGGCGATCTGGTCCTGACGTGCAGCGGAGAATTAAGCCGTAACCGCCGGGTAGGCATTGAGTTAGCCAAGGGGCGGAGCCTTCAGGAGATCGTGGGATCAATGGCCATGGTGGCCGAAGGAGTGGAGACCTGTTCGGCCGCCGTGGCGCTGGGTATTAAATTCGCCGTGGATCTGCCGATTATTCATCAAATGCACGCGGTTTTGCATTGCGGGAAGAGTCCGCGGGAGGCGCTCCGCGATCTGATGGAGCGGTCGCTCAAGAGTGAGTAAGCCGCGCATTGGCGCCGGCGAGGCGCAACCTTCCACCAGTCCTAGGGTTAAGAAGGGTATGGAGGCAGTTGCCGCCCTGGAACGCGACGCCGAGCTGATGCTGCGCGTCCGCGAGGGCGATGAAACCAGTTTCGCGTTATTGTTGGAACGGCATCGCGCCCCGGTCGTACATTTTTTGTACCGGATGGTTCAGAATCAGGCGGTATCGGAAGAGCTGGCGCAGGAAGTTTTCCTGCGTGTTTATCGAAGCCGCGCCACCTATGAGCCGACCGCGAAATTCACCACCTGGCTGTTTCGCATCGCCACTCATCTGGCGCTCAACTGGATTCGCGACGGTAAGAAGGAAAAAAGCCAGGAAAGTTTGAATGAGGAGCTGCTGGACGGAGCCGAAAGACAGGTGCCGGACCGGCAGCCGACGGTAGAGCAGGAATTGTTATACGCCGTAAAGCTGAACGAAGTCCGGCGGGCCATCGAAACCCTGCCGGAAAAACAGCGCGCGGCGGTGATGATGCACAAATACGAGGAACTCGACTACGCACAGATCGCCAAGGCGCTGCGATGCTCGGAATCGGCGGTGAAATCACTGCTGTTCCGGGCCTATGAAACGCTCCGGTCGCGGCTGGCGCACATGGCTTAGTTGTTTGAGGGGAGAACGATGCGTTGCATGAAGCAGTCACAAGACGGCGCGCGAATTCTGATCGAATACTGCGCCGGCGCGCTCGATCCGATGCACGCAGCCGAGGTCGAACGCCATCTCGAAAGCTGTACGGATTGCCGGGCGTTGGTCGAAAGGCAGACGGAGTTGTGGGAAGCGCTGGATTGCTGGAAAGCGCCGCAGGTATCGGCGGACTTTGACGCTCGCCTGTATGCGCGAATCGCGCGGGAACAGGCGGCGCCGTCCTGGAAGAAATGGGCGCGGCGGATCTTTGAGCCGGCCGTTCCGGCGCCGTTCTGGAAACCGCTTGCTTCGCTCGCCGCGGCCGGCGCGGTGCTGGCGATCGGGCTGATGATCCAAACCACCCCGCATCCGGCCCGGACCCCGCAGGTACATGCCGATCAGGTGGATATCGAGCAGGTCGCCAAGGCCCTGGACGATCTGGATATTCTCGCGCCCGCCAATTCGATGTAAAATTTTATGCGAATGCGCCTCGAGATCGCCGCAGCGGCGTTAATGCTGGTGTGGGCGGCGGTGTCTCCGCTCGCGGCGCAAAAGCGTTTGAGCGCGCCTCCGCCCCCGCGAGTTCAGAATCACCCCAACGCGAATCCGGGAAAGCAAAATCCCGGAAAGCAAAATCCGGTGGAGCAGTTGGAGCGCTTTGAGCAGATGTCGCCGGAAGAGCGCCAAAAGGCCCTGGCGAAACTGCCCGCGGCGCGACGCGCTCGCGTCGAGACGCAGCTTGCCAATCTGGACAAACTCACGCCGGAGCAGCGGGCGCGCCGCATCGCGCGCCTGCAAGCGCTTCAGAGCCTCCCGCCGGAGCGGCGCAAGGCGGTGCAGCAGGAAATTCAGGATCTGCGCGCTCTTCCGCCGCGTCTGCGCGCGGCGCGGTTGAACGGCGACGAGATGAAGACATTCTCGCCGGTGGAGCAGCAACTGATCCGCGATACTTTCCCAAAGGCCGCCAGGGGCTTGCCCGAAAATCCGTAAGCTGGCGAAGCGACGAAACGGTCGGCCGCCGCGGTCCATCATCGAAGCATGATTTGGGAGCGGATTGAATCCAACTACGAAACAATGTGCCGCGCCGCCGTGCCGGGAGGATGGCTGGTGCATCTGCTATACCGGTCCGGCGCGACCTCGATCGCGATGGTGTTTTACCCCGACCCGGAACACAGTTGGGACGGAAAATCCCCGGTTCTGCAAGATATGCAAGCCTCGCAACCATCCCCGGCACATTGATCGAAAGGCGGCGCCAACCGGCTTCAGCTAGACACAACGCGGCGTAAGCCGTTACGATGTCTTAAGCGACGCAACATACGATCTAATCTTTGTGAAATTTGCATGCCCGAACAATTGAGGCACGCCGTCATTGTCGGCGCGGGTCCGGCCGGCCTGACCGCCGCGCTCGAGCTTTTGCGCCGCACCGACATCGTCCCCATCGTGCTCGAGCAGAGTTCCGCGATGGGCGGCATTTCTCGTACCGTCAATTACAAAGGCAACCGCATGGATATTGGAGGACATCGCTTCTTCTCCAAATCCGATCGCGTCATGAACTGGTGGCTGGAGGTGATGCCGCTCGAAGCCACTTCGGAAGCGGCAACCTTCATCACTTATCACAATCAAAGCCGCAGCATCTCTTCGAGCGGCGAGCGTTCCGCCGACGCGCGCGTCGAGGATCGCGTCATGCTGATCCGCAACCGCAAATCGCGGATCTATTTTCTGCGCAAATTTTTCGAGTATCCGATCGCCTTGAGCCCGCAAACCCTGCGAAACCTGGGAATGTGGCGCACCGTGAAGATCGGCGTCAGCTATGCCCGCAGCGCCATCCGCCAGATCCGGCCGGAAAAGACGCTGGAGGATTTTTTCATCAATCGCTTCGGCCGGCAGCTTTATCTCACGTTTTTTAAATCCTACACCGAGAAGGTGTGGGGCGTTCCCTGTAACGCGATCAGTGCCGACTGGGGAGCGCAGCGCGTCAAGGGTCTGTCCATCACCAAGGCCATTCTTCATTTCCTCAAAAAGCTGCGCGGCGGCGAGAAAGACCTGAGCCAGAAAAACGTGGAAACCTCGCTGATCGAAAAATTCCTCTATCCCAAATTCGGTCCCGGCCAGCTTTGGGAGTGCGTCGCGCAAATGATCAAGGATCGCGGGGGCATCATTGAAACCGGCTGGTCCGTCGATCGCATCCTCACGCAAAACGGCCGCGTCACGGGAGTTGAAGCCGTTCGCCAGGACGGCGCGCGTAAACAGTTCCTGGGCGATTACGTCTTTTCGACCATGCCGATCAAGGAGCTGATCCGGTCGCTCGACGCCGACGTTCCGGAAAATGTCCGGCAGGTCAGCGAAGGGCTGATTTATCGCGATTTCATCACCGTCGGCATGCTGCTCAACAAACTTAAGATCAGCGACAAGGACGGCCCCGATTCGGCCGGCGCGCGCCTGCTCAAAGACAACTGGATCTACGTGCAGGAGCCCGACGTACTGGTGGGGCGCATCCAGATTTTCAACAACTGGAGCCCCTACATGGTCTCCGATCCGCAAAAAGTGTGGATGGGCCTGGAATATTTTTGCAACGAGACCGACGAGCTTTGGAATAAGCCGGACGCGGAAATGATCGCGCTCGCCGCCGAAGAAATGGAGCGTATCGGGATCTTTTCGCGCTCCGATCTTCTCGACGCCGTGGTGATCCGCGTCCCCAAAACCTACCCGGCGTACTTCGGCACCTACGATCGTTTTCAGGAGCTGCGCGACTACATCGATAAATTCGAAAATCTATACCTGGTCGGCCGCAACGGGATGCACCGCTACAATAATCAGGACCATTCCATGCTCACGGCCATGACCGCCGTCGATAACATCATCGAGGGCCGGACGGATAAATCCAATATCTGGGCCGTCAATACAGAACAGGATTATCACGAAGCGAAAACGGAAGCGCCGCAACAGCAGACCAAAAAAGTAACGGCCTGAAAAGCAGTACGGTCATGCCGGATCTTGCCGCAACACCGGTTCGAAAGCGCCCGCCGCTTCGCGATCTCCTCCTCGGCGCCTCCGAAAGCACCAGCATCCAGTTCGCGCGATACACCGTGGTTGGCGGAATCGCCTTCGCCGTCGATTTCGGCGTTCTCTTTCTGCTGACGCGTTTCGCCGGGATTTATTATCTGACCTCCGCGACGATTTCTTTCGTGCTCGGGCTCGCCGTGAATTACGCGCTCAGCCGCCGCACGATGTCCAACGCCACGCTTGAATTCACCATGTTTGCGCTGATCGGCGTCGCCGGACTCGGCTTGAATGAGCTCGGCACGAATCCGCCGGGATGATTTCCGCAAGCGAACAAATCGAAGCGGTCAACGCCCTCCAAACGAAGTACCGCGCCGTGCTCGTCACGCCGGATTACACGATCTACGAAAGACAATCCTGAACGGTTCGCGGTCCGGGCATTCCGATTCGACTCTTTCGTTAATATATGTACGTGAAACGCACGCTTGCATCTTTCCTTCTGCTTTTGCCCGCGTTCGCCGCGCCGCCGACGCCGGAAAGCCACTTCGGACACAAGATCGGCGTCGATAACGAGCTGCTCGATTGGGATAAAGTCGTCAGCTATTTTCAGGCGCTTGAACAATCGAGCGACCGGATCAAATTCAAGGAGCTCGGCAAATCCGTCGAGGGCCGGCCGCAGATCGCCGCGATCATCTCCTCGGCGGCCAACATCAGGAATCTCGATCACTACCTCGATATCCAGCGCCGCCTCTCGGACCCGCGCCGCACCACCCCGGCCGAGGCCGCGCGCCTTGAAGCCGAAGGAAAAGCGATCGTCATGATCACCTGCTCGATCCACGCCACCGAGGTCGCCTCAACCCACACCGCGGTCGAGTTCGCCTATCGCCTGCTGACCGAGCAAAATCCGAAATTTCGCGCGATTCTCGACAACGTGATCCTTCTTCTGGAGCCGTCGCAAAATCCCGACGGAGTCGATATCGTCACCCGCTGGTACCGGCAAACGCGCGGCACGCCCTACGATGGATCGAACCCGCCGGAGCTCTATCATCACTACGTCGGCCACGACGATAATCGCGACTGGTACATTTTCACGCAGCCGGAAACCCGCAACACCGCTTCGCTCGAAAATCAGTGGCATCCCCAGATCGTTTACGACGTCCACCAGATGGGTCCCAACGGAGCGCGCCTGTTCGTTCCGCCGTGGATGGATCCGGTGGACCCCAACATCGATCCCATCCTGGCGAGCATCTGCAACATGATCGGCACCGGCGTCGCCACCGATTTGTATGCCGCCGGAAAAACCGGAATCGCCATCAACGGCGTCTACGATTTCTGGTCGCCCGCGCGGCAGTATCAGGCTTATCACGGCGGCGCGAGAATTTTAACCGAATCGGCCAGCGCGAAGCTCGCCACCCCGATCACGATCAAGCCCGAGGACATCGCCGAAAACGCCCTTGGCTATAATCCGCGCGAAAGAAGCTGGAATTATCTGGTCCCCTGGATGGAAGGCGCCTGGCATCTGCGAGACATCATCGATTATCAGGAAATCGCCTGGGAATCGATTCTGTATCAGGCCGCCATCAGGCGAAGCGACATGCTTCGCTATTTCTATCAGATCAACAAGGATAACGTCGATCGGGCAAGCCCCAACGCGTTCGTGATTTCCGCAAAGCAAAACGATCCGGGCGCCGCCAGGAAAATGCTCGAAACCCTGGTCTTCGGCGACATCGAGATTCAGCGCGCCTCCGATGCTTTCACCGCGGATGGAAAGCCGTTTCCCGCCGGAAGCTACGTGATCAGTATGCATCAGCCTTTTTCCGGATGGGCAAAAACATTGCTTGAAGTGCAAAACTATCCCGATTTGCGGCTGTATCCCGGCGGCCCGCCGAAGCGCCCCTACGACGTCACCGCGCAGACGCTGCCGTTGCTGATGGGCGTCGATGTCGCCACCGTGAAAGATAGCTTCACCGCGAATCTGAAACCCGCTACACGGTACAGTTTCGAATTGGACCATCCCAAACCCCCGGCCGGCTTCCCGGCAAGCGATGTGGATTCATGGAGAGAAGTGACCAGGATCTGGAAATCCGGAAAGCCGGTTTATCGTGACACCGCCACGGGCGATTTTTATGAATCCGCGGGCAATGGCCGAAAAGAAATTCCCGCGCCGCGCATCGGCATGTACCAAAGCTACAATCCCAGCATGGACGAGGGCTGGACGCGCTGGCTCTTCGACGATTTCGGTTTCGTCCAGACCTCGCTCCATAACGCCGATATTCAGGCCGGCGGCCTGCGGCGGCGCTTCGACACGATTATCATCCCGGATCAGCAGCGCGGCCAGATCGTGAATGGCCACCGCCCCGGCAGCATGCCTCCTCAATATTGCGGCGGAATCGGCGAAAAAGGCTCGGCCGCGCTGAAGGAATTCGTCGAGCAGGGGGGAACCCTGATTCTGCTCAATCACGCATCCGACTACGCCACGCAGGACTTGGGCGTGAAAGCCAAAAACGTGCTGGCCGGAGTCGCCAGTCGCGATTTCTATTCGCCAGGGTCGTTGCTAAACGTGAGTTTGAATCCGAAAAGTCCGCTGGCTTACGGAATGCCCGAGCGCATCACCTTGTGGAGCGAGCAGAGCCCGGCTTGGGACGCTCCGGCCGAGGACGTCGTGGCTCGTTATCCCTCGGACCACGTGCTCGCTTCGGGTTGGCTGCTCGGCGAAAAATATCTCGCCGGCAGGGCCGCGCTGTTGGATGTGCCCGTGGGCCAGGGCCGCATGATTCTCTTCGGAATGCGGCCGCAGTATCGTGGACAGAGCTATCAGAATTTCAAGCTGCTGTTCAACGCGCTCGTTTATCGCTAAGCGCCGCTATTTGCGCTTCTCCGCGACGGCGACCACTTCGACGCCGCGCTTGCGGCGATCCGCGGCGGCAGCTTGGCGGTGGCGCGCCGCTTCCTCTTGCCGCCGAACGTGAATTTCTTCCTCTGTCGCCAGCCGGTGCGACTTGGCGAGAATCATCTTTGCCGCAATGCGCGCCGGCGCTTCGACCAGCGCGCCGTCGCGGCTGGCCAGCCAGACGTCGGCCGGCAAGCTCGCCGCCAGCGCGTGGAGATCCTGCCAGTACTTTCTAAGATCACGCATCGCCGCCGCCTCGCAGCGCCCGGGCGATCTCTTCCATCGCACGCCGCTTTTCCTCCGCGCTCATCAGCGGATGAATGTCTTCCATCTTGATCGCTTCCCGCTGGCGCCGCCCTTCCATCTCCTGCGCCACGGAGCGGCGCAGTTCCTCCAGCGCCGCCGCGTCCAGCTCCCGGACCAATGCTCTGAATTTCGATTTCATCGTCTGTTCCTTTCGTTGTAGGCGCGCTCGATTTCGTCGGCGTTGGCCGAAATCTGGATCGCCATTTTCTTCAAGGCCGCCGCGCGGGCAAGCAGCGCGCCGGAAACGCCCTTCGATAAATCGACGGGCAGCACCATCTCCTCGGTAATCGCCTCGCGCATTTGCCCCAGCACGCGTTCGGCGCGCTCCCGCGCGATCGATTCCAGCGCCCGCGCGCGCGACATGGCCGCATGCGACTCGCCGCGCAGGGCCGCGATCTGCGCCAGCGGCAGCAAATGCTCGATAATCTGCTCAATCGCGCGCGTCACCAGGCCGTTCTCGCTCTCAATCGCGATCTGCGCAAGCAGTTTCTTGAAATCTGGTTTTTCGCCGGCGCACGCGCTCGCCACCAGCGTCTCGATCGCGGTCCGCGCCGCCGCGGCCGCCTGCTCGCGCAGTTCGCGAGCCAGCCCGCTCAACACCCGCTCCGCTTTTTTCAGTTTCGATAGATGCTCCTCGGCGTCCTGGTGCGCCGCGACGGCTGCGACAACCTCGGCCTGCTGCTCGGCGGTTGCGATCGATTCCTCGACCCGTTTCTGTAAATCCTGCGCCAGGCGATGCTCGTCCTCGATAGCAACGGCTTCGAGGGTGGGCGTTCTGGCGAGATCGAAACTCATAGGGATCTCCTCTGCGCCGATGTTATCGCGCGCGCCGCCGCGCCCAAGCCCGCAAAAACGTCAATTTGGTGAAAAAACGAAGTAAATTCGCGCGCAAAACGCCGCTTCCGGCGCAGGATCGGGGGATTTTTGTAAGCAATCTAAGCAATTCACCTCGTACCCCCCACCGCCCAGCCCCTGTTAGCATGCGGAGTGGGATATTGTATGTGCCGGCTGATGCTCGTCCTATTGCTCGGTATTACCGGATACGCGCAGTCTTTGGTCGAAAACGCCGCCGCGGCAGCCGGAGGCAGCGTCGGAGGAGTCGCGGGGAAAAAAGTCGGCGAGGGCCTCGCCGGCATTTTCAACAAGGTCGATAAAACCACCGCGAAAGCCGCCAAAACCCGCGTTTCGAAGGCGCAATTGAGCGATGCTTCCGACGAGTTGATGGAGGTCGGACCCGGCGTTCCCAGAAGTGCACCGTCCGTTCCGCCGCCCCCGCCGATTCATCGCGCCGTGGTTCGCAAAGTGGCGCGAACTCCCGCGCCCGTTCCGATTACGCCCGTGGTGCTAGCCGCGCCGCCGCCTCCGCCGCCGCAGGTCACTGGCGACGATCTCAATAAAATCTCCACCGGAATGAAGCGGGATGCGCTGCTGCAACTCGGGCCGCCCGCCGTTCGCATCACCATGTTCGAGGACGGGCACCTGCTTGAAATTTACCGTTACATGGCGAATGAGACGATTGTCGGCGTGGTGCGCCTGATCGATGGAAATGTAGCAGCCGTGCAAATGCCCTAAGATGGGCGTGTGCTGATCCGCGTTCTCACGCCGGAAGACGCGATTCCTTTTTCAAAACTACGGCGCGAACGGCTGGAAGAATCGCCGCGCGCCTTCGCCGAATCGCTCGCCGAGCACGATTCCCTCCCGCTTTCAAAAATCGCCGAGCGCCTCTCTCGCTCTCACGACAACTTCGTCGTCGGCGCGTTTTCGCCCAAAGCGGAACTGATCGGAATGGCGGGATTCGCGCGAAATCCGCGCTTGAAAAGCCGTCATAAGGGTGTAATTTGGGGCGTTTATGTCCGGCCGCGCTGGCGCGGTGCGGGCGTGGGGCGCGCGCTCTTAACCGAGTTAATTCGCCAGGCGAAAGAATACCCCGGCCTGGAGCAGATTCATTTGACCGTCTCCACCACGCAGGTTGCCGCTCGGCGCTTATATGAATCCCTTGGATTTGAAGTATTCGGGCATGAGCGCCACGCGCTCAAAATAGGTGACGATTACGTGGATGAAGACCACATGGTGCTGTGGTTAACGCCGCGCTGATTCTCTTTTTCTTCGATCGGCGATCCAGCCTGACCGGGATTGTAGAAAATGATTTTTCCGTGATATTAAGTAAGCAGTTCGGAACGCTGGAAAAATTGATGTAGGACGTGCTCGCAAAATATCAGCGTGCTGTCCGGGCCTACAGACTTGCGGTTCTCGTTCTCGCCGGCAAGCATGGTGAGGAGTTCGATGCGTACTCCAAAAAAGTGGAGCGGCTGCATCGAATCGCCCGGTCCATCCGCCGGAAACTTGAGCTTGAGCTCTTCCCGCCGCGATGGCGCGACCGCCTCTCGAAGGAAGCAAAGCTGCGCTCGAGCGATTCAGATTGAACAATTTGGCGCGGTAGGGGATCAGGCCAGAGGGTATAATCGGGTTGTGCGCCAAATATTGCTGATCGCGGTGACCGCGCTTGCCGTTGCTTGTTCCCGCGATATTCAGAATCCCGAGGCCGTCAAGCAGGGAGTGCTTCAATACCTGGACGAAAGAAAGGCGCAAACCGGTCTCGATCCGGCGCAGATGCAGATCGATATCGGCTCGCTTTCCTTTGAAAAGGATGAAGCGCGCGCATCCGTAATATTTCGTCCGAAAAATCAGCCGGACCCGCAGCCGATGAGCATCACCTATGTGCTGGACCGCAAGGGCAACCAATGGGTGGTGCGTCCGCACGCGGCCTCCAGCGGGAATCCGCATGGGGCGGAAATGCCGCCGGGCCATTTCGGCGCGGCAGAAGGGCGCGACGGCACATTGCCCCCCGGCCATCCGGCAATTCCGGAAGGCTCGCGGCCATGAAAACGGTCGCCGTGTTGGGCGGAGGACCGGCGGGAGCGTTCGCGGCCGAAGGATTGGCGCGCGCCGGCATGCGCGTGATCGTGTTCGATGAAAAACTCGCCTGGGAAAAGCCCTGCGGCGGCGGATTGACGTTTAAAGCGTACAAGGAATATCCGTTTTTGATCGAAAACGACACGCCCAAGCGGCTCGTCACGGAGACATCGATCGCGGCGCCGAAAGCCGGGGAAGTGAAGATGGCGTTGAGGCGCCCGCTGGTGATTTATTCGCGCTTCGATTTAAACCGCATGCTGCTGGAGCGAGCCGGGCGCGCCGGAGCCGCGATCGAAAAAACGCGCGTGCTTGGAATCGAGCGGCGGCACCAGGGCTGGACGCTGCGCACGCGATCCGGCGCGGCCGAAGCCGATTTTTGCATCATCGCGACGGGCGCGCGGAATCCGCTGCGCGAAGTCGGAACCGAGTGGCGCACCGGCGATACGATGAGCGCGCTCGGTTACTATGTTCCGGATTCGCGGGAGCGCATCGATATTCAATTCCTGGAACAGCTTGAAGGATATATTTGGGTTTTTCCGCGCTGCGGACATCTTTCCGTCGGCATCTGCGGCAAGGGAGAGCCGGCGCAGTCGCTGCGCGCGCGGCTGGAGCGATACATGGACGAGCGCGGCATTCGCTGGAAAGGATCGGCGTTCTACAGCCACATGCTGCCCTCGCTTGAAACCCCGGGATGGAGGCGGAACCGCGTGGCCGGCGAGGGTTGGCTGGCGGTGGGCGACGCCGGGGGACTGGTGGATCCGATTACCGGGGAAGGCTTGTACTACGCCATGCGATCCGGCGATCTGGCGAGCCGCGTGATCATTGAGGACGCGCATAATTTTTCTGAAAAGGCCGCCGCGTATCGCGCGCTTCTTCGCCGCGAGTTCGCCCTCGATCTGGAGTTCGCGGCGATGCTCGCCAAGCGCGTTTTTCTGGGCCGCTTCATGTTTAACACGGTGCCGGCGCGCATGATCCAGTTCATCCGCCGCAGCCCGCGTTTTCGCGATCTGATGCAGGATCTGTTCGCCGGCACGCAGCCTTATCTGACGCTCAAAAGCCGCCTGCTTCGCAATTTGAACGGAACGCTTCAGGAAGTGCTGATGAATTTCTTTCTGAATCGCGTGATTCCGGAGCGCTCGGCGAGCTTATGAAAACGGCGCAATCCGCGGCCTGGTTCGCGCGAGCGCAATCGCGCATCCCGGGCGGCGTGAATTCGCCGGTCCGCGCCTTTGGCGGCGTGGGCGGATCGCCGCCGTTTATCGCGCGCGGGCAAGGCTCGCGCATCTTCGATATCGACGGCAACTCCTACCTCGACTACGTCGGGTCCTGGGGACCGCTGATTTTAGGACACCGGCACGTCGCGGTGATCGAAGCGGTGCGCGCCGCGCTCGAAGACGGCACCAGCTTCGGCGCGCCCACCGAGCGCGAAGTGGAAATGGCGGAACTGATCGCGCAGATCATGCCGTCGATGGAGATGTCGCGGCTGGTCAACTCCGGAACCGAGGCGACGATGAGCGCCCTGCGCCTGGCGCGCGGATTCACGGGCCGCGAGCTGACCATCAAATTCGAAGGATGCTATCACGGGCACGTCGATTCGCTGCTGGTGAAGGCGGGTTCGGGCATGGCGACGCTGGGAATCGCCGACACGGCCGGCGTGCCCGCTGGATTTGCCTCGAGCACGATCGCGCTGCCGTTCAACTCGATCGCGGCGGTGGAGAAAGCGTTCGGGCAGCACGGCGATAAGATCGCGTGCGTGATCGTCGAGCCGGTGGCCGGCAATATGGGCTGCGTTCCGCCGCTTCCGGGATTTCTCGAAGCCCTGCGCGAGCTGACCGCGCGCCACGGCGCGCTGCTGATTTTCGATGAGGTGATGACGGGGTTTCGTCTGGCGCTGGGCGGCGCGCAACAGCGATTCGGCATTACGCCCGATCTGACGACGCTCGGGAAAATTATCGGCGGAGGATTGCCGATGGCGGCTTATGGCGGCCGCGCCGAAGTGATGAAGCGCGTTGCGCCGCTGGGGCCGGTGTATCAGGCGGGAACATTATCGGGCAATCCGCTGGCGGTGGCCGCGGGGCTGGCGATACTGCGCTTTTTGCTGGCGCATCCCGATATTTACCAGCAACTAGAGACGCGCGCCGCGGAACTATGCGCGTCGCCGCCGCCGGCAGTGACGGTGAATCGCGCCGGATCGATGTTCACGTTCTTCTTTACCGATCGCCCGGTGACCGATTGGGAATCGGCCAGGCGGTGCGATACGGTGCGGTTCGCGAAATTTTTCCATCACATGCTGGAGCGCGGGGTGTATCTGGCGCCGTCGCAGTTCGAGGCGGGTTTTGTCTCGGCGGCGCACAGCCAAGAGGATATCCGGCGGACGGTGGAAGCCGCGCGCGAGTTCTCGAACTGAGCGATGAACCCGCCCGATCCAAAGTGACCATCGGGCTTTGTGAAAGCTGCGCGTTTTGCAGGCTGATCCGGTCCGATCGCGGATCCATCTTCTATCTATGCGAGCGATCGTTTGACGATCCGGCGTACCCGAAATATCCGCGTCTTCCCGTGCTCGCCTGCAACGGTTATCGCGGCCGGCCGGACGAAACGGAACGTTCCGAACCCACGGCATGAATACCGGGGCTAATCCACGTTGGGAGATTTAACCGCGCCCCTTGCGCGCGGCGGCGCCCTTGGCGATTGCGCGCGCGGAATATCCGACGCCGGCGACGAATCGCAGCAGCGGGCCGTGCGCCGGCACCGCGCTCGCTCCGGTAAAGTACAACCCCGGAACCGACGACTCCAGATGCGCCGACAGCGCCGGGCAGTGAGTGCCCGTTTGCATGCGAACGCGCTCCAGCAGGCTCGCCGAGAGAATGCCCGGCTTGGCGACATCGAGCGAGTATCCGGTGGCGAGCAAAACGTGATCGGCGGAGGCGCGCGAGGAATCGTCGAACACCAGCGCGATTCCGGTCCCTTCGGGTTTTGCCGAGACGACCACTCGTCCCGGCTTGTAGCGAACCCCGCCCATGCGCGGCGCCAGCCATCCGGCGGCGGCTGGACGCAGGCAGCGCTTGCTGAATTTCTCGCGAAGCGCGTGCGGCCACAGGCGAACGACGTGCGGAACCTCCACCAGCCAATCCAGCGGGAACGGCCCGACGCCGCTCGGAGCGCGCATCCAGTGCATCATCGTTTTCGCTCCTTCCCAACCGATCCAGCGGATTTCCCCGCGCGAAATCAACTCGACTTCCGCGCCCGATTCGGCGAGCAGGGCCGCGGATTCCACCGCGCTCTGCCCGCGCCCGATGACGGCTACCCGCTGCCCTTTAAACCTGCCCAGGTCAATATGACCGGCGGTGTGGCTGACCAGCTCCGGGGGCAAGCCCCGGAACACTTCCGGGACGAATTCCTGATTCAGAAGGCCGGTGGCGACCACGACGCTTTCGCTATCGAAGCGTTCGCCGTCTTCCAAGAGTATGCGGAACCGATCGCCGATGCCTTCGACGCGCAGCACCTTGCGGCGATCGAGGTCGGGCACGGTTTGGCGCTGGAACCACTCGCCGTAGTGGATGAAATCTTCAATCGGAATCGGCGCGGTGCGGCGGATCGCGCCGGTGGCGGCATACTCATTGAGCGAATATCGCCCGCCAGGCGCGGAAAAGTTCGATGCGTCCCAGGCCGAGCGCAGCTTCATGCCGGTGGGCATGTGACCGCGCCAGAAAGACATGGGCTCGCCGAAAGTGCGCGTTTCAATTCCCGCGCCGCGCAGGTGCGCCGTCGCGGAAAGGCCGGAGGGTCCGGCTCCGATGACCGTCATGCGGCAGGCGGATTTGGGCGCGCGAACTTTCGCGCTGGCCGCGGCCGGTTTTACGGGTGTCAGGCTGGCATTCATGGGATCTAGTTCACCTTTTTTCGTTGAAGGGTGGTTATCGCTGGTAGCACCTGGCCATTGCAGGCGGGTTTCGTCAAAACTCGATGAAAGGTCATCATTTACAAAGGATGCTCAAGTTGAAAATCTATCGATGGTACTGTGCGGCCTTGAACTTTAGAACTGGATCCGCGGCTTTCGCGGTCAGAAGCCGGGTATAAAGCTCCTCCCAGCGCGAGGCGACGCGATCCTGGGAAAACAGCGAATTGGTTCGGGCGCGGCCGGCGGCGCCCATCGCCCACCGATCGACGTCCGGAAGCGCCATCAGCCGCAACATCGCCGAGCCGAGCGCGTCAGGGTCGGCCGGGCGGACCAGGTAGCCGGTTTCGCCATCCTCCACCACTTCGGAATTTCCGCCCACATCGGTAGCGACAATGGGCAGCGACGCGGCCGAGGCTTGCAGCAGCGCCATCGGCAAGCCTTCGCTGCGCGAGGACATGACGTAGGCGTCGGCGGCAGCCATCAACTCCGGGATATCCTGGCGAACGCCCATCAGGCGAACCGATTCGTTCAAGGTCCGGGCCGCGATCTGCCGGCGGATCGCGTCCGTTAACGAGCCGTTCCCGCAAATGAGCAGGGTCGCGCGGCGCTGGCCCGCGCAAACGCTGGCAAACGCGTCGATCATGGTGGAGTAATCCTTGACCGCCTCCAGGCGCCCGGCGGCGAGCCAGACAAAGCGTCCATCGAGAGCGAGCATCGACCGCAGGCGAGCGCGCGTCTCCGGATCGGGGCGATAAAGACCGGTATCGACGAAGTTCGGAAGCGGCAAAACCTTTCCTTGGGGTACAGATCCGTTCAGGATGCACTGCTCGGCGGCGGCGCGGCAGACGGTGGTGGTAAGATCCGCCCAGCGATCCGTAATACGGTGCGCGATTTCGCGCATCCGGGGCGATCCGCGGCGCACGGCGTTCATGTGCAATCCGTGCAAAGTGCAGATCAGCACCGGTACCCGGGTGAGCGGGCGAACCGCGCGCGCCAGCAGATTGGCGTGGGTCATGTGACTGTGCACAAGATCCGGCTGGAACAGATCGATGATTTTTTTGAGGCGAAGCACGGCGCGGGGATCGGGCACGCCGCGTTTCATAGACAACGAATAAACCGGTATGCGCGCCGCGCGAACTTCGGCAGAAAGCTCCCCGGGCGGGAGCATCGAAACCAGGACGGCGTTCCATCCGCGGCGATGCAGCGCGGCGGCGAGCTGCATCACCTGCACTTCGGCTCCGCCGTGCGTCATCAGGTTGGTCGAAAGCAGCAGAATTTTACGGCCCTCGCCGGCGCCGGCGATTGTGGGTGCGAGCATGGGAAACGATGCGGTCATTCGCTCCTCCCCGCGGCCGCCGCTAAAACCGGTTGGCTTTCTTGGCTGAAAACCGCGGCCATTTGGGCGAGCGACTGCATACTCATGAATTGCAATTTGCCTTCATCGCGGAGGTGGCGGGCGCACTGGAGAATTTGGCGCAGGCCGCCGAGCATCTCCGCCGATTTCGGCGCGAGATCGGTGGGATGAAACCAGAGATGAAATACGCGGCCGCTTTCGGCGGCCGCCTCCAGTCCTTTCACCGCCCGTTCGACGCGGCGCGCGACCGGGATCGCGCTGCGGACGCCGCGCGCTGGAGTAAACAGCATAGAGCCGGGGACCTGCCAGAGGCCGTCCGGGTGACGCGCAGGCATCACCACCGGCGGTGGCGCGGCGCGCACAATATCCCAGGCGTGGCCGAGGCGATGTTTCCAGCCGCGCCGGTTCGTCTGATGATGCCAGCTCGCGTCCTGGCAGCGGAAAATGGCGTATCCGAATTTGGCCAGCAGGGCGGTGTGCGCGACGCGATTGCGCGGGAACGCGAAGGATTTCAGAACCAGGTTCATCGAGCGCGCGCTTGCTTGAAGTTGCGCGAGTTCGGCGGCGGCGGCTTCCGCCGTGCACATCGGATCGGTGAAGGGCAGGTGCGTGAAGCCGTGTCCTCCGATTTCCTGGGGAACCGGACAATCGTAAATGCGGCGGACCAGGTCGCGGGCGTACAGCTCTTCTTTCGCCAAGCCGCTGAAATCGCCGAGACGCGAGTCGTTCGAGCGCGCTCCGCTGCGCAGCCGGCGGCGCGCGGCGATAGCGGCTTCGGGATCGAGAAAAAGCTGGCCGACAACGCACCAGGTGGCCGGAAGGCGGAACTCGCGGAACAGATCGAGCAGTCCATCGACGATGGTCGCGCGCTCCTCGGCGCAGAGCCGGCGGAACGAATTGCGGCTGGAGCGGTCGATGGTGCCCCAGAGCAGCTCGAAGTCGAGGCTGACGGTGAAAACTCCGGTCGGGAAACGGTCTTGGTCTCTCATGATATCGTTTGTTGTGCCGTTCATTGGGGATTTTGGCTCTCTAAGTCGAAGCCCAGCGATTGCCACTGGGAAAAAGTGAGGCGCGTGCCGCTGGGGAGCACCCAGGCGAGTGGCGTGACGGAATAAAACATGTTGTGATTCGAGATCAGCCCCGGCTGCGTGGCGGAGTCATTCAGGCGGATATAGCCGCGGAAAGTATCGGCGGTGGGGGTGAGATAGCAGAACGTGTTTTGCTCGATGCGCCAGGAGCCGCTGCCGCCGATCTCGACCCCCATCGCGGTGATCGCCGGGCTATCGACCAGCACCAGGTTGCGGCGCGCGTAGGCGCGGGTGGCGGTGTAGCCGCCGTACTGGCGCAGCGCGTTGTCGTAAAACGTATTGTTCTCAAGCAGAATATCGAGCCGCATTCCTTCGTTTCCCAGATAGAGCCCGGCCGAGGCGTTTTCATGAATGTAATTGCCGGTTATCTTGACGTCGCCGTGGAAGGTGCCGGTGATGCCTCGTCCGGCCTGGTTTTGCGCCGGATTGCCGTTGGCGTAGACGTCGTTGCCCGCGATGCGGACGTCCTGAAGCGTGGTGAAGTCCGGCGAGGTGTGGCCGAGAAAGATGCCGTTGGCGGAGTTCCAACCGGTTCCGCCGATCTGATGATGAATCGAATTGTTGCGGATGAGGAAGCGGTGGTAAGTGTTGGCGTCGCCGTCGATGCGGATGCCGTCCCAGGATGCGGTGGTGTCCAGCGCGTTGCCGAAGATCTGGCTATCTTCGATGGTTACGTCGTTGGAATTGTAAACTAAAATTCCGAATGTTTTCGAGCCGGTCACGATCACGTCGCGAATCCGGATACCGGTTCCGCCATAGATGTTGATCCCGGCGCCGGAAGAGTTTCTGACGATGATCGCGGTGATCACCACGTCGTGCAGATTATGGGCTTTGAGAAGTCCGGTCGAGGCGGCGGAGGCGACGCCGGTTCCATCGATCGCCGGCGCGGGATCCGCCGCATCGCCGTAGGCGCCGATCGTGACGGGAGCGAGCGGCGCGCCGGAGCTTTCAAAAATCAGCGGCTCATGCCACACATCACCGCGCTTGAGAAGGACGGAATCGCCGGGCTGAAGCTGCTGCGCGGCGGCGCGGGCAAGCGTCTGCCAGGCCTGATCCGGCGATTGGCCGGAAGCCAGATCCGATCCGTTGGCGCGATCGGCGTAATAAACGGTGGCGCCCGCCGGAGCGGCCAGGATCACCGTCAGAATTAAAAAATTTTTCTTCATCGCAAAAACCGGGATCCTTGCTTCGTTAGTACGCCCCTTCGCCAAGGAGCACCGTACGGATGGTGCGCGCCAGCAAATAGATATCCAGCCACGGCGACCAGTTGCGCACATAATAGGCGTCGAGCTCCACGCGTTTCGAATACGATGTCGTGCTGCGTCCGGAGACCTGCCATAATCCGGTGAGCCCCGGGGTGACGCGGCAATAGAGGTTGAAGCCGTCGCCGTATTTCGTCACTTCGTCATTCACGATGGGCCGCGGACCCACCAGGCTCATTTCTCCGCGCAGCACGTTCCAGAGCTGCGGCAGCTCATCGAAGCTGATTTTGCGCAGCAGCCGGCCGAGCGGCGTGATGCGCGGGTCGCGGCGCAGCTTCATGTTCTCGCGCCAATACTGTTCTTCGGCGGGATGATCCTTGAAATATTTTTCGAGAATCTCCGCGCCATTCAAATACATGGTGCGGAACTTCCACATTTTGAACCTCCGCCCGCCGCGTCCGATGCGGCCATGGCTGAACAGCACGCCGCCGGGCGATTCCAGGCGGATCAATGCGGCGATCAACAGCATCAGCGGGAGCAGGAGAATCAATAACGCGCCGCTGACGGCGAGATCGAAGGCGCGCTTTGCCAGGCGGTGGCTGGGGACCAGAAGATCGCGCCGCAGCTCCAGCGCGACGCCGCCGCAGACGTCCCGCGTCTCGACGCCGAAGCTCGAAAATCCGCCCAGGCCGGGCATCAGGTAGATTTTGGAAAAAACATTGGCGTGTGATTCGAGCATGCGCGGCAGGCCCTGGCGCTGAAGATCGGAGAACATTACAATGGCGCGGCGAATCCGCAGACGGCGCGCGTAGAGCGGCGCGGAGGTATACGGGCCCAAAACAGGAACGCCAAGAATTGTCGCAGGCGCGCCGCCCTCGGCCAGGAACACGGCGGCCGGACGCAGGCCGGTTTCCGGCTGAGCCTGCAATCCCTCAATCAACTGGCGGGCCGTTTCCTGCGTGCCGAAAACCGCGACCGGACACCCCCAGGACGGCGCACCCGAACTGGCTTTGCGAACCAGCGCGCGGGCGCAGGGCACCGCGACCAGCGTCATCAGCCAGGCCCCGAGAAACGCCGCGCGGGAATAATCGATACCGGCCTTGAATAGAAACAACAAAACCGCGAAAAGAACGAAAACCAGCGTGGTGGCCGCGCTGAGGCGGCGAATTTCGCGCACCGGATGATGCGCCACTGGTGAATATTGTCCAAACAGGGCGTAGGCCAGCGGGAACAGCAGCAGCGCTGCGCAGCTTCGGGCGTAGAAGGCCAGCTCGAAATGTCCGCCGAGGGCGGAACGCAGCAGCACCGCCGCCAGGAACGGAACGGCGGCGCCGGCGAGATCGGCGCAGAGAATATTCAAAATGCGCAAGCCCGGCCGGAATTTTCCAGCGGCTGGCGCGGCGAGCGCGAGAGCCGGAGTCATACCTGTTCCCCCGCCGGAACTCGCTGCTCGATCGCGGCGCCGAGCAGGCGTTGATAAAGGTCGAACGTTTTGGCGCAGGTCATCGAAAAAGTGAAGTGGCGCTGGTAACGCGCGCGCGCGGCGCGGCCCATTCGCGCGCGAAGGTCCGGATCGGCGATCAGGCGGCGCAACGCACCGGCGAGCGCTCCGGCATCGCCGCGCGGGACCAGCAAACCCGTTTCCGGGATCACGGCTTCCGCGACTCCGCCGACATCGGTGGCGACCACCGGAAGGCCCGCGCGCATCGCTTCCAGAATGCCGCGCGGAAAACCCTCCGAACGCGAGCTCAACACAAAAAGCTGAGCCTGGCTTAACCGTTCGGCGACGTTCGTCGATGAGCCGGAAAACAGGACGCGGTTTTCAAGCCCGAGCCGCCACGCGCGGCGTTTGGCCTGCTCGAGCAGCGGACCGGCGCCGATGAATTCAAGGCTCCACGGAATATCGCGCAGACGCGATAAGGCTTCAAGCTGCAAAGCCTGATCCTTGGGGGGTTCGAACCGGGCCACAGTGATCAGGTGCGGCGGTTCGGTCTCCGGATGGGCACGCAGATCGGGCGGAACATCGTGTACGCCGTTGTGAATCACTTCGAATCGATCCATTGGGCCGATGCCGCGGCGCGCGGCGAGATCCTGCTCAGCCTGACAGACATTCACGATGCGCGCGGCGAGCGGCGCGGCGAGCCGCTCGGCCAACGTGAAAATCAACCCGCCGGCGCGCGACACGCGGTCGCCGATGGACCATCCGTGCGCCGTGAACAGACACGGCACGCCCGCGATTTTTGCGGCCACGCGGCCTAGCAGACCGGCTTTGGCCGTGTGCGCCGAAACCAGATCGGGCCGGAGGCGGCGCAGCGCGGCCACGATCCGTACCAGGGCCGCGGCGTCGCGCAGCGGATGAATGCTGCGCCGCAGCGCCGGAACAACTTCGCAGGGGATGCCGTGACGTTGAAACTCCTGATAGGCTTCGCCGGCGCCGCCGGCGAGGACGGTGGCGCGGTTTCCGGAGCGGATCAGCACGCGCGCCAGATCGCGGACGTGAATGGTGGCGCCTCCGACCGCATCGCCGCGCGTGATCAGATAGACGACATGCATGGCTACTGCCCCGCTCCGGCCGCCGCGCGGAGCTTTCGAAAACATGCTTCAAACAGCGTGTCTTCCAGCGAGCGCCGCCGCGAACGGAACTGCGATTTCAGCTCGGCCAGGCTCACCAGCCGGCCGCGATATCTCTCGACATCGGCCTTGAATCGCGCGATCTGCGCGGTACCCCAGGCATTCAGGTGAAGGCAAACCGTCCATGTGCCGGCCGGCATCGAGCGGAATCGGCCGAGCTGTTGCGGAACCCACAACAAGCCGCGCGCATCGGCAAACGGCGCGAGCGCGTAGCCGTCGCTGATGCAATCGATGCCCAGTTCGGCGAGTAAGGCAACGGTGGTTTTATCGAAGGAATGAGCGGGCGCGACCCAGGCGTCGGCGCGAACCCCTTCCGCGGCGAAAATCGCCAGAGCGTTTTCGAGCTTGCGGCGCTGCTCCGTTTCCGGCACGCCCGCAAATTCACTATAGGCGTTGCGGCCGATGATGCCCGCCGATCGGGTGACGTAGCGATGCTCGTATCCGTGCAGGCCGATGGCCCAGCCGCGCCGCTGCCAGCCGCGGACGCGATTCCAAAAATCCGGATCCGGCGCATCCACCTCCAGGTGCGGATCGCGATTGGCGGGCACCACCGCAAGCAGCGGTTGCGCGCCCGCGTTGTCGAGAATGCGCTCGACCTGCTCCCACACGGACCAGTTCATGGCCGGACACAGATCGTCGATGCGAAGTAGATAGCGCGCGGCCATGGCTATTCGCCGCCTTTCCAGCGATGAAGCTGCACCGCCAGCCGGCCTTTCATCGTCACGGCATCGTAGGTGTTGTGGAGATCGATCACGCGGCCTCCGAAGCTTTCCTTGAACTGGTTGATTTTCAGCTTGGCCGTGTCTTGGCTGCCGGCGTACCAGCCGCCCAGATCGTAAGTGGTGACGCCCAGCTCGCGCAAAGCCAGCATGTCGCGCCAGTGGAGAAGGCGGTTGGCGCGGGCGAGCTCGGCTTCCTTGTCTTTCGAATGGTCCAAACGATAGACGCTGGCCGAATGCAGAAGCCGCGCCCAGCCGCGATCGCGAAAGTAGGCGTGCCAGACCAGCGCGCTGCCTTGCGCGTTATCGATCCGGCTCAAGCACAGCCGCCCTTCGGCTCGCATGGCGTCGATGCGGGCGCGGTTCACACCGGGAATTTGTTTAGCGCGCGCGAACTCGCTATAAAAAGTTTCGAACTGCTCCGCCAGCGCCCGGCTCGGATCGGAATGAAAGACGGCGGTCACCGGATCGGCCGCGGCTTTGCGGACGTGCCGCCTGGCCATCGCATTCATCCGGCCGAAGAGCTTGTCGGGATCTTCGGAAAGATCGATGACACGCGTCTGAAGCGCGAAGGAAAACGTTCCGCGCACTTTTTCGAAACGCCACTGATAACGGATTACATCGGCCTTGACGCCGGCCTTCGCGGGCTCGTCGTAATGCAATTCGGCGATACGCACGCTCGACTTCGAGTACTGAATCATGGTTGGACTCCTTTCCTGGCGAGCAGCGTTTCGTAAAGCTGCTCCCATTGCCCGGCGATTTGCTCGAGGTCGTGATGGCGCAACACGTGAGCGAAAGCGTTCCGGGCCAACTGCTCCCGCTCCTGATCCGGGAGCGTCATCAGATGGAGCATGGTGTCGGCCAGCGCTTCCGGATTCGAGGGCGGCGCGGCCAGGCCGCTGACGCCGTGCGCCAGCATGCTCGCCGTCGATTGCGCATCGGTGGCGACCACCGGCAGATGCGCGGCGCCCGCTTCGAGCAGCACCGGCGGCAGCGCTTCGCCGGGCGACGCCGACACGTAGGCGTCGGCGGCGTTCATCAGCGCCGGGATATCGGAGCGCGTTCCCAGAAACAGAACGCGAGGCGCGATGTTCAGACTCGCGGCCAGCTCCGCCAATTCGCCGCGCATCGCGCCGTCGCCCGCCAGAACAAGAGCGGCGTCCGGCTGTTGCGCGGCGACGCGCGCGAATCCTCGAATCAGGCTGTGATGATCCTCTCGCGGATCGAGCGGAGACGCCGAAAGCCATGCAAAGGACCGGCCCAAGCCGAGCGCTTCGCGCGTGCGCCGCCGCAGTTCGCGATCCGGACGAAATCGGACCAGATCGACGCCGGGCCGGATCATCGCCACCTTACCCGGTCCTCCCCGCATTTCTTCCGGGCAGTTGGCGATGCTCGCGTCGCTGAGCTTTTGCAGCAACCTGCCGAACGCGCTTGTGCCCGCCTGAAGCGTCGTGATGCGAACGGGAATTTTCAGCAGAGCCGCAATGGTCCGCGGGTTGAAGGTGATCTCCGGCGCGTGGCAGTGCAGAATGTGCGGCCGGTCGCGCTTCAGCAGTTTCGCAAGCGGCGCGTTTTTCGCGTCTGCGACGATCACCTGCCACTGGCGCGACCGCAGCCGGTGCGCCAGTTGATAGGCGGAGCGGTCCGCGTCCGGCGCGTGCGCGAGAATCAGGACGCGCCACGGTTTCCGCGCGGGCTGCGCAATGGCGGGCGAAAAAGCTGGGGCCGGCGCGCTCATCGATAAGTCACCTCGCTTTCCTTCGCCGGCGCGCCGAGCACCTGGCGATACAGATCCTCATAAGCCGCAACCATGCCGCGATGGTCGAAACGCTGGCGCGCGCGTTCGGCGGCGGCGCGGCCGAGATGGCGGCGGCGATCGGCGTGGCGCGCAAGGCCGAGCATCGCTTCGGCGAGCGCAACGCCGTCTCCGGCGGCCGCCAGCAGGCCGTGCGTTTCGTGTTCGGCCAGCTCCGGAATCGCACCGACGCGCGTGGCGGCGATGGGCAGTCCGGCGGCCATCGCCTCCATCACCGAGAGCGGATTGCCTTCCCACAGCGAGGCCAGCGCGAAGATGTCGCTCGCGCCCAGGATGTCGGCGATGTCGCCGCGCTGCCCCAAAAAAAACACCCGCGGCTCAAGGCCGAGCTGGCGAACCTGCCGCCCGGCCGCCTCTTGCAATCGCCCGCTTCCGGCCAGCACCAGCTTCGCCGCGGGAATTTCGCGCGCCACGCGAGCGAAGGCTTCAATCAGCGTCCGGTGATTTTTCTGCGGATCGAAGCGCGCCACGCAGGTGATCAGCAGGTCCTGCATCGCAAAGCCGTGAACCCGCCGCCACTCCAGCCGGGAAACGGATGGGCGCTGGTACTTCTCGACCGTAATGCCGTTGCGGATGATCGGAGCGCCGCGGCCGTAGACGCGTTCAAAGCTCGCCGCGCACTCTTCCGAGATCGCCACCGGCTGAACGCGCCCGGCGAAGGCGCGCTTCTGAATCCACACGCCGATGCGATCCGTCTCGCGATCGGCAAGATTGTGAACGGTGTGGACGATTCGCGGCGATCCGCCGAGCGCGGCTGCGGGCAGAACGTAGCGCAGGACGTAATTGTGCGTGTGCAGGATTTCGGGCTTCACCTGGCGAACGGCGCGCGCCAGCCGCGTGATCATCCGTGGATCGAAGCCGCGGCGTTTGTCGAGATGAAAAACGCGAACGCCCGCCCGCTCAAAATCGCCGGCCAGGCTGCCGGGCACGTATCCGTAGAGACTGGTCACGATGGGCTCGAAGCGATCCCGATCGCCCAGCAGAGCGAGATTGGCGACGATCCGCTCTAGCCCGTAAGGCACCAGATCCGGCAGGATGTGCATGACGCGAATGCGTTTCATGCCAGGACTCCTGCGGGCGAAGGCGCCGGGCTCCATCGCCGCGCGCGATTGTCCAGGCACAAGGCCGTGTGCGCCACCAGAATTCCGAAAAGAAACCAGGTGGGCTTTCGATATTCCCAGGTAAGCGCGGAGACTCCCAGGCACCAGACCGCCAGAACGGTGAGCCAGAAGCACCGCTCCAGCCAGGGAAGACGAAGCGCCATAGCGGCCATCACCAGCAGCATCGCGGCGAATAGAACAAATCCCACCACGCCTGTTTCGACCAGCACCGAGAGAAACGAATTGTGCGCCACCGGCGTGAAATGCCACGGCTCGCCGAAGGCTGGAATCAGCGCCACCGGATAAGCTCCCGCGCCGATGCCCAGGAAAGGCGAGCGCTGAAAAACTCGCCAGCCTTCGCGCCACAGCACGCTGCGATCGTTGAGCGTGCCCTCGCTCATTTCCGAAGCGAGCGTCAGCAGACGTTGCCAGGACGCCGCCGGAACCAGGATCAGCGCGATCGCCAGCGCGGCGATGCCGCCTGCCAAAAGAAACATTCTCCGCCGCGCGGGAATCGAGGGCAGCGTCCAGATGATCAGGCTGAGCCCGGCAACCATCGCCAGCGTCCCGCCGCGCGAGGCCGTCAGCAGGATCGCGAAACAGGCCGAGGCCATGTGCAGCAGATACGCCCATTGCCATTTCAAGCCGCGCCGCAGGCTGAGGTAATACGCGATCGGCAGGCTGATTGCGAGCGTCAAAGCCAGATCGTTCGGATCGAAGCCCCCGGCCGCGAAACGGTCGTAATAAGTTTGCGTGCCGCTGAGAAACCGCTCGACCGTTTGCGCGGAAGTGAGCAGCGCGCCGAACACATAGGCATCGAGCAGTGCGAGGCATCGCTGTTCAAAGGAGCAGAGCATCCAGATGAGCAGCGGAACCGTGAGCAACTGCAGATTGGTGAAAAAGCGCTCCTCGGTAAACTCCGGCGCGACGCTCCAGCGATAGCTGAGGGCGGCCCACAACACGAAGGCGGCCATCAGAAGGTGCGTCGCGGTGGGAATGCGGAACCGCCCTTCGAGCGCGATCGCCAGCGCGCCGCCGGCGAGCGCGAGCAATCCCGCCAGCCGGCCGATCGTGCCGAGACCTGGAATTTCGATCGTCTTCTCCACCGGAATCGAAAACACGAAGATCCACAGCAGCGCGAAGGCGAGCTTCGAGAAAAAGCTGGATCGCGGTTTCATTGCCGCGCCTCCAGCGCGCTGCGCAACACCTGCCAGGATGCGGCAGCTTGCGCCACATACGACGCCGCGATGGAGAGCGCGGCTCCGGTCAAACCGATCCTGGGAATCAGCAAATATGCCGCTGCGGCCGACACGGCGATGGCCGCGGCTTGAATCGGCACCTGCTCCCGAAAACGGCGCGCGGCGGTGATTGCGTATCCGGCGAACTGCGCCGCGAATCCGATGCCCGCCGCGCCGCTCAGCAGCGCGAGCACGTTTGCCTGGTCCGCGTATTCCGGGCGAAACAGCAGCAGCAGAATGCGCCGCCCTGCAATCAAGGCAAGCGCCGCGCCCGAGGCGCCGATCGCCAGGCCGAGCCACACCAGCCGCGCGGTCATCCGCCGGAACGCAATGAAATCGCCCGCCGCGAACAGCCTTGCCAGCCGCGGAGTCACCGTCTGGCCGAGCGCGTTGACCACCATGCCGCCCGCCGACGTCAGCGAAGCCAGCGCCGCGAAAATTCCCAGCGCGGAGTTGCTCATCCGGTCCGCGATGAAGTAACGCGGGACGTTGCTTGAAAGCGACAGCGCCATCATCACCAGGCCCAGCGGCAGAGCGGTCCGCAGCAGCAGCCACTGATCGGCCCAGCGCGGCTTGCCCGCCGCCGGCTCGATCATCCCGCGCACCGCGATTCCGGAATCGTAGACGGCGTACAGAATCACGCGGACGAGAAACGCCGCCGCCACGGCCAGCAGCAAATTGCGCGTGAGGAACATCACAAAGGCCAGCGCCGCCAGCGCTCCAATGCCGCGAATGATCAGCGAAATGGCGATGCGGTCCATGCGCTCGTGCAGTTGCAGCCAGCCGAAATAAATGTCGGAAGCCCATTCCGCCGATTGGATCAATCCCATCGCCGCGATGATCCAGCCTTCGCCCTTCGAGCCATTCGCCCAGGCGAAAACGAGCGTCGCCGCGAATCCCGCGAGTATCGAAAGAAATCGCAGGCGCCGGTAATCGCGGAACGCATGAGAGCCCGTGACGTCGGTCGCCAGAACGCTCCGCAGGTTGAGCTGCGCGAGCATGAATACCGGCGTCGCGATCGCTACCGCCAGCGCGTACTGGCCCACCAGGTCGGAACTCGCCAGCTTCGCCAGCACGCTGATCGTTCCCCACTGGCAGGCCGCGTTGACGGCGTTGCCCGCCGCGGTCCAGCCGAAGTTGCCGCGGATCGACAGAGCTTCGGCGGGTTTAGAGACCACGGCCGGAGAGGAAACAACGCAGCTCATGCCGGCTCCCCGGACTTCCCGTCGGCCGGCGTTACGATCGCCGCCTCGATCTGTCTCGCCGTGGAGGCAATCGCGGCGCCGCGCGAGGCGACAACAGTTCCGTCGGCGAACGATGCCAGCGATTGCGCTTCGCTATCAGCCAGCGCCGGCGGCATCACCACCAGAACAAGATCGAAGTCGCGGCGCAGCGAGTCGAACAGCATCCGTACGCGAGCGCGATGCGCGAACGCCTCGCGGTGATCCGTTACCGCGCCGGCCGGCATGATGAAAAATCCGCCGCTGCTCGCCATCCAGATCGCGTTTTCGCGCAGCGCCGGATCCTTCCACCACTGCACCTTTAAGAGATCGAAAAATCCGAAAACATCGCCCAACCGCAGGGACGGCTGCGTCGTCGGACTCACTCCGTCGGCGTCCACCAGCAGCGTTTTTCGTCCCGCTTCCGCCAATTGGCGCGCCAGCGCGCACGCCGTCTCCAGCGCTCCATCGCGCGGCGAAACGCTGCTGACGCAGACCACCTGGCCGCATCCGTTTTCGCTGCGACGCATCAGCCAACTGCGCGTGTTCTCCAGCGGATCGGACGGCTCCGCTTCGGCCTGGGCAGCTGGTTCGGCGGGCAGGCTCGTCCAGGACGGCGCGGTCGCGGCGAGCATCGGTTCCTGAATCACCGCCGGGCCGGGCCTCGGTCCGCGCGATTGCGCGAACACCAGCATCATTCCGAAAAGAAATCCCGCGCCCAGGCCGATCCCCGCAAACAGCGGCTTGTTCGGCTTGGACGGCTGCTCGGCGGGCACGGCGCGGTCCACGATCCGCACATTGCTCGCCTCCAGCGCCGCCGCCAGATCGGCTTCCTTCAATTTTTGCAGCGTCGCGTCGTAAATCTGCCGGTTCATGTCGACTTCGTGTTTGAGCGTTTCGTAACGGATCGCTTCGCCGCTTTCCGACGCCACCATCCGCGCCTGCTGCTCGTAGTCCTTGGCCAGCGCGTTCTCGCGAAATTCCGCGGACCGGTACTCGTTCCGCAGCCGGCCGAGAATCCCGGCTCGCTCGCGATCGAAAGCCTGCTGCACCTCGTCGATTTCGGCCTGAAGCTGCCGGATTTTATAATGCTCCGGCGTGAAAATTTGAATATTTTCGGCGTACTGCTGCCGCAATTCGGTCAGCTTGACCCGGTAGGCGCGCAGCGTTTCGCTATCGAGCTGCTGCGCCAGCAGCTCCGGCGGAGCGCTCGAAAGCATTTCGTACTTGGACTGCGCGGCGACTCGCGCATCGTGCGCCGCGCCGAGATCGGTCTGAATCTGTTTCAGACGAAGCTGCGCCACGCTTTCCTGATTCGCGCTCCCCAGAAGTTTGTTCGAATCGACGAAATTCCGCAGTTGCGCCTCGGATTGATCGAGCGCGGCTTTAAGGCTTGCCATCTGCGTCGAAAGCAGCGCCGCGGTCTGGCTGGCGGATCCATTGGTCGCGCTCAGCGAAGCGGTCTGATAAGCCTCCGCGATGCCGTTGGCGACGCGCGCCGCCAGCGCGGGATCGGAGGATTCGTACGTAATATCGAGAATCTGCGTTTGTCCGGCCAGCCGCAGATTGAGCCGCGCGCGAATCATTTCGAGCAGCTCCAGATCCGTCGGCGGCTTTCGGGCGATGTGCCGGAATCCGCCTTTGACGCGCGTCATCAGCGGCGGCGCGGGACGGTACTCGGGCAGGCTCGCAAGATCAAGCTGATGCGCCACCTTCAACAGCAGCGTGTCGCTCTGGATCAGGCGGAGCTGGGTTTGCAGAAATGGCTCCAGCATGATGCTGTTCAGCTCGCTCACCGGATTCAACTGGCGGCGATTCAAGTAATCCTCGTTAGGAACCTGAATCTCGATGGAGGCGCGCGCGCCGTAAACTTTTTCCTGCGTGAAAACAAAGGCCGCCGCCAGCGCCAGACCCGCGCCTACGCAGATGGCGATGGTCCGCTTGCGCCGCCACAACAGCGACATGACGCTGCTGAAGTCGACGTACTCCGGCCCGGCCATCGCCGGAACCGCGCCGGCCGGCGGCGGGTTATAGAGAAGAATTTCTGAAGAGCGGTTCATCCGTGTCTCGACTTCGGCTAGTGCCGCCAGATCACGACTCCGGTTCCCATCTGAATCGCGGCTTCCACCGCGCGCAGCCCCGCGCTCTTTGCCTGGCTGTCGGGCACAAACAGAATGTCGCCGGCCTGTAGCATCGGGTCGGCCGTTTTGCCGGCGAGCAGGTCCTTGATGTTGACCGGGATCTCCTGGCGATCCGCTCCCGCGCCTTGCCGCACGATCTTGGCGTGCGCCGCCCCGGCCACCGCCGTCAGTCCTTCGGCCAGCGAAATCGCCTGCAAAACCGGCATCGACGCGCGATCGTGCAGAACGAACCCGCCGGATTTTTTCACCTCGCCGACCACGTAAACCAGCTTGGCCCGCGGCACCGTGACGACATCGTCCGGCTCGAGCAGCAAATTATCCTTGGGATGTTTGGCCTCAAGCAGATCCGGCAGGCTGACCTCCACCACGCTCGCGCCTTCAATCTCCCGCGCGCCTTCAAGCGGAATGATGCCGCGGCTGAGCGGACGGCTGACGCGTACCGTATCGCCCGCGTCCGCGTCCGGTCCGCCGGCCGCCGACAAAATCTCCAACAAATGTTTCTGGCCTTGCGCCTGATAAACGCCCGGATTTTTTACCGCGCCAAGCACCGAAACCGGGTGGCTCCGGGCCTCGGCCAGTTCCACCGATACGTGCGGATCGCGAATGTCGCGCGCCAGTAGAGTTTCGAGCTTGCGGCCGAGATCGGCCGCCGTGCCGCCCGCGGCCTTCACGCGCCCGGTCATGGGCAGATCCACAGTACCATCGGCCGCTATGGGGATCGGTTTATCGGGCATTTCCGGAACATGCAGTGCGCGCACCAGGATCAGATCTCCGGCGCCCAGAATATAATCCGGGCGGCCGGAAGGCTGCGCGCAGACGATCACCGAAAAGGCCAGGCAAAATCCGGTTCGAGCCGCAAGCCGAGCTTTATTTTGCATGATGTTCCTCAAATATGGCGTCCTCCGGCGAACATCAGCAATAGAGCAAACGACGCAGTGCGGCTAGTACAAATTGCATTTCAGGCGAGTACCGGTTCAGTACTCTCAAATCGGCGATGGTCCGCAAGTACCGTTGACGGCGCGTGCTTCGCGTTCGAAGATCACCAATAGATGAATGGAGCCCTGATCCTCGGCGGCGCGCACGGATCGCTTGCGGTGGTCCGCAGCCTCGGCCGGAAGGACATCCCCGTATGGGCCGCCGTCAAGGATCATCCGATCGCCGCCTTTTCGCGCTACACAAAAAAAAGCGTGACATGGCCGGGGCCGAACCATCCTTCCGCCGCGAATTTTTTGCTCGATCTGGCGCAGCATGAAGGACTGGACGGCTGGGTGGTTTTTCCCGGCGGCGACGCCGAAGCGCAGTTGCTTTCTCGTCATCATGAGCAGTTGTCGAAAGTCTTCCGGCTGATCACGCCTCCCTGGGAGGTGATGCGCTGGGCCGCCGATAAGCGGCTCACCTACGAACGCGCCGAACAGATCGGCATCGATTATCCGCGCACGTATCATGCGCCGGATCGCGGCGCGCTGGCGCGGCTCGATATCAAATTTCCGGTGATTCTGAAGCCTGCTCAGCGGCTTGAATCGAATGCGTTGACCGCCGATAAGGCGTGGCGCGTAAACACGCGCACCGAGTTAATGGAGCGCTTCGCCGAAGCCTCGGAACTGATGGCGGACGACGGCGTGGTGCTTCAGGAGATGATCCCCGGCGCCGGAACGGCGCAATGGTCCTATGCCGCGGTATGGGATGAGAACGGACCGCTGGCTTCGCTGGTTGCGCGGCGATTGCGGCAATATCCGATCGAGTTCGGCTACACCAGCACCTTCGTTCAATCCGCCGTGCAGGAGCGCGTGGAGGAAGCGGCCTGCCGGTTTCTGCGCTCCATCGGCTATACGGGCCTGGTCGAAATCGAGTTCAAGCACGACGCCCGCGACGATCGCTACAAAATTCTCGACGTGAACGCCCGCACCTGGGCTTGGATCTCGCTCGGACGCGCGGCCGGCGTCGATTTTCCCTACATCATGTGGCGCGCGGCGGCGGGTCTGCCCGTCTCGCCGAAGCGCGGGCGCGCCGACGCCGGATGGATGCATTTCTCGCGCGATCTGCCCGCCGCAATCTGCGAAATGCGCCGCTCCGGAATTTCGCTGAGGAATTATCTTCGCTCGTTCGCCTCGCCGATCGAGTTCGCCTGCTTCGCCGCCGACGATCCGCTGCCCGGCTTGATGGACCTTCCGCTTCTGTTCCGCCGCCTGAAAACCCGCGGCAGCGCATCGAGAATCAAACCGGCCGCGGCCGTTTCTCCAGCTCCGTAATCGTCCATTCCGGAATCGCGCCGGGACGGCTCACCACCAGCGCCGCCAGGCGATTGGCGAAATCCCCCACCTCGGCCGCGGGCCATCCTTTATCGATGCCATGCAGAAATGCCGCCGCGAATGCATCGCCCGCTCCCACTGTGTCGGCGACCGGAACGCGATATCCGCCGCAATCGGCGCGATCGTCGCCGGAAATCACGGTGCATCCGCGCTCGCCTCGCGTGACGCACTTAAATCGCGCCGGAATCTCCTCGATTCTCCAGCCCAGCTCGGCGAGCTCGCTTTCGGTCAACTTGATCGCGTCCGCCCGCTGAGCCAGCCGGATGGCCAGTTCCCGGGTGAACGAATCCGGCCGCAGATTGGCATCATACAGACATCTGCCTGGTATGTGCGTGAGGATTTGCTGAAGCACCCGCCCGGCCCGCTCCTCCATCGACAGCAGCGTGCCGAAATAGATCCAATCCGGACGAAAATCGATCAGCCGCGGATCAAATTCGAGAAGATCGTAGGCCGCCGGACGATGAATCGTAAACCGCGGCTCGCCCGCTTCGAGCGCGACTGTCGCCACTCCGGTCGCCCGCGGCGCGATGCGCACAAAATCGGTGGAAAGCCCGATGCGGCGCATCTGCTCAAGCGCGCGCCGCCCGCGGTCGTCTTCGCCGACCGCGCTGACCAAGAGAACCTCGTGCCCCAGCCGGTGCGTGTTCACCGCGAAATTGAACGCCGCGCCGCCCAGGCGTTCCGCGCCGGGAAAAATATCCCACAGAATCTCGCCCGCGCTAACGATCTTCACGCCGGCACGGGCTCTTGCGGCGCGCGAACGTTGAATTCCAGCTTCCAGCGGCGCCCGTCGCGCGCCACGCACCACAGCTCCATCACGCCGGTCTCGGTCACCAGGGCTTCGAGCGTCACCGGCACGGATTCGCCGGCGTTTCCCGGCAGGAAAACTTCAATCGGCGCGAGCTCCTCGAAATCGTCGCCGACCTCTTCAATCATCGATCCCGGCGGATCGTTCTTGCGCGTCGCCGATTGGAAGAAGCGGAACTGCGCCGGCTCGCCGACGGTCAGCGCGAAAACGCGATTCGGAAATTTGTGGCCGGTCCCTTCTTCCATGCCGAACGGCGCCACCGTCAACGCCTTCAGTGGAGCCGGAACCCCGGGCACCGCGGGCATCGCCGTTTCGATCCCGACGTAATACGATCGCGGCACGCCGCCGCGAATACGCACGCCCTTGCCCGCGCGCGCCAAACCATAATACGCCGCGCCTCGCGCCACCGCGTGCATCAGATCCTCGCCAACCAGCGGCGTCACCGGCCGCGGCAGCCATCCGTTCAGCACTTCCAGGATCCGCCGCCGGATCAGATCCGCGCGCAGCACCCCGCCATTGAACAGAACCTGCGTCGGCGTCACGCCCTGCCGCTTCAGAAAATATCCGAGATGCCGCGTGATCGCCGCGTCGGAGGCGTATGGCAAGCCCAATTCCGCCAGCCCCGCGCGCCGCCGCTGCGGAACCTCGTCCATCGCGACCACCGGCAAAAATCCATCGAGCAGAATCTGCTCCACGTCGGCTCGCTTGATCTTCGTCTTGATCGTTCCGCCAACTAAACCGGCGCCGCGCCCGAGAATCGTCACCCCGGCATCCTTGGCCGCCTCGTCGGCCGCCAGCAATTTTTCCTTCGCCGCGCGGCACTGCTGCCACAGCGCGTGAAACTGCATCATGTCGAGCTTCTGCGGGATTTGCGCCGCCACATGATGCGCCAGCGCGACGTCGATGTTATCTCCGCCCAGCAGAATGTGATCGCCGACGGCGATTCGCTCCAGCATCAGCTCGCCTTCGCGCTCGCGCACCGCGATCAGCGTGAAGTCCGTCGTCCCGCCGCCGATATCGATCACCAGAATCAGATCGCCGACGTGCACGCGTTCCCGCCAGTCGGGATGCCGCTCGATCCAGGCGTAAAAGGCCGCCTGCGGCTCCTCCAGCAGAATCACGTTCCGGTATCCGGCTTCTTCGGCCGCTTTAAGCGTCAGATCGCGCGCGACCGCATCGAACGATGCCGGCACCGTCACCAGCACCTGGTGCTCTTCGAAGTTTCCGTGTTTCCGATTCCAGGCCTCGCGCAGATGCCGCAAATATTGCCGCGACGCTTCGACCGGCGATACCTTCGGCACGCCTTCCGGGGCATTCGGCGGGAGAATCGCAGCGGTTCGATCGACGCCCGCATGGCTCAGCCACGACTTCGCCGAGGAAACCAGACGCCCCGCGTTTTCCAGTCCCTTTTTCTGCGCGAGCACGCCGACAATCGGCGGGTCTTCGATAAAAAGAAACGAAGGCAGCAGCGGCTCCTCCCGCTCCTCGCCCGGATTGACGAGCTGCGGGATGCCAAAAACATCCACCGATTCGCCGCGTGAATATGCCAGGGCGCAGTTGGTGGTGCCCAGATCGATTCCAATGACTTCTTGAGACAAGCTATTTTCAGTTTGGCACGATCAGGGACTCGGGCTCGCGGCCCGCCCATTCGGCCCGCCGAAGCGCGGTGGCCGCCATGAATTCATTCTACCGGAAGACTTTAAACAGACGCCGCAGCGGATCGTAATATTCATCGACAACGCGCTCTTTCAAAGGAATAATCGCGTTATCGGTGATCTTGATCTCTTCCGGACAGACCTTCGTGCAGCACTTGGTGATATTGCAGTATCCGATGCCGCAATTCTCCCGCAGATCGCCCAAACGATCCTGCGTATCGAGCGGATTCATCTCCATCGCCGCCGCGTACACCAGAAACCGCGGCCCGATAAATTTATCGTGCAGGTGATGCTCGCGCAAAACATGACACACATCCTGGCACAAAAAGCATTCGATGCATTTGCGAAATTCCTGCACGCGATCCACGTCGGCCTGCTGCATGCGCCACGTTCCGTCGGTCGCATCGGGCTTGCGCGGCACGAACTTCGGAATCCGCTCCTTCACCCGATAATTCCAGGAAACATCCGTTACCAGATCCTTGATGCGCGGGAAGGTATGCATCGGCTCCACCGTCACCGGCTCCTCAAGATTCAGTTGACTCAAACGCGTCATGCACATCAGACGTGGCCGGCCGTTGATCTCCGCGCTGCACGACCCGCATTTTCCCGCCTTGCAATTCCAGCGCACCGCCAGATCATTGGCTTGTGTCGCCTGAATCCGGTGCACCACGTCGAGCACCACCATTCCGCTCTCGACTTCGGTCCGATACTCCTTGAACCCGCCCCCGGAGGCATTGCCGCGCCAGATGCGAAACGTCGCCGTGGACATCATTTGTTCTCCTCGATCACTTGTTTCAACTCCTCGGGCATCGGTTTTACGGGGATCTCCTCAATGCGCGCCGCGCCATCGGCGCCCTTGCTTACGGCCAGATTGACGCCGCCCCAACGCTCGTCTTTCTGCGGATAATCGTCGCGAAAATGCGCGCCACGGCTTTCCTTGCGCGTCAGGCCGGCGAGCGCCACGATCTCGGCCACCGTCAGCAGATTCCGCAAATCGAGCGCGGTGTGCCAGCCGTTGTTATATTCGCGATTTCCGCCAACGCCAGCCCGCGCGGCGCGAGCCTTCAGCTCCTGGATTCGCTCCAGCGCGCGCTCCATTTCCTCCTGCCGCCGCACGATCCCGACCAGATCCTGCATCATTTCCTGCAATTCATGCTGGATGGCATAAGGATTTTCGCCGCCCGGCCCGCGCTCAAACGGAGCCAGCGCCCAGCACGCCGTCTCCTCCACCTGATCGTTGTGGATCTCGCCGGCTCCGTGCTCTTTCGCGTATTTGGCGGCGAATTCGCCGGCGCGCTTGCCGAACACCAGAAGATCCGACAGCGAATTTCCGCCCAGCCGGTTGGCTCCGTGCAATCCCGCCGCCGACTCGCCGGCGGCGAAAAGGCCCGGCACGTTGGACATCTGCGTCTCCGCGTCCACCTTCACCCCGCCCATCACGTAATGCATCGTGGGACCGATCTCCATCGGCTCCTTGGTGATATCGACATCGGCGAGCTGTTTGAACTGGTGATACATGCTCGGCAATTTTTTCTTGATGTGCTCGGCCGCATTCGGAATCTTCTCTTTAATCCAGGCGATATCGAGAAACACGCCGCCGTGCGGGCTGCCGCGGCCCTCCTTCACCTCGCGGCGAATGCAGCGCGCCACGTGATCGCGCGTCAGCAATTCCGGCGGGCGGCGGGCGCTCTTGTCCCCCTGCGTGTAGCGCCAGCCCTCGTCTTCGTTGTCGGCGGTCTGCGAACGGTAGTTCTCCGGAATGTCGTCGAACATGAACCGCTTGCCGTTCTTGTTGCGCAGCACTCCGCCTTCGCCGCGCACGCCCTCGGTCACCAGAATGCCGCGGACGCTCGGCGGCCAAACCATGCCGGTCGGATGGAATTGCACGAATTCCATGTCGAGCAGTTCCGCTCCCGCATGATAGGCGAGCGAATGACCATCGCCCGTATACTCCCAGCTATTGGAAGTGATCTGAAACGCCCGACCGATGCCGCCCGTCGCCAGCACCACCGCTTTGGCGTGAAACAATTTGAAGCGCCCGCGCTCCCGATCGTAGGCGAACGCTCCGGCGCAGCGCTCTCCATCCTTCAATAACGTCAGGACCGTCGTTTCCATATGAAAATCGATGCCCTGATGAATGCCGTGATCCTGTAAGGTGCGGATCATCTCCAGGCCCGTCCGGTCGCCGACGTGCGCCAGGCGCGGATAGCGATGCCCGCCGAAGTTTCTCTGAAGGATGCGGCCGTCTTTGGTGCGATCGAACATCGCGCCCCAGGCTTCGAGTTCCTTCACGCGCGCGGGAGCTTCTTTTGCGTGCAGCTCCGCCATGCGCCAGTTATTCAGATACTGGCCGCCGCGCATGGTATCGGCGAAATGGACGCGCCAGTTGTCGCGATCGTCCACGTTGCCCATCGCCGCCGCCATCCCGCCTTCGGCCATAACCGTATGCGCCTTGCCGAGCAGCGATTTCGACACTACCCCGACCTTCACTCCCGCCGCTGACGCCTCAATCGCGGCGCGTAATCCCGCTCCGCCTGCTCCAACGACCAAAACGTCAAATTCGAATTTCTGATATTCCGGCATGGTTTTTCTTTAAAAAATCCTCACATCGCGCCAGATTCCCATCGCGCACAGGCGAATGTAGAGATCCGTGAAGCCGACCCAAAACAGACTCATCCAGGCCCACAGCATGTGCTTGCGATTCAGGCACGAGACGCAGTCGTAGGCCGCCTTGCGAACCGGCTTGGCCGATATCTCATCCAGCCGCCCGCCGGCCAGATGGCGCAGCGAATGGCATCCGAACGTGTAGCCGCCGAGCAGAATCGGGTTCACGATCATAACGATCGTCCCGATTCCCCACCCGAAGTGTCCGTCGAACCACATCGCGCGATAAGCGTCAGCCGCCAAAATAAAAATGAACAGAATCGCCAGATAGAGAAAATAACGATGGACGTTTTGCAGGATGAGCGGGAACGATCGTTCGCCCCAATATGTTTTTCGCGGCTCCCCCACCGCGCACGACGGCGGATCCGCCCAGAATGCTTTGTAATAAGCGCCGCGATAGTAGTAGCAGGTCAGCCGGAAGCCGCCAGGCGCCCACAGGATCAGCATGGCCGCGGAAAACGGCACGAGCGAAGGCCACCAACCCGGCGCGCTGGTCATTAAAAGCGGCGAATAAAACGGTGACAAATACGGGCCGTAGGTGTAATTGTTGCCCTGCAGCGCGGCCCAGGTGGAATATACGATGAACGTTGCGAATCCCAGGAAGACCAGCAGCGGCTCGACCCACCAGCGATCTCTACGCGCAGTTTTTCCGAAGCCGCCGTCGTGCAGCGGAACATCAATCGAGGACATATGTGGAAGGCTCCAAAGCGAGGTGCAGCATTTCAGAATATCGCTCCGCAGCAAGCGATTTCAACCGGCTCGCCCATCGCCGGCCGTTCCCGGCAAAGCGTGCCGGCAACGCCGGCGTTCGCCTGAAGGGCCAGGCGCAGGAGGGAGCCAACAACGGCCGGCCGCTACCCGTTTACGAGCGCGACTTCCTGAACGTCGGGTAACAAAAGCACGCGTAAATGTGGCGTCCCCAGGGGGATTCGAACCCCCGTTACCGCCGTGAAAGGGCGATGTCCTAGGCCGGGCTAGACGATGGGGACGCTTGGCGAGCCGAATGGCGCGCTCCTTCAGAATACCAGCGCGATCCCGGCGCGCGCTACTACAGGGTCTTCAAATACGCGATCAGATTGTCTTTTTCTTCCGCGCTCAGCATGTCGCTGTAGGCCGGCATGCCGCCGCCACCCTCGTTGATCTGCGCGCGAACGTTCGCTTCATTCATCGGCTTGCCATTGGCCAGTTTGGATCGCTTGAAAAGCCCCTTCAGGCCCGGCCCCATTTTCTTTTCCGTGCTATCGGCGTTGTGGCATACCGAACAATTCGAGTCGAAAACTTCTTTTCCCTTCGCCGCGTCGCCTTTATCCTGACCGAGCAGGTTCGGTCCAACGGCAATCATCGCAAAGCAGGCGGCGGCGATCAGAGTCGTGCGGAGGTGGCTCAAAATTCGCATATTGTTTAGTTTACAATTTTCTGAGATGAATCCAGGGATTGGCGATCTCGCGCCGGAAATTCGCTCCGGCTCCTTTCAGCTTGCGAATCTCCGCGGCAAGCCTGTGGTGCTGTTCTTTTTTCCCAAGTCCGATACGCCGGGATGCACCCGGGAGGCCTGCGAATTTCGCGACGCCTCGCGCCGGTTTGCCAAACTCCAGGCGGAGATTGTCGGCGTGTCGCCGGATGAAGCAGCGGCTCAGAAAAAATTCGCGGCGAAGTACGGATTCGAGTTCACCTTCGTGCCCGATCCCGATCACTCCATCGCCGAGGCGTACGGCGTCTGGAAAGAGAAAAATATGTACGGGCGCAAATACATGGGAGTCGAGCGAACCACCTTCCTGATCGGCGCGGATGGAAAAATCGAAAAAATTTTCTCCAAGGTGAAGCCAGACGGGCACGCCGAGCAGGTTTTAGAGGCTCTTCGCTAAGCTTTACCCCTCTTTTATTCATGGGGTAGCGACGTGGTACCAGCGAATATAGTATCCTCGAATCTTTAAATCGCGGGACATTGCCGGGCATAATCGAATCACATTTATGAATTCGATCCGCTTCGCTTCGATTTTATTTGCGGCGAGCTTGGCCGCGGCCGGGCCGATCTATAACGTCTACGATCTGGGAACGCTCGGCGGGACCAGCGCGCAGGCGTTCGGGCTGAGTTCGAACGGCCTCGTCGCGGGCGCGGCGACGACCGCCTACGGCTACCAGCACGCCTTTGTGAGCAACGGCTCGGGCCTGACCGATCTGACCAGTAACAGCAACGCCAGCGAGGGGACGGCCAGCGGGGTGAACGCATCGGGACAGGTCGCGGGAACCGCGTATGTGAACGGCGAAGCGTATGCGACCGTCTGGACCGGCTCGGCCAATCAGGCGATCGCCGGCGCGGGGTCGTACGCGATGGCGATAAGCGACTCCGGCCAGGTCGCGGGCATGATGACCTCCACCGGTCAGGGAAATGCCTTCATCACAGAAAACGGCGTGGTCACGGATTTGGGGACGCTGCCGGGCGGAAGCTGGTCAGCGGCATACGGGATCAACGATCGGGGCGAAGTGGCGGGATACGGCCAAATCGGAGGCGTGTTTCGCGGTTTCGTGTGGTCGCCGCAGACCGGCTTCACGATTCTCGGAACACTGGGCGGGGCCAACAGTTATGCGATGGGAATCAATGATGCCGGGGAAGTGGTGGGAGATTCGCAGACATTTTCGGGATATTCGAGCGCATTTCTCGACGCCGGCGGCGTGATGATCAACTTGGGAACCCTCGGCGGCAACAGCAGCTACGCCTACGGGATCAACTCCGCCGGCGACGTGGTCGGATATTCGTATGTCGCCGGCAACGCTATGACGCACGCGTTTCTGTACGAGAACGGCGCGCTGATCGATCTGAACTCGCTGCTCGGAACGCCCGGCTGGACCATCACCGCAGCATACGCGATCAACGACAGCAACGAGATCGCCGGAACCGCCATGCTGAACGGCGTCGAGCACGCGGTTTTATTGGTCGATCCGCCAGCGCCGGATTCTTCCCTCGACGCCGCCTCCGCTCCTGAACCCGCGACGGTCGCGCTGGCGCTGGCGGGTTTGGGTCTTATGTTTCTGTCTCGGCTTCGGCCTCTTCGGCGGCGGAGGGTCCAGCCGCCCGCGCTTCCTCGATAATCCGCCGCGCTTCCAGGGCGTGCTCCTTGGCGACGCGCACCTCCCAGGCCAGATTGGGAAACGGGCCGCGCACGCCGGCGATCTCTGCGTCGATTCCGTTCGCCTTGAGCAGGCTCTGGATGGTCAACGCCTCGCTTTCCGATTCGCCGCCGTCGCCGGAGCTGTACACCGTGATGAAATCCAACTCGGGTGAACGGTCGGGACTGGAGAACTCATCTTCAGGCGCGCGCCAGGCGGCGATTAACTGTTCCGCGCGGGCGCTATCGGCGGCGGGCACGCGCACTTCCCAGACGCCTTCGGGAACGCCGGGGGCTTCATCGTCGAGCACGACCGGCGAAATGCCAGCCTCGCGCAGAAGTTCCGCGATCGCGCTGGCATCCTGTTCTGCGCTCTCGTCCGGCGATCGAAAAACCGTTACTAGTTCGTCCATCAATCCGAGCTTAGCGCGTTAGACTGGAGATATGGAAGATAACGGAAAGTTCGTGTGGTTTGTGGCGGGGGCGGCCATCGGCGCTACCGTCGCTCTTCTTTATGCGCCGCAGTCCGGCAAGGAAATGCGCCGCACCATCAAGCGCAAAACGCGCGAGGGCCGCGAAGCGCTCTCCGAATCCGGCCGTGAATGGATGGAAAAAGGCCGCGAACTCTACGAAAAAGGTTTGCGCGTGGCCGATGAGGCGGCGGATCTGATCGAGCGCGGCCGGCGTATTGTCGAAGGCTGAAACGGCTACATTTCCGGAGAACTTATCATGACGACTACTGCTGTGTCCCGGCCGCTGGCCGCGTTTACGAATGAACCTGTCTGCGCCTTTTCCAGGCCCGAAGAGATCCAGGCGGCGCGGGCGGCGCTCAAAAAAGTGCGCGCGGAATTCGGCCGCGAATACGAATTGTGGATCGCCGGCGGGCGCCATAAAACAGGCGATCTGTTGAGCAGCGTCAACCCCGCGCGTCCTTCCGAGATCGTCGGCCGGCACCACCGGGCCAACGCCGCGCTGGCCGCCAAGGCAATCGAGGACGTGCATGCGTACTTCCCCGAATGGAGCCGCACGCCGGTTGAAACGCGCGTGAATCTGGTGGTTCGCGCTGCCTCGATCATCCGCGAAAGAAAGCTCGAATTCGATGCGTGGCTGGTTTGTGAGGCCGGAAAAACATGGCCCGAAGCCGACGCCGACGTCAGCGAAGCCATCGATTTCTGTGAATATTACGCGCGGCAGATGCAGCGCTTCGCGTCCCCGCCGCAGCTTGTGCAGATGCCCGGCGAGCGCGACGAAATGGTCTATCTCCCGCTCGGCGCGGGCATTATCATTCCACCCTGGAACTTTCCGCTGGCGATCATGACCGGAATGAGCGCCGCCGCGCTGGTGACGGGCAACACCATCGTGATCAAGCCTTCCAGCGAAACGCCGACCATCGCGCAGAAGCTGGCCGAAGTGCTGCTTGAGGCCGGATTCCCGCCGCGCAGCTTCGCCCTGTGCACCGGCAGCGGATCGATCGTTGGCGACCTGCTGGTGGAGCATCCCAAGACCCGTTTCATCTCCTTCACCGGCTCGCGCGACGTCGGACTGCGCATCAATGAGCTGGCCGCCAAGCCGCGCAAAGGCCAGATCTGGATCAAGCGCGTGGTGGCGGAAATGGGCGGCAAAGACGCCATCATCATCGATCGGGAAGCCGATCTCGACGCGGCGGTGGCTGGAGTCGTGCAATCGGCCTACGGATATCAGGGACAAAAATGCTCGGCTTGTTCGCGCGCGATTGTCGATCAGTCCGTTTATGACGAATTTCTCCAGAAGCTTCAGGCCAAGGTCGCGGCGCTGACCGTGGGTCCTCCGGAAGAACCGGAGAATTACATGGGGCCGGTGATCAGCGCCGGCGCCAAGAAAACCATTCTCGATTACATCGAGACCGGCAAGCGCGAAGGCCGTTTGGTTGCCGGCGGCGATGCGGCTCCTGGCGACGGCTATTTCGTCCAGCCCACAGTCATCGCCGACGTCGATTCGAAAGCGCGCATTTTCCAGGAAGAAATTTTCGGACCCGTGCTCGCGGTGACTAAGGCGCGCGATTTCGATCACGCCCTGGCGCTCGCCAACGACAGCGAATACGGCTTAACGGGCGCCGTTTACACGCGAAATCCCGAAAAAATTCGCCGCGCGAAGGACGAATTCTTCGTCGGCAACCTGTACATCAACCGGAAATGCACCGGAGCGATGGTCGGCGCGCATCCTTTCGGCGGCTTCAATATGTCGGGGACCGATTCGAAAGCGGGAGGGCCGGATTATCTGCTGCAATTCCTCCAGCCCAAATCGATCGGCGAGAAAATTTAGCGTAATTGTTCGACAGCAATTTTGCCGCTGTCTTCCCACGCAACAACGGCGCCGCCGGGAAGCGCAATGAGACTCGGAAACGAACCTCGCGGCGCGAGCAGCGCAGGATCGGAACTGCCCGGCCGCAAAACTCGGATCCCTGCCGCGGTCGACCACGCCGCGTAAAATCCCGCCCCGCTCCCGGCGATCGCCACGTCCGTTCCTTCGCCAATTTGCATTTCCGTCGCGCCGGGGCTGGCGAGGAAAATTTGACGTTCCCGCCGCCATGCGGTCGCGATTTTGCCCCCGGCGACCGCGATTCCTCCGCCATCCATCGGGCAGGCGTTCAGTTTCCATGTGCCGGCACCTAATTTCCCCGCCGTCGAGAACCGAACCCCATCGCGCGACCGCGCCAGATACATATCGCGGCTGCCGTCCAGCCAGTTGCGCCACATCACCAGAATTTCCCCGTTCGGCTCGATGGCAAGCGAAGGGTGGCAGCATTCGCAAATCGTTCCGGAGGGCGATTCATAAATCAGAACGTTCTTCGACCACGTAACTCCGCCATCGCTCGATTGCGAGCCATAAAGCTTTTTTCCTTTCCCCCCGCGATTGTCGAGCCACGCGGCGAACAACTTCGCCTTGCCGTCGGAGGCCAGCGCGTGCAATCCTTCCGTGGCCGCGCCCGGAACGTCGTTGATGACCGCGGGCCTGGACCATGTCTTGCCCATATCGGCCGATCTCAACGTGAACAGATCGCCATCCGGCGGCAGCCCGTGAGCATGCGGACCCTCGCCATTTGTCCCGCCCCAAACCGCGGTGATCACGATCGCATCGCCGGCGAAGGCGATTCGCGGTCCGCGGTGGCGCGTGAGCGGAATCACCGGCGCGTCAACCACCCTCTTCGCCTCGGAGAAGGTTCGTCCGGAATCGGTGGACAAGCTGAAATAGATCGAGTTCCCCGCGCCGAAGGTGAGCGCCACCATGGAGCCGCGGACCGCCATTTGAGGCTGCTTCGCCGGCGCATCCGTTCCGCTCGGCCCGATTTGAATCGCAAACATCGCGGCAAGCAATAAATTCATCTCGTCTCCTTCTTACTTACTTACTTACTCAAAACTTCTTACTCAAAACGCGAGCCGGAGCGCAAGCTGGAACGCTCTCGGGTCTCCCACCGCCGTGGTCTGTCTGAAGGTTGGCAATGGATTCGACGGATAACTTCCTGTTCCGAACACGCCGTTGAGGGTTACGCCGTTCACGTGGTTGGTCAGGTTGAATCCTTCGGCCAGCGCGGCAATTCGAAGTTTTTCGCCGAAATGGAAAGCGCGGCCGAGGCGGGCGTTAACACTAAAGAAATCGAATCCCGTGCCGGCGTTACGATTGATGAAGGCGCCGTTGATCATCGGGCGGGCCGGGGTTCCTTGAATCGTGTTCGCTCCGGTCGTGATGTTGAACGGCAGCGCCGAATAATACTGGACGACGGCGGTCAATTGAAAACCATGACTGAGGCGTTCCCACGCCGAGCGCGCCTCCCCGACAGGACTATGAATGGTCCCGTCAAACACAAGACGATGGCGCTGATCGTCGTCGGAACGCCCATAATCCCGCCAGATATCGAAATTGTCGATGGGCGAGCTGAAGAAAAATTCGCCGACATCATCCAGCGCCTTCGAATAGGTGTAGGAAACGCGATAGCTGCCCCATCCAGCCGGCCTTTGCACAAACGAGACGTGCAGGCCGTCGTAGCGCGAATCACCCAGCGATGAATACTGGTTATCGTTGCCGTATGCCGGATTCGGCCGGCATCCGTTGTTGTTTCCCGAGGCGATGCAGCCCGGAACGTTCTGATTGACGGAAAGAACCAGGTGCAGGCCGCGCAGATGTTGATAACCGGCCTCAATGGTGCTGCCAGAGCCAAGCTGGTGCTCGATCTCGAAACTCCCCTGCTCGGAGTAAGGGTTTTGAATATGCCGGTCCATGGTCGTGAAATTGAACAGCACGCCAGGCGGCAAGGTAAGGCCGTTCAGGATGTTCGGGAACAAAGGCGCGCCCGCTTGCCCAGGCGAAAGGCTCACGGTGATCTGGCTCAGCTCGGCCGGATCGGTGGTGTTGTTTGCGGAAAGCAGGGCGTTGGCCAGCGCGCGCAGCGGCAGCCGATCGTAAAACAGCCCGAATCCGCCGCGAATGACCGTTTTTCGCGCCGCAAACGGGGTCCAGGCGAAGCCGGCTCGCGGAGAAACGTTGTGGGTGTCCGTCGCGATGGTTTTCAGGAACTGAAGATCGTAGCGGACGCCGGCGTTGAGCGTCAGGCGGCGGTTCACGGTCCACTCATCCTGCGCGTAAAAACCGATATTCGGATTCGTCTGAAAAACGGTCGAATTTGCGAACGTCTGCGTAAATCCGGAGGTGTTATAAACTCCGGCCAGGAAATTTGCGAGCGAGGAGAACGAATAGCTCCCGCGATTGGAACGGGGGAAAACAATCGTATCGTCGTTGTAGAGAAAATCGGCGCCGGCGCGAATCGCGTGCCCGCCAGCTTGATAAGAAAGATTGTCGACCAGTTCGCCCAGCTTGTTGCGGCGCGCCGTCGGGGACACGGACAAGGTGCCGAAGGAAGCGACCCCAGAGATGGAGACCGCCGGGCCGATCGGATCGGACGGCGGCGCGCTCAGCGCGCTGTTCCAGAACTGCCCCCGGGTTTCGTTCACGATCCGTGGAGAGAGGGTGGCGACATTGCTGGCCGCCAAAACCTGATCCGTGTCGTCCAGATTCGCCGAAGCCGTCGCAGCGCTCAACCCGCCTGCCCCGCGCGAATTGATGCTGGTCACGTGATATACGCTGTAGCGAACGCTGAACTGATCTTTCGGATTGAACTGATGGTCGGCTTTGGCGAACCCATTCGAACTGTGGATCGGGTTCGGATAAATTCCCGTCGAAACCAGCGGGCCGGGATATCCGACGGCCGCAAGCTTGGCGTTAATGGCGAGGAGATTCGCCGCTGTGATGGTGGTCAGGCCGGATTGATTGAGCTCGCGCTGCTCGAAATTCGCGAAATAAAAAGTACGGTCGCGGCGGATCGGGCCGTCTGCGCTCGCGCCAAACTGCGCTTGGGTCAACGGGAGCGCGGTGTGAGAAAGCGCATTATCGGCGTTGAGGCGCTGGTTGCGAAAATACCCGTAGAGATCGCCGTGCAGCGTGTTGGTCCCGCTGCGAGTGACGACATTGATGTAGCCGCCGAGCGCGCGCCCGAACTCGGCCTGGCCGCCCGAGGTCACCACCTGAAACTCCTGGATCGTATCGACGCCGTAGGAGGCCCCAGTAAGGCCCGCTGCGTCGTCGTTATTGGAAAGCCCGTCGACAAGGAAGCTGTTGGAGAAATTTCGCTGGCTGTCCACCGAAATTCCCCGTCCGGGAACCGCCGACGTCTCGGCGAACATCTGGTTGGAGGCGGTGTTGGTCGGAGAAACTCCCGGAATGAACAGCGCCAAATCGAGAAAATTGCGGCCGTTGAGCGGCACTTCCGAGATTTCGGTCTGCGAAACCGTGCCCGCCACCTGCGTACGCGCCGTTTCGATAAGCCCGGCTTCGGAACTGACGGCGACACTTTCTTGCGCCGCGGCGATGGCCATAGAGACGGGAACCTCGAACGCCGATCCGGCCAAAAGCGTAAGATCGCGCGTCGCATCGACGAAGCCCTCCTTGTGAATCGTGAGTTCATACCGGCCGACGCGGAGATAAGGAAAGCGGAAGCGCCCTTCACCATCCGTCGTGGTGGTTGCCTTGAGATTCGTTTCCATCTGGCGAGCCGTGACCTGAGCGCCGGCAATCACCGCTCCGCTCGGATCGACCACCCGCCCGCTGATGGTTGCATTGTTCACGGATTCCTGCGCGCACACGCGCTCCACCGCCACCAGCGCGGCAACAAACGCCAGGCTCAAACGCAGGTTCCTCACAACTCCTCCTTTATCGATTTGAAGAACAACGGCGATTCCGGTCGGATTAAGACGTTGCCGGACAACTCATCGCCGTGCGAAGGCACATGGCGGAGATCGCGCACAGCGCCGGCGTCAGGGTTTCAAGCAACGAATTAAGCGAGCCGCGAAGGAGGGCCGCGCTTGCGGAGAGAAGCGATCGAGATCGAGTAGCCGCGGCGCGAAACGGGCTGAGCAACCCGCCCGTGCGCAGCCAGCCGCGATGCGGGCACAATCGCGGGTGCGGCCGAAAATGCTTGCGAAGCCGAGAGCGCGCTTGCGGACTTTGGCCAGGACGGGCATCTGGCGGCGGAAATCGCGGGCCCATCGCCCGGCGCGGCAACAGCCATTTCGCAATGATGTTTGCCGCCGCGGCGGCAGCAGGCCGCCAGTGTTGGACTATCCCCGGCAAATAGCGTCGCGGCGATCAGCGGGAAGCTGAGGACGGCGATCAGCAGCGATGCCAGGGCGCGGCGCATCTGGATTGGCCTTTTCCTATCTCAGCATCAAATCGGCGGGATTACAACCTGCGCAGCAGCGCCTTGGCTTCGCGCAATTTTTCGAACTGCTTTTCGGCCTCCTTAAACGCGCGGGTGTGGACGCAGCGGCGAGCGCCGTCGTGCTCGGCCGGGTGGCGCAGATGGAGCATCTCATGAAACATCACGTACTCCACCGCCAGGCGCGGGACCTGCGGGCGATCGAGGATGCGGCTCAATACGATCGCGTTGTGCGAGGGATCGTAATGGCCCAAAAGCGTGCGCGATGCGTTCGGGCTCCAGCCCAGCAGCGGGCGCGCCATCAAACCGTGGAAATACCGGAAGTTCAGATCCTCGAAAATTTCTTCCAGGTTGTAGGCGTGCCCCCGCGGATGCTCCACGCGCTTGCGGCCGCGAATCTGGCGCACCAGATCCAGATTCCTTCGAACGTCGCGGCGGTTCAGATAGCGTTTGTAGCGGTCATTGCTTGATGCCGGAACCGGCCGCCGGAAGAGCTTCGACAACAGAATTTCCGCGAGCGCTTCGATGACCGTTTCCGGCGCGCCCGCCAGCGTATCCGCGAGTCTGATAAACAGAGAGCCGTTTTCCAGCCGCACCTGCGCGTTTGCGTTGGCGTAGCGACGAAACTGAACGCGGATTTCCGGGAGCGGCGTGCGGGGCTTCATCTCCTGAAACACTCGAGCAAAAATCCGCCCGGTTTCCACTTCCATTCATGACGAATGTAACATGGTTGGTTAGCTCGCAGTTCAAATTTTAGGAGGCCTTTTGCCCGGAGCAAAAATCAGCGCGCTCGGCTGCTACGTCCCGCCCGGCGTGCTGACCAATCAGGATCTCGAAAGAATGGTCGAGACCTCAAATGAATGGATTCTGGAGCGCACCGGAATCGTCGAGCGCCACATCGCTTCCAAGGACATCGCCACCTCGGATATGGCGGTCGAAGCCGCCAAAATCGCGCTGGCGCAGCGCGGCATCGACGCTCGCGAGATCGAGGCGGTGATTGTTTGCACCGTCACGCCCGATATGCTGTTTCCCTCCACGGCCTGCCTGGTGCAGGATCGCATCGGGGCGAAAGGGGCCTGGGGATTCGATCTGATCGCGGCCTGTTCCGGATTCGTTTATGGATTGACCACCGCCGCGCATCTGGTGATGGCCGGAACGCACAAAAAAGTTCTGGTGATCGGCTCGGACACGATGTCGCGCATCATCGATTACACCGATCGCGGCACCTGCATCCTCTTTGGCGACGGCGCCGGCGCGATGTTGATCGAGCCCACCGACGTCCCCGGCGAAGGCTTTATCGGCTTCCTGAACGAGATCGACGGATCGGGCGGCGATTTTCTGAAGCAGCCCGCCGGCGGGAGCCGCTTGCCGGCCTCGGCCGAAACGGTGGAGCAGCGGCTGCACTTCGTCAAACAGGATGGGCAGCAGGTGTTTAAATACGCGGTGCGCAAAATGTATGAAATGAGCCGCGATTTGCTTCAAAAGCACGGTTTATCGAGCAAAGATGTGAAGGTTTTGATCCCTCATCAGGCCAATCGCCGGATCATCACCGCGGCTGCCGAGCGGCTGGGGCTGAGCTGCGATCAGGTGATCATCAACATCGATCGCTACGGCAACACCACCGCGGGCACAATCCCTTTGGCCACGCGCGATGCCATCGAACAGGGGAAATTGCAAAAGGGCGATCTGGTGGTGTTCGCCACCGTTGGGGCGGGATTCACCGCCGGCGTAAATTTGTGGCGCTGGGCGTATTAAGCCTACTGCACGATTAAGAATCGGCCGGCGGGGCTGATCTGGTCCGGCGTTGCGACTCGGATCTCGGCATTGGGGGCGATGCCGTCCGGCAGCAGCAGATTGATTTGGTACAAACCGGCGTAGCCGACCACCGCGCCCGCATAATCGATATTGGAGGGGCTCACCGCGGCGCCATTCAACAAAATCTGAATGGGGGAGGCCAGCGGCGCGGCGATTTGCGCCACCTGATTGGGGATCGCGGCGGGAACAGTCGGGCCCATGCCCGTGGTCCACAAAATGATCCACTCGCCGCCATGGGCGGGCGATGACGAGCTCACCACGGAGCCATCCAGGTGTGTGGCAAGCACGTGGCTGGCATCGATTTGAAAAAAGGCGGGCGCCGTCGCTCCCAACTGTATTTGAACCGCCGGACCGGCGATGCCGTTGGAGATGACCTGAAGGGTCGCGGCGCCGGAAGCCAGCAGCGATGGCACGAGCGCATTCACCAGCGTCGGCGAGACGTACCATATATCCGCCGGAATGCCGTTGATCAGAACATGAACGCCGCCGAGCGTCGTGGGCAGCAATCCTCCGGAAACATCGGAGGCGCTGATGGTTCGAACAACAGTCGAAAGATTTGTCCCGTAAATGCTGATGAAAGTATCGGGAGCGTAGTAGCCGGCGCTGGCGGCGGCGGAATTGGCGATGCTGGCGGCGGAGTAGACCGGCGCTCCCGCGTTGCCACTTGAATCGGCCCAGATGGGCCCGAACAAGAGGGCTGCCAGCAGAACGGCAGCAGCCATTTACTTGGCTTGAGTTTAACATTTCAGGCGCGGCAATGGCTTTTGCCCGCCGGAAAGCGGCGGACCTGGCCTTCTGACCATTGACATGCACGGTGGGAAATCTGAAACTAAATAGAGCTACAGGTTAATGACGAGATAACCTCAATGAAACGGATCGGTTTGGCGATTGCGCTGGCAAGCTGCTGGACATACGCCCAGACTGCCGAAACGTTGCCGGTCCCGGCGCAGCAGGCTCTGGTGAACCAATATTGCACCGGCTGCCACAACGATAAGCTTAAATCCGGCGGATTTTCCTGGACCACGATTGACCTGGCGCATCCGGCGCAAAACGCCGAGCGCGCCGAACAGGTGATCCGCTTCCTGCGCGCGGGCATGATGCCGCCGCCGGGAATTCCGCGGCCCGATCTGGCGACGATCCGGAAATTCGCGGCTTCGATTGAAAACGCCATCGACAAGGCCTCCGCCGCCGATCCGAACCCGGGCGCTCCGGCGCTGCACCGGCTGAATCGCATCGAGTATCACAACTCGGTTCGCGACCTGCTCGATCTGGACGTTGATGTCGCTTCGCTGCTGCCGGCCGACGATATGTCCCATGGATTCGACAACATGGCCGACGTGCTGACGGTTTCGCCGGCGCTGATGGAGGGATATCTTCGCGCGGCGGGCCGCATCAGCCGCATGGCGGTAGGCGATCCGAATGTCGCCCCGTCCACCGCGACATTCCATGAGCCGCGGGTGATTAATCAGATCCGGCACATCGAGGGGACGCCGTTCGGCACGCGGGGCGGAATGGCCGTGGTGCACAATTTTCCCGCCGATGGCGAATACACCATCCGCCTTTTCTTTTATAACGACCTGTGTGGTCCGCTCTTCGGCAAGAATCAGGGCAAAGCCGAGCAGATCTTAGTAGCGGTCAACGGCGAGCGCGTGGCGCTGATGTCGATCAACCCGAATTTCCTGCTGACCGATTTTTTGCAGACGCCGCCGATCAAGATTAAGGCGGGTCCGCAGAAAATCTCGGCGTCGTTTATCCAGCGCGCCGAAGGTCCGTTTGAGGATGTGGTCTCGCCCTTCGAGCAGACGCTGGTGGATCTGACTCGCGCGGATCTGCCGGGCATGACTTCGCTGCCGCATCTGCGGGAGATGACGATCACCGGTCCGAAAAACGTCACCGGCATCTCCGAAACGCCGAGCCGGAAAAAGATCTTCACCTGCCATCCCCAACCCGGCGCTGACGAGATTCCCTGCGCCAAAAAAATTATCGCGGCGCTGGCGCGCCAGGCCTACCGCCGTCCGGTGACCGACGCCGATACGGAAGACCTGCTGAGCATCTATCAGAAGGGCCGCAACAAATCGGATTTCGAAGGCGGCATCCGGGCGGTGATCGAAGCGATCCTTTCCGATCCCGAGTTTGTGTTCCGTTTCGAGCACACCCCGGCCGGCATCGCTCCGGGAACGAACTATCGGATCAGCGATCTGGAGCTGGCCTCGCGCTTATCGTATTTCCTGTGGTCGAGCGCGCCCGATGACGAGCTGCTTACGGTCGCCGCGCAGGGCAGGTTAAAAGAGCCGCAGGTTTTAGAGCAGCAGGTTCGCAGAATGCTGGCCGACCCGAAATCGGACGCGCTGTCAAAGGTTTTCGCGGCGGAGTGGCTGCACCTGCAAAATCTGAAAGACGTTCAACCCGACGTCTATCAATTTCCGAATTTCAACAAGAATCTGGCGGAATCGATGCGCTCGGAAACCGAGCTGCTGTTTGACAGCATCGTTCGCGAGGATCGCAGCGTGCTGGACCTGCTCACGGCGAACTACACCTTCGTCGATGAGATTCTGGCCAAGCACTACGGCATCCCGAACGTGTTGGGAACGCGGTTCCGGCGCGTCCCCCTCACCGATCCGAACCGCTTCGGGCTGCTCGGGCAGGCGAGTATTCTGACGCTGACCTCCATCGCCACGCGAACGTCGCCGGTGCAGCGCGGAAAGTGGGTGATGATCGTGCTGCTGGGCACTCCGCCTCCTCCGCCGCCCCCCAACGTTCCGCAGCTTAAGGAAAACGAGGAGAACACGAAGGCGCTGTCGGTGCGCGAGCGAATGGAGGAGCACCGGAAAAACGAACCCTGCCGGTCCTGCCATCAGTTGATGGATCCGATCGGGCTGGCGCTCGAAAATTTCGACGCCGTCGGCCAATGGCGCGCAAAGGACGCCGGCCTGATGGTGGACGCCAAGGGCAAGATGTTTGATGGGACGGCGCTGGACGGCCCGGTGAGTCTGCGCAAGGCGATCCTGGGCCACTCCGACGCGTTTCTCCAGACCTTCACGGAAAACCTGCTGGCATATGCGCTGGGGCGCGTGGTGGATTATCGGGACGAGCCGATGGTGCGCTCGATCGAGCACGCCGCGGCGCGCGACGGAAATCGTTTTTCCGCGTTTGTGCTGGGAATCGTGAACAGCATGCCATTCCAGATGAGGAGGGCCGATGCGGCGGAGACACCATCGGCCGCGAACGGGAATCGACAATGACCTTTCTGACGAAAAAACATCTCTCGCGCCGCACGATGCTGCGCGGCATGGGCGTGGCGATGGGACTTCCGTTTCTGGACGCGATGGCGCCGGCGCAGACGCCGCTGTCGAAAACGGCGGCCGCGGCGCGCCCGCGGCTGTGCTGCATCGAGATGGTGCACGGCGCGGCCGGCAGCACGGTGGACGGGTCCAATAAGCATTACTGGTCGCCCGAAAAGGAGGGCGCCGATTTCGAGTTTTCGCAGACGCTCGAGCCGCTTAAGGACTTTCGCGAGTATCTGACGATCATCAGCGATACCGATCTTCGCCCGGCCGGCGCGTACGCCGAGAAGGAAGAAGGCGGCGATCATTTCCGCTCGACTTCGGTGTACCTCACCGCGGCGCATCCCAAGATGACCGAAGGGTCCGATATTTATTGCGGCACGTCGATCGACCAGATGTACGCGCAGCAGTTCGGCCAGGACACGCCGCTGCCCTCGATCCAGCTTTGCATTGAAAGCGTGGACGGCTCCGGCGCCTGCGATTACGGCTACGCCTGCGTTTACGCCGACACGATCAGTTGGGCGTCGCCGACGCAGCCTTTGCCGATGACCGTCGATCCGCGACAGGCGTTC
>Ga0209062_1001065_pt1 | contig 56256 bp, 45 predicted proteins | sample Coa_R2_2_FD_187158 | JGI IMG/M metagenome (GOLD analysis project Ga0209062, IMG submission 187158) | Surface soil microbial communities from Centralia Pennsylvania, which are recovering from an underground coalmine fire - Coalmine... | ecosystem: Environmental > Terrestrial > Soil > Unclassified... | reverse complement strand
GTACCCGTTCAACGGGTTGGCGTACGTATGGGCGTCGATGGCGTCGAAGTACCAGTTGTTGGCCGGGGCCGTCGGGTCGCCGCCGAGCGCGTCGAGCACGCGCTGGATATAGAGCGGCCGGCGGTTCTCGTGGTCCCACCAGTAGGTAAAGCCGGCCATGACGATCGTGGCATTGGGGTTCACCGACTTGGCGGCCAGGTAGGCGACCTTCAGGACCTGCGCGTAGTCGGCCGGCGTGCCGGCGAAGGTCCGGAAGTCATCCGGGTCCTTGTACACGTCCGGCTCGTTCAGGATGATCCAGGTATCGATACGCCCCCGGTACTTCGCCACGAGACGCTTGACGTAAGCCGCCCAATAGTTCTGCGGATCGTCGATCGACAGGTTCAGGTTGCGGGGCACGCTGCGCGCCTCTTGCTGCGGGTCGCGTGCCGCCCAGGTGGGGGTGTAGACGGTGATACCCACGACCTGGATGCCCCGCGCGATCTCCCCATTGATCTGGTCCTCGGTGAACCAGCCTTGATTGAAATCGCTGGGCCCGTCCGGCTGGATCTCGTTCCAGGGGAAGATGAGCCGCTCCCATTTGACGCCCGCGGCCGCGGCTGCCTGCGGCCCGAAGATCGCCTGCACGGCGCCAAAGCGCGGATCGCTGTTCGCCACGGGCGGCAGCGTCGACACGGGGGTGGGGGGTAGCGGCGTGGCGGTGGGCGACGCGGGCGGCCGAGTCGGCGTGGGCGTGGCGGGGCCGGTCTGCGCGCCGACAGGCACGCCGCCCAGCAGGAGGCCGCCCAGCGTCAGTAGCGCCGCGATCGTCTTCAGCCGTCCCCAGTCCATGCCTACCCCTTCATGCAGAGGCGGCGGGGGCGCCCGCGCGGTCCTAGCCGCGCTGAGCGCCCGCGCCGCCTGGTTCGACATCCCGAATCATCTTAGCAACGGCCGGAGCGGTAGGCCAAAGGAATTGCTGCGCGGAAATCTCCGGCGGCCGGCCGGCCGTCTGCTAGAATAGCCCGGCCGCCGATACCCCGGTAGCCGCGTCCCCGCGGTGCGCCGCGCGGCCAGGCCGGTCCCGGGCCGCGCACGGAGCGTGCCGCGCTCGCGGCCGCAGAGCTGCCGCGAATCTCCTCCGTCGGCTGCCGGCGCGCGCGGCCGAGACAGGCAGGTAGCATGATCGTCCGCTGTTCGCGCGGGACCATCGGCCGGCTGGCGCTCGGCTGCGCCCTGGTGCTGCTGCTCGTCGGCGGGACGTCCCCGCGGGCGGTCGTCGTCGCACAGGACCCCTCGGCGCTGCTGCCGTTCCCCGTGGCCATTGCGCCGGGCAATCAGCACCGACCGGCCGCCTACGGCGACTGGGTGGTGTGGTTCGACGAGATGGCGCGCCTGCCGGTCATCCGCGGCAACGACCTCCGCACCGGTGAGGAGATCCCGCTGTCGCCAGAGGGCGCGGAGCCGTCCGGCGCCCCGGCGATCAGCCGAGACACGGTCGTCTGGTCGGACCGCCGCGGCGAGACGCCGACGACACCCTGGGCCGACCCCCACGTCTACGTCTACGACTTGAAGACGCGTCGCAGCATGATTGTCGCGCCGGTCCAGGGCGCGCAGGTCGACGCGCGCATTGACTGGCCCCTCGTAGTGTGGACCGACTACCGCGACGACCCCGCCCGCGGCGACATCTATGCCTATGATCTGAGCACGCGGCAGGAGATCCCCGTCGCCGTGCAGCAGGGCCACGAGGGACAGCCCGCCGTGTCCGGACGCGTCGTGGTGTGGCAGGAGGATGACTCGTCCGGGTCGCGGATCTACGCCCGCGACCTGACGGGTGGCGACGCCTGGGCGCTCACGCCAGACGCCGGGCCTTACACGCGCCCGCTAATTAGCGGCGGGCGCGTCGTGTGGCTGGACAGCACCGGCGGTGTGCCGAGCATCGCCGTGTACGACCTGGCCACGCGCACCGCGCAGGCACCGGTGTCGGGGCGGCTGCCGCTGGCGCTCGACGGGGATACGCTGGTGCTGCAGAGCGCCGCCGGCGACGCGCTCCTGCTCTACAACTTCACCACCGGTGCCACGACCTCGCTGGCACCCCTGCCCGCTGGGGCGCCCGAGGTGTGGGCGTCGCTGGGCGGCGGGACGGTTACCTGGACGGACTACCGTAACAGCGAGCTACAGTGGCAGCCGGCCGGCACGCCCGTGACGAACGAGGACGTGTTCGCGGCCCGCCTACAGGCTCCGGCGATTCCGACCGGTCCCCGCCCGAACATTCCGTACCGCGCCGAGAGCCCCGAGTACGGCGTCAACATGTTCATCTGGGATGCGCCGGCCGTGACCGCCGCGCAGCTCCGGAAGGCAACGGCCATCGGCGTCGGCTGGCAGAAGACGCGCATCCCCTGGGCGGAGGTGGAGCCGACCAAAGGCGAGTTCCACTGGACGGAGACGGACCGCGTGATTCAGGCGTCAAACAACGCCGGTCTGAAGGTGATCGCGCGGGTGGACGTCTCCCCGCCCTGGGCGCGTCCGGACGCCAACCCGCACGGTCCGCCGCTGAACTACTCCGACTACGCCGACTTTATCTACGCGCTGGTCAATCGCTACCGCACCGGCTCCACGACCGGGCGGCTACACGCGATCGAGGTGTGGAACGAGCCGAACCTCCACAAGGAATGGGGCAACCAGCCGGTGAACCGGCAGCAGGCCGCGGACTACACGCGCCTGCTGCGCGGCGCCTACGAGGCGGCCAAGCGCGCCGACCCCAACGTGATGGTGATCAGCGGGTCGCTCAGCCCAACCGGCTGGAACGACGATACGGCTCGCCCCGACGACGTGTACCTGAACTGGCTGTACCAGGCGGGGGCCGCGTCCTGGTTCGACGCGCTGGGCGTCCACGGCGCGGGCTACGGCTCGGCGCCCGAAACCGTGCCGATGTCGGTCGACCGCTATCCGCACCCGTCGTTCTACTTCCGGCGTGCCGAGCAGCTTCACGACATCATGGCCGAGTATGGCGACGGCGACAAGCAGATCTGGATGATGGAGTTCGGCTGGACGACCGATCCGATCAACCCCTCCTACGCCTGGTACCGCGTGACCGAGGAGCAGAAGGGCGACTACCTTGTGCGCGCCTACAAGCTGGCCAAGGAGCGGTGGGCGCCGTGGATCGGTGTGATGGCCTTGTGGACGATGCCCGACCCCCGCTGGACCTCGCAGCAGGAAGAGTACTGGTGGGCCATCCTCGACCCGGACGGCACCGAGCGCCCGTCATATCAGCGCCTGCTGCAAGCCCACCTGAACGGCGAGCTAGGGCGATAACCGCGGGCGGCCCGGCGCGAGGGTTCCAGGCTCGCGCGGGCCGCCTATTGGCTTGCGCGTCGGAAAAGCCTGCGCGGTTGGGCTAGACGAGCCCTAGCACTCGGCGTGGGTTGTCCACCGTGATCATGCGCAGCTCGGCGTCGCTGAGACCATAGGCCCGGCCGTACCGCACGAGCGTGTCCAGCGCCTCCACCGCCCCCGGCAGCAGCGGGTTGCCGCCGTCGCTGGAGAACGTGAAGTGCTCGGGGCCGATGGCCTGCACGGTGCTCATCATGTCCTGCGGGTCCACGCCGAGCAGCGGCGAGATCTCGTCGTAGGTGAAGTTGAACCAAATACCGGCGTCGGCGAACGGCTTCAAGTCCTCGAACTCGAGGCCCACCTGGGGACCGTAGGGGTGGTCGATGAACGCCTGACGGTAGCCGAGGCGGCCGCACTCCTCGGCCAGCGCTTCCATCTCCGGCTTCGAGCTGTGCGCGAACGACACGGCGACCCCCCGGTCCGCCGCGAGCCGTAGGATCTCGCGCACAACCGGCTTCAGCGTGCCGCCGTCCTCGTCGAGCAGGTACTGGCCGGCCCGCAGCGCCTCGTCCCACGGCAGGGGGCCGACGACGGGCTCAGTGTAGTCGCCCTTCACGAATCGGTTGGGGCAGCCGACGCGGTAGATGTTGTGCGCGCTGCTGATGACCGGGAACCAGATCACGCTCGCGCCGGCGTCCACCGCGCGGCGCACTTGCTCGAACTCCAGGCCGCCGTGCATCGGGTCGGTCTGGGCGCCGTGCAGGCACTGCACGGGCGCGATGCCCTCGGCCTCGCACCAGCGCTTCAGTTCTTCCTCGACCTGCCGGCGCGTTTCTGCCGGGGGCCGGTCCTGTGGCAGGTTCTTGAACACCAGCGTGCCCATGCCGGCCCGCGAGGCGTTCTTCGCCATCGACAGCGGGTTCTCCGTGCCGGTCTGGGCGTGGGCATGGAGGTCGACCGCGTCCGTGAGGCCCGGCGGGTTGGGGCCGATCAGCGTCTGGAGCTGAAAGCGCACGTTGTACGACTTGACGACCCGCGAGGGTACTGGCTGCATGTCGCCGTTCTCCTTCTCGGTCACTACGCCGGCGCGCCCGCCCTGAGCTGGCGCGCCACAAACGCCTTCATCAGCGCCATCGCGCGATCGGATTCCGGGCCTGGCTGGTTGCCGAAGCCGTGCGGCATGTCCGGGAAGATCTCCATCTCGATCTGGCCGCCCGCGGCCCGGTACGAGGCCACGAACCGCTCGGACATCTCGACCGTCAGGTTCGTGTCCGCGGTGCCCTGGAGCAGCAGCACGGCGGGTAGCTCCGCCGCCTCGCCCCGGTCGAGGATGCGCTGCGGGTTGCCCTCCTGCATGGCCTCCTCGGTCAGGAAGAAGCCCTCCGTGCGCGTGACTAGCTGGGCGCGGCCGGTTTCCTGGGCGAACAGGTAGCGCGCGTAGGGGTCGAGGATCGGCCAGCAAGCGAGCACATAGGCCACCGTCGCATCCACGTCGGGTGCCCCGGGCAGGGTGAGCGCCGCGTACCGCGGGTCGCGCGGCCGCATCGCGCTCAGCATGATCTGGTGACCGCCGCTAGATGAGCCGAGGGCTCCCAGGTGGCGCGGGTCGGCGCCGAAGTCGGGGGCGTGCGCTTTCACCCAGCGCGTCGCGTAGTTCACGTCGGCCAGCGACGCGGGGTAGGGATGTTGTGGCGCCAGCCGGAAGTCGACGGCCACAACCACCATGCCGCTGGCCGCCAGCGCCTCGTCCATGGGCGCGTCGTTGAGACGGTCGCCCGCGCTCCAGGCGCCGCCGTGGACGTCGAGCAGCGCGGGAAACGGTCCGCTGCCCTGCGGCCGGTAAACGCGGGCGAGCCAGGCGGTCTCGCCGTCGCGGCGATATTCGACGTCCTCCGTGGTCACCGCGTAGTGCGCGGCGGGATCGTAGCGCGGAAACTCTTCGGCCCGTCCAACGCTCGTCTGCATCACGCTCTCCTCTCCAGTACGCGCATGTTACCACCGGCCGCTAGTCGCCAGCTATGCGCCCCGGACGCGCCATTGGCCGGCTACAGCCGTCTTCCGGGCACGGCGAATCCCTGCTTCCCTGGTGCGGCCCGAGGGCCGGTTGATGGGGTGCGCGGGGGCCCTCTAGGCCAAACGCAAGGGCCGGGGGCTTCCTTTTGGTCACGATTTCAGGTATGATGCCGCCCGAGATGTGTGCGCTTCGAGCCGATCCCCGGCTTACTGTGTTTCGGCCGACGCCGTCCCTGGCCCCCCGTCCCCTGCGGGCGCGCGGGCCCCGCTTCACTATCCACGTGGTCCCCCAATGGCGGCCGCTTCGTGCCCGCTCGCCCTGGCTGGGCGCCGTCGGGCACTGCGCGCTGCTGGCCCTGCTGGGGCTCGGGCTGACGTTGCGGCCACCGGCCAACGTGCGCGTGGCAGCGAGCGCGGCCGGCCCGGCCGGCCCCAACCCGTTCGGGTTGCTCGCCGAGCGCCCCCAGGTGGCGCTGGAGCCGTTCGGCCTGTGGTGGGGCCTCATGGGCACCCCCTCGGTCGCCTTCGCCGATCCCACATTGGACGCGGTGGACGCCGCGCCCGCCGCGGCCCCGGACGCCGTGGCCGACAGCCTGCCCGCGCCGGCGGGGGAGATCACCGTCCCTTGGCGCACGCAGCTCGACGGCTCGCGCTTCGCCGGCGCGAACTGCGGCCCGGCCTCGCTGGGCATGGTGCTCGACGCTTTCGGGACAGATAAGGGCACGGACGAGCTGCGCTACCGGTCGCATACTTATCAGGGCACCTGGGGCTCGTACACGGGCACTGCGCTGGAGCACCTGGCGCACGTCGCCGAGGACTTCGGCGTGCCGACCCGTGGTCTGTACGACGGCCGGCACTTCCATACGTGGACGACCGACGAGCTGCGCGAGGAGCTACGCCAGGGCCACCCGATCATGATCCTGGTCAAGTACCGCCTCCTGCCGGGGCACGAGGGGTCGCGCGCCAGCGACGATCACTACATCGTGCTGTGGGGCCTGGACGGCGACAAGTTCGTCTACAACGACCCCGCGTTCACGCGCGCGCGCGACGGCTTTGGTCGCCGGATCAGCGCCGCGGGCCTCGCGGCCGCCACCAGCAGCGCGATCATCCCCGGGCAAGCCGTGGCGTTCCTCGCGCCCAAGGGCTAGAATACTCGGGTTGAGTTGGCCCCGGCGCCGTTCCCCGCCGACGCGACAGGAGCGTTCTGTCCCATGCCGATCGTCACGTGCGCGCGGTGCGGCCAGGAGGCCGAGGCCCTCGACCGGCCGCCCCTCGCCGGCGCGGTGGGCGCCGCAGTGCAAGCGCACACCTGCCCGGCCTGCTGGGCCGAGTGGCAGCAGGCCGCGGCCTCGTATATCAACCACTACGGCCTGCAGATGGCGCAGCCGGCCGGCCGCGCGCGGCTCTACGAGCTGATGCGAGAATTTCTGGGCATTCCGGCGGAGGGTTGAGGTGGTGGTAGGGCTCCCGCCGCCACGCGGTCAGCGCGGCCAGAACGCAGAGCCGATCCGCGGGCGACCCGGCGCCCCGCGCGGCGCCTCGCTGGTGATCGCTCTCGGGCTGGTGGGGCTGGCGCTGCTGGGGTGCGTTGCCTGTCAGGCGCACGCCCAGACGGGCGTGCAGCAGGCGCGTGGCCTGGTCGTGAACGTGCAGGCCCGGTCCATCGCGGTGACGGAGGCCGTGACGGTGCGGACCGACGACGGCCGCGAGCTGACCTTCCGTGTAGACCCCGGCGTGGACGTCACCCCGGGGCACTTGCGCGAGCACATGACGCTTGCCCAGCCGGTCCTCGTCACGTATGAGCAGACGCCGGACGGATTGCTCGCGACGCGGATCGACGACGCGTAGGATTGCCGCTCAGCTCAGCAGCGCCTGGAGCGCCTGCTCGATCTCCTCGCCGGCCGTAATGCCGTCAAAGCGGTCGGCAATGTGGCCCGTGCTGTCCACGACGAACGTCCACGGCTCGCTCGGGAGGTTCCATTCCTGGACTGTCGAATTCACGGTCCGGGCCTGCGGATCCCTGAAGATCTCGACGTGAATGAAGTTTGCGCGCCCGCGGTAGCGCTCCGCGACCGACTGCAGCACGTCGAGCTGCGGCCCGCAGGTCTGGCTGGTGCAGAAGCCCGGCGTCGCGAACAGCACGACGAGCGGCTTGCCCTGGTCGATCGCGTCCGCGATAGTCAGCTGGCGCAGGTCGCGGGTCGCCCGACACGTCTCCTCGGTCGCCGTACAGAGCTCGATCGGGTCGACGTTGTCGGCGATCGTCAGGTTGTGGCTGCGCGGCGCCAGCGCTCCGACGGCCGGGGCCTCGCTGCGTGCCTTCACGTCGAAGCGGGTGCGGGCGACCTGGGGCGCCGCGCCGGATGTCGTCACGACCGAAGCCTGCACGCCGTAGGGGCCGGCGCGCTGGAACGTGATGTCGGCCTTGTACTGCCCGCGGTTCCACTCCGAGCCGGGGCGGCGCCAGGTGGGGGTCGCGTCGGTCAGGGGAACCGGCTGCTCGCCGCTCAGGTCGAAGAAGCTCAACTGAACGGGTGCGTCGGCCACCGGCTGATTCTTGTCGTTCAATAGCGCGAGGCCGAAATGATTCGGCCCCACCGCGAGATCGGATGACGTGACGATGGCGGTGAGCGGCGGCGTGCCGCCGCTCGGGCTGGTGCTGCCGCTGACGGGCGGCGCCGCGCAGCCGCCGAGCAACGCGAGCGTCAGGAGCAAGGGTAGTCGTCTCACGATGGCACCCCAGGCGGAGGTTGGCGCCGTGCGCTTGTGGCAGACTATATGGGCTGCCGTTGCAGAGGGTCAAAGATTACGGTGACACGAAAACGCCACGGGCTGGGAATTCCCAGCCCGTGGCGTCTCGCGGATGAGCCGACTGGTTGCTAGGCGGCGGTCGGCACCGGGGCGGGCGCGAGCGAGGGCGACTCCACCTCGAAGGTCAGCCCCTCGCTCCCGGCGTCCACCCGCACGCGGTCGCCGTCGCGCACCTCCTGCGCGAGCAGCCGGCGGGCCAGCACGTTCTCGACCTCGCGCTGGATCAGCCGCCGCAGCGGCCGGGCGCCAAACGCCTCGTCGTAGCCCCGCTCGACCAGCCAGTCCGCCGCCGCGTCGGAGAGCGTGAGCTCCACGCCCCGCTCGGCTAGCCGCCCGCGCACGTCGCGCAGCATCTTCTGCACGACCTCGCGGAGCTGCTCCGCGGTCAGCCGGTCGAAGACGATGATCTCGTCGATGCGGTTCAGGAACTCGGGGCGGAAGGAGTCCTTCACGGCCTCCAAGACCCGCTCCCGAAGCGCCTGCCGCTCGCCGTCGCCGCTCGCGCCACCGAGCTGGAAGCCCAGGTGCGCCTTGCTCCGTGACGTCAGCAGCCGCGACCCGGCGTTCGACGTCATGATGATCACGGTGTTCTGGAAGTCCACCGTGCGGCCCTGACCATCCGTCATGCGACCGTCGTCCAACACCTGCAGCAGCGCGTTGAGCACATCCGGGTGCGCCTTCTCGATCTCATCGAAGAGGACCACCTGGTATGGGCGGCGCCGCACCGCCTCGGTCAGCTGGCCGGCGCGGTCGTAGCCCACGTAGCCCGGGGGCGCGCCGTACAGCCGCGACACGGTATGTGGCTCGCGGTACTCTGACATGTCGATGCGGAGCAGCGCCGTCTCGTCGTCGAACAGGAACTCGGCCAGCGCCTTGGCTAGCTCCGTCTTGCCGACGCCCGTCGGACCGAGGAACAGGAACGAGCCAAGCGGCTTGCGCGGGTCGGCGAGCCCCGAGCGCGAGCGGCGCAGCGCGTCCGAGACGGCCGCCACCGCGGCGTCCTGGCCGACGAGCCGCTCGTGCAGGTGCTCTTCGAGATGCAGCACCCTCTCCAGATCCTGCATGTAGATCTGCGCCACCGGGATTCCCGTCCAGCCGGCCACGACGGCGGCGACGTCCTGCGCGGTTACCCGCGCGGGCCCATCGGCGGGCGCCGGCAGCTCGGGCTCGAGCTGCAGCCGCTCCTGCCGGTAGCGAGCCGCGGCCTCGTAGTCGCGGTCCTGCCACGCCTGGTCCTCCTGCCGCTGGAGCCCGCGGATGCGCTCGCGCAGCGCGCGCTCCTCCGGCGGACCGCCGAACTGCCGCAGGCGTACCTTCGAGCACGCCTCGTCCACCAGGTCGATCGCCTTGTCGGGCAAGCGCCGGTCGCGCAGGTAACGGTCGCCGAGGGTGACCGCGGCCTCCAGCGCCTCCGGCTCGATCGTCAGCTCGTGGTGCTGCTCGTAGCGCTCCGCGAGGCCCTGCAGGATCTGCAGCGTCTCTTCCGCCGACGGCTCGTCGACGTAGATCGGCTGGAAGCGCCGCTCCAGCGCGGCGTCCTGCTCGATGCGCTCGCGGTACTCGTCGAGCGTCGTGGCGCCGATGCAGTGCAGCTCGCCACGAGCGAGCAGCGGCTTCATCAGGTTGGCCGCGTCCATCGCGCCCTCGGCCGCGCCCGCGCCGACCAGGGTGTGCAGCTCGTCGATGAAGCAGATGATCTGCCCCTTCGACTCCGTGATCTCGGCCAGCACGCTCTTGAGCCGCTCTTCGAACTCGCCGCGGAACTTCGAGCCCGCCACGAGCCCGCCGAGGTCGAGCGCCACCAGGCGCTTGTCGCGCAGCGGCTCCGGCACATCGCCCGATACGATGCGCCGCGCCAGGCCCTCGACGATCGCGGTCTTGCCCACGCCCGGCTCGCCAATCAGCACCGGGTTGTTCTTGGTGCGGCGGACGAGCACCTCCATCAGGCGCAGGATCTCATCCTCGCGCCCGATGACGGGGTCGAGCTTGTCCTGGCGAGCCAGCTCGGTCAGATCGACGGCGTACTTCTCGAGCGCGCCCGCCCTGCTCTCGGCCCGCGGGTCATCCACTGGCCGATTCTTGCGCAGCGCGGCAAACGCCTCGGCCACCGGTGCCGGCTCCAGGCCGGCGTCGCGCAGCAAGCGCGCGGTCGGGCCCTCCGGCTCGTTCAACAGGGCGAGGAAGAGATGCTCGACGCTAACGTAGGTGTCGCCGCGCCGGTCGGCGTCGGCCATCGCGGCCTCCAGCACGCGCCGCGCCCGCGGCGTCACGTACAGCGACGTCACTGGCCCGCTCGCGCTACCCCGACCGCCGAGCGCAACGCGCACCCGGCCCAGCAAGCTCGCGGTGTCCACGCCCAGCCGGGCGCAAACGTCGGCGACGAGGCCACCCGGTTGCTCCAGGAGGGCATAGAGCAGGTGCGTCGTATCGAGCTCGCGCTGGCCGAGGCGCAGCAAGGTCTCCTGCGCTCGGCGCAGCACCTCCTGCGCCTGCTCGGTAAAACGTTCAATGGGTATCATGTGCCCCAAACCTCCGGCCGGCCGCGGCTCGCCGCTCGCCGGCACTCACAACGTCATTATAAACGTTTGTGCGGGAAATTGCTAATCTAAAGTGAGCGAGGAGCGCTCCGCCCTGCGCCCGACCGCACGGCCGGAGCAAGGCTCGGGCAGAGGGCGGGGCGGGCGTCGGGGCTCCGACAGGCGTGCGGCCATCGCGAGAATCCGCGGCTGGCGGATAGCCTAGCGCTCCAGCCGCAGCCAGCGAGTGCCGACGAGCGTGGCCACGACGAACGCCGCCAGCACGAGGTAGCCCGCCGCGAACGAGCCGGTGGTCTCCAGCAGCGCGCCGACGATGGGCGGCCCGAGCAGCACGAGGAATGCGCCTGCCCAGCCGACCAGCGCCTGCGCCGACGCGGGGCTCTCCGGGACGCTGAGCGCGGCGCCGTTGAACACCGCGGCGTAGGGGAGGCTAGTGCCCAAGCCGACGACCAGCAGCCCCAGCACGGCGCCCGCCAGGCCGGCCCAGCCGAGCGCCAGCCAGATGAGCCCGCCGATGGCGACCACCAGCGACAGGCGCATCAGCCGGAGCGAGCCGATGACCCGTCGGTCGACGAGCGCGCCGCCAAGTGGGCGCCAGGCGACGCCGCCCAGCAGCACCAGCGACCCGAGCAAGCTCGCCTCCTGGAGTGGCAGCCCCCGGTCGTGGACGAGGAACACTGCCGCCCAGGTGGCCATGACCATCGCCAGGCCGAACCCGCACATGTGGACGAAGGAGAGGATCCAGGCGTCCCGGCTGCGGAGCGCGTAGAAGATCCCGCCCGGCGTTGGGATGCCCGGGTCGCCCGGGGCCAGCACGGCGTAGACGACGCCCAGCGCGCCGATCGCCAGGCCCGTCAGCAGGAGGGCACCCCGCCACCCGAGCGGCGCCGCCAGCGCCGGCATCAGGTAGACCGTGCTGCCGGAAACCGCCAGGTAGGTACCGCCGAACAGCCCCTGAGCCAGGAAGCGGCGCCCCGGTGGGGCCATCACGCGCGTGTAGCTGAGCCCCGCGGTGAAGCAACCGCCGGCGCCCAGGCCGGCGATGAACTTCGCCAGCAGCAGCAGCCCCAGGTTGGGCACGAAGGCCACCAGCAGGTTGCCGGCCACGAGCACCGCGAAGCTCGGGACGAGCACCCGCTTGCCGCCGTCGCGGTCGATCTGGTAGCCGACGACGAGCGCCGTCAGCAGGAGCCCGGTGAAGAAGGCCGTGGACATGAGCCCGGCCTGCGCGGCCGTCAAGCCGAGGTCGGCCGAGATCAGCGGTATCAGCGGCCCGTGGTTCGTGTAATTCGAGGCCGGGCCGACCACCGATAGGCACATGAGGGCGATAGCGCCCCAGCCCGCGCCGGGCGGAACGGCGCGGGCCGAGTGGGGTGCGCTTGGCGCCAGGTGCACATCCGGAGATGGTGCCTCTGGCAGTAAGGGGCGAGCGGCAGGGCGGTTAGCCATTCAGGCGGTACCTGCCGCGCGGCATAGTTATGAAAGCTTGCAATCTCACTCAGCGCTCTCGGAGGGGGCTGTAGCTGTCGCCCGGTCGTATCCTGGTATTCTATCAATTGGTCCCACGACCCGTCGCCCGCGCGAGCCGCGCGAACAGGAGCGCAAGGTGACTGGAGTGCACGATCTCGCGCCCGCGGACGAACTGCTCGCGGTCTGCGACGAGTGCGGCCGGCCGCTGCCCGCCGGGCGCCCTCGTGGCCTGGTCCACCGGGAGGGCCTGTGGCACCGCTCCTTCCACTGCTGGATCGTGCGCGCGGGGCGGCGCGGGGCGGAGCTGATTCTGCAGCGGCGGGCGCGCACGAAGGACACGCACCCGGGCGCCTGGGACGTGAGCGCCGCCGGTCACTATCGCCCCGGCGAGAGCGTGGCCGGCGGGCTGCGCGAGCTGGCAGAGGAGCTAGGGATCGTTGCGCCGGCCGAGGCGCTCGTCTGGCTGGAGCGGCATCGGGAGATCATTCGTTATCCCGATGGCCTGCGGGACCGCGAGTACCAGGATGTGTACCTGCTGCGCTGCGACCAGCCGCTCGACGCTTACCGCCCTGACCCGGCCGAGGTGGATGGTGTCGCCGCGCTGCCTGCCGCGACGCTGGCCGCGCTCGCCCGCGGCGCCGTGCGGCACGCCCGAACGCGCGGTTGGCTGCTGGGTGCCGCTGGCTGGCGGGAGGACCCGGTGGTGCTCGCCCGCGGCACGCTCGTCCCGCGTAGCGGGCGCTACTACGAGCGCGTGGCACGCGCCGCCGCGCGGTTGCTCGCGCGTTCGGCGCCAGTCGGACCGTGGGCAGCGCGCCGCTAGGGCGCTCAGTCGGGGGGCGGGGGGCCATCGCGGCGGCCGCGCCGGGCGCGCCAGCCCCGGCGGACAGTGGTCAGCAGCCCCGGCCCGACGAACCCGCCCGCGATGGCCGCGGCGACGATCGTCTCCTTCTCGCCGCCTAGCGCCTGCGCGATGACGGCACCCGCGAGGGCTCCCAGCGCCGAGCCGATTAACTCGCGGGTCATGTTCACCGGCGGCGGCCCCGGCGGCCGGCCGCGCGGCGCGTCGTCCGTCGGGTCGCTCATTGGGCCGCCGCTGGCGCGGCGCTGGGTGTCCACCTGCGTTCCGCCATGCAACGCCTCCCGCGACCTGCAAATCCGCCCCATTATAGCCGTCGGGAGTCGGCGACCCGCGGTCCCGCGCGCCGGCGCGCGCACCGCACCGGCCGCGTGCGCCAGCGCGCTGGCACGCGCGTGACCGCGGGTCGCCGACTCCTGCTCGTCGAGCGCTAGTAGTTCAGGCCCTCGTAGGTCGAGGAGGCGTCGCCGCCGCGGGCGTAGTTCACCTCGTTCACGATGGCCACGAGCCGCTGGCCGCCGGCGATGTTCTCGACGACGGCCGAGCCAACGGACCCAGCCGGCAGGTCCTGGTTGTCCGGCTGATAGAAGGTGTACGAGCCGCCGGCGGGCACCACGGCGAAGTCCACCGCGGTCGCGCCCGTCGAGAGCGTGTAGGTGATGCGCGCCTGGGCGTCGGTGTTGTCCACGTTCTGGACCTGCACACCGGTGTTGAAGCCGTTCCGGTCCTTGAAGATCAGCGGCACGCTGATGCGGGGGGTGGCCCCGGCCGGGTCGAAGGCGTTGTAGGCCATGCCCGTGTTGTTGCCGAGGTTGTACTCCGACACGACCGCCATAACGTTGCCGCTGGCCTGGACCTGCGCGGAGGCGACGAGCCCGGGCGCCAGGTCGGGCACGTCCGTGGGCCGGAAGGTGTAGGGGCTATTCGGGGCCACGGTGACGGGCGCGGTGGTGATTTGGGCCCCGCCGCCCGTCGGCTGCACGCTCACGCGGACCGTCACGGCGCCACTAGTCGTGTTCTGGACCCGGATCTCGCTGTCCCAGCCGTTCCGGGCCTTGAACAGTAGCGGCGCCAGCTGGGCGGTGGACCCACCGGTACCGCCGGTCGAGAGCTGGAAGATTCCGGTGCTGCTATCGTAGACGTCGCCGATCGCGACGATGGGCTGGTCGGAGAGCAGGACGGCGGCGGCATCCATGTTGCCCGGTAGCTCGGGGCGGTCGGAGAGCGCGATGCGCCGCGAGGCGAGGGCGGGAATGAACACCTGGAAGCGCCCCGCCAGGCCGTCCGGCGTGAAGAAGCGTGCTTCGACGCTCGCCGGCGCCGTGCCGGCGTTCTGCACGGTGATCGTGCTGGAGCGGCTGCCGACTTGCTTTACGGCGTAGGGCACGAACACCGAGGTGGCGGGCGTGCGCGGCGCGTCGAAGGTGCCTACGTAGAACGGGCTGGCGTCGGGCTGGGTCTGCTCATTCACGATGGCGCCGATGGGCTGGTTGGACTGAACGACCGCCGAGCCGACGAAGCCGGCCGGTAGGTTCGTGTTCGCCGGGGTGTAGAAGGTCGTCGAGGCGTTCGGCCCCACACTCGCGGAATCCACCCACTGCGGTACAGTGCGGCCGTCCTGATCGTAATAGGTGATCGACACGGTGGCCGTGGCGCCGCTCAGGTTCTGCACCTGCACGCCGGTTTCAAGCTGTGCGGCGCGGTTCAGGATCAGCGGGACGTATACCGTGTTGGCGGCCGGGACCGTCCCGGGAGTCAGCGTCGGGCCGGCGGTGGGAATCGCGGTCGGCGTGGCCGTGCCGGTCGGCGCCGCGGTCGCGGTGCTCGCCGCCGTGGGCGTCGCCGTCGCCGGCTCGGTGGGCGTGGCAGTGGGCGTTTCGGTCGGGGCAACGGTCGGCGTGGCCGTTTGCGCGGTAACGGGCGGGGTGGGCGGGGCCAGAGCTAGCGCCGAGAGGGTGACCAGGATGAACGCGAGCCACAGGCGCCGGAGAGCTGGCATCGTCATCTCCCACTCAATATGCGTCTGCTGCAGACGGCGGGCCGTGCCCGCAGGTTCTGTGCCACCGTCAGTGCCGTGCCGGGAGCCGCGAGCGCGCGGGGGGCGCGCGCCGGGCGCCCCCCGCGCGATGCTTGACATAGCGAGGATATCGCGCCGGCGGAGGCCGTGGGGAGAGGGGCGGCCCCCGCTTTCGCCAGGATGCTCCCCCGTTGCTTACTGGGGCTAGCCCCCTTGTCCGCGCCTTCACGGTCGCACGTCGCTCCCTGGCGTGGGCGTAACCGGATGCCCGGACGGGGAGGCCGGCGCGGCCGCCGGCGAACTGCTGGTCCCGCGCGCGGTCCGTCTCGCGGCCAACGGGCGGACCGGCGCGCGGTCCGCCCGTTGGCCGCGAGGGCGTTCGGAAGGCCGACGCCGATCGCGCGTGGCTAGTGGACCTTCTTCCGTTTGTTGTCGACGTAATCGACGAGGATATACTCGCCGAGGCGCTCGGGCGTCGCGTAAAAGGCGCGGCCGCGGTTGATCTTCGTCATCTGCTCGACGAAGTCGATGAGGTAGTGGCCGCGCTCCAGCATGAACGTGTTGATGACGACGTTCTCGCGCGTGCAGCGGCCCACCTCGCGCAGCGTCTCCTGGAAGGTGCGGTAGGTCGGCGGGTAGGAGAACTCGATCTGCCCGCCTTCGAAGTAGGCCGTCGGCTCGCCGTCCGTGATCAAGATGATCTGGCGGGTGCCGCCCTTGTGACGAGCGAGGAGCTGGCGCGACAGCATGAAGGCGTGCTGCATGTTCGTGCCGTAGCCCCACTCGTTCCAGGTCAGGCGCGGTAGCTCCTCGGGCTTGATCTCGCGCGCGTAGTAGGAGAACGGCACGACGTAGAGCGCGTCGCGCGGGTACTGCCCGCGGATCAGCGAGTTCAGGGCGATGGCGACCTTCTTGGCGGCCGTGATGCAGCCGCGCAGGAACATCGAGCGGCTCATGTCGAGTAGCAGTACCGTGGCGCACTGCGTCATCAGCTCCGTGCGGTACACCTCGAAGTCGTCGGGCGTCAGCTTGACCGGGCTGCCCGGCCCCTGCCGCATGACGCCGTTCATCACCGTCCGTTGGAGGTCGAGCAAGAACGTGTCGCCAAACTCGTAGACCTTGCTCTCGTCCATCCGCTCGCCGCCCGTGCCCCGGAAGCGGCTCTCGTGCTTGCCAAAGTTGTCCCGCTTGAGGTGCTGGAAGATGTCGCGCAGCGCCTTCTGGCCGATGCGGCGGATGCCGCGCGGCGTCAGCTCCCAGCGGTTGCCCTTCTTGACGATGTAGCCGGCCTCTTCGAGCATCTTGGTGAGCTGCTTGAGCTGCTCGAGCGAGCGCGCGGCCTCCTCGCCCAGCAGCTCGCGCACGCGGTCGGCGTCGATCTGGTCGAGCGCCTGGGGATCGCGCGCGCGCTGAAGCTGCTTCTCGAGCTGGTCCATCTCCTGCAGCTCTTGCATGAGCCGCATGGCCTCCATGAAGGACAGCGAGTCGTCGCCCTGGAAGGGGTACTGCCGCCGCATGGAGCCCATCGGATAGAGCTGCTCCAGGTTCATCGCCAGCTCGTCTAGCTCCTGCTGCATCTCCTGGTTCTGGAACAGGCTCTCCATGAGGTCTTGCAGCTCGCGGCGCTGCTGGGGCGTCATGCTGTCCAGCAGCGACTGCATGGCGGCCATCCGCTGCTGCAAGTGCTGCACCAGGTCGTCCAGGTTCTCCATGCCGGGCGGGAAGAACTCGCCGTACTTCTCCATGAAGTTCTGGAAGTCGGGGTTGCCGCCCTCTTGCCGCTCGCGCAGCATCTCGTTCAGCTCGCGCAGCATCTGGTTCGTGCGGCGCAAGTCCTCCGGGGTGATCTGCTGCAAGCCCTGCTGCATTCCCTGGAAGTAGGACTGCATGACCTGCTGCTGCAGCATCTGCAGCAGCTCCTGGAACAGCTGCTGGGCCTCGGGGTCCATGAACTCGTACTCTGTCAGCGCCTTTACGGCGCCGCCCAGATCCTTCGGCAGCTCGTCGAGGAACTGCTGCTTCTTGGCCGCCATGTTCTCTAACATGCGGCGCAGCGTCTCGGCGTCCAGCCCTCCGTCCTGCTCGCCGCCCGGCTGCCCCTCGCTGCCCGCCTGCGCCTGGCCGCCCGGCTGCCGCTGGCCCCCCTGCTGCCCCTGCTGGCCGCGTTGGCCGCGTTGCCCTCGACTGCCCGGCGCCTGCTGCCCTTGCCGGGTCTGCTGGCCGCTCGGCGCCCGGTCCCCGTCTGGGCCCTGCTCGCCCTGCTCGCCGGCCTGGTCCGGCTGGCTCTGCTGTCCCCCCTCCGCGCGCTGACGCGCTTCGGCCAGCCGCCGGTCGATGCCCGCGCGCTCGGTGCGCAGCACCTCGTCCAGCTTCTCCTGGATCTCTTTCATCACGTCGTTGAGCTGGAAGCGGTTGAGCTGCTGCTGCCGCTGCTGGCGCAGGCGCTCCAGGAGCTGCTGCAGGCCCATCATGCGGTCGCCGGACGGGCTGCGGTGGCCCATCTGCATCAGCCGCTGCAGCCCGCTGCGCAGGTCGCCGTCGGCCAGCAGATCGTCCGAGAGCTGCTCCAGCAGCTCCTCCGGGTCGAACGGCTCGATCTGCTGTGTGCCGTCCCAACGCGAGTAGCGATAGTAACGCATGTCTCTCAGCTTTCAGCTCTCAGCTTTCAGCTCTCAGCCAGCTCAGACCGTCGGTGGTCGGCTGTTACAGAAGGACGACGCAATCGACCAATCGGCAATCCATTCATGGCTGACGGCTGAGCGCTGATCGCTCGTTAGCGGCGATACCGCACGCGGCCCTCGGAGCGGTCCTTGTTCAGCCGGCGGTTGAGGTGGAGGCCCTCGAGGATGAACTCGAGGGCCGACGCGATCGTGGCCGGGTTGCCGCCCGCCCCGAGCTTGGCGATGGCGTCCTTCAGGCCCGGCATCTGCGCGGCCTGCAGCGCGTAGTCCATCGACGCCAGATTGTCCGAGGTCTCGACGGTCAAGCCGTTGTCGAAGGCGCGGACCATCTCCTCGAACTCCTGGACCACGAAGTAACGGTTGAAGGTGTTGACGATGGCGCCCTGGATGAGCCGCTCGACGAGCTTGTCCTCCTTGGCGTCGCCCACGGCCTCTAGCTCGACCTTGCCCAGCGTCGAGGCGACGACGGCCGGCAGGTCGCTGACCCGCGGACAGACCTCGCGCTCGCCCAGGCGGATCGCGCGGCGCATGGCGCTGGACAAGAGGTTCTCGTAGTTGCAGATGGAGACGCGCACGCTGACACCCGACCGCTGGCTGATATCCGGGCTCTTGCGCGCCAGGTGCGTCAGCTCGGCGATCACCTCGGTCATGTAGAAGGGCACCCCGATTTCGTGGCCATCGGCCGGGAACGGGAAGCGCTCCTGCTCCATGATCGATATCTCGTGTTCGAGCGTCTTAGGATAATGCGTGCGAATCTCGGAGCCGAAGCGGTCCTTCAGCGGTGTGATGATGCGCCCGCGATTCGTGTAGTCCTCGGGGTTCGCGCTAGCCACGATGAAGAGATCGAGCGGCAGGCGCACCTTGTAGCCGCGGATCTGCACGTCGCGCTCTTCCATGATGTTTAGGAGGCCGACCTGAATGCGCTCGGCGAGGTCGGGCAGCTCGTTCAAGCAGAAGATGCCGCGATTGGTCCGTGGCAGCAGCCCGTAGTGGATCGTCAGCTCGTCCGACAGGTAACGACCCTCGGCCACCTTGATGGGGTCCACCTCGCCGATCAGGTCGGCGATGGTGATGTCGGGCGTCGCCAGCTTCTCGCCGTAGCGGCGGTCGCGTGGCAGCCAGGCGATCTCCGTCAGGTCGTCGTGCTCGGCCACCTTCGCGCGGCACTCCTGACAGATCGGCGCGTAGGGGTTGTCGTTCACGTCGCAGCCCGCGATGACGGGCGTCTCCTCGTCGAGCAGGTTCACGAGCGCCCGCGCCAGGCGGGTCTTTGCCTGGCCGCGTTCGCCCAGGAAGATGACGTCCTGGCCGGACATCACGGCATTCTCGAGCTGCGGTATGACCGTGTCCTCGTAGCCGACGATGCCGGGGAACAACTCCTCGCCCGCGCGGATCTTGCGCGCGAGGTTGCGGCGCATCTCCTCCTTCACGGAGACCACCTGATACTCACTCTGACGCAGCTCGCCGATCGTGCGCGGCTTGGCCATCGTTCCTCCTGCTCGCGCGCCTGGGCTTCGGCGGCAGGCGCGGGGACTCCCTACTATACGCACCGGGCGGACGGAAAAGTCAAGGCTGCCCCGCCGCCCAGTAGGCGGCGAGGGCGGCCCGAAACGCCGCCGGGCCGATCTCGCCCGCGGCGACGCGCTCCCGCAGCCAGGCCGCGCGGGCGGCGTGGGTGGCCAACAGCTGCTCGTCAACCATGCCTAAGCGCGCGGCGAGCGCGGACGCCGGCCGCTCCAACCGCAACCGGTGTGTATCCGTCGCCGCGTCCCAGCGCGCCAGCAGCTCCGCTCGGACGCCGCCCACGTCCTGGTCGAGCAAGTACACGCCGGCGACCCGGCGACGCAGCTCGCCGCCCCGCCGCGTGACCGCCAGGACCAAAATCAGCGTCACGGCGGCGAGTAGCTCCGAGGGGATAGCCAGCGGCCGCGCCGCCAGGAAGGATAGCGTCGCCGCGACGCTGGCGGCGTGGAGCGTCGCGCCCAGCGCGAACCCCTCCCGCAGCAGCTCGAACGCGCGTTGGGCGCGTCGACCCCAGAGGTAGATCGGCAGGTGATCGCTGATCTCGTTGGCGAGCAGGTAGGTCGTCGTCGGGTCCACGTCCGCGACGAACCCGAAGTCCTCGGCCATGCCCTGGAGGTGGATGCGGCGCACAGCCGGGGGCAGGAACTCCAGCAGCGCGCTCAGCGTCACCGTCTTGCCGGCGCCGTTCGGCCCCGCCGCCACGATCACCGAGGCGCGGCGCTCCAGGGCTACCCACAGCAGCGCCGCCAGCGGGGCGTCCAGGCTCCCGGCCGCGATCAGCTCGGGGACGGTCAGCGGCCGCGGCAGGCGCCACGGCCAGCCCCACCAGCCCGGGGGATGCTCGCGGAACAGCGCGACGCGCGCATCGTCGTCGTTCACGGTCCCTCGCCGCGCGCCGGGGCCACCGTGCCCCAGGTCGCCGCGCCTCGGCTCACCTAACCCGGCCGCTCGCCCGACGCGGGTAGCGTGCGGCCCCGCACCAGGGAGGCGACGACTCCGACCACCACGACGGCGGCCGTGATCAGGTAGAAATCGTGATACGCGCCGACAAACGCGCCGCTCGCGTCTAGCCCATCCGCCTGGTACGCCGCCACCCGCGCGCTGAGCACAGTCCCGGCAGCGGCCAGGCCCAGGATCATCCCAAGGTTTCGCATCATCGCCAGGATGCCCCCCGCTACCCCCAGCTTATCCGACGGCGCGGCACTGACGATGGCGCTGTCGTTGGGCGAGATGAAGCTGCCCATGCCGAACGTCAGCACCAGCACGCCGACGAAGACCGCGGGATAGCCGGTCGCGGGCGTCACCTGGGTCAGTAGCACGCAGCCGACTGCGCACACCGCGAGCCCCGCCGGCGCGATGATCTGCGAGCCGATACGGTCGGAGAGCGGCCCCATGATCAGCGAGGCGGCCGAGAGCGCGATCGGGATCGGCGTCAGGCCGACGCCGATCTGGGCTGGGGTGAAGCCGAGCGCGCGCTCCAGGTAGAACGGCAGGGTGAACAGCGTCGCCATCATCGCGAAGTAGCCGCACATCTTGGCTGCGTTCGCGGCGGCGAACACGCGGCTCCGAAACAGCGTGAGGGGCAGCATCGGCTGGGGCACGCGCTGCTCCACGGCCAGAAAGAGCGGCAGCAGCACCAGCGCCAGGGCGAGCCCAACCGTGACGATCGGAGCGTCCCAACCAAGCGTGGAGCCGGCGGTGAGGGCGATCAGGAAGCTGGCCATGCCCGCCACGAACAGCGCCGCCCCAAGGAAGTCGAAGGTCTCGCGCTTCGGGGCACGCTCGCCGTCCCGCAGGATCATCGCGCCGAGCGCGAGCCCGACCAGCCCGCTCGGCCAGTTCACAAAGAAGATCGCGCGCCAGCTCAGGTGATCGACCAGTACGCCGCCGACGATCGGCCCCAGCGCCAGGGCGGCGGCGACGCTCGTCTCCATCGCGCCAATCGCCGTGCCGCGCCGGTTGGCCGGGAAGTCGGCGCCGATGATCGCCACGGAGTTGGCGATCAGCATGGCCGCGCCCGAGCCGACGACCACGCGGGCGGCGAGCAGCCAGATGAAGTTCTGCGCCAGCGCGGCCAGCAGGGAGCCGGCGATGAATACCCCGTAGCCCAGGAGGAACACCCGCTTGCGGCCGACCATGTCGGCCCAGCGGCCGTAGATCGCGAGCGACGACACCGTGGTGATCATGTAGGCGATGCCGACCCAGCTAATCACGGCAACCGGGACGCCGAAGGCGTCGGCCAGGCTGGGATAGGCCGCGTTGAGCGCGCCGGTGTCCAGCGACACGGTGAGCATGCCGACGCAGACGGCGGCCAGCACGTACCACGGATAGCGACGAGCGGTTGGGTCAGTGCGAGGCAGGGACGAGAGCAAGGGGTATCCAATCACGGACCGAGTTACTTAAGGTTACTCATTGCCTGGCCTTGGCGGCAAGCCAGCCCGGCGCCGCGGCTCGGTGCGCGAGCGCCCGCGCGTCCGGGCGGCGCCTGCCAAGAGGCGCGGGCGGTAGAATCGACAGAGGCAGGGAGGCCGCAAATGCGGGTAACGGCCGAGGCAGAGCGCGCACTGATGCGCGACGTGCTGGCGGCGCTCGGCGCGTCAGTCGAAGAGCAACGCTGTGTGGCCGACGCGCTCACCGAGGGCGACCTGCGCGGCTACGCCTCGCACGGGCTGCTCCGCTTTCCGCTGATCGTGCGGCGCGTCCAGGCCGGCACCGCCCGCGTGGGGGCGGTGCCGCGTGTCGTCAGCCGGCGCCCGGCGGCGGTGCTGCTCGACGGCGACCTCGGCCTCGGGCCGTTCGTCGCCACGCGCGCGGTCGACCTGGCGGCAGCCCTCGCCCGCGAGCAGGGCCTGGGCGCGGTAGGCGTGTACAACAACAACCACATCAGCCTGGTCGGCTACTACGTGGAGCGCGCGGCACGCCAGGGATTGGTCGCCATCGCCACCACGACGGGCGATGCGGGCGTGCATCCCTATGGCGGCATCGACCGGCTATACGGCACGAACCCGCTGGCGATCGCCATTCCGACGGCGGACGAGCCCTTCCTGCTGGACATGGCGACGAGCGAGGGCACGTTCGGGCGCATCTTCGGCGCCCGCCAGCGAGGCGAGCCGATCCCGCCCACCTGGGCGGTGGACGCGGCGGGCGAGCCGACCACGGACGCCGAGCAGGCACTGGCGGGCTCGCTGCGGCCGTTTGGCGGGGCCAAAGGCTACGGCCTCGGCTTGTGCTTGGCGATCCTCGCCGGCGCCCTCGTCCGGGCCGCCTCCGGACCGGACGTGATCGGCACGATCTCGCCCACGGACCCGACGACGAAGGGCGATCTGTTCGTCGTTCTCGATCCGGCCGCCCTCGGCGACGCGGCGGCCATCCGAGAGCAAACGAGCGCCTACCTGGCGCGCGTCCGGGCGTCGCGGCGGGCGCCGAGCGGCGAGGCCATACGGGTGCCGGGCGAGCGCGCCCTCCGGCTACGAGCCGAGCGGCTAGCGTCCGGTATTCCGATGGACGAGACGACGTGGGAGAGCGTGCTGGCCCTGGCGCGGGAGGTGAGGGCGCGCTAGTGGTGGGATCCCTGACTGCCGCGCACGCGCTCGGCGTCGCCGCAACGCGTGTGTTCGCCGTGATGCCTCAGTCTTGCCGGATGAGCTGGAAGCCTTCGGCGGCACCCAGCCCGTGGAGCGCCCCGAGCGCGCGAGCCCGTTCCCGCACGGCCGCCTCGACGCCGGGCCGCATCTGGCTGGCGTGCGCCTGGAGCGCGGCGATCTTCGTGTCCAGCGTCTCGCTGATGTCCACGATGACGTCCGGGTCGCCGCTCTCGGTGACGTAGATCTCGGGCGCGATCCAGGGTTCCAGGCCCTCGCGCAGTAGCTCGGGAAACAGGTGTGGGCTTGACGCCGACGGGTAGACCGCCGCCAGCGCCGCCGCGCCCGCGGCCATGTGGTCGGGGTGGTGGCGGCGTAGGGCGTTGGCCGCAAGCACCCGCAGGGGCGACTGGCAGATGACGCGCAGTGGGCGCCAGCGGCGCACTTCGCGCGTCAGGTCCCGGCGCAGCGCCAGGGTGGGTTCCAGCAGGCCGTCCGGGTAGTGCAGGAAGACCACCTCCGACACGCCGAGGACGCGCGCTGCCGCCCGCTGCTCCGCCTGGCGGACGCGCGCCACGTCGGCGAGATCGGCGTGCGGGTCGTGGGTGCCCTGCTCGCCACGCGTACACAGCACGTAGACGACGCGCCAGCCGGCGCGCGCCCAGAGCGCGACGGTGCCGCCAGCGCCAAATTCCGGGTCGTCCGGATGGGCGGCGATGAGGAGCGCCGTGGCGGGTGCGGACGTTGCGTCCAGCGTCATCGCAGTCTCTGCTCGCACATGCCGGTGCCGACGCACGGGGCAGGAGCACGGCGGCCACTGGGTCCGCCCAGACGGGTCACGCCAGGCGTTACGAGGTTTCTGGCTGAGACACGCGGCGCGCCCGCCACCCCGCGGCCGCCCAGGCGAGTTGTAAGCCGCGCTCGGTGGGACAGGCTAGAACGGCGAGAGCAAGTGTAGCGCGCCGAGCGCGATCAGCACCGCGCCGGCTCGGCACACGAGATCGGCGAGCGTCATGGGGCGGCTCCTCTTACCCGCTGCTAAATGATCGGCGTCGCTCACCGTTTCTTTAATGCACGGCGTGTGCCATCCGGGCAGCGAGCGCCGGAGGTCGTTGTCCGGGGTCAACGCAGCCCCCAGCGTAGCGCCAGTCGAGCCACGGCGGGCAGGTGCAAGGCTTCCGTCCAGGCGAGGACCAGCGGCAACAGATCCGCGGCCAGTGGGCGTTGATGCATCGGCGATCGGGCGCGGCCCACCTGTGGCGAACCGGCCGCTCCTTTCGAGGATTCGAGCGGCCCCCGGGGAGCGCCGGCCCCGCGGCAGCCACGGACGGGAGTCTATCCCGCCGGCGAGCCAGGCGCCCAGCGCCACGGCATCACGGCGGCATCACAACGAAGCGGGCGGCAGCGGCCCTGGCGCCGCCGACGTCCCGGCTGTCACAGTGCCGTCACAGACCCGGCTCGTGCCCCGCCGGCGGACAGCGGTGGCACGATTCTGGCAGGAACGCTACTGTCGATTGCACAGCAGGAGGACCCCGTGGCCCCGAATCCGTCGTCGCCCAGCCCGCGCACCTGGTTTTGCCGCTCCGTCGCGCTGACGCTGGCCGTCGGGGCCTGTTTGCTGGCGCTGCTCGCGCTCCGGCCCGGATATGGCGTCTTCTTCGTAGCCTCCACCCTGTCCTTTCTGGTCGCGGGTATCCTCTGGGTGCCAAGCGATCCTCCGCACGGCGGCCGGCGTCTCCGTCGTGCTCGGCGTCCCATGGTGCTAATCGCACCCCTCAGCCTGGCGCGCAGCTACCGCGTCACCACTACCCGCTAGGCACGAGCGCCTCGGACGAGCCCGTTACGAATGGCTCTGGCCGGGGCGCCGCACGCGGAGGCCGATGCGGAATAGCGGCCCCTGACAGACCGGACAGGAGCCTTTCAGAACTGGTCGTCCGTTGCGCAGCACGGTACGCTGCGCACGCTGCAGCGGCCGCAGCGCGCGGCACCGCATACAGTACACGCCGTCGTCGGTCGAGCCCCTCCGGTCTGGCGGCTCGGGTTTGGTGTTCACGCGCCCCCTCCCCACGGTGCTCCCTCGCACGGTGCGTTCCAGCAGGCGAAGGCGAGCGGCGCCGGTAGGAACTCTTCGGCGCGCCCGCGACCTCTCGGGTGCGAGCGGAGCGGCGGCTGTCCACGGAATGGTAGCGGACCCGGTCCGCGGCGGTAGCCGCCGCCCCGGCGCTACGGTAGAATCCGGAAAGCTCAGCGTGCGACCCGCCAGGGCGCGCGGTGCCACTGCCGCCGCCCGGGGCCAATCGGAGGTCCCATGTTTGCGCGCATGGTGGTCGTCAAGTGCCAACCCGGGAAGGAGAACGCCTTCGGCGAGCGCGCCCGCGCCGGCTTGCGGTTTTACCGCGAGCAGCCCGGCTGTCGCGGCGTGCAGCTTCTCTCGTGTCGGGCGGACCGCACGCAGCTCATCGCGCTGTCGTACTGGGATCGCGAGAGCGATCTCATTACGGCGCGGGGCAAGCCGGAGTACCGGCAGGCGATGGCCGGCTTGACCGAGACGTACTCCGAGCCGCAGTCGGTTGGCGAGTGGGACGTGGTCGAGATCTGAGCGACGTGAGAACCGTTCATATCGGCCTGGGAACCATCGGGCTTGCCTGTCTGAAGGTCGCGGCGGAGCGCCCCGGCGTGGAAGTCGTCGCCGCGGTCGACACAGTGCCCGCGCTCGTCGGGCACGACGCGGGCCAGTTGGCGGGCCTGCGCCGGCCTCTTGGCGTTTGCGTGGCGCCCGACTGGCCGAGCGTGCCGCCGGCCGACGTGGCGATCGTGTGTACTACCTCGCGCCTCGCGGATCTGCGGCCCGTGGTGGCCGCAGCCTTCGAGCGCGGGCTGGACGTCGTCTCGACCTGCGAGCCGTTGGCCGGGCCCGCGGCGGATGATCCCGACGCGGTCGCGCTCGACGGGCTAGCGCGGGGCTGCGGCCGACGTCTGCTGGGCGTGGGCGTCAACCCGGGCTTTGTCATGGATGTGCTACCGCTCGTCCTGACCGCGACACAGACCCGGATCGACGCCGTCCGCGTGCGTCGCGTGGTCGACGCGGCAACTCGACGCCCGCAGCTTGCCGCCAAGGTGGGCGCTGGCCTCACGCCGGCCGACTTCGCGGCCGGCGTGGCGCGCGGGGAGCTTGGGCACGTCGGGCTACCCGCCTCCGCGCGCCTGGTCGCGAGCGGCCTGGGCTGGGCGATCGACGAGGTCCGCGAGACGATCCGCCCGGTGGTGGGGGGGGACGGGCGATGCGCGGGGGCGCGGCAGCGCCTCCGCGCATCGGAAAGGGGCAGCCTCCGCGTGCTCCTCGATCTCACGATCGCGCTGGGCGCGCGGCCGAGCGGCGATACCATCCAGCTCGACGGAAGTCCATCGCTCTGCTGGCGCACGCGGCCAGCTACCGCGGGCGACGAAGCGACGGCCGCGCTGGCGGTCAACTCGGCCCTGGCGATTGGTGGCCTGCCGCCGGGGCTGCGGACGATGGTCGACCTCGCGTGCCTGCGCTATCGGACCGTTGCGGTGAGTGCGGCGCTCGACTAGCCGCAGCGCGCCGTGGGCCACTCGCCGAGCGCCTGAGGCACACTGGCCCTTTCGCGCGCCCGGCGCCAAGGCCGCGCGACCCCCGCGCTGCGCCGCTGCCTGCGGCCGTCGCATTGCGCGCGGGAGGGGTGCTGCCTATAGTGAGAGCGGCGCGCTAGCCGGAGAGGTGCAGCATGGCTGAGCAGGCGCAGGGCGGTACGGACGGAGTCGCGAACGAGGCAGCGAGCGCGATCGGACGGGCGCCGATCGCGTGGCGGCCTACCCCCGAGCAAGCCGGGGCCAGCCAGCTAGGGCGCTTCATGGCTGCTCACGGCATCGCCACCTACGAGACCCTGCTGACTCGGTCGACCGCGGACCCCGAGTGGTTCTGGCAAGCCGTGGTCGACGAGCTGCGCCTCCAGTGGTTCACGCCCTACGAGCGGGTGCTGGACCTAAGCGAGGGCATCCCCTTCGCCCGCTGGTTTCCAGGCGGTCGCTACAACTACGTCCGGAACGCCGTCGATCGCTGGGCCGCGTCCCCCCGGGCCAAGCAGCCGGCCTTGATCTGGGAGGGCGAGGACGGCGCCACGCGCACGCTGTCCTATGCCGAGCTGGACGACGCGGTCTGTCGGCTGGCGAACGGGCTCCGGGCGCTCGGCATTGGCGCGGGTGATCGCGTCGGCATCTTCATGCCGATGACGCCCGAGACGGCCGTCGCCACGCTAGCCGTGTCGAAGATCGGCGCGATCTACACGCCGATCTTCTCGGGCTATGGGGCCGCGGCGGTGGCGGCGCGCCTCGCGGACTGCGAAGCGCGCCTGCTGATCACTGCCGATGGCTTCCCTCGGCGCGGGAACGTCGTGCCGATGAAGGAGACTGCCGACGAGGCGGTCTCCCAGGTGCCAAGCGTCGAGCGGATGATCGTCTTTTCCCGCCTGGGGCGCGACGTGCCGTGGACTCCGGAGCGCGACATCTGGTGGGAGCATGTGGTGCGCGACCAGCCGGCCGAATGTCCGACCGAGCCGACCGCCGGCGACGACCCATTCATGATCATCTACACGTCGGGCACGACGGGACGGCCGAAGGGCGCCCTGCACGTGCATCACGGCTTCCCGCTGAAGGCCACGCAGGACATGGCCCACTGCTTCGACGTCGGCGCCGGCGACCGGCTGTTCTGGCTGACCGATTTGGGCTGGATGATGGGCCCGTGGGCCATCCAAGGCGCCCTCACGCTCGGCGCCACGTTCGTCATGTTCGAGGGCAGCCCCGATTTCCCGGGGCCCGACCGCCTCTGGGACATCGTCGAGCGGCACGAGGCCACGCACGTCGGCATCTCCCCGACCGCCATCCGCGGCCTCATGCGGTACGGCACGGAGCCGGTCGAGCGCCACGACCTGAGTCGCGTGCGGGTGCTGGGCGGCACCGGGGAGCCGTGGAACCCGGACCCGTGGTGGTGGTATTTCGAGCACGTTGGCGGCCGCCGCTGCCCGATCATCAACTATTCGGGCGGCACCGAGGTGTCGGGCGGCATCCTCGGCTGCACGTTAGTCCAGCCGATCAAGCCGTGCTCATTCAGCGGACCGATCCCGGGCATGGCGGCCGACGTGGTGGACGATGCCGGGCGGTCGCTGCGTGGCCAGGTGGGCGAGCTGGTGATCCGTGCGCCCTGGCCGGGGATGACGCACGGCTTCTGGCGCGACCGCGAGCGCTACGTCGAGACGTACTGGTCGCGCTTCGAGGGCGTGTGGGTCCACGGCGACTGGGCGCTGATCGACGATGACGGCTTCTGGTACATCCTGGGCCGCTCGGACGACACGCTCAAGGTCGCGGGCAAGCGGGTTGGCCCGGCGGAGGTCGAGTCGGCGGCCGTGGCGCATCCCGCCATCGCCGAGGCGGCTGCGATCGGCGTGCCGGATGAGCTGAAGGGCGAAGCGATCGTCGTGTTCGCGGTGCTCGGGCCGGACTACACCGCGAGCGACGCCCTGCGCGCCGAGGTCGAGGAAGCGATCGTGCGCGAGCTGGGCCGCCCGCTGCGGCCCAAGGCGGTGCTGTTCGTGCGCGACCTGCCGAAGACACGGAACGCCAAGGTCCTGCGCCGGGTCATTCGCGCGAAGTACCTGGGGCGCGAGGACCTTGGCGACCTCACCTCCCTCGAGAACCCGGCGGCCGTCGAGGAGATCGGACAGGCGGTGTGAGCGGCGCGCCCTCGGGCACGAGCCCGTCCGCGTCGCTCGCCGCCTCCGCGGGCCCCGCCACCGGGGTCTGGCGGCGGGGCGCTTGCGCGCTGGCCTGCCTGGTGACCTTCACGTCCTGGACGGCAGGCTACGTCCTGTTAGGCACGCTGGCGCTGTACGAGGTGCGGCTCGGCGTGCCCGAGGCGCGGGTCGGCGGGTATCCCGCGTGCTGCAGCGCCTTCGGCCTGGTGGCACGGCGGCGCTTCCCTTGACCGGCGGCGCGGCCGATAGCTGACGCCTAGCGGTCGAGCGCGCTTGCGCCGACCACTAGCGCTTGCATGCCGCCCAGATAGAACGACACCCGCAGCACCTCCATGATCTCGCGCTCGGTGGCACCAGCGTCCCGTGCCCGCCGCGCGAACGACTTCACGCCGCCGGGATGATTGGCCTGCGCGTCGAGCGCCATCGCCAGCAGGAACTTGTACTTCACCTCAAGAGCGCCGGGTGCGAATGCGTCGGCCGCGGTCGCAGCCAGGTCGTTGAGAAACTCCGGATCGTGCTCCTCGATCTTGCTGACGCCCGCCGGAACCTGTGCCATTCCCAACTCCTCCCGGGCCGCCGACGGCGACCGCGGCGCGGCCGGGCGGCGCTGTTTGGCGGCGGCTCACCGCCAGGTTGCCTATTATACGCTATCACCCGCTCGGTGGCGCCCCGCCGCTTTGCGGATTCGCACGGCTTGGGGAACTGTCGGGCCGTGCGCCAGGCGCGCTCGCTACATACGCGACCACAGGCGGCCGCGGCGCCGAGCGCCCGAGGCGCTGGTGGCTCGCGGTCAGGCGACCGTGGGGCCAAGAGGCGCGGTGGCGGCCGGTTTCGGCTCACGACGACGCAGCCGCGCGTAGGCGGCGAGCGCCGCGGCGCCCAGGCCGAGCGCCAGCCAGCCAACTACTCCGCCCTCGGGGCCAAACGCGCCGCCCATGACCCAGGCCGGCCCCAGGGTGTCTAGCGACAGTATGCCGTGGGCCGGGTGCCCGCTAATCGGGAAGCCGTAGAGCGACTGCGCGAAGTTCCAGCTCGTGTGCCACGCGACGGGCAGCCACAGACTGCGCGTCAGCAAGGCCGCCAGGCTCCAGAGCACGCCGAGAAGCGCCAGCAGGCACAGCGCAAGCGCCACAACCTGGGGCTCTCCAGCTTCGCCCGCCAGGTTCGGGACATGGAACAGCGCAAAGACGACCGACGAGACAGCCACACCGGCAGGGACGCCCCAAGCGCGGGCGAGTTGGCGTAGCAATACCCCGCGCATGACCAACTCCTCGCTGGCGGCCACAAACAGAAGGGTTAGGGCGAGTAGCAGCAAACCGCCAGCATTCGCGGTGCCCGGCACAACCCGTAGGTACCCGAGGGTCAGCTCCGCTCCGAGCACCACCGCGAACTGTAGCGGGCCGAGCAGGAAGCCGAGCGCGAGCGTCGCCGGCCAATCAGGTGGTGGGTAGGCGCCCAACGCCCGCAGGCTAGGCCCGCTCAGCCAGCGCTGCACGGCTAGTACGCCGACGATAGCTGCCAACAGAGCGCCGACGGCAGCGGCCAGGTCGTCCAGTCCCAGCCTGGCCAGCGCGTTCATCAGTGGTGGCGCGCTAGCGACGAAAGAGGCGACCAGCCAGACCAGGATGAACGCTGCTAGCTGCCAGAGAATCTGGGCCACCATCGTCCTCCCTGCCAAGATCGCGGCCGCCAGGCCCACTCGTGACCCCGCGCTGCTCCGATGGACGTGCACCGCGCCACAACGCAGTTCGAAGCGAGCGGCCGCCGCGTCCGGGCCACGGCTCGCGCCCGCCGTTGATGGTTGCGCGGCCCGTGTGCCGCGGTGCTGGCCCACCTGAAGCTTACCGCCGCCTATGGTAGCTGTAAATACCCTTCGGCGGATACGTTTGGGACCTGCCACCGGCCGTCCGGGTGTCGCCGCGAGCGGCGCGCTGCCCGCGCGTCGTGACTAAGCCGGTCCGCTGCTTCCAGCCGGTTCCCGGCGATGCTACTACTCGTCCAGCGGACTGGCGTCGCGACGGCGCGGCGTGCCGTTGAGGAAGGCGTGCGCGAGGGGGACCAGGCGGAACAGAACCCAGACGTCGACGGGCGCGGCGGCGCGGATCACCGCGCTGATCTCCGCGGCCAGGCGACCGCCGTAGCGATAGAGCTGCTCCTCCGAGCTAAGCTCGATCCACACCTCGACGCCCGGATAATCGCTCTCCGCCACGATCCGGCGCACGACCACGTTCGCCGGCGGCGTGCGGAACGCCGCGGCCACGTGCGCCTGGATCCCCGCCATGGTGGCCCGGAACACCTCGGCGGACCCATAGAAATCCACGAACAGCATGGTCAGCCGGCCTCCGCCAGACGCGCTTTCAGGTAATCTATCGCGGCGATGCGCGTAGGGTCCACGCCATCCAGCAGCGCGAGGTAGTAGCTCGTCCAGTCACCGTACACCACGGCCGACAGAAGATGCGCCAGCGCGCCGTCGCCCCAAGTCTGTACAGTCGTGTGGGGGATGCGTGAGCGGTCGAGCAGCTCGGCCGTGGCAGTACACCGCAGGCCGACACGCGACGGCAGCAGCGCGGAGCAGAGAAGGACCACGTGCAGCGTGGTGGCCGCCTGGGGCGGGAGCTGATAGCCGACGACGGCATTGTGGTTTAGCTCGGGCAGCTCCTCGAAGAAGGCCCAGCGCTTGCCGTTCTCGTTCCACTGCCCCTTCCAACGGCGCGCGACGGGCGCGAGAAAGCCGGCGCCGTAGATTACGGCAACGCGGTCCTGGAGCGTCGACGCCAGCTGCTTGGCGGGGTTGGCCGCGCGAGGGACGGTCGGCCCGAAGCGGGACGCGGCCTCCTGCACGACGGCAATCGCCGCCTCGACCGCGGCCGCCTGGTCCGGCAGGTAGTCCAGCCGCGCCAAAAGGCCCAGGACGAGCAGCAGCGAGTAGCCGATAGCGGCCCGCGGCTGGCCGTCGTAGCTGAACTGCAAGACTGGCTGGCCGGCGTCCGCGAGCCGCGCGGCCAGGCGACCGCCGGTGGTAAGGCCGACGACTGGGGCGCCCACGGCGAGCGCCCGCTCGACTGCGCTCAACGTCTCCTCGGTCGCCCCCGAGTTGCTGGAGGCGATGACGAGCGTGCGTCGCCCGACGAACGCGGGCAGGCCGTAGTCGCGCCACACGACGAGCGGCACGCCAAGCTGATCGGCGCACAGGCCGCGTACCAGGTCGGCGCCAATGGCCGAGCCGCCCATCCCGGCCACCACGACAGCCTCCGCCCGCCCAAGCGTTTCGGGCGCCGGGAAGGCGGTTACCAGCCGCCAGGCCTCGCCGAGCTGCGCAGGCAGCGCCTCCAGGTGCGCCAGCATGTTCGCCGCATCAACCGCGCGGTACGTCTCCGGGCGGTCAAGATCGATAGGGGGCGCGGCACCCCCGCCCCCGGATCCAGCGGCTCGTGGCGCGCGCGATGGGTCCACTAGACGCCCGCAATCTGGTGACCGGCGTCCAGAATGGCGCGCACGCGCTCGGGACTGGTCGTCTCGGTGTAAATGCGGAGCAGCGGCTCGGTGCCAGAGAAGCGGATCAGCAGCCAGCTACCGTCCTCGAGATAGAATTTGCGGCCCTCCATGTCATCGATATGCTCGACCTTCAGCCCGCCAATCGAGCTCGGCTCGGCCGCATTCACCCGGTTGACGATCGCCGCTCGCTGGTCGGCGGGGAAGTGTACGTCGTCGCGATCATAGTGGGAAGCGCCGGCCACCTCGTGCAGGTAGCGCACGATCTCGGACAGCGGCTGCCCTTTCTGAACGCAGAGGTCAAGGAGGTACAGGCCCGCCAAGATGGCGTCGCGCTCGGGAATGTGGCCCTGGAAGCCGTAGCCCCCGCTCTCTTCGCCTCCGAGGATCGCGTTCTCCGCGAGCATCTTCGGGCCGACGTACTTGAACCCGACGGGCGTCTCGTAGACGGGGATGCCGAAACGCTTTCCCAGGCGGTCGGCCATCGACGTGGACGTTAGCGAGCGGACCGCCGGTCCCCGCAGCCCACGTACCTCCAACAGGTAGAGCAGGAGGAGCGCGTAGACCTCGAGCTGGTTCACGAAGCGGCCCTGCTCGTCCACCAGGCCGATGCGGTCGGCATCGCCGTCGGTAGCCAGCCCGACGGCGGCGCCGCGCTCCCGCACCGCGGCCAGCAGCTCGTCCACGTTCGGGGGGATGGGCTCGGGGCCGTGCAGACCGGGGAAGTTGGGGTTCACCACGTCGTGCAGCCCCTCGACCGTCGCCCGGCCGCCGGCCAGCACCTCGGCGAAGTAGCCGATCCCCGCGCCGTACATCGCGTCGTGGACGACCCGGAGTCCGCTGGCGCGCAGCCGGTCGAGATCGACCAGGCGCCCCATCTGCGTCATGTAGGGCGCGCGCGCATCCACAGACTCGACACGGCCGCGCCGCCGCGCGTCGGCCAGCGGCACACGGCGCACGCTGCCGGCTTCCTGGTGGACGCGAATGCGCTCTTCCAGTCTCGCGACGATCTCCGGCGAGGCGGAGCCGGCATATTCGGGCTTGTATTTGAATCCGTTGTACGGAGCGGGGTTATGGCTGGAGGTGATGACCACGCCGCCGCCGGCCTTGCGGTCCAGCACCGAGTACGACACGACCGGCGTCGGTTCCGGCCGGTTGCAGAGATACACCGTGATGTCGTTCGCCGCGGCCACCTCGGCCACCGCGGCGGCGAAGCGGTCCGACGCGAAACGCGTGTCGTATCCCACCACCAGGCCGTTGCTCGCCTGCCCCGACTGGTGGAGATAGTCGGCCACGGCCTGGGCGCAATAGCGCACGTTCTCGAAGGTGAAGTCCTCGGCGATGATGGCCCGCCAGCCATCCGTGCCGAACTCGATCTTGGTCGGCATGGCGTTCTCCGGGTAGAATCAGCGCCCGGCCATGGCCGCTAGGGCGCGGCGGAACAAGTCAGTATCAGCGTACCACGTGGCTAGCCGGGCAGGGACGCCCGGGAACCAAGCGTCCCTGCCCGGCTAGGGCCGGTTGCCTAGGCCCGCGCGGGCTCGGCCTGCAGCCCCGCATCCGCGCGCAGCGCGTCGGCCTTGTCGGTGGCCTCCCACGGCGCGTCGATATCGTCCCGGCCAAAGTGGCCGTACGCGGCGGTGGGGCGGTAGATGGGCCGCCGCAGCCGTAGGTCGCGAATGATCGCCCCCGGGCGCAGGTCGAAGTGCTTGGCGATGAGCTTGTGGATAACGTCCTCGTCCACGTGGGCCGTACCGAACGTCTCGAAGTTCACGCTGAGCGGGGTGGCGACGCCGATCGCGTAGGCGATCTGGACCTCGAAGCGATCGGCCAGGCCGGCCGCCACCACGTTCTTCGCCACGTAGCGCGCCGCATACGCCGCCGAGCGGTCCACCTTGGTGGGGTCCTTGCCGCTGAAGGCGCCGCCGCCGTGCCGAGCCATGCCGCCATAGGTGTCCACGATGATCTTGCGGCCGGTGAGCCCGGCGTCGCCCATCGGGCCGCCGATCACAAAGCGACCCGTCGGGTTCACATAATACTTCGTGGATCGGTCCAGCAGCTCCGCCGGGACGATGGGCTGGATGACGATCTCCCGGATATCCCGCTGGATCTGCTCCCAGCTCACTTCTGGGTCGTGCTGCGTCGAGATGACGACCGCGTCCACGCGCTTCGGCCGGCCGTATTCGTATTCGACGGTCACCTGGCTCTTGCCATCCGGGCGCAGGTAGGGGAGGCTGTCGTCTTTCCGCACCTCGGCCAGGCGGCGGCAGAGCTTGTGCGCGAGCGAGATCGGCAACGGCATCAGCTCGGGCGTCTCGTTGCAGGCGAAGCCGATCATCATGCCCTGGTCACCCGCGCCGACCTTGAGGGTTGCGTCCTCTTCCATCTCGCCCTGGCGCACCTCGAGAGCGGCGTTCACGCCCTGGGCGATGTCGGGCGACTGCTCCTTGATCGCGACGAGCACGCCGCACGTCTCGTAGTCGAAGCCGTACTTGGCGCGTGTATAGCCGATGTCGCGTACGACCTCGCGCACCAGCTTCTGCATGTCCACGTAGGTCTGGGTCGTGATCTCACCGCCGACGATCACCGTGCCGGTTGTCGCGTAGCACTCGGCGGCGCAGCGGCTCATCGGGTCGTCCTTCAGCACGGCGTCCAGGATGGCATCCGACAGCTGATCGCAAAGCTTGTCGGGATGGCCCTCCGTGACCGATTCCGAGGTGAAGAAGAGCTGCGGGTTCTGCATGAAACTCGTGGTCATGTTCTCTCCAGTGCTGCGTGCCGAGTGGGGAGCGCTAAGCCATCCGCACGCGCTCCGCGTTCGTCGCTCGGCGGCTAATCACGTCCCCTCGTCCCAGGATTCGAGGTACTTCGCCTGCTCGGCGGTCAACGTGTCGATTTGGACGCCGAGCGACTCCAGCTTCAAGCGGGCGATCTCGCGGTCGATGGGCTCGGGCACCGCGTAGACGGTGCGTTCTAGCTCCTTGCTGTGGCGCAGCATGTACTCGGCCGCCAGCGCCTGATTGGCGAAGCTCATGTCCATCACGGCGGCCGGATGGCCCTCGGCCGCGGCCAGATTGATCAGGCGCCCCTCGCCAAGCAGGTAGACCCGGTGGCCGTCGGGGTAAGTGTACTCATCCACGAACTCGCGCACGTGGCGCTTGCTCTTGGCGGCCCGCTCCATCGCCGCGATGTCGATCTCGGCGTTGAAGTGGCCAGAGTTGGCGACAATCGCGCCGTCCTTCATGGCCGCCAGGTGGTCGCCGCTCAGCACGTTCTTGTCGCCCGTCACAGTCACGAATAGGTCGCCCTGCCGCGCGGCCTCCGCGACGGGCATCACGCGGTGCCCGTCCATCAGCGCTTCTAGCGCTCGGATCGGGTCGACCTCGGTCACAATCACGTTGGCGCCCAGGCCCTTCGCGCGCATCGCCACGCCCTTGCCGCACCAGCCATAGCCACAAACGACCACGTGGCGCCCGGCGAGCAGCACGTTGGTCGCCCGCACGACCCCGTCGATGGTGCTCTGGCCGGTGCCGTAGCGGTTGTCGAACATGTGCTTGGTCATCGCCTCGTTTACGGCGATGATCGGATACTTCAGGACGCCGTCCCTCGCCATGCTGCGCAGGCGAATGACCCCGGTGGTCGTCTCCTCCGTGCCGCCGACCACGTTGGCGAGCAGATCGGCGCGCTTCGTGTGCAGCTGGCTCACCAGATCGGCGCCGTCGTCCATGGTGAGCTGCGGCTTCGAGTCGAGCGTGGCATTCAGGTGCTGGTAATACGTCTGCTCGTCCTCGCCCTTGATCGCGTACGTGGGTATGCCGTAGTGGGCGACAAGCGCGGCGGCCACGTCGTCCTGCGTGCTGAGCGGGTTGCTGGCGCAGAGGGTCACCTGGGCGCCACCATCCCGCAGCGTGATCGCCAGGTTGGCGGTCTCGGACGTCACGTGCAGGCAGGCCGCCAGGCGCACGCCCTCCAGCGGGCGCTCGCGTTGGAAGCGCTCACGGATCAGCCGCAGCACCGCCATCTGGGCCTCGGCCCACTCGATGTGCAGCTTGCCCTCGTCGGCCAACGCCAGGTCCTTTACGTGGTGCGGGGTATTCGCCAAGTTGGTCCTCCTCTTCTTGCCGGTCGGAGGCGGCGCCGCCGCTCGTCGGGCCGGTGGGGCGCTCAGGCGTTCGCCTCGAACGTCATCAATTCGCGGAATTGCTCAAAGCGCTCCCGAAGCTCCGCCGGCTGCAGGCGTACTAGGCGGTTCACGCTGAAGTCCTCGACCGCAAACGACGCGATCGTGCTGCCGTGGATCATCGCCCGCTTGATGCTGGCCAGCGACACGTCGCCGACGCCCGCGAGATAGCCGACGAAGCCGCCGGCAAACGAGTCGCCCGCCCCCGTCGGGTCCAGCACTGACTCGAGCGGGAAGGCGGGCGCGATGAAGATGCCCGACGACGAGATCAGCACGGCGCCGTTCTCGCCCTTCTTGGCGACCAGGGCGCTCGGGCCGAGGTCGAGCACCTTGCGGGCGGCGGTGTACAGGTTATAGGTGCCGGCGTACTCGCGCACCTCGCCCTCGTTCAGCAATACGACGTCCACGTTCGACATCGCCTCGGTCAGCTCGGGGCGCTTGCTCTCGATCCAGAAGTTCATCGAGTCGAGCGCGCGCAGCCGCGGGGAGCGCATCTGGCGCACGACCTCGAGCTGGAGCACCGGGTCGATGTTGGCCAGGAACACGAAGTCGGCGTCGCGATAGTGGTCGGGCAGCTCCGGATGGAAGTCGGCGAACACGCCCAGCTGTGTATCGAGCGTGTGCGCGGTATTGAGGTCGTAGGTGTATTCGCCCGACCAGCGAAAGGTGCGCCCGGGGCGGCGCTGCACGCCGCTCACGTCGATGTTCCGGCTCCGTAGGAGATCAAGATGCTCCTCCGGAAAGTCCTCGCCCACCACCGCGACGACCTGCACCTGCGTGAAGTTGCTGGCGGCCAGCGAGAAGAACGTCGCCGCGCCTCCCAGCACCTCTTTCACTTCGCCGAACGGCGTTTTCACGGTGTCGAGCGCCATCGACCCGACGACTACCAGACTCATAGCCGTATCCTCGCGCGAGAGTGGGGCGCGCGCCTCACAGGGTCGCGCCCTGGAGCGCGTGGCCGCAGGGGCACGAGCGCTCGCTCGGAATCCGCGGGATCAGCGCGTGCAGGAGATCACGCAGGCGCGCGTTGTTCTCGTTGAACACGCGCACCACGGCGTCGGCGCTCACCGCCTGGACGCCCGACTCCGCCGCGACGCCGGCGTCGTAATCGGTGATCAGCGAGACGTTCGTATAGCACAGCTCCAGCTCACGCGCGAGCGCGCATTCCGGGTACTGGGTCATGTTGATCACCTCCCAGCCCTGGCTGGCGAACCAGCGGCTCTCCGCGCGGGTGCTGAAGCGCGGCCCCTGGATCACCACGACCGTGCCGCGCTCGTGGACCGGGATGCCCAGCCCGCGCGCGGCCTCGACCGCCAGCGGACCGACCTCGGGACAGTACGGCTCGGCGGTGCTGATGTGTACAGCGTGCGGGCCCATGTAGAACGTGTCGGCGCGTCCGCTCGTCCGGTCCACGAACTGATCGCAGACGACGAAGTCGCCGGGCCGCACGTGCCGCTGCAAGCTGCCGGCGGCGCACGGCCCCAGGATGCGCGTCACGCCAACTTCTTTCATCGCCCACAGGTTGGCGCGATAGTTCACCACGTGCGCCGGGTACTGGTGGCGCGCGCCGTGGCGCGGCAGGAAAGCGACCCGGCGGCCGCCGATCTCGCCCAGGTGCAGCGCATCGCTCGGCTCGCCGTAGGGCGTCTCGACGCGACGCTCCTCGCGGTGCTCCAGCAGGCTGTAGAAGCCCGAGCCGCCGAAAACCCCGATCTCCGCTAGCTGCTCCGCCATCCTCGCTCCCGCGCTACCGACTCGGCGCCGGATTAGCCCTGGCCTCGCTCGCCCGCTCGGCGGCGCGCACGGCCGCGGCCAGCGCGGGGCCGAATGGCGGCCGCAGCACCCCCTGCTCGGACACGATCGCGGTCACGTAGCGGTGCGGCGTCACGTCGAACGCGGGATTGGCCACCCCGATGCCCTCTGGCGCGACGCGCCGCCCGGCGAAGTGCGTCACCTCGTCGGCACTGCGTTCTTCGATCGGGATCGACTCGCCAGTAGCCAGGGAGAGGTCCACCGTCGAGGTGGGCGCCGCCACGTAGAACGGGATCCCGTGAGCATGCGCCAGGACGGCTAGGCTGTAGGTGCCGATCTTGTTCGCCACGTCGCCATTGGCGGCGATGCGGTCAGCCCCGACGACCACCAGGTCCACTTTGCCCTGCGCCATGAAGTAGCCGGCCATGTTGTCGGTAATGAGCGTTAGCGGGATGCCGTCGGCCTGCAGCTCCCAGGCGGTCAGCCGCGCGCCCTGCAGGAAGGGCCGGGTCTCGTCGACGTAGACGTGCAGCCGCTTCCCGCGCTCCACCGCGCCGCGCACCACGCCCAGCGCCGTGCCGTAGCCGGCCGTGGCGAGTGCGCCCGCGTTGCAGTGGGTCAGCACGCGCGCGTTGTCCGGCACGAGGTCGGCGCCGTGCTGGCCAAGCTGCCGGTTCAGGGCCACGTCCTCTGCGCGGAGCCGCTCGGCCAGGTCGACTAGCGCCTCGCGCGCCGCCGGCACGCCCGCCGCGAGCGCAGCGTCGGCCACCGCGAGCGCGCGCGCCACCGCCCAGAAGAGGTTCACGGCCGTGGGGCGCGTGGCCCGGACCTCGGCGGCGACGCGCTCCAGGTGGACGCGAAAGCCCGACGGGTCGTCCCCGGCATACTCCCGCGCGCCAAGCGCCAGCGCGTAGGCGCCGGCCACGCCGATCGCCGGCGCTCCGCGCACCCGCATGGTGCGGATCGCCTCGGCCACGTCGGCCGCCGCCCGGCACTCGTGCTCCACGACCTCGGTGGGCAGGCGCGTCTGATCGACGAGCCGGACCACGCCGGCGGTGTAGCTGATCGTATCGGTCAACTCGGCTCCTGGGCCGGCACAGGCGCTGTCGCGCGGTTGATGGCCCTCGCTCCTGGGGCTGGCCTCACACTGCAGGGAGCCGCTGGGGCTGTCGCAGGGCACAAAAAAACTTCTCGGTTGAGAAGTTCTGGCGCGTGCGCACGAGTACCCGAGGACGTCTCTCATCTCTCGGAGCGCCATGCGCTCCGTCGGAATTGGCACCCTCACCTCCGCGCGCGTGGCTCAGCACACGCGTCGCCAAGGGGGTTGCCGGGCTTCGTCGGGCCAGTCCCTCCACCTCTCTCGATAAGAGCAGCGGCATCTGCAATTGTAAAGGCGCGTGCGAATCGGGTGAGTATAGCACAGTTATGACGCCGCGCCCAAGTCCACCGGGGCCCCGCGCTAGAGTGCGAAGTCGGCGACGACCGGGGCGTGGTCCGACGGACGCTCGCCGCCGCGCGGCGCCCGGTCGATCCAAGCGCCGGTACAGGCCGCGGCAAGCGGCGGCGTGGCCCATACGTGGTCGATGCGTAGCCCGAGGTTCCGGCGGAAGGCCGCCTGGCGGTAGTCCCACCACGAGTAGTGGCCGGGCTCCGACTCGTGGAGCCGGAAGGTATCCACGAGGCCCCAGGCCGCGACCGGGGCGAGGGCCGCGCGCTCGGGCGGCGTGAACAACACCTGTGCGGCCAGGGCGGCCGGATCGTATACGTCGCGCGGCTCCGGCGCGACGTTGAAGTCGCCACAGAGGACTAGCAGCTCGTCCGGCGTATGCCGCGCGTCCAGGTACGCGCGGAGCTGCGCCAGCCACGCCAGCTTGCCGCTGTACCGGTCCGATCCGAGTGGCGCTCCATTCGGGACGTACACGTCCACCACGCGGACCGGCCCAACCGCAGCGGCGATCAAGCGGGCCGGGCCGTCAGGCTGGCCCGGAAAGCCCCGCTCCACCTCGACAGGCGGCTGGCGCGCGAGAATCGCCACGCCGTTGTACGTGGGCTGGCCGAAGACGGCGGCGTGGTAGCCCAGCTCCGCGAAGGCGGCGGCGGGGAACCGCTCCGCCACGCACTTGATCTCCTGCAAGCAGAGCACGTCTGGCTGCTGCTCCAGCAGCCAGGCGGTGACGGCCGGCAAGCGCGCGGCGATGGAGTTCACATTCCAGGTGGCGATGCGCATCAACAGGCTCCGGGCGCGGGTGGTTCGTGGCCGAGTCGATGGAGACGTGCTCGATCCTGCGCCGGGCGGGGCGAATCGGGCCGGCCGCGCCGGGGCCCCGCTGGCAGCGCGCGGCGGGGGAGTGCGGCGTGGGCCAGAGACGCCAAGCGGCGGGTGCCGAGGCACCCGCCGCTTGTTCCTTGCTCGGTTGGCTGTCAGTACGGCTTACCGATAGCTGCGCACTCGCTCGAAGCAGCTCGAGCAGTAGACCGGCTTGTCGCTGCGTGGCTGGAACGGCACGTGCGCCACCCCGCCGCACTCGGAACAGACGGCGTCGAACATCTCGCGCGGGCCGCGCGAGTAGCCACCGCCGTAGCCGCCACCGCTGTAGCCGCGGTCGCTGTCGTAGGCCATGCCTCCGCCGCCGCCCATGCGGGCCTTGCGCGCGGAGCGGCACTCGGTGCAGCGCCCGGGCTCGTTGGTGAACCCCTTCTGGGCGAAGAACTCCTGCTCCCCTGCGGTGAAGGTGAACTCCTGCCCACACTCCCGGCAAACGAGCGTACGGTCGACGAAACTCACGAATGTCTCCTTGAGACTCTAGGATGGGTAAAGGCTGAGGCATCGTGAGCGGGGGAGCGGGTCTGGACCTAAGCGGCGGGCGCTTCAGGATTCGACCGCGTCTTCGCAGCGCGAGCTTGACCTTTCCACTGGACCGATTGTACCCCATCGGCACGACAACGCGCAATAGTCCCGGACCACGACTTTCCGGCGGACCGGCCCGCCGCCCGGTATAATGCCGACAGGGCGCCGGACCCATCGTTCGGGATGAGCAACGCATGTCCAGACAGCCCGACTTGCCGGAAGATCTGCGCAAGCAGATCGAAGACGCATTAGCGCGCGGGCACGTCGATCGCCTGCCGGCCGAACCTGCGCCGCGCCGGCTGCCCCCGCCGCGGCCAGCGGGCCTGCATTTGCCCGATTGGCGCCCGCACTCGCCCAGCGAGCTGCTGTTGGCGGGGGCGCTGATTGCGCTCGTGGGGTGGATGTTCCGCTTTCCTTACAGCTCGCAAGTGTTCCTGGCCGGGCTGGTCTGCATCGCGCTCGCCGTCCTCACGCTGCTCCTCGGCCCACGCGGCCGCTCGCAGCACTACTGGCGCGGCCGCCCGGTGGAGCTGCCCCCGGAAACCTGGGCCGACCGGCTCTATCGGCTGCTGTACCGTGGCTGATCCCCGCGCGTTAGGTAACTTGCCCCGGTTCTTGCCCCTCGTGGCTGCCCGCCTCGTATAATCGCGCCCGGGCGACGCGCCGCCCGCGGAGTGAACGATGGGCAAAACGGCGTTCGTGTTTCCGGGCCAGGGCTCGGCCAGCGTCGGCATGGGGCGCGACATCGTCGCCGCCTCCCCGGCCGCCGCAGCAGTGTGGGCCGAGGTGACCGCCGCCGTCCCCGACCTGGAGCGCCGTTGCTTCGAAGGCCCCCTGGACGAGCTGGTCGAGACCGCGAACGCGCAACCCGCTATCTTCGCCGTGGACTGCGCGTGCTTGGCCGCTCTGCAGGATGCGGGCTTCGACCCGGATATCGTAGCCGGGCACAGCCTCGGAGAGTACGCCGCGCTCGTGGCCGCGGGGGCGCTGTCACTCCAGGATGCGTTGCCGCTGGTGCGGGCGCGCGCCGAGGCGATGCAGGCCGCGTGCGCGCGCCCCGGCAGCATGCTGGCCGTGACGGGCCTCCCGGATGAGCAGGTCGCGGCGCTCGTGGCAGCTTGGGACGGTGCCGGGGTGCTGGCGGTGGCGAATTACAACAGCCCCGGGCAAGTCGTCATCGCGGGCGACACGGCGGCTGTTCAGGAGGCGGCCCCTCGGTTCGTCGCCGCCGGGGCGCGCGTGACGGAGCTGGTTGTTGGCGGCGCGTTTCACTCACCGCTCATGGAGCCGGCCGAGGCGCGCTTCCTGCCCGCACTGGAGGCTGCGCCCATCCGGGATGCGCGGCTGCCGGTGGTGTCGAACACGACGGCCCGCCCGGCGACGGACGCGCTGGCCTTGCGTGCCGCGCTGCGCAACCAGATCAAGGGCGGCGTTCTGTGGGAGCAGTCGGTGGAGGCGATGCTCAGTGCCGGCGTGGATACGTTCGTCGAAGTCGGGCCCGGCCGTACGCTGCTCGGGCTGATTCGGCGCACCGCGCAGAAGCGCGACGCCCGGCCGCGACTACTGAACGTCGAGGACGCCGCGTCGCTGGACAAGACGATTGCGGTGCTGCGCGGCCGGGCGTAGGTGGCGTCCCGTGGTAGGTCGGCCCCGAGGCGGAGAGGGAATATGTGAGCTGCTTCACGGAAAAAATTGCAAATGTGACGCAGTTCACAGACAATAAGCCTGGCGAGCAGCTAAGCTAGGCAACGGATCGACCGCGCCGCGCGGTGCGACCCGACGGGGCCCGGGAGCAGGGCTGCCGCAGAGAGATATCAGGAGGGCACGATGGCTGACTTCCCCAGCGATTCCGAGCGCAAGGCGTTTGTCGAAAAGCTGGCGCAGTTCCGCAGCACTCTGCCGGCGAACGAGCAGCGAATGCTTGATGCTATGGCGGCGGCCGCTTTCCAGCCGCGCGATCAGGGCGACGTCCAGGGGTATGGTTACTTTGCCCCGGTCGCGCCCCCGCCGGCCCCGGGGCTGCCCGCCCCCGTCGCGTACGTGCCGAGCTTCTACCAGACCGGCTACACGTATCAGTGGGTGAATACCCCCTTCGGTCTGGCATGGCAGGCGGTCCCGACGGGCTTCTACCAGTAATTCGCCGGCGAGCCAAGCGAAAAGGGGTGGACGCAACCGCGTCCACCCCTTTTCGCTTGGCTCGCCGGCAGCCAATTTCCTGCCGTCGCACGCGCTACGTCTCGGCGCGGACGCCCCGTTGACCTGGCGCCGAGGCGCCCTCGGCCGGATTGGCGATCGCATCGGCGGGCGTCCGGCGGTTGCGGACGTTCCAGGCTGTGGCGCGGAGAATCGTCTTCACCTGGAATGGCGCGAGGCCCGGGTGCTTGGCCAGAATCAGCGCCACGATGCCGCTCACATGCGGCGCCGCAAAGCTGTTGCCCGTGGTGCTGATGTAGCCGCCGCCACGCCACGGCACCTGCACGTCGATCCCCGGTGCGCCGAAGTCCACCGGCGGCGCGGGGTTGTAGTAGAAGAGGAACGGGTCCTTCTCCTCGTGGCTGGCCACCGAGATGACCGACGCGTACATCGACGGGAAGCTGGGCTGGGGAAAATTGTTCGCGGCGGTGACCAGCACGGCGTTCTTGAAGTACGCCATGTCCGCAAGCTCGTGTAGCACCGCGTAGAACTCCCGTTTAGTTGTCCCCAGGCTCAAGTTGAGCACCTGCATGTCGTGCTCGATCGCCCAGCGCAAGCCGGCCGCGAACATGCCTCCCGTGCCGCTGAGGGTTGCCCCCAGCACCTTCACGCTGTACAGCTCGGCCTCGGGGGCGATGCTGTGAATGATCCCGGCGCACGCTGTGCCGTGCCCGAACGCGTCGCCGTGCGGCGCGTCGTCATAAGTACACTGGCCGTCCTGCTCGACAACCGTCACGCCGCCGCGCACCATCCCGCCGAGCGCGGGATGGTCGGCGTCGATCCCGCTGTCGACCACCGCCACGCGCACGCCGCGGCCCGTGCTGCCGCCCCACGCCCAGTCAGGGGTCAGCTGGTCTAGCACCGGGATGGGGTCGGGATAGCGTAGCGCTTCGGGCGAGAACTCGGCGCTCCAAGCTGGCTTCACGGCGCCTCTCCCGCCGGCTCGCCGCTGTCACGGGTGTACTCGGCCACGCTGTTCAGCAATGCCTGACACAGGTGGCGCCCCTCCGGCCCCTGCCGACTGATCTCCGTGACAAGCTCCGTGATGCGCTGTGCATCGCGATATTGCGCGCTCGCCGCGGTCCGCTCGGCGAAGCCCCGGGCGTGCGCGGCGAGCGTCGCCCGCTCTGCGCGGTCGCCGTCCGGGACGAGCCCCTGCAACACGACGCCGAACAGTTCGCAGACGTCGCGAACGGCGCGTGATTGCTCAATCGCGACCGCGGCCTGGACCGCGAATTCTTCCAGCAACGCTTGGTCCTCGGCTGTGAAGGGGGCACCGCTCGCCTTGTCGAAAAGCTGCACGACGCCGATCACCGCCTCGTCGGCGCGCAAGGGAATGCAGAGCACCGACTTCGGGATGTAGCCGATGCTACGCGCGATGTTCACGGCAAACCGCGGGTCCCGCGAGGCGTCGGGGATTAGCGCCGCCTCGCCCGTCTGGGCGACCCAGCCCGCGATCCCCTGGCCGACCGGCACCCGGAACTTGCGTGCTTGGGCCGCCGACTCGCCCAGCGCGACCTCGAACACCAGCTCGTCGGTAGCCCGGTCGATCAGGTAGAGCGAGGCCGCTTGCGCCCCCAGCACTTGCGCGGCCGTGCCGACGATCAAATCGAGCACGTCCGTGTGGGCAACCGGCGCCGTGAGCTGGCCTGCCGCCGCCATGCGGATGAGCGCCTGCCGGAGCTGTTCGGCGAAGCTAACGTCCACCGGGTCGAGGGGCGTAGGCGGCGAAGCAGGCTCAGGCGCCGGGCGGCCGTGCTCGGGCGACGGCGTCCCGCTGCCTGGCTCTTCCTGCCGACTGCTCATGGCCGTGGCGCTCCTTGCCGCTTGGTCCCTGCGCGCAGCGCGCCCTCCGCCAGGGTCAGGCTACTCGATGCTACGACTCGGCGCCAAGAAGCTGTTCTTGCTGGGCGAGGCGGCCCTGCATGGTCGGGGCGAGACGCTGCGCGACCCCGGGCAGGCGCTCCACGAGCTGGCGGAAATCGGCCTTGCTCAAGCTTAACAGTTGCACGGGGCCGAGTGCAGTGACACTGGCCGTGCGGGGGATGTCGAGCAGCAGCGCGATCTCGCCGAAGTAGTCGCCCTCGTGCAGCGAGTTCAGGCGCTGCTCGCCCATCGGGCCATTGTTGACGGTCACCTCGACCTGGCCACGGTCGACGAGGTACAGCTTGTCGCCGAGATCGCCCTGCCGAATGATGGTATCGCCCGGCGCGTAGCGCTCCAGCTCGAGCCGACTGGCGATCGCCGCGAGCGCCTCGGGCGGCAGGTCGGCGAACAACGGCACACGCCGCAGGCGGCTGGCCTCCACGGTGGTCGCCACGCCCGCCAGCGCGGCGCCCTGCTGCTCCTCGTACAGCCGCGCGTACAGGCCACGCGCCGCCATCAGCTCCGCGTGCGTGCCCTGCTCGACCAACACGCCGCCATTGAGCACGAAGATACGGTCGGCATTGGCGGCGGAAGCCAGCCGGTGGGTGACCGCGATCGTAGTTAGCTGCTCGGTCACTTGGCTCAGCGTCGCTTGAATTTGTGCCTCGGTCTCCGGATCGAGGGCCGAGGTCGCCTCGTCCAGTAGCAAGATCGCCGGATTGCGGAGGAGCGCGCGGGCGATCGCGAGGCGCTGCCGCTGGCCGCCCGACAGGCGCGCGCCGCGCTCGCCGACGACGGTGTCGTAGCCCGCGGGCAGGCTGAGGATGAAGTCGTGAATCTCGGCCTGGCGCGCGGCCGCGATGATCTCCTCGTCGGTCGCGCCCAGGCGGCCGTAGGCCAGGTTCTCGCGGATCGTCGTGTTGAACACGAAGGTATCCTGGAACACGACCGCCATCTGGTCACGCAGCGACCGTTGGGTGCCCGCGCGCAGATCCACGCCGTCGAGCAGGATCTGCCCCTGCTGCGGGTCGTAGAAGCGCAAGATCAGGTTGATCACGCTGCTCTTGCCGGCGCCCGACGGGCCGACGATGGCCACGTGGCTGCCCGCCGGAATCGACAGGCTCACGTTCTGCAGCGTTGGGCGGTCGCCCGTGTAGCTGAACCACACGTTGTCGAACCGTAGCTCGCGCTGCAGGCGGGGCAAGGGGACCGCATCCGGGGCGTCGGCAACCTCCTCGCGCTCGTCCAGAATCTGTACCACTCGCTGCATCGAGCCGGCGGCTTGCTGGAGCGCCTGCAAGAGCTGCGTGAACTGCTCCACCGGGCTAGTGACCGACGAGAGCAGGCCCGTGAACGAGAAGAGCACGCCGAGCGTCAGGCTGCGGTCGGCGATGATCAGGTAGGCGCCGAGGCCCAGCACGAAAATCTGGATGAGCGACGTGATGAGGCCGCTGCTCAGGCCGAACAGCGAGCCCAGTCGCACCAGCCGTACCGCGCTCCCGAACAGGTGGTCCAGCTCGGCCGCGAACTGCTCGATCATCCGCGACTGGAGGCCGAACGCTCGGACGACGGCCTGGGCGTTCAGCGTCTCGGAGAGCGCGTTCGTGACCTCGGCCAGCCGCTCGGAGCGATCGCGGCTGGCGGCCACGACACGGCCGCTGAGCAGCGTTGTCGCGACGAACAGCAGCGGCAACATGACGACGACGACCAGCGCCAGGCGCCAGTCCAGCACGAAGAGAACGATCGTGCCGAGCGAAAAGCTCAGCAGGTAGAAAATGCCGGTAAGCGCGGCCTGGCTCAGCGCCATCTGCACGACCACTAGGTCGTTCGACAGGCGCGACACGATGTCCCCGATCCGTGCCCGCGCATAGAAAGATGCCGAGAGTCGCAGCAAATGCTCGAAGAGCGTTAGCCGCAGGCTCAGGAGGATCTTCTCGCTGACCCAGGCCGTCAGATACGCCCGCGCAAGGCTCAACAGCGCGTTGAGGACGAAGGCGACCATCAGCACGGCCAGCAAGCCGTAGAGCAGCGACAGGTTCCCCGGCCCGATGACGTTGTCGATCAGGAACTTCACGCTGAGCTGCAGCCCAAAGGAGAAGGCGAGCGAGATCAGCAGGCAGAACATGATGGCGACAACTTGCCAGGGGTACGGCTTCACGTAGGGCAACAGCCGCCGGAAGAAGTCCGTCAGGCTGACCTGGCTTCCCACCAGGCGCGCGACGGTGGCGATCCATTCGTCATTGAGTGCCGCGACCGGTTTGCGGTAGGCCACGTCGGCCGCGGCGTCGGGATTGTGCAGGTCGTAGTTGCCGAGGTACGCCTGCAACGCGGCCACGCCGTACTGCGTGGCCAGGAAGGTGAAGAACGAGAGCGCTAGTCCGACGTGCTCGCGCTGGTTCACCGCCGAGCGCTCGACAAGCCAGGGGAAGATGACGAACGGCTCGCCGCGTTCGAGCATCTCGCGCGGCACGCGGTGAACGCGCTCAGCCGACGGCGGACCGCGCCGCACCAGGCCGTCGCCGATCGCGTGCGCCATGATGTACGCGACGAGCCCTTCTCGCAGGAAGGGCACCTCGCCCGCGCCCGGCGCATACGGCTGGAAGACCAGCAGGTGCCCGATCGCCTCTTCCAGCCCCTCGGCCGGCGACTCCGGTCGGCACACCGCCCAGATCTCGCCGGTTTTCACGTCTGCATACGCGCCGCGCGCGAGCTGCTCGCCGGGCTGCTCGGGGTGGGGCAGCAGGAGGAGTAGGTACACCTTGATCGGCGGCGGCGCGGGCATGTCCTCGCCCACGAAGGCGCGCAGGTCGCGCCAGGCGCGCTCGGCGCGCTCGACGAGCCACGGCAGATGGTCGCTGGCGTAGGAGTCGGGGAGATAGTGGAAGATGAAGTGCGGCGTCTCGCGCACGCGCCAGTCGAAGCCCTGCACTGGTCGTTCCCCGTGTGGCTGCCGCATCGCGGGCGCCAATACGCCCGCGTGTTCGGCGGACCGGGGTATTGTGCCGGACGTCACGCCACGGCGCAAGGCGAATGGCTCGAACCGCGGGCTTGCTGGTGAAGACGCTATGCGGCCGTGGCGCTCAGCAGGGCGTGGACGCGGCTCGTCAGCACCACCATTGGCGCGCTGGCGCGGAGCGCCTGGTAGGAGTCGCTGCGCCAGTAGAGCGCGCTGCTCGCCCGGTGCAAGCGCCCCAGCAGCGCGCGCGAGCACTCGCCCCACAGACCACCAGCCGCCCCGAGCCCCTCGCCAGTTGACGCGCGGAGCAAGTACCGCGGCGTCGCATCTAACCGGCCGGCCATCAGCGCGCGCGCCGTCGCGTCGATGACCGCCATGGTGCGTCGCTCATCCGCCGTCTCATGAGCGGGGGCGCAGCCGCTGCGGTAATGGAACCACGTCGCGAAGGAACGGTCCTCGACGAGCCCGAGTCGCACCAGGCTGCGCGCGTAGGCAAGCGCCAGGTCGGCGGGAGAGAGATCGGCCGCCACGGCAATCTCGACGCCACGTCCGGATACGATGCCAAACGCCTCCAGCGCCGCGAGCCCCTCCTCCAGGCGGCACTCGACGCCCCATTCCTGAAGTGCGCGGCGCAGCAGCTCCGCGCGCTCGCTAGCGCCCGGATCGCTCGTCTCGCCGCTGAGCGGCACTGGCAGCGCCGCGCGCAAGCGCCGCAGCGCGGGCGCGACAGATGCGATCAGGAGCGGAATGTCCATTGTCCGCTGCTCTCTCATGACGCCCACTCCGGATCCGTGTCTTCGAGGCCCAACAGGTGCCACAGCAGGCGTCGCCGTACCACTATCTGATCGGGGAGCGGTAGGCTGCGTGTGTGCCGCAGCGTGGCGTCAATCGCCATCAGATCGGTAACTGCCCAGGGGAGGCGAAAGCCGGCCAGGCCCAGCAGCTCCTGGAACGCGGGCGCGCTCAAGCTCTCGCAGCAGAGCGCCCAGCCGACGAGCCGCTCCAAGGTCAACGGTGCGTCGACGAGTCCCTGCTCGTAGCGGCACACCGACGACTGGGAGAGCCGATAGCCCAGGTCTTCCAGGTCGCCGGCCAACACCGCCTGGCTGCGGGCCCCGCGCAGTCTGCGCAGGCGCCCTCCCACCGGACCACGGATCGCCTCCCAGCGGGCTGCCTGGACCGTGTCGCGCTCCGCCACTCGCATCACTCCGCCGCAGGACTGGCATGGGGCCGGACCCCGAGCAGGCGATTAGCCCGCCGCGGCCGTCACCGGCCGGCTGTGGCCCTCTCGCTGCCGCGAGCGTACGCCACCCGCGCGCCCATTGCCAATGCGCCAGGCGCATCGCGCCGGGTGGGCACCCGAGCCTGCGCTGCCAGCCTAGTGCCCGCCCGGCCGTAACCCCTCGGCCGTGAACGGGCCAGCGCCCAGGATCTGGTGGATCTCCCACTCGGTCAGCTCAAAGGTCGTGCAGCCGGCGGCGGTGTACGGGTCGCTCGCGGCGATTTGCTCGGCCTCCTCCCGCGAGCCAGCCCGGATGAGGTACATGCCCACCTTGCGGTCCGGCGTCGGGCCGGACAGGACGATACGGCCGGCCTCGTGTTGCTGCTTCATCCAGGCCAGATGCTGGTCGAGCGTAACCGTCCACTCGTCCCGCGGCTTCACCCCGCGGCGCTGGCAGAGAAACCACATGGCCTTTGCCCCCTCGGCAGTGTTCTGCTGTGGAGTTATAGCGGACGGCGTTGCCTGGGCCCATGCGCCCGACCTCAGGTGCGGGCGGGACCCGGGCCGACGCAGAGCTTGACGCCGTGTGACCGCGAGCTATGCTGGCGCCGCCGGATCGCTACCGGTCGCCGGCCGGCGTCGGGCCGGCCGGGGCAGCCGAGTGCCTGAGGAGGATGCCATGCGTCGGGACCGACGAGACCCGCAGTCGCTGCGAGCGGCGGCACCCTCTGGGCGACCGTCAACGGGCGCGATCTGCTGGGCGATGACGCGCCGCCCGATTACGTAAGCGAAGTGCACGCTGGCGATCATTTCGGCTGGCCGTTCTGCAACGTCGGCGTGCCCGACCCGGATCTGGGCCAGCTGGGCGACTGCGCACAGACGCGGGCGCCCACCTACTTCCTACCGGCCCACAGTGCCCCGCTCGGCGCGGCCTTCTACACGGGCCACCAGTTCCCGCCCGAGTACCAGGGCAACCTGTTCGTAGCCCTGCACGGCTCGTGGAACCGGTCGCAGCCGCAAGGCTACAAGATCATCCACATCGGGATGAACGGCGCCAGCACCGGCAGCGTGCAGGACTTCGCCACAGGCTGGCTGCCGGCCGACGCCAGGTGCAACAACCGACCGGCTGACAACGAGCGTAGCACGGGTATCTGCCGCGCGGATGCCTGGGGCCGACCCGTGGGTCTCGCGGCGGGGCCAAACGGCGCCATGTATGTCTCGGACGACACCGCCGGCGCGATCTATCCAATCACGTACGCACCATAGGCTGGCGCGCTGACTGGTAGATGCAGCGCCTCGGCCGCGAGGCCGGGCGCTGCGGACCGACCCGGGCGCCTCGCGTCGGCGAGGCAAGCAACCCAAATTCCTTGTCGTCCCCTGGGGGCGGCGACGTAAGATCAAGTGTGCCCCGTGCGCCCGGACCGGATGGTCGCCGACGGGATAACCGAAGTGGACGGCGCCCGGGCGAACCTGATACAATAAGACTTGTCAGCGCATCGGTCCCCGTCCGCAGGGGCGGGGATTTCTGCTCAGCAGCCCGGACGAGAGCAAGCTCGCAGATCCGGGGATGGCTTGACACGGGGGAGTGGGGGGAGGTATCCTACTTGGTGCGCGCCCGGGCGGCGAGAGCGGTCGGGGCGAGGGGACCTTAACAAGCGAAGAGTGAAGGGGAGCGCGGATCACCCTGTCGATTCGGCGAGGCCGGGGTACCGGTTCTCGGGCGAGTCTCGATGGAGAGTTTGATCCTGGCTCAGGACAAACGCTGGCGGCGTGCGTAAAACATGCAAGTCGGACGGGCCCTTCGGGGCCAGTGGCAGACGGCTGAGTAACGCGTAGGGATCTACCCGTTGGTGGGGAATAACGGCCCGAAAGGGTCGCTAATACCGCATACGACCGGGCTTCGGCCCGAGGAAAGCCGCAAGGCGCCGACGGAGGAACCTGCGTCCGATTAGCTGGTTGGTGGGGTAAAGGCCTACCAAGGCGATGATCGGTAGCTGGTCTGAGAGGATGACCAGCCAGACTGGGACTGGGAGACGGCCCAGACTCCTACGGGAGGCAGCAGTTAGGAATTTTGGGCAATGGCCGCAAGGCTGACCCAGCAACGCCGCGTGGGGGACGAAGGCCTTCGGGTTGTAAACCCCTTTTCCGGGGGACGATGATGACGGTACCCCGGGAAGAAGCCCCGGCTAACTACGTGCCAGCAGCCGCGGTAATACGTAGGGGGCGAGCGTTGTCCGGATTCATTGGGCGTAAAGCGCGCGTAGGCGGCTGCGCAAGTCGGCCGTGAAATCTCCCGGCTCAACTGGGAGAGGTCGGGCGAGACTGCGGGGCTGGAGGCGGGCAGAGGGCAGTGGAATTCCGGGTGTAGTGGTGGAATGCGTAGAGATCCGGAGGAACACCAGTGGCGAAGGCGGCTGCCTGGGCCTGGCCTGACGCTGAGGCGCGAAAGCGTGGGGAGCGATCCGGATTAGATACCCGGGTAGTCCACGCCGTAAACGATGGGCACTAGGTGTCGGGGGTATCGACCCCCTCGGTGCCGGCGCTAACGCAATAAGTGCCCCGCCTGGGGAGTACGGCCGCAAGGCTAAAACTCAAAGGAATTGACGGGGGCCCGCACAAGCAGCGGAGCGTGTGGTTTAATTCGATGCAACGCGCAGAACCTTACCTGGGCTTGACATGCCCGAAGTAGAACCCGGAAACGGGAACGACCTGTTGAGGCAGGAACGGGCACAGATGCTGCATGGCTGTCGTCAGCTCGTGCCGTGAGGTGTTGGGTTAAGTCCCGCAACGAGCGCAACCCTCGTCGCCAGTTACCTGTCTGGCGAGACCGCCGGGTGCAACCCGGAGGAAGGTGGGGATGACGTCAAGTCAGCACGGCTCTTACGTCCAGGGCTACACACACGCTACAATGGTCGGGACAACGGGCAGCGAAGGGGCGACCCGGAGCGAATCCCAGCAAACCCGGCCTCAGTGGGGATCGGAGGCTGCAACTCGCCTCCGTGAACGCGGAGTTGCTAGTAACCGCCGGTCAGCACACGGCGGTGAATACGTTCCCGGGCCTTGTACACACCGCCCGTCACGTCATGAAAGTGGGAGACGCCTGAAGCCGGTGGGCTAACCCGTGAGGGAGGCAGCCGTCTAGGGCGGGGCCCGCGATTGGGACGAAGTCGTAACAAGGTAGCCGTACCGGAAGGTGCGGCTGGATCACCTCCTTTCTAGGGAGCACCACTCGATCGGGCTCACGACCAGACCGAGTGCACTTCCAGGTCGATCAGTCGCGCGTCGCAAGCGACGCGACTGCCCCGTGGCTCCCCTTCACTCTTCGCTGGTTCAGGTCCCGCGGGACCAGGGCCCGGGCTTGGGGGCGTGTAGCTCAGTCGGTTAGAGCGCGGTCCTGATAAGACCGAGGTCCCTGGTTCGATTCCAGGCACGCCCACCCGTCGGGGGGGGGAGCGATCCGGGGCCGTAGCTTAGTGGGGAGAGCGCCGCCTTTGCACGGCGGAGGTCGGGGGTTCGACTCCCCCCGGCTCCACTCCCCGGCGGGGCGACGGGCGGCGGGCGCGGGTAGAATGCAGGGTGCCCCGTGGGTGGGGCAGGCAGCGAGAGGGCATCGCACAGCGTGCAGCACACGGACGGGCAGCGGCGCGCTTAAGCGGTCCACGGAGCAGGCAGGGAGCCGGCCGGCGGACAGCGCGGCCGGTTTTTGTGTCCCGGGCGCGGCCCGCGCGCGGGGGGCTGCCCCCCGCCCCCACGGCAGACGCGAACACTGGCGCTGATCGGTCGGCGCCCGGCTTCGACCCGGGAGCGGGTGGAAGGCGGACGGGGACGGATGAGCGGGCTCCCCGGTGGGGGAGCGCGGGCAGGGTCCCGGTCTTTAACAAGTGCATAGCGCGCAGGAGCGCACACGATCCGGCGTGTGGCGCGCCCGCGAGGGAGCGGGCGCGGCGCAACGAAGGGCGTACGGGGGATGCCTTGGCGCCAGGAGCCGAAGAAGGACGTGGTAGGCTGCGATAAGCCTCGGGGAGCCGCCAGCTGGCGTAGATCCGGGGATGTCCGAATGCGGCAACGCGCGTGGGGTCATGCCCACGCACCCTCGCCTGAATCCATAGGGCGGGGGAGGGAACCGGGGGAACTGAAACATCTTAGTACCCCGAGGACGAGAAATCAACCGAGATTCCCCGAGTAGTGGTGAGCGAACGGGGACGAGCCCAAACCCCGGCCGTGCCAAGGGCATGGCCGTTGCGGCCGGGGGGTTGGAAGGCCGGGCAGCCGCTGCCATGACGGCGGCACAGGCGCGGTGATCGCTAGTCGAACCCGGTGGGAACCGGGGCCCGAGCGGGTGAGAGCCCCGTAGACGAAAGCGGATCACGGCCTGGCTCGGACCTTGAGTACCGCGGGACCCGTGGAATCCCGTGGGAAGCTGGGGGGCCCACCCTCCAAGGCTAAATACTCCTGGCGACCGATAGTGAACGAGTACCGTGAGGGAAAGGTGAAAAGCACCCCAGGCGGGGGATGAAAAGGTCCTGAAACCGTACGCCTACAGGCAGTGAGAGGCCGCGAGGCTGATCGCGTGCTTATTGAAGAATGAGCCGGCGAGTTACTCCGTGTGGCCGGTTAAGCGGGTGAAGCCGCGGAGCCGGAGCGAAAGCGAGTCTGAAAGGGCGCGAGGTGGCACGGAGTAGACCCGAAACCGGGCGAGCTACCCATGGCCAGGGTGAAGGTCCGCTAACCCGGACTGGAGGCCCGGACCCAGGTCTGTTGCAAAAGGCCGGGAGGAGCTGTGGGTAGGGGTGAAATGCCAAGCGAGCTCGGAGATAGCTGGTTCTCCCCGAAATGCCTTTAGGGGCAGCCTCGCGTGATGGCTCGGGGGGGTAAGGCGCTGATGGGGCTAGGGGGCGTGAGCTTACCAACCCCCGTCAAACCACGAATACCCCGAGACCGAGCGCGGGAGTGAGACCGTGGGGGCGAAGCTTCATGGTCGAGAGGGAAACAACCCAGATCGCCAGCTAAGGTCCCGAAATCGTGGCTCAGTGGGAAAGGTTGTGGTGCTGCCCAGACAGCCAGGAGGTTGGCTTAGAAGCAGCCATCCTTGAAAGAGTGCGTAACAGCTCACTGGTCGAGTGGTGCCGCGCCGACAATGTAGCGGGGCTCAAGCCACGTACCGAAGCTGCGGGATGGTGCGGAAGCACCATCGGTAGGGGAGCGTCGTGCGGCCGGCGAAGCCGTCGGGGAACCGGCGGTGGAGGGGGCACGAGAGCGAATGCCGGCATGAGTAGCGCGAGGGCGCTGAGAAGGCGCCCCACCGAATGCCCCAGGGTTCCGACGGAAGGTACATCCACGTCGGGTTAGTCGGGCCTAAGCCGAGGCCGTGAGGCGTAGGCGATGGACAAACGGTTGATATTCCGTTACCGCGCGCGGACGTCCAAGTCCCAGTCCAGGACGGGGTGAGGTAGGCCCGTCGTCGCGTTGGAGAGGCGACGACCAAGCGTGTAGGCTTCGGCCGAGGCGCGGGGCAGGCCGCGGGACACCAAGGCCAATCGGGTTGACCCCCACTCCCTAGAAAAGCCGGGCTGGGGAAGCCGCGCGCGCCCGTACCGCAGACCGACACTGGTGGGCGGGTGCGAGAGCACCAAGGTGGACGGGTGAGTCCTCGTTAAGGAACTAGGCAAGTTGGCCCCGTAACTTCGGGAGAAGGGGCGCCCTCGGAGGTGAACACCCTAGCGGTGGGAGCCTTGGGGGGCCGCAGAGAGCAGGCCCAAGCGACTGTTTACCAAAAACACAGCTCCCTGCTAAGCCGTAAGGCGCCGTATAGGGGGTGACGCCTGCCCGGTGCCGGAAGGTCAAGGGGAGGCGTGCAAGCGCCGAACCGAAGCCCCGGTAAACGGCGGCCGTAACTATAACGGTCCTAAGGTAGCGAAATTCCTTGTCGGGTAAGTTCCGACCCGCACGAAAGGCGTAACGACTTGGGCGCTGTCTCAACGAGGAGCCCGGCGAAATTGTGCTGGCCGTGAAGACGCGGCCACCCCACGACCGGACAAAAAGACCCCGTGGAGCTTTACTGTAGCCTGCCGTGGCGTCGGGGTGCGGCATGCGTAGGATAGGTGGGAGCCGAGGAGCCCGGGCCTCTGGGCCCGGGGGAGGCAGCGTTGAAATACCACCCTTGGCGTGCTTTGGCGCTAACTCCGACCCGTGAGCCGGGCGGAGGACAGCGGCTGGTGGGCAGTTTGACTGGGGCGGTCGCCTCCCAAAGCGTAACGGAGGCGCCCAAAGGTTCCCTCAGGCGGGATGGAAATCCGCCGGCGAGTGCATAGGCACAAGGGAGCTTGACTGCGAGGCCGACCCGCCGAGCAGGGGCGAAAGCCGGGCTAAGTGATCCTCTGGGTCCGCGTGGCAGGCCCAGGGCTTAACGGATAAAAGCTACCCCGGGGATAACAGGCTGATCTTGCCCGAGAGTCCCCATCGACGGCAAGGTTTGGCACCTCGATGTCGGCTCGTCGCATCCTGGGGGGGGAGCCCCTCCCAAGGGTTGGGCTGTTCGCCCATTAAAGCGGTACGCGAGCTGGGTTCAGAACGTCGTGAGACAGTTCGGTCTCTATCCGTCGTGGGCGTTGGAGACTTGCGCGGGGTCGCCCCTAGTACGAGAGGACCGGGGCGAACGGACCGCCGGTGGACGAGTTGTCCTGCCCAGGGCACCGCTCGGTAGCCGTCGTCCGGTGGGGATAAGCGCTGAACGCATCTAAGTGCGAAGCCCACCGCAAGATGAGGTCTCCCATCCCGCAAGGGAGTAAGGCCCCAGGGAGATGACCTGGTGGATAGGCCGCCCGTGTACGACCGGCAACGGTCGCAGCGCAGCGGTACTAAGGGCCGAGGGCGCCGCGCCCGCTCCCTCGTTCGGGCGCGCCACCCGCTGGATCGCGGGCGCTCCCTGCTATGCACCCTAATCCAAGGCCAACCGTGGGGGCCGCCAGGCCCCCGGGGGCGGTGCCGTGCGCGGGGTGGGCCCACCCGTTCCCTTCCCGAACACGGTCGTGAAACGCCCTAGCGCCGACGATACTGGCGGCTCTGCCGTTGGGACAATAGGTCGGTGCCGCCCCCTCCAGCGCGGGGTAGAGCAGTGGTAGCTCGTCGGGCTCATAACCCGGAGGTCGCCGGTTCGAATCCGGCCCCCGCTACC
>Ga0209062_1001064_pt1 | contig 56293 bp, 51 predicted proteins | sample Coa_R2_2_FD_187158 | JGI IMG/M metagenome (GOLD analysis project Ga0209062, IMG submission 187158) | Surface soil microbial communities from Centralia Pennsylvania, which are recovering from an underground coalmine fire - Coalmine... | ecosystem: Environmental > Terrestrial > Soil > Unclassified... | reverse complement strand
AGAGCCCGATCAACCGTCGTCCATGCTTCCTGCCGTCCACATTGGGCGCCGATACAATCAAGTATCACCTGCAAATGCAGGCCGAATCACGACGCCTTGCTGTTGACATCACGGACATAAGAGCCCGTCTTCGTTCCCCCGGGGCGCAGGATCTCTGGCGGTCGGTTAGTATGATGACCGAATAACGGCCCCAGAAAGGATTACTCCATGCGCCTTCCAACCATCGTAGCGATTCTCGCGACGACCATCGCGTCGACCGCGTTGGCGGCCGACGCGAGCGACGCCTACCAGTTCAGCTTCCTGTCGATCGACGGCAAGCAGCTCCCGATGTCCAGCTTCAAGGGCAAGACCGTGCTGGTCGTGAATACCGCCTCCCAGTGCGGTTTCACCCCGCAATACAGCCAGCTCGAGAAGGTCTACCAGAAATACAGGGACCGTGGCCTCGTGGTCCTTGGCGTGCCCTCGAACGATTTCGGCAAGCAGGAACCGGGGACTAACGCCGAGATCAAGAAGTTTTGCGAAGGCAATTACGATGTCGACTTCCCGCTGACTTCCAAATACGACGTGGTCGGGCCGGATGCGCACGATTTCTATAAATGGGCTGCGGCCACCGGCGGTGACGCCGCGGTTCCGAAATGGAACTTCCACAAGCTGCTGATCGACCCCAATGGCAAGCTCATCGGCGAATTCCCGACCAAGACCAAGCCGGACGCGCCGGAAGTGACCCAGGCCATCGAGGCTTCGCTGAATAAAGGCTGACCACCGCTTTAGATCGCCATGCAACGGAGCGGCCATGACGGTGCGCTCCGTTTTTTTATGCGAGCGAGGCGGCGCCGAGGTGGTCTTGGAGCCTTTCGGGACTGCCGTTTGTTACGTCAGTGCATCAGATCCCGCGACCCGAGCGGACCTTCAACAACGCTTTCGCCCGCCTTCTTGCTGCCGAACAAAATGACTACACTCAGCGTCATCGTGTCGAGTCGATGCACCGCGCTCCGTCAGATCATCCGAGGAACGATTCTCCGTCGATCCGGCCGGCCGGCCTCGCCGACATCCCGTCACTGCTGTCAATCGAGGAGCGCTCGTTCTTGACTGACCGGATGAGCGCCCGGAGCTTCCGTCACCTCGTGACCCGCGCACAAGCCGATTGTCTCCTTGCCGCCGTCGGCGGAAAGCCCGTGGGCTACGCCGCCCTTTTCTATCGGCGCCGTGCGCGGGTCGCCCGTCTGCATTCCCTTGCTGTCGATCCCGCCGCGCATCGTAGCGGCATCGGCCGTGCCTTGCTCGAAGCGTCGGAGGCAGCCGCGCGCAGCCAGGGGGCCTCCGTGCTGCGGCTGGCCGTCCGGCAGGACAATGAACGGGCGACACGCCTCTATCGTAGTTCCGGCTATCGTGAGATCGGCGTCGAGCCCGACTATTACGCCGACGGCATGGCGGCTTTCACCATGGAGAAGAACATTGCCTCCGGATGAAACGATCGACGGGAGCGAGAGCGCTCCCGACCCGGAACCGCCCAGCGGGCATACGCCCGCACAGTGCAAGCTTTCGTCGCGCGCCGGCGCCCCCATGGCTCAGCACATTGTGGTGGTGGAGCGGCGGGCCGACTTCAAATGGGTGGCGGGCGACCACCAGGTCATCACCGCCAAGGAATACATCGCCAACGCCGAAAGCTTCCGCCCCAACACGCGAGTCATCAACCTCTCACGCAGCCATGCCTATCTAGGCTACGGCTTCTATTCCTCCCTTCTGGCCGAGGCGCGGCGGCACCGAGCGATTCCAACCGTCCGCACGATGCTCGATCTCTCGCGCAAGACGGCGTATCGCTTCGCCCTCACCGAGCTCGACGCCCTCCTCCGCAAGCGCATGCGCAAGATCGCCGATCCGCCGACGGCGCCCTTTTCGCTTCGTCTGTTCTTCGGCGAGGCCGAGGATCGACGCTTCGCCGTGCTCGGCCGCCGCGTCTTCGACCTCTTCCGTTGCCCCATCCTCGATCTGCAAGTGCGCTGGAAGGACGGCGACTGGCTGATCCACGCAATCAAACCGGTATCGGTCGACGCGCTCCGTCCCGAGCAGGAGCGCCGCTTCGGCGCCACGCTGGCCGCCTATACGCGCTCGACTTGGCGCACTCCCAAAGAGAAGGCGCCCCCGCAGAAGACGATCGCGATCCTCCACAACCCCAAAGAGGCGATGCCGCCCTCGGACGCCAGGGCGCTGCAGAAGTTCGTACGGGTCGGCGAATCCTTGGGCGTGGCGGTCGAGTTCATCACGAAGCGCGACTTCGCAAAGCTTGCCGAATATGACGCGCTCTTCATCCGCGAGACGACCGCGATCGACCATCACACCTATCGTTTCGCCAAACGCGCCGAGCGCGAAGGGATACCGGTGATCGACGATCCCACATCGATCCTTCGCTGCTTCAATAAGGTGTTTCTGGCAGAGCTTCTGGCCGCCAACAAAGTGCCCACACCCAAGACTGTCGTGGTCGACGAGCGCAACCTGCTTACCATCGAGCAGCAGATCGCTTATCCGATCGTGCTCAAGATCCCCGACGGCTCCTTCTCGCGCGGGGTCCTCAAGGCGCACGACCGCGCCGAGCTCGTCCGCCTTTCAAAGACGCTATTCGAAGAGTCGGACGTGATCCTTGCCCAGGAATATATGTACACCGATTTCGACTGGCGCGTCGGCGTGCTCAACCGACAGCCGATCTTCGCCTGCAAATACCGCATGGCGCGCCACCATTGGCAGGTGATCAAGCATGTCGGCAACGGTACGGTACGGATGGGATCGGCGGTCACGATCCCGATCGACGATGCGCCCGCCGCTGTCATCCGCACAGCGGTCAAGGCGGCAGGCCTGATCGGCGACGGTCTCTACGGGGTCGACCTCAAGGAAACGCAGCAAGGCGTGTTCGTCATCGAGGTGAACGACAATCCGAATATCGAGCATGGCTGCGAGGATCTGGTGCTCAAGGACGAGCTTTACCGGATGATCCTCAGGGACCTGTTGCGCCGGATGGACGAGAGCCCCGCGGCCGCGCGCCCCACACTGCAAGAACGCCGGCACCCTGCGCTGCGCGTCGTCCCGAGCGCCTCCGCCTCGGCCGAATGATCAACGCCGAAACGCGAAGATCAGCCCCGGGACGGGCGCGCCTCCCTCGGTCCTGAGAACGCCTTCGACGATTTCGACCACTCTGAGCGTCGCGGCTGCCGCTGCGCCCTCGAGATGATCGCGGCCGTGGGCGTAACGGCGCTTTGCCGTCAGCACGGTTCCGGCATCGCATTTCTCAACCGTCCCGACGAACAAGCCGCCGGAGCCGATGCGTCGGGCTGCGGCCGCCATCAGCGGCACGAGATCGCTCACATAATTCAGCACGTCGACGGCCGCTATGACATCCCAGGTCCGGTCGGACCTTTCCAGAAACCCTCGCGCCTCCGCGGTTTCGAGAAGGTCATAGAGATTGCGCCCCTGCGCCTTCGCCACCATTCCCGGCGACAAATCGATGCCGTCGAGCGTCGCCGCGAAGGGCTTCAGCGCCATCCCGGACAGCCCGGTGCCACAGCCCAGATCCAGGATCGCAAGATTGCGGGCGGCAGCGTGACGCCCAAGCAGCTCGGCCACGAGTGCCGGAGCTCGATAATTCAGGGTGCGGATCAACTCGGCATCGAAACGCGGTGCGTATTGGTCGAACAGCGTGCGAACATAGGCTTCCGTCGGTGCCCGATCGAGGCCTGCCAATACCGCCCTCGCCTCGGTACTCGCGGGTTCGATCTCCAAAGCCCGCGCGAGCCAGGGCCGCGCGCGATCGGGCTCCCCGAGCACCGCCCATAGTCGACCCAGCCCGAGCAGCGCCTCCAATCGATACGGATCGGCCCGAAGCGCCCGCTGATGAAGGTCGATCGCCTGCGGCAGATCCCCCGATTGTTCTATCAGCGTCGCCAGTTCGAGCATCGCCATGACATCCTGAGGAGCGATGAATAACCGCTGCCTGAGACGGTCGATGTGTTGGAATGGGTCGTCCATTGCTTAGAATTTCCAAATATACCTGAATAAGGTACCCGAAGATCGTCATGCCCGCATTTATTGGGGGTGCGGGACGACGAGCCTTGGGGTATTGCATGGCGTTCGGACCGGTTCCGACGCAGTCTATTCTGGGGTTACGAAATCGCGGGGCCGGCCATGAAACGCATTATATATCCGCTTTTTCTGATGGCGACGATGCTGCCAACAACGGTACTCGCCCAACAGGTGCAGCCCACCTGTACGGATAGCTCTCGCGCCTGCATGATCGCGGCGGCGACGGCCTATCTCGACTCCATCGTGGCGCATGACGCCTCCAAAGTGCCTTTCGCGCCCAATATCCGCCGCACCGAGCAAGGGCGCGTCACCGCCGAGGGCGAGGCGCAGATCCGGGAGCTGCAGAAGATGCAGCCGGACATGGCCGGGCGGACGAACACCCGCTTCTTCGTGGACGAACCAAAGCACGAAGTCATCGCCTACACGCTTCTCAAGGTCACTGGAACCAAGGCCGACGCCAGCCGAAAGACCTTCTCGGACCATTTCGCGGCAAAGCGGAAGAAACCATCGACCGTCCATCTGGCCGAACGCTTCAGGGTGGAAAAGGGACTGATCACCGAAATCGAGGCGATCTTTGAGGTTCAGATCGGCACGATGGACGGCACCTCCGGTTGGGCCGACTGACCGTTCAACAGCGTTATTGCCGAGGTGAATTACCGCCACGCCTACCACGCCGGCAATCACGGGGACGTGCTGAAGCACGCCGTTTTGATCGAGATCGTCCGGCATCTCCTCGATAAGCCCGCACCCTTCTTCGCGCTCGATACCCATGCCGGCATCGGATCCTACGATCTGACCGCCGTCGAGTCCGGAAAGACCGGCGAATGGGAAGAGGGCATCGGCAAGATCTTCGACTCGCCGAACCCGGCGCTCGCGCCCTATCTCGACATCGTTCGAGGGCTCAATGCCGACGGATCGCTGCGTCATTACCCTGGTTCGCCCGCCATCCTGGATGCGATGAAGAGGCCGGAAGACAGGCTGGCGCTCTGCGAACTTCATCCTGCGGATGCCGCCGAACTCAGATGCTGGGCCAAGGAAAGATCGGGCGTGGTCGTCCATGCACGGGATGGATACGAAGCGCTCAAAGCCTTCCTGCCGCCGGGCGAAGGCCGCGGGCTCGCGATCATCGATCCGCCTTACGAGGCGCCCGACGAGTTCGATCGCCTGGCGCAAGCTGTTCTCGCGGGCTGCAAGCGCTGGCCGGCCGGCCGCTGGCTCGTCTGGTATCCGATCAAGGACCGGGCGCCCGTCTGGCGTTTCGAAGGGGCTCTGCTCGAAAGAGGCCCCGCCGATCTCCTTTCCGCAGAGCTGCTCACCGGGCCGGAAGACGGACTCAATCTGGTCGGCAGCGGCGTCCTGTTGATCAACCCGCCCTATCGCATCGAGGATCGCCTCGCGCCCCTGCTGCAAGCGATCCAGGCCGGACTCGCGCCGGAGCATGGGAGCCATGCGCTTCGGCGGCTCGGCAGCGGCTGACCCAACGACCTAAGGTGTTTGCATATGCCAGCTGACCACGCAGCCCTCGACTATCCCCACGCCGAACCGCCGGCGCATGGCGCGTTCATCGAGGTTGCGCCCGGAGTGCGCTGGCTGCGCTTCCCCCTGCCCTTCCAGCTCAATCACATCAATCTATGGCTGCTCGAGGATGGCGACGGCTGGGTGCTCGTCGATACCGGCATCCTCTCCGAGGATTCGCTGGCCCTTTGGGAGCGCCACTTCGAATCGACGCTGGAAGGCCGGCCGCTCACTCGCCTAATCGGCACCCATTTTCACCCCGACCACATCGGTTGTGCCGGCTGGCTCGTCGATCGGACCCGGGCGACCTTCCTGACGACCCGCGGCGAATGGCTATATGCCACCATGCTCCGCAACGAGACGGCCGCCAATGTGGCGGGCTTTTGGGCGGATTATTATCGGTCCGCGGGACTGAACGAAGACATGCTGCGCGCCGTCGCCAACCGAGGCGAGAATTACGGCGTGCGGGTCGGTGCGGTCCCTCGTCCTTTCGAGCGGCTGGTCGACGGCGATACGGTCACGATCGGCGGCAGGCAATGGAAGGTCATCATCGGCACCGGCCACGCGCCCGAAATGATCTGCCTCTATTGCGAGGCCGACAGGCTGTTCATCTCGGCCGATCAGGTGCTGCCTGAAATCAGCCCTAATGTCAGCGTCCACGCGCCCGAACCCAATGGCGATCCGTTGAGCGAATTCCTCGATACTTGCGAAAGGCTCCGCGCGCTCCATCCGGAAACATTGGTGATGCCGATGCATGGGCGTGCCTTCCGGCGGCTCCATACACGGCTGGATCAGCTTGTCGGTCATCACGCCGACCGGCTGGCGGTCACGCTCGAGGCCTGCCGCGAGCCGAAAACGGTCGTGGAATTGCTGCCGGTCCTCTTCAGGCGCCAGCTCGATTTCCAGCAGACCCAGTTCGCGATCGGCGAAGCCTTTGCGCATACCAATCATTTGGTCGAGCGCGGCACGCTTTTGCGGATAACGACGCCTGGACAGCCGATCCGCTTCCAGACAGCTTAGCGCAGCAGCCCCGTCGGTTCTTCGATCAGACGGAAGTTGCGGAGATCGAGTACGGCCTCGACGGCGAAGGTCCGGAATGTCGTAGGCTCGATCAGCGAGCGCATCCGAGCATGAACGGCGCCGCCGCTGTCGGTCCGAACGGCAACGACCTCCCAGGAACCGCCGCCCTTGCCGATCTTCTGATAGCGCTGCCCCTCGGCAACCTCGCGTCCGCGCCGCTGCATAGGATTACCTTACATTTTCCCGTGAAAAGCACCAGATCGGCCTAATCCGCCGCCAATGGTGCAGCCACGTCCTCCAGTGCTCGCCGCTCCGCGCTGATGCCGATAATGGCCTCGACGATAGCGGCGCCGATCATCAATCCCGACGCCACGAGATAGCCGAGATAGACTAAGTCCCGGTTACCGGTGCCGATGAGCGAGCCAAACAGCGCCGGCGCCGCGATTCCGCCGAGCGCCGTCCCGAAGGCGTAGAACAGAGCGATCGCCAGCGCCCGCATCTCGAGCGGAAAGCTCTCGCTGACCGTGAGGTAGGCGGAGCTCGCTGCCGGCGACGCGAAGAAGAATACGGCCGTCCAGACGAGCGTCATGCTCGTCGCGTCGAGCCTGCCCTGGACGAATAGCCAGCCCCCTGCTCCCAGCAGCAACCCGGATAGCGCGTAGGTCGCTGCGATCATCCTCTTACGGCCGATCAGGTCGAAAAGCGGTCCGAGCAGCAAGGCACCGCCGGCGTTAGCGAGCGCGAAGGGCAGCAGGAACAACCCGACGCGCCCAGGCTCGACGCCGAAGAACCGGACCAGCACAAGCGCGTAGGTGAAAAAGATCGCATTGTAGAAAAAGGCCTGGGCCGCCATCAGGGTAAGCCCGACGAGAGTCCGCTTGGGATATGTTCTGAGAAGCGCCAGGGCCATCTCGCCCAGCGAGCTGTGGCTCCGCGCCCGCATGGTCAGGAAGCCGCCGGACGGCGGAGGCAAGTTGCCGGCCGCGTATGCCTCGATCCCTTCCATGATCTTCTCGGCCTCCGGCATCCGGCCGTGGATCATCAGCCAGCGCGGGCTCTCAGGCACGAAGCGCCGCAGCCCGAGAACGCCGAGGCCAAGAACCGCGCCGATCCCAAAAGCGACCCGCCAACCATAGCCGGGGGACACCTCCGTCGGGTCCAACAGATAGAGCGTGGCCGCAGCGCCGACGGCTGCCCCGAGCCAGTAGCTGCCATTGACTCCGATGTCCGTGCGGCCGCGGAACCGGGCCGGGATGAATTCCTGGATCGCAGAGTTGATCGCGGCGTATTCGCCGCCGATACCAGCGCCCGTCAGGAAACGGAAGAACATATAGGTCTCGCCGTTCCAAGAAAGGGCGGTTAGCGCGGTGGCCGCCAGATAAAGCCCGAGCGTGATGAAGAAGAGCGGCCTGCGCCCGATCTTGTCCGTCAGATAGCCGAACAGCAGCGCGCCCAGCACGGCGCCCGTCAAATAGAAGCTTGCCGCCACCCCTATCTCGGCGTCGCTCATGGACAGGCCGGCGGGAGTCCGCAGGATGCCTGCGACCGAGCCGCCCAGCGTTACCTCGAGCCCGTCGAGAATCCAGGTGATTCCGAGCGCCGCGACGATCAGCGTGTGAAACCGGGTCCAGGGCAACCGATCGAGCCGCCGCGGAAGGTCGGTTTGGAATCTCTCACCGGCGGCGAAGGCGCGGGGGGAATAGTCGTTGGCCATTGCGGCATAGAACCCCCGCCGCACGAAATCGGCTCACACGAAGAGAAGCACGCTCGCGAAAATAAGGTACCAAAGACCGATCGGAGCCAGCCGGAGGCCCGAGACTTGCGTGCGAAACAGACGGCGCAGCGTGATCACGGCGAGGATCGTGATCGCGCTCGCAACGACCAGCGGCTGATCGAAGCGCCAGGGCGTGAAGCCTATGCCGAGGGCGGCCGGAATGGTTGCCTGAATCATCATCGCGCCGCTGATATTCGCTAAGGCGAGCCGCTCCTTGCCCTGCCGTACCCAGATCACGGCATTCATCGTCTCCGGCATTTCCGTTGCGACCGGGCTCAACAGCAAGCTGGTCAATTGCGGCGGGAGCCCGAGCCAGGGCCCGATGCGACCGAGCTGGGCCACAAAGACCCGGGAGGCCACGAAAATGACCAAAAGCGCGATGAAGGTCTGCAGCGTTGCCCAGAACAGGCTTGGCTGCTCGTCGTGCGGCCTGAGCTTCAGAGGCTCGAGCGCGATATCCAAATCCGCGTCCTGGCTCAGCTCACGAGCTGCGTAGAGTCCGTAAGCGGCGACGAACAGCAAGGCCAGCCAGGACTTGCCCGGGAAGCTCGTGAGACCGAGCACGAACGCCGCCAGGAAGATGAGAAGAAACCAGCCCTGGTCTCGGGCGAGACGCCGCCCGTCCGTGTCGATCATCCGGCTTCGGCCAAGCGAGCGGCGCGCAGTACCGAACAAGGTCAGACCGACCACTGCATAAGCAATTGTGCTCAAGACGAGCGGCCCGCCGACCGCTGCTCCGACTCCTATGTCGCGCTCTGCCGAGCTGGTGCCGAAAACGACCGCCGTAAAGGTGACAACGCTCTCTGGCAGAGCGGTTCCAAAAGCCGCGAGGATCGTGCCGGTGGCATTTTGACTGACATTCGTCCGCTGGCCCACCCACTCCACGCCGTTCACGAAGAACTCGCAGGCGAGATAGATGACGACCGCCGAGCCGAGAAACAACAGGAATGTGATCGCCATCGGATGTCCTCGCGCGAGCCGGGCGACCATACGACACCGATCGTCCGCCCGGCTCGGCGCGAACGATCGATGCCAAAGGTCTTGCCAGCTCGGGCGGAACGATCCGCCCACCGGCCGCGCCACGCCGATCGGGCCGGCGAGCATGTTGACGCGGCCCCCTTCGACCTGAAGGTCGGCTACTCCCCGATGACGTGGCTAGGATTAGACAGCGATCCCGCCAGTTGCAAGCGCGAAGCGGGGCGGCCTATACCCCGCTCATAAGGACATTGAGGGAGGGAAAAATGGAATTCGTGAAAGTCGCGGCCGCCTCCGACCTGCTGCCCGGCCAGATGAGGGAAGTTTCCGCGAAAGGAACCAAGCTGCTGTTGGCGAATATCGAGGGCGGCTTTTATGCGATCGCCCGGAAATGCCCCCATCTCGGTGGCAATCTTTGTAAGGGCAAGCTCCAGGGAGCCGAGGTCAAATGCCCATTGCATGGGGCGCGGTTCGATGTGCGGACCGGAAAGGCGATCGCCGACGCGAAACTCTTGTTTCTCAAGATGAAGGTGCGCGATGCCAGGAGCTTTCCGGTCCAAATCAATGGGGCCGATATACTCGTCGGCGTCTGAGACACTTCTTTAATCTTCCAGATCTGTCGCGACGAACCGCGACGCCCGCATAAAGAACAGTGCCGCCAGCGGGTAGAAGATCGATATCGAAACCAGCGCCCAACGCAGCCCGTCGACCTGGCTCCCGGTAAAACCCCCGAATACATCGCTCAATTTCCCGATGATCGGCGGCGCCAAGCCGTGACCGCAGAGATTCAACGCGAAAGTGATCAGCATCCCGATAATGGCCCGCATGGCCAAGGGGGCGATCCCCTGAGTGAGCGCGATCGCCGGCGGCAGCCAGAAATTGTTGAGCGTCGCCGGCACCAGCAGAAAAGCGAAGGCAAGCCGGACATCGGCCGTAGTCGTCGCAAGAAGAAAGAATGGCAGGCAGACGAGCATGCCCACAGCCGGGATCAGCATCACATATTTGGGATCGCGCGCACCCAGGCGGTCCGAGAGCTGTCCGCCGAGAATGGCACCCGTTATGCCGGTGACGCCGGACAGGATGCCCCACCAAAGGCCGATCTGCTGCGCGTTGAGGCCGAAGCCGCGCATCAGGAAAGCCGGGAACCACACCATCCCGCCCACCGTGCAGAAGGAGGCGAGAGAGCCGGCGGTCAGCAGATGCATGAAGGTCTTCTTGCTTCTGGCCTTGCGGAGAACCTCCCGCAAAGGAACGGCCGAAGTCAGCGCAACCGATTTGCCGTCGGACAGGCCGCGCGGCGGCTCCCTTACGGTGAGCTTGAAGATGAGCGCCACGATGAGGCCCGGCAAACCGACGATCATCAGGGCGCTGCGCCAGCCATAATGCTGGGCGATCCAACCGCCTGAAGCCAATCCGACCAGGGACGCAGTAGGAAGTCCCAGAAGGAAGATGCCGGTCGCGCGTGCCCGTTCGTTCCGGCTGAAATAATCTGAGATCAGTGTAAATCCCGACGGTGCAAAGCTGCCTTCGCCCACGCCGACGCCGGCCCGGCAGAAGAGAAGCTGCCAGTAATTTTGCGCGATCCCGCTCAAGCCGGTCATCAAGCTCCACAGGGCGAGGCCGACGGACACGATCAAGGTGCGCTTCATGCCTCGATCGATCAGCCGCGCGGCCGGTAGGCCGACCGAGGCGTAGAAGAGCGCGAATGCGAAGCCGGTCATCAGCCCAAGCTGGAAATCGTCCAGCTGGAACTCGGCCTTGATGGCCTGTTGGAGAATATTGACGATGTTGCGATCGATGGAATTCAGGAAATAGGCGACGAAGAGAATCGCCAGGACATAGTTCCTGTGCTTCGCCCAGACGACCGGACGAGCACTACTTCCCCCGAAATCGATCGCTTCCGGCGCTTCGAGCGCCGCGTCGGGACCGGCCATGCCGGTCTCATAGCAGGCGGCGGGTCGCGACTGAAACGAAAAGCAGGCCCGCCGACCAAAGGGCCGGCGAGCTCCCCTCTTGCGTCACCCTCCGGTCGGGAGGGTGCGTCCTAAAACGGCGCTCAGATCTTGACGGCGCTCTTCAGCTCGCCGAGACCCTCGCCGAACCGCTTGGTCAGCACCTCGGCCGCGTCGCTGTTCGACTTGCCGATGATCTCCAAAATCTCGCGCAAATTGGCAATGCCCTTGTCCAGGGAAGCCTTGAAGACATCGGCCTGCTGGGCGAGCTTGTCCTGCGGCGAGCCGCCAGTGAACAGATCCTGCACGCCGTTCGTGCCCTTGCCGGCAAGCTCGGTCGCCATTTCGATCTGGCGCCGAAACGCCGCCTGATAACCCTCGAAGGCGAGCTGACCCGCTGCGCTTACCGCGTCGAAATTCTTGCGCTGGCTGGACAGGAACTCGTCCATGCCGAAGCCAGGAATTTGGAATGACGCGAAGTACTTCGTGAAATCCGAGGTCGGCGAAGTCGCCTTGGATGGGTTGGGCATCGGCGGTCCTTTCAACGTGAAGGAGGAATGCTGCAATGCAGCGAACGAGCCGGCTTATAATGGTAAGTCCGGGCTCTGTCAAATATTCACTGGTTAATACCGGCCAGGATTTCAGGTAATCTCTTTTTTGTGCGCCGCACCATACACTTAGGGATTAGATTTATTCTATGTCGATGAATTGGCACTGAAGTAGGGCGGTGCGATCCGGCAGTCACTATATCGGATCGTGCGATTCTGGAAGGTCATTCCTCTTCATTTTTCGGGAGTTGCATTTACGACGCACAGCACCAACTCGACAACGGCTCGACACAGAACGAGCGAACCAAGCGAACATCGCCTTCGGATCGGCCCTGCCCTATCTTGTTCAAGGAACTGAGCTGGAGGAGCCGATGACGATCGCGACCGAAACCGGGACCGGATTGGAATCCGTCATCATTCCGCGTCTCCATGATCTTGGCGGATTCGAGGTCCGGCGGGCCCTGCCCTCGGCGGAGCGACGGATGATCGGCTCCTTCGTATTCCTGGATCAGATGGGCCCGGCGCGCTTCCCGCCCGGCCGAGGCATCGACGTACGCCCCCATCCTCATATCGGCCTCGCCACCGTTACCTATCTCTTTGCGGGCGAGATCTTTCATCGCGATACGCTGGGCTCCGCGCAGGCAATCCGCGCCGGCGAGATCAATTGGATGACCGCTGGGCGCGGCATCGCGCATTCTGAGCGGACCGACGCGCCAATCCGGGCCGCCGGCGGGCTTGTGTCCGGCCTCCAGACCTGGGTGGGGTTGCCAAGGACGCACGAGGAGACCGAACCCAGCTTCGCCCATCACGGAACGGGCTCATTGCCGGTCGTCGAAGGCGACAGGATGACGGCGCGCATTCTCATCGGCTCGGCCTTCGGCGCGAAATCGCCGGTGAAGACATTCTCGGAGATGATCTATGCCGACATGGCGCTGAAGTCCGGGGCGCAGATCCAGGTTCCGGGAGACGTCGAAGAGCGCGGCCTTTACATCGTCGAGGGGCCGATCGAAATCGGCGGAGCATCCTATGCGCCGTCGCAGCTCCTGGTTCTAAAGCCCGGCGCCGAGATCATCGTCGCGGCGCCGGGCGGCGCGCGCGTTATGCTGCTCGGTGGCGAGCCGCTGGATGGTCCGCGGCACCTCTGGTGGAATTTCGTGTCCAGCTCGAAGGAGCGAATAGAGGCCGCCAAGCGAGATTGGAAAGAGGGACGTTTCGGAAAAGTGCCAGGCGACGATGAGTTCATCCCCCTACCCGAGTAAGGGCTCGCGCGCGCTCGACTTCCGCAGCGACAATGTCGCCGGGATGCCCCCGGAAGTGCTCGAGGCGTTGGTCCGCGCCGCGGCCGGGTCGGACTCCGCCTATGGAGAAGACGGCTGGACGCAGAGGCTGCAAGCCACGCTGGCCGATCTGTTCGAACACGAGGTCTCGGTCTTCATCGTCGCGACCGGCACGGCCGCCAACGCGCTTGCGCTCTCAACGCTGGTGCCGCCTTGGGGCGCTGTCCTTTGTCATGAGGAAGCGCATATCGCGACCGACGAATGCGGTGCGCCGGAACTCCTCACGGGAGGCGCCAAGCTGATCCCGCTCTCGGGCCCGCATGCCAAGCTCGATCCCGCAACCATCGAGGAGCGCCTTTCGCGATCCTCGCGCGGGGTGCACCACGTCCAGCCCGCGGCGGTTAGCCTCTCGCAATCGACCGAAGCAGGCACGGTCTACACCGTCGCTGAGGTCGGTGCGATCGGGGATGCCTGCCGACGCCATGGGCTCCGGCTCCATATGGACGGCGCGCGCTTCGCCAATGCCCTCGCCCATCTGGGGTGTGCGCCGGCCGAGGTGACATGGCGCGTCGGCGCGGACGTGCTTTCCTTCGGTCTCACCAAGAACGGCGCGGCCACCGCCGAGGCCGTGATCTTCTTCGACCGTTCTTTGGCCCGAGATTTCGCTTATCGGCGCAAGCGCACGGGCCATCTGTTCTCGAAAATGCGCTTCGTCTCGGCGCAATTCGAAGCTCTGCTTTCCAATAGGCTCTGGCTCCGGCTGGCGGCGCAAGCGAATGCGATGGCGACGAAATTGTCGGAAGGGCTCGTGCGCCTGCCGGGGATTCGGCTACTTCATCCCGTCGAGGCCAACGAGTTGTTCGTTCTGCTGCCGGAGGCGCGGATCGCGACCCTTGAGAGGGCTGGGTTTTTGTTCTACCGCTGGGAGTGCGCCGAGGGGCCCTGCGTCCGGCTGGTGACGGCCTTCGATACGGAGTCCGCCCATATCGACGGATTGCTCGCCGCGCTCAGAGGCTTGTAGGCTCGCCGGCGAAGGGAAAGATGGCTTCGGATAAGACAACGGCGCCGGCAGGCGCGATCGACGCTGCCTGGCGCGCCTATCGCGACACCATCGAGCGGCTGCGCAAGGGCATGTTCGAATCGCCCCTTGCTCGCGATGCTGTCGACCAGGCGCGTGCGCAGCATTGGCTGATGCAAGCCGAGGCGGCCGCGTACAATCTTGTGATCGCGCCGCAGCGGTCGCACACAGCTTTTCTGATCGATGCCGTATTTCAGCCGAATCTCTACAGCTGGCTGATGCCGAACGCGGATTTCCTCTATCGCTATGCTTTCGTCGACGGCGCGCGCAACTATCGGATTAGCGGAAGGCGCGGCGGCACGCATTTTCTCGAGGCGCAGGCGATCAGCGGCTTCTGGGGAGATCCGCAGCTGAAGCTTCTGCGCACCTACGATCTTGACGAGTTTGAGCGTGCTGCGGATGGCGCGTTCGAAATCCATGTCGGCCCCTCGCCAGCCGACTGCCCGAACTGGATTGCGACCGATCCCTCCAACTCCAAAAATACCCTCATTATTCGCGAAGCCTTCTATGATTGGGGGTCGGAACGGCGCTCGGAGCTTCGGATCGATCAGGCGGATTTTGGTGAGCCGCCAGGACAGCGCGACGAGGTCGAGCTGTCTGTACGGCTCGCCGCGGCCTGTCGCATGGTCGAATTCTGCTTCAAGACCTTCTCCGGTCGGCTGACCGAAACGGTGCTGGACAAGGTCGGAACGAATCGTTTCCTGCTGGTCGACACCAGCAAGGATGAGCACGCGTCCAACCCGTCCGCGGGCTACGTGCCGGCCGTCTATGAGCTTGCCCCCGGTCAGGCGCTGATCGTCGAGGTCGCGCCACCGAAAGCGCGATATTGGAATATCCATCTGGGCGACGTCTGGTGGCAGGTAACGGACTACACCAACCGCCAAAGCAGCCTGAACGGCCGCCAAGCGAAGCCCGACGCCGACGGCAAGTTTCGCATCGTGATCTCGGCGCAGGATCCGGGGGTCGCGAACTGGCTCGATACGGCCGGCATAATGCGGGGCGTCGCCCTGCTGCGCTGGTATTTCAGCGACGCCTACCCCGCTCCGACGACACGGCTGGTGCCGTTCGAGCGTGTCCTGTCAGAGCTGCCGCCGGAAACCGAGACGGTCGGGTCAGAGGCTCGTCGCGACGCGCTGGCCGCGCGTCGGCGTGCGGTCCTCGCCCGCTACGGCCAATAGGAAGAAAGCCATGTCGCAGAACCTGGTCGATCCGAGCAAGCCCATTCCGCGACCGGATTGGGTCCAAAGGATCAATGACGAAGGCAGGCTCTGGCAGAAAGCCGGCATGCTCCGCGACCTGGTCCCGCTCGACGAGAGCTCGCTTCTGGAAGCGGCGCAACGAATGACGAAGCTCACCGACTTCGGCGACGATGATTGGCGCGAGCCTTTCCGCATTCTGATCAAATCGCTCGAGGAGGAGGCCGAGCTCAACCTGATGGGACGGCTTGCGAGCCGCAGCGAGATCATCCTGTGGCTCAGGACCCGACTCATGCTCACCGACTTGGTGCGGCGCCATCCGGAAATTTTCGAAGCGCCGGTGGAGAAGCCGATCTTCATTGCCGGTCTCGGCCGTAGCGGCACCTCGATCCTGCAGGAGCTTCTGCATCAGGACCCGGCGCTGCGGACGCCGCTCTTCTGGGAAGCCTATTTTCCAGTGGATTCGGCGGTGTCAGGCGGCAGCGACGGAGCCGCCAAGGAGGCTGGGCACAATGTCGCCACGCAATGGATTCGCGTGACGCCCCAGATCCAGTCGATGCATGAGGTCGCAGGCCATCTGCCGGCGGAAGATTCATCCCTGTGGAGCTTCAGCTTCGTCAGCGATTCCATCATGTCCTTCTACCAAATCCCGACCTATCACGAGTACGTGAACAAGGCAGATGCCGACATCGTGTACAAATACCACAAGCAGATCCTACAGGCGCTGCAATGGAGGCAGCCCGGGCGCCGCTGGTTCGGCAAGTCCGCCACCTATCACCTTACCCACCTGCCGGCTTTGCTGAAGCATTACCCCGACGCCTGCATCATTCAGACGCATCGCGATCCGCTCCGGATCATGTCTTCGGTCGCGAATCTGCTCAGGACCTTCTACTGGCAGCGGAGTGATCGCGATTTCGACGCGCCCGTTTTCAAGGATCTTTTGGTCGGTGAATTCACCGCCCGTCAGCTCGAGCGCGTGATGGAGCTGAGGGATCAGGGTGTCGTGCCGCCGGGCCAAATCGTGGATTCCCGCTATGCGGACCTGATGTCGGATCCCGTGGCAACGGTCGAAAAGATTTACCGCGCCTTCGGCATGGCTTTTGACGAGCGTTCGGCCGACAGGATTCGACGCTACCTCGCCTTCAAGCCGAAAGACAAGCACGGGCGGCACGATTACGAACCGATGACGCAGGAGCAAATCGCCCGCAATCGTCCCTATTTCAAAACCTATCAGGAGCGCTACGCGGTCCCGGATGAGATATGAGCGCCGTAACCTTTGGGGCCGATGGAACGAACCTGTAGGGGAGCGCGTCAGGAGGAGACAATGTTGATAGTGAGAACGCCCGATATCAAATCGTCCGATATCACGGACCGGAAGCTCTATTTCGGCCGGCGTGAGTTCATGCGGACGGCCGGCCTGGGCGCAGGAGCGACGGCGATCGGCCTGACGTCTTCGGCCGAGGCTGCGTTCACGACCGTGAAGAGCCCCTTCTCGACCGACGAGCCGCCCACACCAAAGGACAAGATCACCTCGTATAACAATTATTACGAATTCGGGGTCGAGAAGGATGATCCGGCGGCCAATGCCGGCAGTCTCAAGACGGCGCCCTGGGCGGTCGCGATCGAGGGCGAATGCGCCAAGCCGGCAACCTATACGCTGGAGGATATTCTCAAGGGCGTGACGCTGGAGGATCGCATCTACCGTCTCCGTTGCGTCGAGGCCTGGTCGATGGTGATCCCCTGGGTGGGCTTCCCTCTGGGCGACCTGCTGAAACGGGTCGAACCCGCCGGCAACGCCAAATTCGTCGCGTTCGAGACACTTTACGCGCCGGAGCAGATGCCCGGCCAGCGTGAGCGGATCCTCGACTGGCCCTACAAGGAAGGCCTCAGGATGGACGAGGCGATGCATCCGCTCACCATCCTCGCCGTCGGGCTTTACGGCGATGTTCTGCCCAATCAGGACGGCGCGCCAATTCGACTGGTCGTGCCCTGGAAGTACGGTTTCAAGAGCATCAAGTCGATCGTGAAGATCAGACTGCAGGAGAACCAGCCGGTAACCGCCTGGAACACGGCGACACCCAACGAGTATGGCTTCTATTCGAACGTCAATCCGGCGGTCGATCACCCGCGCTGGTCGCAGGCTACCGAGCGCAGGATCGGCGAGTTCTCGCGCCGCAAGACGCTGATGTTCAACGGCTACGGCGACCAAGTTGCGTCGCTTTATAGCGGCATGGATCTGACCCGCTACTTCTGATGACGAACCCTCGACGCGCACGCGATCGGCTCATCTATTGGGCGGTCTGGGGCAGCTGCTTTCTGCCGCTGCCGTTGCTGGTCTACTGGGGCGCAACCGACCAACTCTCCGCCGATCCGATCAAAGAAGCCATCCATTATCTCGGCGAATGGGGCTTGCGGTTGCTTGCCGTAACGCTCGCCATCACGCCGGCACGTAAGATTCTCGGCTGGGGTCGGCTGCAGCAATATCGCCGCACGATCGGCCTTTTTGCCTTTGCCTACATCGCGCTGCATCTCACGACCTATATCGCCATCGATCAAGGCTTCGACTGGCCTCACATCTGGGGCGACATCGTCAAGCGGCCCTACATCACTTTCGGGATGACCGGATTCCTTCTGCTGCTACCGCTCGCCATTACCTCGACCAATCGGATGATCAGGCGACTGGGCGCGCGACGCTGGCGGAGCCTTCATCGCCTCGTCTATGTCGCAGCGCCGCTCGGTGTGCTGCACTATGACCTGCTGGTAAAGCGAGACGCTTCATGGCCGCATTTCTATGCGGCCATCATCGGCGCGCTCCTGCTTTATCGACTGTATGAAGCGCTCAGAAACGGATTGGCGCGCCGGCGGGCAGCCGGATTTGGAGCTACGGCCCGCTCGCCTGGTTGACCGGATTGCGGCCGACCGACCGCGTTGTCCAATGACGCACGCGGTCCAGAAGTTTGACTTGATCGAACGGCTTCACGATGAAATCGTTGCCGCCTGCCGCAAGACCCGCATTGACGTCCGCGGGAGTCTTGCGCGCGGTCAGAAACGCGATTGGAACATGCCTGAGCTCGGGATTGGCGCGGAGCTTGCGGCAGGTTTCGAAGCCATCGAGCTCGGGCATCTCGACGTCGAGAAGTATCAGCCTCGGTATCACACGGCTCACCAATGTCAGGCATTCGAGTCCGCTCTTGGCGCCGAGAAAACTGTAGCCGGCTTGCTTCAGCGTCGCCTGCAGCATGAAGAGGTTTTCCGGCGCGTCATCCACGCCGATCACCACCTTACTCGCGGTGCTCGCTGCGTTGAGGCTTACTCCACTCATGCGCTCACCCCGCTAGCCGCGCCCGAGGATTTGCCGTCGAGCCACGATTTGAGTCCCAGCGATGTCGCCGAAGCGACCTCGCCAAGCTGGTTGACGAATCTTCCCGCTCGCTCCGCGTCTCCCGCCTTGCATGCTTCTTCTATGGATCGAGCCAGCTCGCTGACTCGCCGTGCGCCGACATTTCCCGCAGTGCCGACGAGCGTGTGCGCCTCGCGTGCCGTGGCGACGAGCTCACCGCCTGCGGACAGGCTCTGGATGCGCGACACGCGCTGATCAGCCTGGCTGAGATAGAGCTGCAGAAACTCGCGCACATCCTCCGGCGACATCATGCTTTCGAGCGTCGCAAGCTTATCCGTGTCGATGGGTTCGCCTGCCGGGGGAGCTTCCGCAGCCGGTGCCGAGGCAACCGACGGCACAGGCGCCGTCTTAGGCTGAGTTGTTTTCAGCCTTTCTGCGATTTCGTTGATTTTTCCGAGGAGAATGGCGGGCTCGATCGGCTTTGAGACGTAGTCGTTCATGCCGGCTTCGATATATTGCTCGCGGGCGCCGGACATGGCGTGGGCGGTGAGCGCGATGATCGGGATCGTGCCTTTGGGCGGCGGCAGGGCGCGGATTTGCTTGGTCGCCTGAACCCCGTCCAGCTCCGGCATCTGGATGTCCATCAAGACGAGGTCGTAATCGGCCCGCCTCACCGCATCCACCGCCTGATGCCCGTTCTCCGCAACCTCGATCTTGTGGCCCGAGCGCCCCAGGAGAGCCAGCGCGAACTTCTGGTTGATCTTGTTGTCCTCCGCCAGGAGGATGCGCAGCCCCGAACCCTCGGCCGCCCCGTTCGCCTTGCCGTTGGCCTTGGTTTCCGCCGGCTGCTCCCTCGCCTCGGCTTGCCGGGCCCCCTCCCGGGTGGAGGGGCCGGCATAGAGCCGCGCCAGGCAGGCCAAGAGGTCGCGCTGGCGGATCGGCTTGTCGAGGATGGCGTCCAACGCCTTCATCGCATCGCCGCCGCGGCCGTGCGGGCCGGCCGAGGAGATCAGCACCAGCTTGCTCTCGCAGAGCTCGGGCACCGCCCGGATGCGCGCCGCCAGCTTCTCGCCCGACAGGCCCGGCATCATCTGGTCGATGAACACGATGTCGTGGGGACGGCCCCGATGCCAGGCGCGCTCCACCTCCGCCAACGCGTCGAACGCGTCCTTGCAGGTTGCCACCTCCATCGCGAAGCCGTCCAGCTGACGCGTCAGGATCGCCAAATTCATCTCGATATCGTCGACGATCAGCGCCCGAACCCCCTTGAGCTGGGTCGGCAGGCTCTCCCGCTCGACCAACGGCGAGGCCGCCGCCGTCAGCGGCAGCGTGAAATGGAATATCGAGCCGTGACCCGGGCGGCTCTCCACACCGATGGAGCCCCCCATCAGCTCCACCAGCTGCTTGGAGATCGCAAGACCCAATCCCGTGCCGCCGAAGCGCCGCGTGATCGAGCTGTCGGCCTGGCTGAACTTCTCGAACAGATGCGCGCGCACCTCCTCCGGCATCCCGATCCCGGTGTCCTTCACCTCGAAGCGCAGACGATGGATCCCGTCCGCACTACCTTCCACCAGCACCACCTCTACCGACACGCCGCCCTTGTCGGTGAATTTGATGCCGTTGCCGATCAGGTTCATCAGCACCTGGCGGATGCGGGTCGGATCGCCCCGATAGGCCGACCTCGCCTTCGAATCGATGTACACCGCCAGATCGATCCCCTTGCCGTGCGCCTTCGACGCCAACAGCGTCACCGCCCCTTCGACCATCTCCTCCAGATCGAAATCGATCACCTCCAGATCGACCTTGCCCGCCTCCAGCTTCGACACGTCGAGAATGTCGTTGATGATCCGAAGCAACGCCTCGCCCGATTCCTGGACCGCCAGCGCATATTTGCGCTGCTCCCCATCCAGCGGCGTGTCCAACAGCAATCCGTTCATCCCAAGCACGCCGTTCATCGGCGTCCGGATCTCATGGCTCATATTCGCCAAAAACTCGCTCTTCGCTCGGCTCGCCGCTTCAGCCGCCTCCTTCGCCGCGTGGATATGGGCTTCGCGTTGACGCTCGGCGGTGACATTGCGCGATGTCAGGGAGATCTGATTCACGCGCCCATCAGCGTCGAAAATCGGAACGAAGATCACATCGAACACGATCGACTCGTCGGGACTCTTGTATTCCCGCTTGAGCAGCTTTCGCTCGGCGACGCAGGCATTCAAATCGATAAGCGTCTGCTCCCGCCCCCATCCTTCCGACAATTCCTGGATCGGTCTGCCGATCCTCTCCGCATTTGTATCCTCGCCGAATTGCACCAGCGCTGTCATCATCGACTGATTGGCCGCCTCGAGAACGAACGTGCCGTCCGGCTCGCAGCGAACGAGCATGATCGCTTCTGCGGCATTGTCGAATAATGCCCGGTACCGCGCCTCCGCGGCGCGCACTTCGGCCTCGTGGCGACGAATTTCGGTCACGTCCCGCGTTGTCGCCGAGAGCTGCGCCACGCGGCCATCGGCATCCATGATCGGGACCAGAGTCGTGTCCAGCACGACCGAGCCGTCCGGACTGGTGTATTCGGCGCGGATCACACATCGCTCCGACATACAGCGCCGGTAATCGGCGAGGATCATCTCCAGTGCCCAGCCCGCAGCCACCTCTTCGATCACATTGCCGACGATCGTCTTGCCGGCATTGTCGCTGAAGTCCTCGAGGATTCGAATGAGCGCCTGGTTCGCGGCTTCGACGACGAAGCGACCGTCCCGTTCGCAACGGACGAGAAGAATCGATTCGGGTGAGTTATCGAACAGCGCCTTGTACCGCGCTTCGGTCGCGCGAAGCTCCGCCTCGGCCGCACGCCTGTCTTCGATATCGCGCAGCAGGAAGACGACACGCGCTGTGCCGTCGACAAATTTCTGTATCGTCGCAAAGCGGGCCTCGACCCAGATCGACCGGCCGTCGCGATGATGAATTTGGTATTCGACGGACCCTGCTTCACCCCTGGCAAGCGTCGACGAGATCTTCGCGCTGATCTCGGGCGAATTCTGAAAGAAGGTGAGCATCTCGACGGATTTGCCGACGAGCTCGCCCGACCCAAAGCCCGACAATTCTTCGAAAGCCGGATTGGCGTATAGGATTTTGGTCGCCGCGGCTTGCATCGCATGAATTTCGACGATCAGGATCGCATCGTTCGACTGCACCACCACCGAGCGAAAGATTGCGACCTGGTCCTGGGCAGCCTTCTCGCGTGTGATGTCGCGCATTCTTCCGGTCCAGAGAATGCCTCCGTCCGGTTCCGGCCGCGGCTGCAATGTCGTCTGGACCCACCGGACTGAGCCGTCCGCATCATGCACGCGGAACTCCGTCGTGAGCGCGCCCATGGTGCGGATCGACTGGATCATGGCTTCCGCCGCGCGAGCGGACTCCTCGGGCGTCTGCTCGATGCGGGAATAGAGCGCCATGGGATCGCTGACATCGAAATCCGGAGGAACCCCCATGAGCCGCTTCGATTCCCGCGTGGCAGGAGAATAGGACAGCGACCCGTCGGGCGCGCGCCTCAGCCAGATCGGGGCCTCGACGATCGAGAGCGGCTTCTGGTGCTCGGCCTCCGCGACCGCGATCTCGCCGCGACGTTCGAGCGTCACATTGCGCGCAACGCGCAAGAATCCGCCCGACGGCGTCAGGGTTTGCCGGACTTGAACGATGCCGCCGTCGCCCGTCGGATATTCGAAATCGCTCTCTCCGTGGATATTCTCGAGGCGCGCCTCGATCCGGCGCCGCGTCTCCGCCTCATCGCCTTCGACGCGGACTTCCGCGGCGGCTCTCTCGTCCTGCTGAAAGATGACGCGGAGCAGATCGCGAAAGGAGACGCCCGGCCGGATCCGCGACGCGGCGAGGCGAAATTCTTCCGCGAATCCATCATCCCATTCGAGCAAAAGCCCGTTGCGGTCGAACAGCGCGGAGCTTCGCTTGAAGTCCGATTTCGACTTTTGGATTTCCATCTACAGCATGACCATGCACAACCGCGCCGCTCGCGGATTGATTGAGAATGGTCGGCAACAATGCAAATTTGGTTAATAGCGGCTAAGTTAATTTCCGCGGAAGTCGGCGGGCCGTTTCTCGACGAAGGCGCGGCAACCCTCATGGGCGTCCTCGGTATCGAATACCAACCCGATCATCGCCTTTTCATATTTGAGGGCGCCGTCGAGCGGCATGTCCGCGCCCTCGACCATGGACCGCTTCAAAAATTTAAGAATGAGAGGCGATTTACGGGCAAGGGCGTCCGCCACCTTCATCACCTCCTCCATCAATGTCCCGTCCGGCACCACCCGGTTGAGGAGACCCAGCCGCTCGGCTTCGGCCGCCGAGATGCGGTCGCCCAGAAACATCAGCTCTTTGGCCTTGCAGAGGGGAATCTGGCGCATCAGCCGCTGCGATCCGCCGGCGCCGGGGAAGAGTCCCAGATTGATCTCGGGCAAGCCGAGCTTGGCCGACGCGACCGCGATCCGGATGTCCGTGGAGAGCAGAAGTTCGGTGCCGCCGCCCAGAGCCCAGCCGTTAATAGCGGCGATGGTTGGCTTGTCCGCCGTCTCGATCCGGCGGAAGAGGCCATGAATACGCTCGGCGAAGTCGAGATAGTGCGACAGCCCTCGGCGCGTGTCGAGGTCGGGAATGTCGCCGCCCGCGACGAAGGCACGATCGCCGGCGCCGGTGAAGATGATAACGCGGATATCCGGATCGGCTTCTGCCTCGCCGAAGCACCGGGCCAAGCCGTCGAGAGTCGGGATGTCGAGCGCGTTCAGCGTCTTCGGGCGGTCGATCGTGATGATCGCGACCGCGCCTTTCCGTTCGAGCTTCACCGGATCATCCGCCATCGCCACCTCCATCATTCCAGCACGCGCTTTGCCGCCGCGATCACGCGGTCGGCATCGGGCAGATAGGTGTTTTCCAGCTCTCGAGCCAAGGGCGACGGCATGAAGGGCGCGCCGACCCGCACGATCGGCGCGTCGAGCTCGTCGAAGCCGATATCGGCCATGCGAGCCGCGATCTCCGCGCCGATGCCGAATGCCTCGACCGCCTCGTGCGCTACGACCAGCCGATGCGTCCGTGTCAACGACTCCAACACCGTTGGTTCGTCCCAAGGCTGAAGGCTGCGAAGATCGATGATCTCGGCCTCGACGCCTTCGGCAGCCAGCCCATCGGCGGCTTTATTCACGTGGCGCAGCATCGCCCCATAGGTGACGATCGTGAGGTCGCGGCCGGGCCGGGCGATATGCGCCTTGCCGATCGGCAGGATCGGCGGATTTTCCGGTCCTTCGATCCGCGCCGCATAGAGCGCCTTGTGCTCGATTACGATCACCGGGTCGGGATCGCGAATCGCCGAACGCAGCAATCCGTAGGCGCTCGGCGGATCGGCCGGGCAGACGAGCTTCAGCCCCGGCACATGTGCGAACCAGGCCTCCAGACATTGCGAGTGCTGCGCCCCGCCCGAGACTCCGCCGCCATGCGGCGCGCGGACGACGAGCGGCACCGATCCCTGCCCCCCGAACATGAAGCGCATCTTGGCCGCCTGGTTGACAAGCGGGTCCATGGCGAAGGTGAGAAAATCCATGAAGGAGATCTCGACAACGGGCTTCAGCCCCGACAGCGCCGCGCCGACCGCGGCCCCCATGAAGGTTGCCTCGGAAATCGGCGTGTCGAGCACGCGATCCGGCCCGAACCGCTCTTTCAGGCCGCGCGTCGCGCCATAGACTCCGCCGCCCCCGATATCCTCGCCCAGGACGATAACCGAACGGTCCTCCGCCATCGCGTCGGCCAGCGCCGCCGCGACCATCCGGTTGTAGCGGAGCTCCGCCATCAGCCGATCCGCGCGGCGTAGGCGTCGGCGGCCGCGGCGTCGAAAGAGGGCGCGCGTCCTGCACGCGCCGCGGCGACTGCTGCCGCGATCGCGCTGTCCACTTCATGCTCGATCTTCGCCATCGCAGCGGCCGAAACGCCCATGTCGCGCAGTTTTGCCGCGGCAATCGCGACGCAATCCCTCGCGGCCGATTCGGCGATATCGACCGGGTTGCGATAGCGCTGCGGGTCGCCTTCGTAATGGCCGCGCATGCGGGTCGTGGAGCATTCGAGAAGATACGGGCCGTCGCGGCGCCTCACCGAGGCGACGGCTTTGGCTGTCGCGGCGGCGACCTCGGCCACGTCATTCCCGTCCACCAGCCGATGCGGCAGCCGGTAGGCCTTGGCGAGATCGCCGAGCGCGAAAGCGAGCTGCCCTGCGCTCGGTGAGAATTCGCCCCAGCCATTGTTCTCGCAAACGAACAGGACAGGCAGCCGCCAGAGCATGGCGAGGTTGAAGCTCTCATGAACGAGCCCTTCGGCGAGCGCCCCATCGCCGAAGAAGGCGGCGGCGAGCAGCGTCCGGCCCAGCGATCTGTGCGCCAGCGCGCTGCCAACCGCAATCGGAAGGCCGGCCGCGACGATGCCGTTGGCGCCAAGCAGCCCGCGCGACAGGTCCGCCAGATGCATCGAGCCCCCACGCCCTCGGCAGATACCCTCGTCGCGCGCCAGCAGCTCGGCAAAGAGCCCCTCCAGCGGCACGCCCTTGGCGATCGCGTGCCCATGCCCGCGATGCGTCGATGTCACCGTGTCGCCGGGGTCGAGCGCGCTCATGACCCCGGCCGCCACCGCTTCCTGACCGATCGAGAGATGGATGAAGCCCGGCACGGCGCCTTCGACGCACAGATCCCGGATGCGCTCCTCGGCCCGGCGGATGAGCAGGACCGTGCGGTAGAGGGCTTTCATCTTGCTGATATCGAGCGGCTTGGCGCGCGGTGTCGCGTTTGTCATCTTCTCCCCGGCCCCGGGGATATGAAGCAGTTCAACAGCCCTGTCCACGGAGTCGAGGCATTGACGCATATTCATGATTATGGGCAGTAATGCCTACCAGCATGAATTTTGGCCTAACGGAGAAGAGCGAGAAGTGACCGGTCCTCTACACGGAATTCGCATCATCGATCTGACGGCCGTGATCATGGGTCCATATGCGACCCAGGTGTTCGGCGACATGGGCGCGGACGTCATCAAGGTGGAATCGCCCGTCGGCGATACGACCCGCGAGATCGGGCCCAACAGAACCCACGGCATGGGTGTCGTCTTCATCAATGCGAACCGCAGCAAGCGGAGCATCGTCATCGACCTGAAGTCGGCGGCGGGCAAGGAGGTGCTGTCCCGCCTGATCAGGACCGGCGACGTGTTCATGTACAATATGCGCCCGCAGGCCATGGAGCGGCTGGGGTTGGGCTATGAGGCGGTTTCGGCGATCAACCCGAAGATCGTCTATTGCGGGGTCTATGGCTACAGCCAGAAGGGTCCCTATGCCGCCCGGCCGGCCTATGACGATCTGATCCAGGGCGCTTCGGTCATCTCAACCTTGCTGGCGCGTTCCGGGGATGGAACGCCGCGCTATGTGCCTGCCGCGATCGCCGATCGCATCACCGGGCTCACCGCCGTCAACGCGGTGCTGGCCGCGCTCGTGCATCGCGAACGTACGGGCGAGGGGCAAAAGATCGACGTGCCCATGTTCGAGACCATGACGCGGTTCTTCCTGAACGATCATCTGGGCGGACTCTCTTACGAGCCGCCGCTCGACAAGGGCGGCTATCCGCGCCAGCTCGCGCGCGACCGGCGGCCTTACAAGACCAAGGACGGCTATATCTGCGCGCTGATCTACATCAACAAGCACTGGGAAAATTTCTTCAAGGCAATCGGCCAGGAGGAGCGATTCCGGACCGACGAACGCTTTCATTCGGTCGCCTCGCGGCTGAAGAACGTGCAGTCGATCTATGCCGAGATCTCGGACATGTTCCAGACCCGCACCACGGCCGAATGGATGAAGCTTCTGGAAGAGGCCGACATCCCCTTCTCGCCGATGCACGACCTGGAATCGATCGTCGACGATCCGCACCTCGTCGCGACCGACTTCTTCCAGCCCGAGGACCATCCGAGCGAGGGCAGGCTGAAGCGCATGCGCGAGCCGTCGGAATGGTCGAAGACACAGCCGGAGGCGACGCGCCATGCGCCGAGGCTCGGCGAGCACAGCCGCGAGATCCTGGCCGAGCTCGGCTACTCCGCGGATGAGATTCGAAGGCTCTCAGCTGAAAAGGTCATCGCCGCCGCGCCCGATCTTCCCCACGACCCGCCGTCGGTGTGACGCCCCGGAGGTAGAACATGGATTTCGCGCTCTCCCCCGAACAGGAAGCCATCCGCGAGGCCATCGCCGGAATCTGCAGCCGCTTCGACGATAAATATTGGCTGGAGCGCGACCGAGAAGGCGGCTTCCCGTTCGATTTTCATCAGGCGATCGCCAAGGACGGCTGGCTCGGCATCTGCATTCCCGAGGAATATGGCGGCTCGGGGCTCGGCATCACCGAAGCCTGCATCATGATGCAGGCGATCTCGGAATCGGGCGCCGGCATGTCGGGCTGCACGACTGTCCATATCAACATCTTCGGCTTACATCCGGTCGTGGTCTACGGCACCGAGGAGCAGAAGAAACGCTTCCTGCCGCCGATCGCCTCAGGCGACGTAAAAGCCTGCTTCGGCGTGACCGAGCCCAACACCGGTCTCAACACGACGCAGCTCAAGACGCGCGCGGAGCGCAAGAACGACCGCTATGTCGTGAACGGCCAGAAGGTCTGGATCTCGACCGCGCAGGTCGCCGACAAGATCCTGCTGCTCGCCCGCACGACGCCGCTCGAGGAGGTCAGGAAGCCGACGGAAGGCCTGAGCCTCTTCTACACCGATCTCGACCGCGGCAAGGTCGATGTGCGCGAGATCGAGAAGATGGGCCGCAAGGCCGTCGATTCGAACGAGCTCTTCATCGACGGGCTGGAAGTGCCGTTCGAGGACCGCATCGGCGAGGAAGGCCAGGGGTTCAAATATATTCTCGACGGGATGAATCCCGAGCGATGCCTGCTCGCCGCCGAGGCGGTTGGGCTGGGCTTCGCCGCGCTCAATCGCGCGACCGAATATGCCAAGGAGCGCATCGTCTTCAATCGGCCGATCGGCAAGAACCAGTCGGTGCAGCACCCGCTCGCCAAAAACTGGATGGAGCTCGAGGCCGCGCGGCTGATGACCATGTATGCCGCCTGGCAATACGACAACGACATATCGAGCGGCGCGGCGGCCAATTCCGCCAAATACCTCGCGGCGGAAGCCGGCCTTTCGGCATGCCAGAATGCGGTCATGACCCATGGCGGTTTCGGGTACGCCAAGGAGTTCCATGTCGAGCGTTACCTGCGCGAGATGATGATCCCCTGGATCGCGCCGATCACGCCGAATTTGATTTTGAGCTACATCGCCGAACGCGTGTTGGGGCTGCCGAAGAGCTATTAGCGCTTCGTGACAAGGTGGGGGAGCGCCATGGCCGAAGTCTCAATAAAGACACCGCACCATGCGCTCGCCGCCTATTTCAAGCAGCCGGAAGGAGCCGGGCCTTGGCCGGGGGTCATCGTCATCCATGATGTTTTCGGGATGACAACGGATCTGCGGCGGCATGTCGATTGGTTCGCCTCGCGGGGCTATCTCGCCGTCGGGCCCGACCTCTATTCCTGGAGCGGCACCATGAGGTGCCTCCTTTCCACCTTTCGAGACATGGCGGCGCGGAAAGGGCCGGCGTTCGATGATATCGACGCGGCGCGGGCTTGGCTCGCCGCGCGATCCGACTGCACCGGCAAGATCGGCATTACCGGATTCTGCATGGGCGGCGCCTTCGCGCTCTTCGCCGCCGCCGGCCATGATTTCCAAGTCTCCGGCGTAAACTATGGCGCGGTGCCGAAGGACGTCGATCAGATCGTCAAAGGCGCCTGTCCGATCATCGGCAGCTTCGGCGCCAAGGATAGGACGCTCAAGGGGAGCGCCGCGCGGCTCGAGCGGGCGCTGACCAGCGCCGGCATCGATCATGACGTGAAGGAATATCCCGACGCCGGACATTCCTTCTTCAACGATCACCGGACCCGTAGCTTCGCCGTCCTGGGTTGGCTCATGGGCGGCTTTTACCACGCGCCGACCGAGGCCGACGCGCGGCAGAGAATCCTAGCCTTCTTCGGCAAGCACCTCCGCTAATCCACCATCGGCTTCCAGTCGCGCAGAACCTCTTTGCCGTCGAGCGTGCGGATCTCGCGACCGATCTCGTTGAGGTAGGTCGTGCTGTAGACGCAAAGGCCGTTCACCTCCTTGGGGTCGCAAGTGGCGAAGGCGAGCGCGGTCTCGGCCATGCCTTCGACCGGCTCCTCGACCCAGCCGGGCAGCCCGCGATATTTTTCGACGCCGGTCATGGCGGTGCCGGGCGTCCAGACGATCGAAAAGGGGCCGAAGCAATTGCAGGCAACGCCGGTGCCGTCGAGCTCGGCCGCCACGCCGACGCTCATCCGGTTGAGCGCCGCCTTGGTCGCGCCGTAGAGCATCACGCCCGAGCCCTTCTCGAAGGGGTTGAAGGGCCGCATCGGCAGCTCGGCCGTCTTTGACGAGATGTTGACGATCCAGCCCTGACCCCGCGCCACCATGGGCGGTCCCAGCCGCTGCATGAGGTCGTAGGGGCCTTTGACGTTGGTCTCCCAGAGGAGATCGTATTTCTCCGACGAGATCTGATCCCAGGTTCGTCCGAAGATCCCGGTCGCGGCGTTGTTGACCAGAATGTCGATCTGCGGAACTTCGGCGAGCGCCTTGGCGACCGCGGCGGCGCGCGAGGCAGGATCGGCCATGTCGCACTGGACCGGGATCGCCCGGCCGCCATCGGCGCGGATCCGCTCGGCCACCTCCTTCAGCGACCCCTCGATCGGAACCGGCTTCTCGCCGACCCCGACCGCGCCGCCGGCGAAGCGGCCGGTCCCGGGATCGATCGAGCGGGCGGTGATGACCACGGTAGCGCCCTCGGCTGCAAACCGGCGCGCGATCGCCTCGCCGATGCCCCGGCTTGCCCCCGTCACCAGCGCGACCTTGCCCTGAAGCGCGTTCCCCATGCTCTCCTCCGGCTCGAAAATAAAACAACGTTACCGTTGCATTCTTGCGCGGAAACGCCGCGATGGCAACGGCGGCTACACGGCAGCCGGCGTATGAACAGCCCTGATTCGGCAATTCGGAACTTTACGCGGCGCAATTAAGTGCTACATCGATGTGGACAATCAACGGCTCCACGAGCTCTGGGAGGTAAGGATGAATCGCACGTTCGGATCGACTGTTTTCGTCGCGGCGTCTTTCGCTCTGGCCATCGGCCTGTCGCCTCGGGCTCTGGCCGCGGGGGATTCCGCCAAGGAAGAGCAGACCGCGGCCGCCCATGCCGGGATGGCCTCGAGCGCGGCCAATATCGCAACCGCGCATGCCCATCTCCATCACACGGTCAATTGCCTCGTCGGCCCCAAGGGCGAGGGTTATGACGCGACACAGGCCAATCCCTGCGCGCAGATGGGCAACGGCGCCATTCCTGACTCCACGGACGAGGCCGCCAAGGCCAAGATGACCAAGGCCGTCGAGACGGCAGAGGCGGGAATCAAGTCCGACGATCTCAAGACGGCGACGAAGGACGCCTCGGATGTCGCGGCTGAGCTGAAGTAAGTAACGTCTTGATTGCGCGAAGGGCGGGGAGAACCGGCGGTTCTCCCCGCCCTTTCATTTGGCCCGTCGCGCCGACTCCTTGAGCAGTTTCGCCATATAATTCTGCCATATTGCCGCCCAGGTATGGGTACCGTGGCCGTGCGTGTTCTCGCTGGCCGGAATGAGCACGAAACGCGCTTTTCGGATCTTTTTCACGTCGCGCTCGGCGATGCCGAGTTCCGGCGGGTTGATGAAATCATCCGCCGAATTCACCCACATCACCGGCGCCTTGATCGTGCCCAGCTTCGCCGAAGGATCGTAATTCCGCGACGAGGCCAGCTGGTAGAGCGTGTCGTTTGCATCGAGGCTCGACAGGTCCCTTCCGATCAGCTCCTGCAGCCTTGCATCGGCCTCGTCACGGGTCGCGAGCTGCTTCTGCATAGGGATGGGCGCGCTGCCCGCGAGCGTCAGGACGTAGGACACCGCGCGCAACGCCTCTCGCGGCTCGGTCTTGTACTCGCCGTCCATCCAGGCCGGATCGCGTTGAATCGCGTCGATGATCATGGCGCGCCAGAGCCTATTGCGGCCGGCGATCTGGACCGGTAGGCAGGCGAGCGGCATCAGCGCGTCCATGAAGTCCGGGTGCGCTTCGCCCCACATGAAGGAATGCATGCAGCCCATCGAGGTGCCCATCACCAGACGCAAATGATCGAGCTTTAGCCCCTCGATCACGAGCCGATACTCGGCCTCGACCATGTCGTCATAATCATAATGGGGAAAACGGGCATGCAGCCCGTCGCTGGGCTTCGACGATTTCCCGTGCCCGATATCGTCGGGTAGGATGATGAAATAGCGCGCGGGATCGAGCAGCCCGCCCGGTTTGAACAGGACACCGGCGAATTGGGGCCTGAAGAATTGATGCCCGTCGCCTCCGGTGCCATGCAAGATCAGCACCGCGTTCGTCACATGCCCCGCCGCATCGCGCGCGGGTGCGCCGAGGGTGGTGTAATGAATCCGAAGCTCGGGCAGCGTCTCGCCGGTGCCGAACCTGAAATCGCGCATCAAGAAGTCGCTCTCGTGCGGCGAAAGCGCAGGCATCGGCGGCAGAGGCGGAGCATCGCCGGCGATTGCCGGCGTGGCGATCAAGAGCGTGAGGACAAGGAGAGATCTGACCATGCTCACCCTCCGCACCGCGCGAGATGCGCGAGGCCCGCATCCCGGCAATCCTCCCAAATCGTGAGACGCGGGCATGAAGTCCGCCAAGCCCCGATCGTCTCGCGGTAGCTTCGGGGTCGGGCATCGACCCAGGCCAGGAATTGCGGCGCGAGCGCCTGGTTGGGAACCAGGGCGCTTTTGGACGCAGCGTCCATCGCAACGCCTCCATCGTTGCGGAATACTAGCCACCGCGCCGCCGATCAGCCAAGCTCGCAACAAAGAGAGGGATTCATGCGCATTCTCGTCACCGGCGCGGCGGGCATGATCGGACGCAAGCTCGTCGAGCGGCTGGCCAAGGATGGTCACGTGGGCGGACGCGAGATCACGACGCTTGCGATGACGGATATTGTCGAGCCCTCGGCGCCAGGCGGGCTCGGGGCCGAGAGCCAGATCACGGCCGCCGACATCGCGGCCCCGGGCGCGGCGGAGCGACTGATCGCGTATCGGCCAGATCTCATCTTCCATGCCGCGGGCATCGTATCAGGGGAAGCCGAGAGCGATCTCGAGAAAGGTTACCGGGTCAATCTCGACGGGTCCCGACGACTGTTCGACGCGATCCGGCGTGAGGGCGAGCGGGCGCCCTATAAACCCAGGCTCGTTTTCACCTCGTCGATCGCGGTCTTCGGCGCGCCCTTCCCGGACAAGATCGGCGACGATTTCCATCTGACGCCCTTGACCAGCTACGGGACGCAGAAGGCGATGGTGGAGCTGATGCTGGCCGACTATACGCGCCGCGGATTCATGGACGGGGTGGGCGTTCGGCTTCCCACCATCTGCATCCGGCCAGGCAAGCCCAACAAGGCGGCGTCGGGATTTTTCTCAAACATTCTCCGCGAGCCTTTGTCGGCGCGCGAGGCGGTGCTGCCGGTATCGGAGGATGTGCGCGCCTGGCACGCCAGCCCACGCGCGGCGATCGGCTTCCTGCTCCATGCGGCGGCATTACCGCCGGGAGCGCTCGGCGACCGACCCAACCTGACGATGCCGGGTCTTTCCGCGACCGTGGGCGACGAGCTTGCCGCGCTGAACCGCGTATCGCCGGCGGCGATGCGCCTCATCCGGCGCGAGCCCGATCCTGTGATCCAGCGCATTGTCGCCGGCTGGCCGCAGGCTTTCGATCCCAAGCGTGCGCTCTCGCTAGGCTTCCGGGCCGATTCTTCCTTCGACGAGATCATCCGCTATCATATAGAAGATGAGCTTGGAGGTTCGCTGCCCGGTCGGCCATGATGGGCAGCGCCAATATGGGACAAAGACGATGAGCCGAGCGGGGAAGACGCTGCGCAGCCAGGCCTGGTTCGCGCGCCAGGACAAGATGGGGTTCTATTACCGTTCCTGGCTCAAGAATCGCGGCTTCCCCCAGGATCAGTTCGACGGCAGGCCCGTCATCGGCATCTGCAACAGCTGGTCCGAGCTCGCGCCCTGCAACTCGCATTTCCGGACCATCGCCGAGCATGTCCGCTGGGGCGTGCTGGAGGCCGGCGGCTTCCCGCTCGAGTTTCCAGCCATGTCGCTGGGCGAGACGATGCTGCGGCCGACGGCCATGCTCTACCGCAATCTCGCGGCCATGGAGGTCGAGGAGTCGCTGCGCGCCAATCCGCTGGACGGGGTCGTGCTGCTGATGGGATGCGACAAGACCACCCCGGCTCTGCTGATGGGCGCCGCCAGCGTCGACATTCCGGCGATCGGAGTCTCGGGCGGCCCGATGCTGCGCGGCGTCTATCGCGGCACCAAGATCGGCTCGGGCACCAATGCCATCTCGATGAGCGAGCAGCTTCGCGCCGGCCAGATCACGCTCGCTGAGTTCCACGAGGCCGAGGCCTGCATGTCGCGCTCGCACGGCCATTGCATGACCATGGGCACGGCCTCGACCATGGCCTGCATGGTGGAGGCGCTGGGGGTCGGGCTACCCGGTAACGCCGCGATCCCCGCCGTCGACGCGCGCCGCAACCTGCTCGCTCGCGAGGCCGGGCGGCGCATCGTGCAAATGGTCGAGGAGGATCTCATCCTCTCCAAGATCCTGACGCCCGCCAACTTCGCCAACGCGATCCGCGTGAACGGCGCGATCGGAGGCTCGACAAACGCGGTCGTGCATCTGATCGCAATGGCCCGCCGCATCGGCGTGAAGCTCGGGCTCGAAGATTGGGACCGGCTGGGCCGCGGCGTCCATTGCCTGGTCGACATCATGCCGTCGGGCCGCTTCCTGATGGAGGATTTCTTCGAAGCCGGCGGCCTGCCCTCGGTGATCCGCGAGCTCGGCGAGGCCGGGCTGCTGGAAAAGGACGCGCCGACCGTCAACGGCCGCACACTTTGGGAGAACAATCACGAAGCGCCCTGCTGGAACCGCGAGGTCGTGCGCCCATTCGCCGAACCCTTCAAGCGCGACGGCGGCATCGCGGTGCTTCGCGGCAACCTTGCGCCCGACGGCGCGGTGATCAAGCCATCGGCCGCCTCGCCCCACCTGATGCGCCATACCGGCCGCGCCGTGGTTTTCGAGAACGTCGAGGAGCTGCATCACCGCATCAATGATGACGCGCTCACGATCGACGAGAATTCGGTGATGGTGCTGAAGAATTCGGGGCCAAAGGGTTATCCCGGCATGGCCGAGGTCGGCAACATGCCGCTGCCGCCCAAGCTGCTGAAACGCGGCGTCACGGACCTGGTGCGTATCTCCGACGCGCGCATGTCGGGCACGGCCTACGGCACCGTCGTGTTGCATGTGGCGCCGGAGTCCGCGGCCGGCGGCCCTTTGGCGCTGGTGCAGGAGGGCGACCTCATCACGCTCGATGTCGCCGAGCGCAGCTTGCACATCCACGTCGACGACGCCGAGCTCGCTCGCCGCCGCGCAGCCTGGAGCCCGCCCCCGCCGCACGCTGATCGCGGGTGGGTCAAGCTCTATATCGAGCATGTGCTGCAGGCTAATGACGGCGTCGATCTCGATTTCCTGGTGGGCAAGAGTGGGGCCAAGGTCCCGCGCGACAACCACTAGCCCGCCGGTGAGTCCCGCTCCTTCCGAGCGCCGCCTGATCTTCCTGGTCGGGTCGCTGCAATTCATCATCACCGTCGTCTTCTCGATGGTGCTGCCGCTCGCGCCCATGTTCGCGCGCGATCTGGGCATACCGACTCGCGATGTCGGTATCATCGGGGGCGCCTATATCGTCGCCTCGTCGCTCAGCGGGCTGGTCGGCACGCTGTTCCTGGATCGATTCGACCGACGGCGCGGGCTCGCGGTCTCGATCGCCGGCCTGGTTGTCGGCGCTGCAATGAGCGGGCTCGCGCCCGACCTCTTCTGGCTCGTTGTCTCACGACTGATGACCGGAGTGTTCAGCGGCCCGTCCTATGCGCTGGCGCTCGCAACGATCATCGACAATGTGCCCGTGGATCGCCGCGGCCGGGCATTGGGCGCAATCGCCGGGGCGAGCTCGCTCGCGCTCATCACGGGCGTGCCATTGAGCCTGGGTATCGCCAATCTCATGGGGAGCTGGCGCTATCCGTTCTTCGCAGTCGGGCTGGTCGGCATGGCGCTTGCGGTGTTCGCGATCAAGAATCTGGCGCCGCAGCGGGCGCATCTTGCCGGCGCCGCAGCGCGGCAGAACGTCCGCCAGCGGATTGCCGCGCTCGCGAGCCTGCTGACGCGTCCAGCTTGCACGCTGGCCTATTCGATCCAAGTGGCTGCAGCAATGCCGTTGATGGCGCTATCCACGATCATGGCTGTGTTCCTGACAAATAATTTGGGGCTCGGCGCCAAGGGCTTGTCCTGGGTCTATCTGATCGGCGGCGGCACCAATCTCGTCGTCGCTCGCATCATCGGGCGGCTGGCCGACAAATACGGCTCAGCGCCGATCTCGGTCGCAACTACGGCGCTCGTCACCGCCGCGATCCTGACGGGCTATGTCGGGCTCAACCCCGGCTTGCCCCTTTTATTGATCTTCCCAGTCTTCTTCATCGCCAACTCGGCGCGCACGATTCTGATCCAGACCGTCGCGATGCGCATTCCTCGCCCGCAGGAGCGCGCCGGCTTCCAGTCGCTGGGCCAGTCGATGCAGGGCCTGTCGATGGGCTTCTCCTCGATATCGGTCTCATACCTCATCGGCAGCACGCCCGACGGCAAGCTGGTCGGTGTTCCCAATCTGGCACTGGGGGTCATGGTCTTCGTCTGGCTGTTCCCCATCCTGCTCTTCCGGCTGGAGCGGCTGATCTCCCGCGACGACGGCGACACTCCCGGCCCGATGCCCGAACCAATCGCGGACGCGGTGTAGCGAATCGCCATTCGGGCGCAATTGGGCGTAGAGTTGGCCGTGACCCTTTCAAGCGGCCGAGTATGAGCTCAGATTTTCGGCATTGGCTCCAGGGCACGCCCTTGATGGATTGCTGGGCTTTCTGGCAGTCGCGCCGTCGCGAGAATGCCATTCCAGTTCGGCGCGACATCGACCCGATCGACATGCCGCTCCGCATCTTGCCCAACCTTTTCATTTATGAGCGAAACGCCGACGGCCGTTTCCGCTGCCGGCTTTTCGGCAGCGAGCTTTGCGCGAAATTCGCAGAGGACGCGACGGGCCGCTATCTCGACGAGATGCTGCCCGACAACGCCCGCGCAAAGCGGCTGGAGATCTTCTCGACGGTGCTCGATCAGCGGCGGCCGGGCGTCTATGTCGGCCGCCTGGTCGCCACGCGCCGCGAATGGCTGAGCTTCCGGCGCCTCCTGCTGCCGGTCTCCTCCGACGGCAGCGCCGCGGATCTGATCTTCGGCATGGTCATCTTCCCCAGCGTCCGCGAAGGCGAGCCCTTCGATGCCCACGCGTCGGAGAAGGTCAACATTGTCGCCTACGCGACGGATGCGGATTTGGCGTAGAGCCTACTCCCCCGTCCAGACCGGCGCGCGCTTCTCGAGGAACGCGCGAGGGCCTTCTTGAAAATCCTTGGTCTTGGCGATGAGCTTCATGGTTTCCCGCGTCCGTTCGTTCAGCTCGTCGTCGGAATAGTCGAGCGCGATGCGGGCGAGCGCCAACGCCTCCTTCACCGCGACCGGCGCGTTAACGGCGATCGCCTCGGCAAGCTTGATCGCCTCGGCACGCTCCTGGCCGTCCGGCACGACGCGATTGACGAAACCCAGCTCGTAGGCCCGACGGGCATTCATGCGGTCGCCGGTGGCGATCAGCTCGAGCGCGATGGCGCGCGGGATCTGGCGCGGCAGGCGCGTGACGCCGCCTGCGCCCGCAACGAGCCCGCGTTTCACCTCAGGTAGGCCAAACTCAGCGGACTCGCCGCAGACGCGCATGTCGCAGGCGCAGAGAATCTCGCATCCGCCGGCGACCGCGATGCCGCCCACGGCCGCGATCCAGGGCTTCTTGCGCTTGGCGAGCACGAATCCGCCGAAGCCGCTCTCGGGATGCATCATCCCGCCGCCGCCCGGTTTGCCGACTTCGCTCAAATCGGCGCCGGCGCAGAAGGTCTTGGGGCTCGAGGACGCGAGGATCGCGACGCGGATCGTCGGATCAGATTCGACTCGCTGCACGGCATCGTGCAGCCCGTTCGCGATCGCGCCGTTGACGGCGTTGCGCTTCTCGGGACGGTTCAGCGTGGCGATGGCGATGTGCTCGCCCACGCGCTCGAACAGGACGGCTTCGGCGCTCGACGGTTCGGACATGCTGCTCTCCTATGTCTTTCAGTGCTTCCAGAAAATGTAGTCGTCGGGGCCAGCGACGATCTGGCCTTGCGTGCCGACGGGCTCGGTGCGGCCGGACGTCAGGAACTCCAGCCCTTCCTTGTCCTCGGCTGGCACGCGGCACAGCACGCGTTCGCCGGCGGGATTCAGCGCCAGCACGATCGCGAAGCGCGCATTGCCGTTGCGGTCATACGGCACGACGTAGGTTTCGAGCTTCGCCGGGCCGGTATAGTCCGCGACGAGGGTCGGCACCGGTCCGCGCTTGGCGTCGGACTCGGCCTGGTAATCGTAAGGGGCGGGCGTGCCGTCGACGGGCCGCCGCGTCAGCACAAGCGAATGATTGTGGGTCGCGAAGCCGCCATTGCCGAACAGCAAGCCATGCGTGCCATTCTCGCGCAGCCTCAGCGTCATCACCGCGGCGGCATGCGTCATGCAATTGCCGATCGGCGCGCCGCCGAACGTCAAGCCGCCATAGACGCTCATCCGCTTTTCGACCGGCAGGCCGATATAGCGTCGCGCCATCTTCGGGATGCAGGGGAAGCAGCTATAGAACTCGACATAGTCGAGGTCTTCGGTCTTCAGCCCGTTCAGCTCCAGCGTCCGCGTGAGCGAGACCTGCATACCCGGCGAATGGTCGTAACGGTCACGGGCGAGAAAATCGTCTGATTCATGCGAGGCCGCCCCGCGGCCGATATAGACGACGCGACTCTCCGGAATGGCCGCCTGCTTGGCGACCGCAAGGCTGGTGACGATGATCGCCGCACCCTGGTTCACGACATTGTTGGCGACCATCAGCTTGTTATAGGGGAAGCTGATCGGCCGATTGTCGGCCGACGGCGTCAGGATTTCCTCGGCCGTATAGCGCTTGGGCAGCCAGGCATCGGGATTCTCAGCAGCGGCTTGCGACATGCCGGCCCAGATGCGGGCCGATTCCAGATTCGCCTCGGCCAGGCTCTGGCCCCATCGCGCGCGCGTGGCGTTCTCGTAAAGCGGATAGATGTCGGTCGGCGCGATGAGGCCGTATTTCGCAAGCAGCGGCTTGAAGTTGCGCCTCGAGACTTCGCGCAGGAATTCCTTCTTCTCCTGCTTCGGTTTTTGCTGCTTGGCGGCTTCCGGCTGCGGCGCCGCGGCTTTGCGCTCCGCCTCCTTCTGCGCCGCCGCTGCGGCGCGACGACCGCCGGTGCGAAGCGCCTCGCCGCCGACCACGGCGCAGCTCCGCGCCTCGCCCGATGCGATGCGGTTCGCTGCTTCGTTCAGCAGCCGCACCGGCCCGTCGCCGCTGGGGTCGGGAGTCTGACCCAGATGCTTGGGCGAGATGCCGAGTGCGGATGTCAGCGCCGGCGCGATCTTCTCCAGCGGCGGCCAGGTCATGGTCGGCCAGGACATCTGGTCGACGACATCGAGCGCATCGATCCGCGCGAGCCAGCCGCCACCGGCATCCTTGTCGGCGCGTTCCAGCGCCGCCTTCATGAGCTGCAGCGTATCGAGCCCATCGGCATCATCCTTGGGCTTATCGTTGATCTGCCCGACGCCGATGATGACCGGAATGCGCGCATCGTTCGAATTCGTCATGCCTTCCCCCACACGGCGAGCGCGTCGAGCGCTTCGATTCGGCTGCCATCGACCAGCAGCGGATTGATCTCCAGCGCCGCGAGATCGGGACCGAGATCGAGCGCGGCCTCGGCGATCTTCACGACAATATCGGCGAGCGCCTCCAGATCGGCCTTGGGCCCGCCACGATAGCCGTCGAGCAGCTTGGCGGATTTGAGCCGCCGAAATGCGCACACAATGTCGTCGGATCGCGCGGGCAGCAGCTCCAGCGCAACGTCGTCCATCGCCTCGACCCAGATCCCGCCCATGCCCAGCGACAGCACCGGCCCCCATTGCGGATCGCGCGCGATGCCGACGAAGAGTTCGAGCCCGCGACGCCGCATCGGCAAGACCGCGACGCCGTCGATGCGTGCTTCCGGGTTCGATTTCCGCGCCGCAGCCATGATTCGATCGAAGCCCTGCGAGACTGACGCCTCATCGCCGAGATTCAGCAGCACGCCGCCGATCTCGGTCTTATGCTGGATGTCGGCCGAGACGATTTTCAGCACGGCCGACGCGTCGAGCTTGCGGAACGCCCTGACCGCGTCCTCTGCGCTTTTCGCGATCGTTGCCGGGATCACGGGCACGCCGAATCCCGCGAGATGCTCAAGCGCCTCGCGCTCGGAACACGGCCTGGCGCCTGATCCGGCCGCGGCCGCGCGCAACGGCGCGGGCGCCGGCCGCGCCAGCTTCTCCGACCAGCGGATCGTGCGGCCGATCGCATCCATGCCGGTGCCGATGCCGGAGATGACATAAGGTATGTCCATCTCCTGAATGAATTTGCGCCCGTGCTCGGTGAAGCATTGGATATAGGAGGTCAGAATCGGCCCCGGCGGATCGGCGGCCTTGAGGCCCTTCACCATATGATCCCAAGCAAGCTGCCAATGCGGCAGCGGCGCCGAGGGAATATCGAAATTGCAGATCGTGAGGCCGATCTGCGGATCGCGCGCGATGATGTTCAGCACGCGCTCCCACATCGGCGGGTCTCGCATCGCGCCACCGGTGAGATCGAGCGGATTATGAGTCTGGCCGATCTCGCTGACGGTCGCGCGGAGCGCCGCCTGCGTCTCGAGCGTGAAGGGCGGCGTCGGCACGCCGGCGTCGCTCGCGCGATCCGAGATCATCTCAACCGCACCGCCCGAAATCGACACCACGCCCACCGCCGGCTTTCGCATCGGGCCGATATTCGCCATCGCCGACGCGGTGATCACCAGATCCTCCGTCGAATAGACGCGCGAGATTCCGTAGCGATCGCACATCGCATCGAACACGCGGTCGTCGCCAACCAGGCTGCCGGTATGCGCGGAGACCAGCGCCCCGGTCTGGGGCGCGCGGCCGACCTTCAGCACCACGATCGCCTTCTTCATGCCGAGCGCGCGTACCGCGATATCGGTGAAGGTGATCGGATCGCGGATCGTCTCGGCAAAAACGGCGAGGGCCTTGACGTCGTCGTCCTCGATCAGGAAGTCGACAACGGACGCCGTGTCTACGCCGGACTCATTGCCGGTCGACACGAGATGGGTGAGTCCGATCGCGATCTGATTGGCGAAATTGGCGATCTGCAGCCCGGTCGAGCCGGAGGCCGAGACCACCGCGATCTTGGCGACGCCCGGCCCCGCCGGACAGGTCAGCGCGCCCAGCGCTACCCGGTCCTTGAAATTGATATAGCCCAGGCTGTTGGGTCCGAGAAGATTGAGTCCCTTCTCGCGGATCAGCGCCTCGAGCCTCGCCTGCAGCTTCGCACCTTCGCCGCCCAATTCAGCGAAGCCCGAGGAGACCAGCACGAAATCGCGGATTCCCGCCGCGACCGCATCCTCCATCGCATCCATGACCGCGGCTTGCGGAACCGAGACATAGGCCGCATCGACCGGCTCGCCGATCTCGCGGCAGGAGGCGACGGCCGATCGGCCGTGCGCGGGGGCGGCGCGCGGATTGACCATGTAGGTCGGCCCGGAAAATCCGAAGCGCTCCAGATTGTCGGCGGCCATCTGCGAAAAGGGGTTGCGGTCGGATGCACCGATCAGCGCAATCGAGCGCGGGCGGAACAGTGGAGCGAGCCTGTGGTCGGATGCGTACGGCATTGCCTTCCCCTTGTCGCCGATCATAGCGGCTCCCTGTCGGTTTCGTGCCGCCCGTGGAAAAGTATCACCAAACGCTACTCTCCGGTGAATTGGGAGCGCCTGGTGTTCTTCTTCCTGCGCATTTGCTTGGGATCGGCGGGCTTGGTGACAACCAGGACCGACCGCCAATCGGTTTCCTTCAGCCGTGATTTTCGGTCATCGTCGGCCAAGCCTCGAACGGCGCGGGTGAAGCCTTCCATCAGCTCCTGCAGCTTGCCGCGCGATGCCGCCGAAAGCTTCACCGTCTCCAGTTCCCAGAACACGCCGGGCGCGTGATAGTCGAGCGAGGCGAACTCGCTTTTCAGCGTGCGGTCGAACTGCCGGCGGATCGGGCCGCCGGACAGCCAGTTCGGGAAGCGCGCGGTCAGCACCTTCACGCGGTTGGCAGGCAGGAGGTCGATGAGGCTGAGCTTCTCCAGCCGGATCAGGTGGGTCGTGATCTCCGCCTCGCTCATCTCGAGCTCGTCGCGGATCTCGGCGGCGGTCCAGCCATGGCGCACGAGATAGAAGACGAAGGAGGTGAGAGCGCTTCTGGCAAGCCCCTCCTCCTGGGCGAGCGATAGCTTTTCGACCGCGCCGTCGCCGCTCGCCGCGCGTGCGATCAGGTCTTCGATCCCGATCCGCACAGTGGCGCACATGCGCTCGAGCTGCGCGAGCGTGACGGTGCCGCCGGTGAAATAGCGTTTGATGCTGGCTTCGCTGACGCCGAGGGACCGCGCGACGTGCTTGTAGGTGAGGCCGCGTTCTTTGAAGCATTGCTTCAGGGTCGCCAGGAGACGTTCGCCCCCGCCGTTCGGTCGTGCCCGCCCAACGCTCGTGCTTCCCAAGGACCCGCCTCCCTCCTCAAGTCTCTTCCGGCGACCTTCGCCGGTCGCGCGCCGATCCGCAACGGGGTCGCTGGTTGCACTCCCGTCTATCTTCTAAAAGAATATGCTTATTGCGGTTGACTCAATAAAGCCTCGGGAGGTTAATCGCTGTCGCGCAGGAGGCTTGCGGCAAGACCGGCAACTGCGATCCAAGGCTCGACCGTGTGGGAGGATTCGCGATGGACAAGGTCACGACCAAGGCCGCCGAGGTGCGCCGCAATCTGGGCCACCCCGTCATTGATGCCGACGGCCATTTCGTCGAGCTCGGCCCAATCCTGGACGACGAGCTCATTGCCTATATCGAGCAGGAAGGCGGCGCGGGCCTGCGCGACCGTTATCTCAAGAGCGCCGCTCGGCCCTTCAACACGTCGACCGTGCTCGCCGACCGCGACAGCCCCGAGGTGCGCGAGCAATGGAAGTCGATGCCCTCCTGGTGGGGCTGGCAGACCAAGAATGTTCGCGACCGCGCGACCTCGCATCTGCCCAAACTCCTCTATGAGCGCATGGATGAGATGGGCATCGATTTCATGCTGGCCTATCCGTCGACCGTGCTGGCGCTGATCGATGTCGAGGATCCGGAGCTTGGCGCCGTGCTCGCCCGTGGCGCCAACCGCTATCTCGCGCGCATCTTCGCGCCTTACAAGGACCGGATTGCGGTCGGCGGCATCGTGCCGATGAAAACGCCCCAGCTTGCGATCTCGACCGCCGAGCATGCGGTGAAGGAGCTCGGCATCAAGACCTTCGTGATCGCAGGTTATGCGCGGCGCAATCTCGGGCCAAAGCCCGAACGCGGCGCGCAAGCCTTCCGGCTCGACCATTTCGGCATCGACAGCGATTACGATTACGACCCGTTCTGGGCCAAATGCATCGAGCTCGGCGTGGCGCCGGTGTCGCACAGCTCGCACATGCATGCCCGCGTGTCGCGGTCGATCTCGAACTATGTCTACAACCATATCGGCTGCCTCTCGACGTCGCATGAATCGCTCTGCAAGTCGCTGTTCATGTCAGGCGTGACGCGGCGTTTCCCCGAGCTGCGCGTGGGGTTCCTAGAGGGCGGCGTCGCCTGGGCCTGCAGCCTCTATGCCGACCTGCTGGGCCATTGGGGCAAGCGCAACGCGGAGGCGATCCAGGAGCTCGATCCCGATCGGCTCGATGTCGACAAGCTGATGAGCTATGTGGGCGAGTTCGGCGACAGCGAGGTCAAAGGACAGCTGGACCGCATCCGCCAATTCTTTGCGACCCCTGCCGCGCGTCCCAAGCAGATCGACGAATTCTCCCGCGCGATCATCCGCAAGGCGGAGGACATCCGCGACTTGTTCGTGCCGAATTTCTATTTCGGCTGCGAGGCCGACGATCCGCTGGTCACCTGGGCCTTCGCCGAGAAGGTCAACCCGATGGGCGCCCGGCTGCGCGCGATGATCGGCTCCGACATCTCGCACTGGGACGTGGTCGACATGACCGAGCCGGTCGAGGAGGCCTATGAGCTGGTCGAGCACGGGCTGCTGAAAGAGCAGGATTTCCGCGAATTCGCCTTCACCAATCCGCTCCGGCTCCATGCCGGCATGAATCCGCGCTTCTTCGAAGGCACGGTGGTCGAGAAGGCAGTCGCGGCGGAGTTGAAGAAGGGCATTTAGTCCTAAGGGAGGAACGAGATGGGCAAGCACGACGCGAGGCCTTTGCGCACGGTGCTGTTCTGCGCGGGCAGCGAGGAAGCCGACATCGTCGCAGGCTGGAATTCCGGCGCCGATTCGATCGTGATCGATCTGGAGGAGCCCTGCACACCGATCTCGGAGGCAATCCGCGAGAATGCGCGGGCGCTCGTCAAATCATTCCTCGCCAAAGCTCAGCCCGGCCCCGGAAAGCCGCTGATTTTCGTTCGCGTCCAGCCGGTCTCGACCGGCCAGACGTTGAAGGATCTCCGCGCGGTCATCGGCGAGAAGCTGGCCGGCGTGCTGGTGCCCAAGATCGAGAGTCCGGCCGACGTGCACGGGGTCGACGCTCTGCTGAATTGCCTCGAGGCCGAGCAGGGTATCGCGATGGGGCACACCATGATCTATCCGATCCTGGAAACCGCGCAGGCGCTGCGCCTCGCCTACGAGATCGGTACGGCGTCGCCGCGTGTCAGCTATATGGGCGGCGCGATCTCGCGCTTCGGCGACATCCATCAGGCAATCGGCTTCCGTTGCACGCCTGATGCGCGCGAGACCTTATTCCTGCGCTCCAAGGTGCTCATCGACGCCAAAGCCGCCGGCATCAAATATCCGATCAGCGGCATGTGGACGGGCAGGCTGGACGACGAGGCGGGTCTCAGAGCTTGGTGCACGGAGCTGCGCAATCTCGGTTATTACGGGATGATGATCGGCAATCCGAGGCTGATCCCGGTGGTCCATGAGTGCTTCTCGCCCAGCGCCGAAGAGCTTGCCTATTGGAAGCGGCTCGACAGGCTGCAGGCCGAGGCGGAAAGGACGGGCTCGCGCGTCGTCGACGGCGACGTGAACCAGGGCGAGGCGCATATCGTCCATCCGGCCCATGTCGGCTCGGCTCGCAAGAATCTCGCCTGGGCCAAGGAATTGGGGCTGGCTTAACCCCGGTTAATTCAACCGCCGCACCTCGTCCGGAGAGACCCGGACTTCGGCCAGAATGTACCCCAGGCCGCGGACGGTCTGGATTTCAACCGTGGCGCCGGTCTGGATAAGCCGCTTGCGCAGGCGCGAAATCTGGGCCTCGATCGCGTTCGGCCCCACCGCCTCGTCCCAATTATAGATGGCCTGGTCGAGCGCCTCGCGAGAGACCACCCGGCCCGCGCGGCGCAGAAGCATCTGGAGTAAGGCGACCTCCCGTCGCGGCAAGACGACGATCTGGCCCCCGATTTGCACGTCCCGGGTAGATTCGTCGAAAGCGAGGTTGCCGACGGAGATCATCCGTCCGGCCGCACCATGGCGGCGGCGGAGCACGGCACGGATACGGGCGCCGATCTCGTCGGGCTCGAAAGGCTTCACGATGAAATCGTCGGCGCCCTGGTTCAGAACTGCGAGCTTCTCGCTGAGCGCGTCGCGCGCCGAGATCGCCAGCACCGGGGTCAGATCGTCCCTCTGCCTCAGATCCTGAAGCAGCGAGAAGCCCTCGCCATCGGGAAGGCCGAGATCGAGCAGCACGCAATCATAGCGTGTCAAGGCAAGCGCCTGCCGGCCATCGGCGAGGGATGGCGCAACATCGACCGCCCAGCCCTGATGGCTGAGCCAATGCGCCAGCAGCCCCGAGAGCGCTGCCTCGTCCTCAACGATCAACAGCCGCATCGCCTATCCCTGAACGCTTCCCGCCATCCAATTTTCCATTAGGTACAGTTTGCAACTATTTCTATGATCCGGATCAAGAGTTTTCCACTGATTCGCCGCCCCTTGTATGGACAAATCGCAAGAACGTGGTCTCAAATACGGTTAATTGCGTGACTGAACACGCTTGTATAGGGCAGGACCGACAAAGCGGGAGACGTGATGGAACACCGAGATCTTTATCCGGCGCTTATTACGACGCTGGCGTTGCTGGTTTATTTCTGGAATTTCATGTCCTGCGGCAGGGCGCGCGGCAAATACCGAATCGAAGCGCCGGCCGTGACCGGCGCCCCCGAATATGAGCGGGCGCTCAGGATCCAGCAGAACATGCTGGAACAACTCATCCTGTTCATTCCCTCGCTCTGGCTCTTCTGCCTCACGACGATCGCATTTTGGCCCGGCATGCTGTGGGTCGGCACCGCCTTGGGCTTGATCTTCGTCGCCGGCCGGATCGTCTATTCAGCGAGCTATGCAAAAGACCCAAAGACCCGCGGCCTCGGCTTCGGTCTCGGCATGTTGCCGACCATGATCCTTCTGGTCGGCAGCGTGGTGGGGGTGGTTTATCTGATCATCATCGAACACTGAGCTTCTCTCGGGCTGGGTCCAACTGCTATATCGCCGCGGCGCGGCGCCCGTAGCTCAACGGATAGAGCATCTGACTTCGGATCAGAGGGTTGGGAGTTCGAGTCTCTCCGGGCGCGCCATAAATCAATAACTTAGCCGGTGGCGCGGGGACCGGTCCGCAGGGTGTCTGGATATGGGATGGGTTAGCGGGTCGCTTCCCTTTTCGGCCGTCCCTCGTTGCGTGTGTGTGTGGCAACGGCAATCCGGATTGGGCCTTGAACCATTTAAGCCCATATAGAGGGTTGCGGTTCAACAACTCTTGATTCAGAGTGGCGGCTCAGCGCTCTACAGGAGCGGAAATGGCCGAAGATTTGAAAAAGCTTGTGGAATTGGCGAAAGCCGTCCGGATGACCGCTCCTCAGGTCGAGGAGCAACGGCGCAGCTTTGCCTACGGCAATACTGCGATCGAGAATCCCCGAATCACGAAGGAGCTAATCAACCAGCAGGCAGAGGCGCTTCAAGCATCTCGTGAGTGATCGGTCTGATGATCGCCGCGACAGCAAGGCTGACGCGCCTGTTCTGATCACTGACGAAGACGAGAGGGCCGCTCGCGAAGCCACGAACGGCCTTCTTCAGTTTGATCTTGGGATGAAAATCGTTGAAGCGTACGTCATTGCGCCAGACCGGCCCTTCAGGCTCCGACCTTCCATAATCCTCCAATTGCACGATGCCGCGCTAAATGGTTTGAGCGCATACGCAGGCAACTGGCGCCCTGGCCCTCTGGAGATCAGCAAGAGCAAGCACAAGCCTCCCGATCGGATCCTCGTCCCCGAGTTCGTCGAGGATATGTGCGACTATGTTAACGATCACTGGGAATCGACCGCCGTCCACTTGGCGGCTTATCTAATGTGGCGCCTTAATTGGATTCATCCGTTTGATGACGGGAACGGCCGCACCTCACGCATCGTGTCATATATCGTAATGTGCATCAGGCTTGGTACCAAATTGCCCGGCACTCCTAGCATACCAGAACAAATATCTAAGGACCGGAGGCCTTATTTCGCCGCGATCGAAGCCGCCGACGCAGCCTGCCTCGAGGGACGTCTTGATGTTTCAGAAATGGAGAAACTCTTGACCGGAATGCTCGCGACGCAGCTGCTGTCGGTTGTGCGAGACGCCGGTGGAACCATCGCGGGCGCGCTGCTCCAGAAGCTTCAATGAGCGCAAACGTCTATCGGAAGGCCAGCCACGCCAGTAAGGCCGCCCTACGGCGATGAAACCGACGACCTGCCACCCGAGATAGGTCCGATCAGCGGCGGAAGCTGCTGCGCGGAATTAGATGATGGTGTGAGCGTCGAATAGGAGGCGACGTGAACGTGCCAATCCTTCAGTTGTTGATGATGGCGGTGTTCGTACGCAAGCACAGAAGTTGTGAAGCGGGATGGATCAATGCCGGCTTTACGCGGCGAGACGCAACAACGATGTGGGCATCCGCGTTCCTGGTGCGAAACGGTTCTGCCGACGCGAAACCGGGACGTGCCGTGATCACGAGCCAAGACATGACACCGGTCGGACTAGAGCAGGCCGGTCAGAGCGACATTGCTCGACTGCACGAACAGCTGGTAACCTGGCTGGATTATTGGAGCGCACGTTATCCGACAGATACGCTCGAACAAGCGATGTTGAATTTGTTGGTGCGCCTGTGGAAAGCAAAAGACGGATGGGCTGCAGAACGCAGAGATGAGCCATTTCCATTCGATCAAGCTATGGCCGCTGCGGTCGCAGGAAAATTCGAGCCGTACGTCAGCGGCAAGGTGTAAGACGAATCGTCAACTGCCGAAGCGGCTGATCGTGCCGACCAGATGGCGTAGTGTGAAATCGCAGCCCGCCCAGGGTGGCAAGTCAAAGCGAGCGACGGTTGCTGCATCATAGCGCGACGGCGAAGCAGTAGCGCCCATCTTCATCGGCCCGGGCGCGCCAATTTTCAGTAAGAATGACCCGTGCCTCGGAAGCTGAAGCTCTATCAGACATCCCTCGGGTTCTACGATTCGGTCGTGGCTGCTCCAAGCCAAGCTGCAGCGCTCCGCGCCTGGGGAACCGACACGAACCTATTCAGAGAAGGGCTCGCCGAGATTGCCACCGATCCTGCGACGATCGAAGCGGCTCTCGCTCATCCCGAGACACCGCTCCGGCGACCGGTCGGATCCACAGCGCCGTTCAGCTTGAAACCGAAGCCGCCCAAGGCCTCGGACATTATGCCAGACGAGCCCGAGGCGCGGCGTGTCAGGTCGAGGCCAAAACAGAAGATGGCCTCGGCGTCACAACGACCACCGCCAGATCGCTCGAAGCTCGAAGCCGCCGAAGCGGCTTTGGCGCGACTGGACGAGCGTCACCGACGCGAGCAGGCCGATCTCGATCACCGGCGCCGGCTACTGGACCGGAAGGAAGCAGACCTTGCGCATGAGCGCCGAGTCCTGAGTGAAGACGAAAAGCGCGCTCGAGCGAGATGGGAACGCGAAAAGGCGGACGCGGAGCGAGCAGCCGAGCGTGAAAGGCGATCTTATCGGAGCCTCGGCGGCCGCGATTAGCGCAGCCTACCCGTCATCAATATAACGGCGCTCTCCTCGGCAATTAAAAAGGTCCCCTGATTTTCTCCCTGAAATATAAAGTCCATTTCTTCAACTACCGCGCGTCCGACCTTCTTTCCGGCCGATGCCGGTCACAACGAAGTAACTGTAGTATCTAAGTTTACGAAACCAAATTACCCGGCGCCTCCGCTATTAACCAATTTCCGTTTGCTCAATAGCTTAGACGACTTGGCCCAATTCTTGCATGGATCCGGCCGTGCGGAGATATCCGACGTCATCTCGGCGAAAGGCCGCAGTACGTACGATTGGAGGGCAGAATGAGGTTCACTGGGTTCAGCCCATATGGGCTGCCGCTCATCGGCTACGCAGCAACCGGAGCGGGCGCCGGGGCGAAATTCGCCTTATTGGGCGTTTCGATAGTCGGGCTGCTGACGGCGTTCGCGGCAAGCTCCCCCGACGCTTTCGCGACGCCATGTCCGGCGACGCCCACCTGCACCGTAACGGGCGCGACATTCACGGCGGGTAATGACAGCACTTTTCCCGACGCCACCCAAGGAACCACCGCGGAAATCGATGATGGGGTGCCGAACGGCATGAACCCCATCGCGACATTCGTTCCGGACAATGAGAGCCCCGGCACGATCAGCGCGGCGGTCCTCGCCTATCTTTCCGACCTTGGCGTGACCGGCACCACCTATCTCGGCCGATCGACGGGCGGCGCCGGCAGCGGCGGCCCCGCCGGAACCGGCTTCACCGTAACGAGCGCCGACGGCGGCCTATCCGGCACCTGGGCCTTCTCTCCGGGAACGACGGGGCTCGCCGCGGGCTTCATCGCGATCCATGCCGGCGGCGGCGCATTCGATGTGCTGTACGAGCTTACCACGCCAGGGAGCCTCTCCGGCGTTTGGGACACCAGCGAAAACGTCACCGGTGCCAATGCACAGGGTGCTCTCTCGAATTTCGATCTGTTCAGCGGCACCGGCAGCACGATCATCATCGGTGGCGGTGGCGGATCGACGCCCGAACCTGCCAGCGTCGGGCTGCTCGGAACCGGACTTGCGGCCCTGGGCCTCGTGCTCGGACTGCGAAAGCTGTCCGGCGGCAAGCGCTGACGGAGCAGGATGCGCGTTGACGTGCCGGCGGTCGCAAAACCGACCGCAGGCACCGACGCGCGCCCAAATCTCTTCGTTCGCCCGCATTATCCAGACGACTTCGAAACTTGCCGCGAGCGGGTCCAGTTCCTGCTAGCGCTCCCGTCGAACCTCATAGAGCTCGAATTTCGGATCGCTCGCCGCCAGCCGCGCCTCGTCGGCAAGCGCCCCCTGCGCGGTCGGCCGGATGAGCAGAAAATAGATCGGCGGCACGGCGATACCGCTCGACTTCTCCGCCCAGATCAGGTTTTCGATCTGGCGGAGCTCGGTCCGGTAGGCGGCTGGATCGCAGGTCGAGGAGCCGAACGCGACTTCCTGGTTGTAATAGGGAAGGAGGCCGGATCGGACCTGAATCGGCTGTTGACCGCGGATCGCCCAGGTATTGGCGACGAAGCGCGAATCCTCGAAAGCGGCCATCGCTGCGAGGTGGGTGAGCGAGGGCTGGCGCTCGCGATAAATGCCGGCCACGTCCATCGAATTGGGCTCACATTCGACCTGCATGATGATCGAGCCGGCCGGCGTGCGCTCGAGCGCATCCGCCAGCTTGTCGATCAGCGGATCGAAAGAGCGCCAAAGTACCGTCAGCGCGCCTTGCCTAACGGTGAATGCGAGCGCGATGAGGCCGGCGAGCATGGCCGCAGCCGCCGGACGCCGGACGCGGAGGTCTAACCCGCCCAGCAGCAGAAGCGCGACCGCCACGGGCATGCGCTTGTCGACATATGAGCCGGAGGCGAGCTTATCCGGCAGAATGAAGTAGATCGCCGTCAGGGCCAGCAACCCAGGGAGAAATCCGGGTGCAAGCCGAATGCGCACACAGAACAGGACCAGAAGGGCAAAGAGCAGCGCCGCCGCGACGAAGGCCGCGTCGCCGGTCATGCTACCGGCAGTGACCGCCTTGAACAGGCCGAAGATCTTGGCGCGAAGGAGATGCGGCTCGTAACCGTGACGGCTGGGAACGCTGCCGGTGGACATCAGCAGGTACAGCAACGCCGCGGGCAGCGACTCCGCCACGCGAAGCGCAGCGCCGGCCAAATCAGTCTTGCGCTGGATCAGATAGGCGAGCGCCAAACCCGCCGCCATCACGGCATAGATCGCAAAATCGAAGACATGGCAGAACAGCAGCAGGATTCCGAGCGCTACGCCGATCAAACTTCGCTGGACCGGCGGCCGCCCCTCGGCCAACAGCCTGGCCGCGAGCGCCCAAGGGACGAGAGCCAGCCCCAAGGCATAGCTGAAGAATCCGAGGATTGTGACTAGGTTATAGAGCAGCAACGCCGAGAAGAGCGGCACGAGGCTCCATCGCCCGATCGCAATCCGGCTCAAGGCCACGACGCCGGAGAGCGTGAGAAGGAGGCTCAGCGCGAAGATAATCCGGCCGCAGGTCTCCGGCTCGAAGACGTAGACCAACGGCAATCCCAGCACGTCGAAGGCAATATTGGGCAGGAAAAAGCTCGATAGGTCATAATACTCCGAGCCTTTTCCGGTGAACAAATCGCGAAGCACGGCGAGCCGCGATTCGTGGCCGGGAGCGTCGAGAAGCGGCAGGTGCCGCGCCGCGAGAATCGGCAGGATTGCAAGCAGGCCTGCCGCGATCCCCGCCAAGATCACGCGCCGCCGCGCCGCGCGCCAAGGATCGTCGCGCTCCGACGCGACCGAGGCAACATCCGCCGTCGACGCCATTCAGGTTCCCGATAGGATCATTGCTGGACCTGCTCGTACCATTCGACCGGGCCGCGCGCAATTTTAGGCGCCAACTCATAGTCGTTCGCGCCAACCGACGAACGGATTCTCGCTTTCGCGAGAATGACGATTAGAGTAGCTGCGATGTCGGTTGGTAGAGCGGCGGGGTAAGGCATGTTCCGGTTCGACGGCAAGGTGGCGCTGATCACGGGCGCCGGGCGCGGATTGGGCGTCGGCGCGGCACGGGCTCTGGGCCGCCAAGGCGCGCGCGTCATCGTCAATGATTTCGACGCCGACCGGGCGCAAGCCACGGCCGACGCGCTGCGCAGCGAAGGCTTGCAAGCCTGGGCCGCGCCCTTCGATGTGACGTCGTGGGACGCGGCTTCGGAAGGAATCGCGCGCGCGGCCAGCGAAGTCGGCGCGATCGACATATTGATCAACAATGCCGGCAACGCCGGCGCCGGCTTCTTCCACCAGAAGCCTTTCGCAGAGACGCTGCCGGCGGATTGGCAGCCCTTCATCGCGGTCAATCTCATCGGCGTTCTCAACTGTACCCGGCAGGTCCTGGGCAGCATGTGTGAACGCCGTTGGGGGCGCGTGATCACCGTCTCGTCCACAGCGGGCCGCGAAGGCGCCTCGATCAAGGTCTCGATCTACGGCGCGGCAAAAGCCGGGGCGGCGCATTTCATGCGCCACCTGTCGCAGGAGGTTGCCCGCTTCGGCGTGACCGCGAACTCGATCGCGCTCGGCATGATGAACACGGTCGGCGAGGAATGGGCCAAGCAGGTAGTGTCCCAAATCCCCATGGGGCGGCTCGGTACGCCGGAGGATTTGGGGGCAGCCTGTGCCTATCTGGCGTCGGAGGAGGCCGGCTGGGTGACGGGCAGCCTGATCACCGTGGACGGCGGTTCCTGCCCGTTCTGAGACCCGGCGCGAACCCTACGCCGCCGCCTGGTGATGGGTGCGCTCCTCGACGGGACGCATCGCATCTTCGGCGATCCGGCTCGATACGCCGATCAGTTTCGAGCCGCTCTCGAACCACTCGTCGAGGCCGCGGCGCAGAAGGTCGCGCTGAAGCGCGGCGAGTTCCGAGAAGGACTTGCACTGCATCATCTCGCGCGGGCCGTTGGCCGCCATCTCCATCGACCGCTGGAGGGCTTCCACATAAGTCTTCTGGATCTCCTGAAGCCCGCCGGCGATGACCGAGTAGGCGGAAAGCATCGTGCGCATCCGCTCGGCTGCGAACTCGGTGCTCTCGCGATAGACGTCCGCGGCGCGGGTCGTCATCTCTTCCGATACTTTTCGGCCCTCGCGGCTTAGCGTCCGGGCAGTCTCCTCGGCGCCCGCCACTGCTCTTGGGCGAGAACTCGTCTGAGGCTTGGATTCGGAACGGTCGGTCTCGGCGGTCATGGCGACGTCCTTTCAGTCCCGTTGTGATATGCCGCCGGGAACGCCCGCGCATTCCCGGCGACACTTAACGGAACGGATCGCCGGCGATCACGGTTCCCCCGAAAAGTCCTCTTATTCTTTCCGTAGATTATTGATTATTCTTCAGATTCTGTATTGCTATGTAAAATGAGCCGGTTTATAGTGGTTTGTTTGCGCGCCTGGATTGGCGCTGGATTCCCTAATCGGCGATAGATCGTCATACCGACGAAGGCTGCGGCCTACCGCGGCAGGTCGGAACGGCCCATCAGGTATTCGTCGACGCCGCGGGCGCATTGGCGGCCTTCGCGAATTGCCCAGACGACGAGCGATTGTCCCCGCCGCGCATCGCCAGCCACGAATACCTTGTCGACCGAGGTCTGGTAAGTCCTGTCGTCGGCCTTGATGTTACCACGCGCATCAAGCGCCAGCTCGAGCTCCTCCACCACCCCCTTATGGACCGGATGCACGAAGCCCATCGCGAGCAGCACGAGGTCGGCCTTGATGTTGAATTCGGTGCCCGGTATTTCCTTCATTGTCATCCGCCCGTCGGCGCCGGCGCACCATTCGACGCGGACCGCATCCAGGCCGCTGACGCGCCCCTTCTTGCCGGTGAAACCTTTGGTCGCGACCGCGAACTCGCGCTCGCAACCTTCCTCCTGCGAACTTGAGGTCCTGAGCTTCAGGGGCCAGTCGGGCCACGTCATGAGCTTGTCCTCATGCTCTGGCGGCATGGCCAAAATCTCGAGCTGCGTGATCGATTTCGCTTTCTGCCGGTTCGACGTGCCGATGCAGTCCGACCCGGTGTCGCCGCCGCCCATGACCAGCACGTCGCGGCCGGTCGCGAGAATCGCGCTCTCCTCGGGCACAGGCTCGCCGGCAACACGGCGATTCTGCTGCGGCAGGAATTCCATCGCGAAATGGATGCCCGCGAGGTCGCGGCCCGGCACCGGCAGATCGCGCGGCTGCTCAGCGCCGACCGCAAGGACAACCGCATCGTAGCCCCGCAGCATCGAGCCGATCGACATATTGCCGCCGACATTGGTGTTGGGGTGGAATTCCACACCCTCCGCCCGCATCTGTGCGATACGGCGGTCGATGACGAACTTCTCCAGCTTGAAATCGGGGATGCCGTAGCGGAGGAGGCCGCCGATCCGGGGCGCCTTCTCGAAAACCGCGACGTCGTGGCCGGCGCGCGCGAGCTGCTGCGCACAGGCTAGTCCCGCCGGCCCGGAGCCGATGATCGCGACGCGCTTGCCGGTTCGTCGCGACGCGATGATCGGCTCGACCCAGCCCTCGGCCCAGCCACGCTCGATGATCGCGTGCTCGATCGTCTTGATCGTCACCGGCTGCTCGATGAGGTTCAGCGTGCAGGCGGCCTCGCAGGGCGCGGGGCAGATGCGTCCGGTGAAATCGGGGAAGTTGTTGGTCTGGTGGAGAACCGCGAGCGCCGTGCGCGCATCGCCTTGGAAGGTGAGGTCGTTCCACTCTGGGATGATGTTGTTGACCGGGCAGCCCTGATGGCAATAGGGAATGCCGCAATCCATGCAGCGCCCGCCCTGCCGCCGGAGTTCGTCCTCCGGCAGGTCGTGCACAAACTCGCGATAATGCTTCAGGCGCTCGGAGACGGACGCGTAGGACCGGTCCCGCCGCGGGAACTCCAGAAACCCAGTCGTCTTGCCCATCAGGCGCCCACTGCCAGACTGACTTGAGGACGCTCCGTGGCGCGGGATGTGGCCTGCATCTGCTGCAGCGCGCGGCGATATTCGATCGGCATGACCTTGATGAATCTGGATTTGAAAATATCCCAGTCGGCCAGGATCTCCTTGCCGCGCGGGCTGCCAGTAAACTGAACGTGACGCTGGATCAAGCGCTTCAGGCGAAGCGCGTCGTTCTGCGTCATATTGTGCATAAGCTGCACCAGCCCGTGCGCCTCGAGATCGCCGCCGCGGTGCTCCAGCGCCTCGATCGCCTCGTCCTCCTCGACGATCGGCTCGAGCTCGACCATCGCCTGGTTGCAATGGCGCGCGAAATCGCCCCGCTCATCGAGCACATAGGCGACGCCGCCCGACATGCCGGCGGCGAAATTATCGCCCGTCGCGCCCAGCACCACCACCACACCGCCCGTCATGTATTCGCAGCCATGGCTGCCGACGCCCTCGACGACGGCGATGACGCCGGAATTCCGGACCGCGAAACGCTCGCCGGCGGCGCCCGAGAAATAGCACTCGCCCGCGATGCCGCCATAGAGGACGGTGTTGCCGACGATGATGCTCTTCTCGCGCTTCAAGCGGCTCTGGCGCGGCGGATAGATGATGAGGCGGCCGCCCGAGAGGCCTTTGCCGACATAGTCGTTGCCCGCGCCCTCGAGCTCCAGCGTCACGCCGCGCGCGAGGAAAGCGCCGAAGCTTTGGCCGGCCGTGCCGGTCAGGTTGGCATGGATCGTGTCGTCCTCGAGCCCTGCATCGCCATAGCGCCGCGCGACCTCGCCCGACAGCATCGCGCCCACCGTGCGATTCACGTTGCGCACCGGCAGGTCGACGGTTACCGGCACACGATGCTCCAGCGCCGGCTTGGCCGCCTCGATAAGCTTATGATCGAGGGCTTTGTCCAGCTCATGGTCCTGCGGCTCGCACTGATGCTGCTTGACTTCAGGGCCCACGGCCGGCCGGTAAAGCACGCGCGACAGGTCGATGCCCCAGGCCTTTGGATGGTTGATGCCCCGACGCTGCTTGAGCTTATCTGCCCGGCCGATCATGTCGTCGAACTTGCGGAAGCCGAGGTTCGCCATCAGCTCGCGCACCTCTTCGGCGACGAACATGAAGAAGTTCGTGATGTCCTCCGGCTTGCCGACGAAGCGGTGGCGAAGCTCCTTGTTCTGTGTCGCCACGCCGACAGGGCAGGTGTTGAGGTGGCATTTGCGCATCATGATGCAGCCGGCGGCGATCAGCGCCGCGGTCGCGAAGCCGAACTCGTCGGCCCCCAAAAGCGCGCCGATCACAACATCACGGCCGGTGCGGATGCCGCCGTCGACCTGCACGGAGATCCGGCCGCGCAGACCATTGATCACCAGTGTCTGATGAGTCTCGGCCAGCCCGATCTCCCAGGGCTCGCCCGCATGCTGAATCGACGTGATGGGGCTCGCCCCGGTGCCGCCTTCCCAACCGGCGATGGTCACATGGTCGGCCTTCGCCTTGGCGACGCCGGCCGCGATCGTGCCGACGCCGATCTCCGACACCAGCTTCACCGAGATGCGTGCCCGCGGATTGACGTTCTTCAGATCGTGGATCAGCTGCTTCAAATCTTCGATCGAATAGATGTCATGGTGCGGCGGCGGCGAGATCAGACCGACGCCCGGAACCGAATGGCGGGTGCGCGCGATCCAGTCATCGACCTTGTGGCCGGGTAGCTGGCCGCCTTCGCCGGGCTTGGCGCCCTGCGCCATCTTGATCTGAATGTCGTCGGCGTTGACGAGATATTCGGCATTGGCGCCAAAGCGGCCGGAAGCGACCTGCTTGATCGCCGAGCGCATGGAGTCGCCATTGTCGAGCGGGGTGTAGCGCTGGGGATCCTCGCCACCCTCGCCCGTGTTCGATCGCCCGCCCAACCGGTTGAGCGCGATCGCCATCGTCGTATGGGCTTCCCACGATATCGAGCCGAAGGACATGGCTCCGCCGGAAAAGCGCCGGACCAGAGACGAGGCCGGCTCGATCTCCTCCAGCGGGATCGGCTCGGGCGCGAACTCGAAATCGAGCAGCCCGCGCAGCGAGATCAGCGCAT
>Ga0209062_1001058_pt1 | contig 56751 bp, 49 predicted proteins | sample Coa_R2_2_FD_187158 | JGI IMG/M metagenome (GOLD analysis project Ga0209062, IMG submission 187158) | Surface soil microbial communities from Centralia Pennsylvania, which are recovering from an underground coalmine fire - Coalmine... | ecosystem: Environmental > Terrestrial > Soil > Unclassified... | reverse complement strand
AACCTGCAAGAGAGCCCGGTTCGCACGCTCTTCGAGCCCGTGCTCGCCGCCTTGAGTACATGAGTCTCTTCTTCCGTTGGAACGGTTCTTTTCGCTTACGTTCGCACCTATGGGGCACTGCCCCTTGACCCCCTCTTCTTCAGAGAAGTAAATAGCCCTGTACCAAATGAAGAGTATTATCGCCTCTTAATCCCGCTGAGTCTGTTGTCAGCGCATTGGCCTCCGCTTCGATCAGGTCCACGCCGATATTGAGAATACTGCGCGAGATAGCGCACCAGGGCAACCGGTAGCTCGGTGGCTCCGTGGCTCCCCGATTCATCGTGGGAGGAGTTGCCCCTACCGCTTTTCAGACAGGCGAGTATACGTACCGTAGTCACGGCTATAGTATAGCAGGGGAGACGCAGCATGTTCGTGCGTTCCATGATGACCATGCTCGGCAAGGCCAACGATGATGACATGATCGCCGCCTGGATGAATGGCCTGGACGCTGCATTCCAGTTGGGCGAGACTGCCAGGCAAGAGCGGAGAGCCTGTCTCGCCTTCCGTATATGCTACCCCCTCGAACTTGGCAATATTCTTGGTGGCGAAACGATCCGACAGCTCGCGCTGCCTGGTTGTCAGAATGTTGACGGCAAAATGGCGGCTATTGATAAAAGCGTTATAGCAGTCGGCGGAGAGCGCCAGGCAGAACAATACCAGAGGCGGATCGAGGGACAGGCTACAGAAAGAAGTAGCCGTAAGCCCCCACGGCTGCCCTTCTGCATCACGAGTGGTAATGATGGTCACGGCACCCGCGAGATGGGCTTGAACTGATTTAAAATCAGATGCTGCAATAGTCATGTTTTTCAGTATCCTCAAGCGAGTCGAGTTCGCTGGTAGCTCCCGCCTTCCCAGAGGAGAAGTATACTCATCAAATCCCCTGAGGTCAAGTGACATGCACGAAGAGCACAGCAGGCAAGAAAGCGAGGGACGCTCTTAAAGGCGTCCCCCTGACATCTCATCAGCGCAATTACTGCCCACTGCTCACTTCAAGCGGCCTGGGCTCGTTGCTGGCTGGCTTCTCGCGGAAGTGCGGCATGACGTACTTCGACATCAGTTCCTGATGCTTGAGCACCAGTTCGTCAGGGATCTCACCGACATGGCCGCCACTGACCATCATTCCGGCGTGCAGCACATCGGTATAGTAGGAGAGCTTCTCGATGACGGTATCGACGCTGCCCGCGATCACCACGCCGGTGTCCATCAGTTCTTTGAACGTGGGCCGCTCGGTGCGCTGCCAGACGCCGCTCTTGAGGATGCCCATGAAGCTGCGCTCACTGACATATCCCGGCGGGAAGTTAAACTGCGGGCGCACCTTCAATCCTTTGTTGAAAAGCCACATGCCGTACTTCTCGCCCTCTTTGATCGCCTGCTCGTCCGTCTCCGCCACGATACAGGGAGTGCAGAAGGCAAGTTGTTCAGGCGGGGCTTCGTAGCCGTATTTTTCCTCAGCCACGCGGCGGTACATCTCATAGGCGGCCTTGCGCTGCTCCATCGGCATGAATACCGTCATGTAGGGGTATTTGTGCCTGGCAGCGAAGTCAATTGTCTCCATGCTGGCGGTGCCGGGGAGCCAGATCGGCGGGTGGGGCTGCTGAATCGGACGCGGCCAAATGTTGACATAACGGTAGCGATAATGATCGCCCTCGAAGGCGAACGGACCGGGGCGGGTCCACGCCTGGATGATCAGATCGTGGGCCTCGTTCATGCGCTCGCGGCTGATGGTCGGATTCATGTTGTAGCTGAAGTACTCCATGCCCGTACCGCGCACGAAGCCGCTGATGATGCGTCCGCCGGTGATGACATCAAGCATCGCGATCTCTTCGGCCACGCGAATGGGATCGTCGTGCAGGGGCAGAGCGTTGCCAACGATGCCGATCTTCGCCCGCTTGACGCGCTGGCTGAGCACGGCAGCCATGATATTGGGAGAAGGCATCGTCCCATAGGCGTTCTGATGATGCTCGTTGACGATAACGCTATCCCAGCCCATCTGATCGGCGCGCTCAATCTCGTTGAAATAACGGTTATAGAGCTCGTGGCCTGCGACCGGATCATAGATTGAGTTTGGCAGCGTGACCCAGGTCGAATCGTACTTTTCGTCGAAGTCTGGCGGCAGGTGAGGCCAGGGCATCAGGTGGAAGTAGTGGAACGAGAGCTTTTTCATACGTTGGCCTCCTGGCTCGCGGTCAAAAACGCGGCAATGGCGGAACTCCACTCCTGGGGCTTCTCAAACATCGGCATATGGCCGGTGCCTTCAAGCTTGATCAGTTGCGAGCCCGCGATCAGCTTATGGAAAGTATCTCCATACACCGGCGGGATCAGACGGTCGTTAGCTCCCCAGATCACCAGCGTGGGCGTTTTTACTCCGGCCAGCCGTCGCTCCAGCTTGGGATCGTAGTGAGGATTCCACGCCAGCGATGCCAATGTGGTTGACTGCTTGTACATCGCCATCAAATAATCCTCATTGATGGCGGCTGGCATCAGGGGCAGGGCGGCTGAGAGATCCTCGAAGCAGATTGCCATGCTCTCCTGCGGACTCATGGCGAAAAGATCGGCGATGGGAGAGCCTTTCACGCGAATGCCCGCCGCGTTAGCCAGCACGAGCTTGCCAACCCGTTCGGGGAACCAGACGGCAATCTCCGCCGCCATCCAGCCGCCGAGCGAGTGCCCGACGATAGCTGGCTTCTCTAATCCCAATGTATCTATCAGATCGCGGAAATACAGGGTATAATCGTCCATATTGCGCATCCAATCCGGGCGCTCGGTCAGGCCGAAGCCGGGCGTATCGGGCGCGAAAATATGGAAGTGCTGCGACAGGGCAGTATGATAGTCGAGCCAGAGATTTCCCAGATAGGTACCGTGCAGATAGAGCAGCGGGGGAGCAGTGGGCGAACCGGCCTCAAAGAGATGGGTCTGGATGCCCTGGACATCAATCGTACGCTCGATGCGCTCACCAGACGTAACATGAGGTGCTTCAGGTGTCGTCATAAAAAACCCTTTCTGGAAACCCACCTGCCTTCAAGCGGTGGGAGGAAAGAAAGGCTATCCCTTTCGTGTGTCCCCTTGTTTGGCAGGGCAACCGCTGGTAGATCTGTGGCTCTCCGATTCATCGTGGGAGAGCGTGGGAGTTGCCCCTACAACGCGTCCGTAGATGGTCGCCTGTATGCCAAACTGTACATGGAGATACTGTACCATAGGGATGTTCTGAAAACGTTTTGGGGATCGAGCTGCATTTTTCTCTACAGAACCTTTTCGGAACATTTTTATGGTATAGGTTATGTCAGTATATCACAATTCTATCACGGCATTTTCTTTGGGAGTCCAGGGCATTTCCACTGACATACTGGGATGTGATACCTATACTCCCCTCAAGGGTGGCGACGAGAACGTATGGTTATCTCGACCCGCTTGAGGGTACTGCAAGGGAGGCGCACATGAGTGATATCGCACCTTCTGCCGACCTCGAAGTGAGCAGGCGGAAAGCAAGCAGCTACGCAACCTACGTTTTCTTCGTCCTCTTCTTCGTCAACCTCATGAATTACCTGGATCGCTATATTCTGACCGGAGGCGCAAACATCATCGCCAAAGAGTTGCACTTTGGCATTGATGGCATCGGCTACCTCGCCTCGGCCTTCCTGATCTTTTTCACGCTTGGAGTGCTCCCCCTGGGCGCGTGGGCGGACCGCGCGAAACGCAAGGACGTGATTGCCATCTGCGTGGGCATCTGGAGCCTGGCAACGGCCTTCACGGCGCTGGCAGGGAACTTCGCGACCCTCCTGGCCTCGCGCGCGGTACTGGGCATCGGGGAAGCAGGTTACGGACCGGCCAGCGGCGCATTGATGGCCGACTATTTCCATCGCGCCAGGCGCGCCCGCGTCTCAAGCTGGTGGGCGGCTGGCGCATTGATCGGCTTGATGTTCGGCATTATCATCGGCGGCATTGTAGCGGGCCTGTATTTTGGGGCCTGGCGCCTGGCCTTCCTCTTCACCGGTATTCCAGGGCTGATCCTGGCCTTCCTGGCCTGGCGGATGCGCGAGCCACAGCGTAACGAGGCCGACGAAGAGGCCGCACAGCGCGATCCTGACTCTTACGCTGTCAGCGAGGGCGTCAACGCGCTGATTGTGCCCAAGAAGATCCTGCCGCAGCTGGGCACCCTGATAAAAATTAAAAGCTTGATTGTGCTGACCGTGATGCAGATTTTCGCCTTCTTCGTCCTGGCTGCCAGCGCGGTCTACCTGCCGACGCTCTTTCAGCAGAAGGATACTTTCGGCCTGACTTCTGCGCAGGCAGCAATCTTCTCGGGCTTTGGCATCGCGGTGGCAGGCGTGGCGGGCGTCGTCTGCGGCGGCTATCTCTCAGACTATCTCAACCGCCGCCATCCCGGGGCGCGTATTCTGGTTTGCGGCATCGGTTTCCTGATTGGCGCGCCATTCTATGTGCTCTCGGTCGTGGTAACGCTGGTTTTGCATAACATCTTGCTGTACAGCTTCTTCTTCTTTTCTACGACGCTCTTGCTCAATATGTACGTTGGTCCGTCTATCGCGGCCAGTCAGGATATCGTACCTTCGGCGGTACGTGCATCGGCGGTGGGCGTGATCGCCTTCCTGGCACATATCCTGGGCGATGCCTTCTCGCCCTCGCTGGTGGGCTTCCTGGCGCGGGCCTTCGATCCCACGCATGGCCTGCATTTTGTGCAAGGTGTGGCAGGCACCGATCTCAGCCTGGCCCTTGTTTACACCTGTCCGCCCGCGTTATTGATTGCTGGATTGATAGGTATTTTTGGCTCCCGCTGGGTCAAGTCCGATATGGAGGCAGCTCAACTGGCGGAGCAGGCGAGCAAGCAGGAACTGGTCGGTACAGCTTAATCGGCCCGAGCCTGGAGGGCGGTGGGTGTATCCGTAAGGGATGTTCTTGCAGGACAGAGCTAGAGGGGGTGCGATGTCTTGTAGGAGCATCCCTCGCGGATATACCCATCGGGCCAGCTAATAGGACCTCGCTGTGTTCCTCTTCATCGAGCTTCATCTCTTCATTGAGATAGCCTTTTATCCGTCTCTCCCCCCTTTTAGCTCTTTCCAATTGCCCTTATGTTATAATGCTGAATAATTGCCTCATGCTTATCCCTTTTGTAATGGTCGTTTATTAGCTCTCAAACTGGAGACAAAACATGAGTGAGCTTCCCTCGTCGGCCAACATAGAACTACGCAGCGCCCGTAGTCGCAGCAGAAACTATCCCATGTATGTTTTCTACGTGCTGTTCGCCATCAGCGTCCTGAACTCGATGGACCGCTACATCCTGACCGGCGCCGCCAACGTTGTGGCTAAAGAACTGCACCTGTCCATTGACCAGATCGGCTATCTCTCTTCTGCCTTTATTATTTTCTTTACGCTCAGCGTGCTGCCCTTCGGCATCTGGTCTGACCGGACAAAGCGTAAGAATGTGATTGCCATTGCCGTCGGGGTGTGGAGCGTCGCTACCGTCTTTACAGCCTTCGCCACAAATTTCGCCACGCTCTTTCTCTCGCGCACCGTTCTGGGTGTTGGCGAAGCTGGCTACTCACCATCCAGCCCAGCGATGATGAGCGACTTCTTCGGACGCGCCAGCCGTGCGCGCATCATGGGCTGGTGGGCTTCTGCCGGCCTGATTGGCTTAATGCTCGGCATCATTCTCGGCGGCGTGGTGGCGGGCCTGTATACGGGAGCCTGGCGACTGGCTTTCGTCTTCACCGGCATCCCTGGTCTGCTGCTGGCCTTCCTGGCCTGGCGTCTGCGCGAACCACGCCGCAACCAGGCCGACGATGAGGAGCGGGGAGTGATGGTGGCAACGGAAGGCTCAACAGCCGCCATGCCTCACAGTACCGGCGGCCTGAACAAAGCCTGGTCGCAGCTCGTGGCCTTGCTGCGTATCAAAACGGTGCTGGTCTTGATTATGGTGCAGATCTTTACCCTCTTTGTCACCAGCGGCACCGTGACTTACCTCTCAATCTTCCTGCAACAGAAAGACACGCTGAACATGACCTCGGCGCAGGCGGGCTTATTTTCTGGTGTTGGCATTGTGCTGGCAGGCGTCGTTGGCGTTGTGCTCGGCGGCTACCTCTCGGACCTTCTCAGTCGCTGGTACGCCGGAGCGCGCATCCTGATCTGCGGCCTGAGCTTTCTGCTGAGCGCCCCCGCCTATATCGCATCGGTGCTGTTTGCGGTCAACCTGCACAATCTGGGGCTCTACACTATTGCCTTCGTCATCACCACCATCCTGCTCAACCTCAGCGCGGGACCATCGGGCGCGGCCACGCAGGATGTGGTACCATCGTCGCTGCGCGCATCGGCGGTCGCCATCTCCCTCTTTGTCGGCCACATCCTGGGAGACGCCTTCGCCCCTGCTCTGATTGGCAATCTGGCTCGCAGCTTCGATCCCACGGGCGCTCATTTCGCCAATAACCTGGCCGGGCACGATCTCACGATGGCTCTGATCTACACCTATCCCACCTCGCTCGTCATTGCAGGCATCATCGGCATCATCGGCGCCCGCTGGCTCAAAGCCGATACAGAAGCTGCCCACCGTGCCGACATGGAAGCCCTCAAAGCCCAATAACACCTTCCTGCTTGCTGGTAATGGGAATGTTACCAGCAAGCAGGGCAAGCGGTAGCTCCCCGATTCAGCGTGGGAGTTGCCCCTACCATCCATCGATCACATTCCAGGGGAACCCCACGATTCTACAGTTCTTCAGGCAATGGGGGTCGCACATGCTGTAAAATGCGTTCATCGCAAGCCCCGATGCGTTTATAGTTCTCTCGTGCTTGCGCCAGACTGATATGATTGGGGCCGAAGGGACGATTGGTGGTCGCATCTGCATCATCCTGCCCATCATCCTCCCAAAAGCAAACGGGGCAGATATCATATCCCCCTCGTTCATCCAATGTTTTATAACCGCAGCAAGGGCACGAATATTTGACGCCCTCCACCGCTGGAGCTTGAACGGACTTATTATTAAGGGTATCAATATACTCATAGAAGAGCTGCTCTAATTGCTTTTTCCTTGCTTCTTGTTCCATCTCTTCTGTCATATTTAGCCTTTCCAGCAGGGCAAGCGCAAGGCCCCCCTCCCTCTGTCATATTTAGCCTTTCCAGCAGGGCAAGTTTAGCCTTTCCAGCAGGGCAAGCGCAAGGCCCCCATCCCTCTGTCATATTTAGCCTTTCCAGCAGGGCAAGTTTAGCCTTTCCAGCAGGGCAAGCGCAAGGCCCCCACCACCCCGTCAGCCCATCCCCTTGCCCCTACCGTTCCTCCTCATGATTGTCTATCCCGTTGCCTTTCTTGCCTACTGGGCTCTTCGATGGGATCGACATCTGGTCCCAAAGAAATCTAAACGGGGCAGGTCATGTTGGACCGGAGGCGTAGGGGCAAGGGGCGGTGGGGAGGGCTGGGAGGGGGCCTCGCGCTTGCCCTGCTGCGGTGGAGATTATCTTCCACCTTAGAGATTTCAAAAGCAATCGCCCGCTCGCGATTAGCCTCTTTCCCACCCCCTCGTATCGTGGGGCCGCCTGGGAAGCTGGCCGCGAAGGAGGGGTGCGAGAGGCTCGTTCATGGGGGGCATTATAGCATAGTTCTGGTAGGTCTGCAATAGGTTTTTTCTCGGATTGAGCGGGAAATGGGGCGCGAGAGGCTCTGCTCAGTGGTGCCACAGCGACGCCGCTCGCAGAGTTTGGTTCGGCGATGAGGCGAACCGCTCGGCGGATAGCATTTTTTTGCGAGGCCCGGCTTTTGCGTGACGGTTTCTCGTTGACATGCGATAACAGAGTGAGGACCTCAAACTCAACCTATATATATAGATCTCTATCGCAATTATGTTAAGGAAGCAGGATACAACTACACATGGGTGGGCCGCTCTCTGATGATGCCGCGTTGGCGGACCTCTATCAGCGCCACGTCTATACGCTGCTGAGCTTCATCCGGCGCTATGTCAGCACGCGCGAAGATGCTGAGGATGTGCTGCTGGAGGTGTTTCTGGCTGCGATGGAACGCAACGCGCTGATAGGGCTAAGCGAGGGCGAGCAACTGGCCTGGTTGCGGCGAGTCGCGCATAATAAGTGCGTGGACACCTATCGCCGCAGCGTACGGCGACCGGCGATTCCTCTGGATAGCGCCCTGGATATGTTATACGGGCCCGAGGAACAAACCCCCGAACAGGTTGCCCTGCGCTCCGAAGAATATGCTCTGCTGCGCGATTACCTGATGCATCTGCCCGAACAACAACAGGCTGTGCTGCGACTGCGTTTCGCCGATGACCTGCGTAGTTCAGAGATTGCCAGACGGCTCAACAAAAGTGAAGGCAGCGTGCGCATGCTGCTCTCGCGCGCGCTCAATCATCTACGCAAGGTCTACGCGCAAGAAATACCGGAAAGGAGATCATCGTTATGAGCAAAGACGACGAGCTGTTTCAACCTGAACAGGTGGACGAGCAGATCGAGCAGCTTGCCAACGCTCAGCAGGCGCCTTTATCATCCGATGCTCGCCTGATCCACAATCTGCGCCAGATTTATGCGGAAGACCAGGCTATCGTTGAGCATGTCTGGACAAATTTGAGCGCGCAAGCCGCTATGCGCACACGCCAGGCAGGAGAGCAGGCAGGGCAGAGCCAAGCAAAACTAAATAGACGCAAAAACAATTTAGAAGGACCGCAACCAATGATGAATATATCCAATGCTAAACAACCACAAAACAATTTTATGCGCTTTCTGGAAATAAGTATCGCTATCCTGGTAGTTGCTGTGCTGGTGGCAGGCGGTACGGTACTTTTGCTGAGAAATGCGCGCCAGCAGCCCAATGTGGCAGGCCCGGGTACTGCCACACCGATCATTACTCCCACGCGCGCGCCCACAGGTATTGCCGCTACTGCTACGAGCACGCCTGCGACTGCCGCCACGCCGACCTGCAATACACCGTATCGCGCCACCATGACGCCGCTGCCTCAAACGACCGGGCGTGCTGTTTTCTATATGACAGGTATGGGCGGCTATCAGGCCGTTCCCTCGGCAACGTCTCTCATCCGCTACGATCTCGCCACAGGCAAACAGACGACGTTAGTTGCGCCTTCGGACAAATTCGGCATCTCTGATGTCAGTCTTTCACCTGATAAACAGTGGCTGCTCTTCAGTACGTATATGCAAAACCAGAACCAGTCGAGCACAAAACTACAGTTGATACGCGCTGATGGTAGCATGCTCCAAACCCTGTACGAATCCTGCTCTGGCTTCTTCGCCCCCGGGCTCGCCTGGTCGCCCAACGAGCAACTGGTGGCCTTCGCCAATCCCAACGCCGGCATCAATGTGCTTAATCTGACAACCGGCCAGTTGCAAACGTTTCTCTCAAATACAGCGCCTTTTTCATTTCTGCCATCTTCCTGGATCAATAACCAGCAACTGCTGGTAAAACAGAGTAATAACACCACCAAGTATGATATATACCTGCTCGATACTAGTAAAGGCGTCAATCAGCAGGCCAGCAATCTTACTCCAGTTGCCTCTATTCCGATGTTTTGCGGCAATATTGCTCTCAGCGATGATGGCTCCCAGTTGTTCAGCAGCTCCTGTACCCAGTTCAACGGCAATTGCCAGGGAGCCCAGGTTCAGGGACCGAGTAGCATGAGCGTGCAATCCCCTGTCGAGAATAAGAGCAGTATCATCTACAGCAGCCAGAGCAGGGCCGTCACCGCTATTCATCCCGTGAGCACATCGTTGCTGCTGATCTATATAGAGAATACCACCGGCGATCTTAGTCAGGATGGCCTCTGGAAGATCAATACCGACGGCAGTGGCCTTACGCGCCTGACAACGACAAACGCCCTGCCATGCCAGTATGGGCAGGCGGCTTACCCCTTTACGCAAATCGCCAGCAACAGTCAGTCCTACGCCCTGCTTTACTTTGATAGAGGAGCGCAAAAACTAATCACCGGTAGCCTGGCAGGTGGATCGCCTATCACCATTGAAACGCACAACGCGAATAGCAATATCCATGTGTTGCTGCTGGCAGGCATCGGAACGTTTTAAGACCAGGGCTATTTAATTCTTCTTTTTTTGCCCCCTTCGGGGGCGAGGGAGGAGAAGAATGAGCGGGGACACCCCGCGCCCCGCAAGGGGCACTGCCCCTTGACCCCCTCTTCTTCAGAGAAGTAAATAGCCCTGTTTTAAGACGAGGTCATCTGGCCTTCTCTCCTTGCAGATGATATGCTAAATGCGACAGCGTTCTATAAGCATATCATCCATAAGGAGTTTATTACGCATGGCGACTGATATTACTGCGATGCCGCAGATTGCTTTCTTGCAGCAACAGCCGGTGAAGATGCTGATCGGCGGGCAATGGGTGGAGGCGGCCAGTGGCAAGACGTTCGAGACGTACAATCCTTCGACCGGCGAGGTGCTCGCGAGGGTCGCGGAGGGGGACGCCGAAGATATTAATCGCGCGGTGGCGGCTGCGCGCAAGGCGTTTGAGAGCGGCCCCTGGCCTAAACTGACGCCTGCCCAGCGAGGACGTCTGCTCTGGAAGCTCTCCGATCTGATTGAGCAGCACGCCGAGGAGCTGGCACAGTTGGAGACGCTGGACAATGGCAAGCCGATCAAGTACTCCAAGGCCGCCGACATTCCTTTGACGGTCGAGCATTTCCGCTATTTCGCCGGATGGGCCACGAAAATAGAAGGCAACACCATTCCGGTCTCGATCCCCAACATGTTCACCTATACATTACGTGAGCCAGTGGGAGTCGTGGGGCAGATCATCCCCTGGAACTTCCCGATCCAGATGGCGGCCTGGAAACTGGCGCCCGCGCTGGCCTGCGGCAACACTGTCATCCTCAAGCCAGCTGAGCAGACGCCGCTCTCCGCGCTGCGGCTGGGCGAGCTGATTCTGGAGGCAGGCTTCCCCGAAGGCGTGGTCAATATCGTGCCAGGCTTCGGCGAGACGGCGGGCGCGGCTCTATCGGCTCATCCCGATGTCGATAAAATCGCCTTTACCGGCTCAACCGAGGTGGGCAAGAAAATTTTGCAGGCCAGCATCGGCAATTTGAAGCGCGTCACGCTGGAGCTGGGCGGGAAATCGCCCAATATCATCTTCCCCGATGCTGATTTGAAATATGCCATTCGCGGCGCGCTAACGGCCATCTTCTTCAACCAGGGTCAGGTCTGCACGGCGGGGAGTCGCATGTTTGTGCATAAATTGGTCTATGATCAGGTCGTGGATGGCCTATCCAATATGGCAAAGGGAATGAAGATCGGGCATGGCATCGATCCCAACACCGATCTCGGGCCGCTGGTCTCACAGGAGCAACTGGAGCGCGTCACCGGCTATATCGAGACCGGCAAGCGTGAAGGCGCCAGAGCAGCGACCGGCGGCGCTCGCGCCGAAGGGGAGCATCTGACGGGCTACTTTGTGCAGCCGACCGTCTTTGACGATGTGAAGGACGAGATGACGATTGCGCGCGAAGAGATCTTCGGGCCGGTCGTCGTGGCGCTGCCATTTGAGGATATCGAAGAAGTGGCGGCGCGCGCCAACAGGTCGATCTATGGGCTGGCAGCGGGCGTCTGGACCAGCGATGTCAAGAAGGTTCACCGTATGGCCGCCGCGCTCAAGGCGGGCGTCGTCTGGGCCAACACGTATAATCAGTTCGATGCCGCCGCGCCCTTTGGCGGCTACAAACAGAGCGGCTATGGCAGAGAGATGGGCCACGCAGTACTCGACGCGTATACACAGACCAAAACGGTCTGGGTCAATCTGCGCTAACCTGTTCGATGGCAGACGATGGGAGAGCTCTCCGCGCGGCAATGCTGAGCGAAAATGGCTCTCTCATCGGCTGTTTATTTTTGTCTGGATAGCTCTCAAATAGAGTAGAGCAGAGCCGATAGACAAAATAGGTAGGTCCGCTCGCTACCTCTAAGAGCGTCGTTATTTTTAGCCTTGAAAATAAGGGCAATTTTCTAATTCATGATAGAATCTTGAAACTTCTTTCACAATTTTTCGGCCAATCTCTGGTATCATGGAATAAAGAAGTCGTAAAGATATTGGCCTATGAGATAAAGAAACCGTAAAAATATAGTCTATGAGGATGGGAAGCGCAGTATGAAACGAAAGCGATCTTTTATTATTCTCAAAGGTGTGATCTTCGCTTGCACGCTGCTGACGACCGTTGGAGCCGCAACCCTCCTGAGTTCTGACCTCGCTTTCACTAAATTGGCGCACCCGTCGCTCAATACATTTCTGACGAAGGCAACGCTGGTCACCAATGGCGCTGACCGCTGGATTGATGATGACGATATTACGCTGCCCACATTTGACTTCTCAGCATCAGAAACTGGCACAGTGAGCGTCTCCCCACTCTTCAATAGCTATTATCAAAGCCATAACGGAGCTAACAGCCTGGGGACGCCCCTCACGGTTGCATTCCCCACAGTTTATGGCTGGCTGCAATTCTTTGGCTCAGGGGCATTGTTATTGCCGGTAGCCTCCAATCATACTCCAAATACCGAGGATGTACTGGTTGACATGATTCGTAACGGCGTAAAGGATAGCGATACCGGGGTCGTTCGCCTGCCGCTGCTACAAACGTTACTGGAAGCAGGAAGCCAGGTGCCGGTGGGAGGCAACAGCAGCACGCTCACATACGTTGATTTACGGCAGGCCACCAATCCCGACCTGATGCCGTTCGCTCCCACAGGCAAAGGGACGACAGCTTCCACCTCGCTTGCAGTCCGGCAGGGCACATTCATCAAAGGGGGTACCCGCTCAGGCAAGGACGTTGGGCATTTCATCCCCGCGCTATTCTGGGACTATATCAACCGCACAGATATCTCGCCCGACGGCTGGGAAAACGACTTTGGAGCTCCAGTCACCGAAGCCCTCTCTTTTACGATGATGGAAAATGGCGTCGCCCATCATATGCAGGTGCAGGCGTTCTGGCGCGACGCAGTACTTCTCGATCAAACCACTGCCGATGCTGCGGCTCAGCCTGCCATTCGCCGCCTGGATACGGGCATAGCCTATCTGCGTACCATCGGGCCGCCTGCCGTCGCGGTTGGCTCGCAGCCAACCGTCTGGACACAGGCAGATACAGCCCTGCTTGATGCGCCGGGGACAGGGCACGCGCTGGCTCATGTTGGAGCAAACTATCCGCTCACATTACCCGGCGATACGTCCTGGAGCACCAGCACGCTCTGGTACCGCGTTCAGTGGAGCGCGCCCAAACATAACGGAACAGGCTGGGCGGCAGCAACGTCGCTGACCTTTAGCTCGCCCGGCAACGTTCCCACCTGGGCCTCGCTGGACGTGCTCTCTCCAGACCTGGGAGCATACCTTGCCAATCTCGGCTCCAATGTCGGGGTCTCGGTCTATGACCTGACACGCCACAGCAACTACACCTACAATGCCAATAATCAGCTCATGATGGCTAGTTCGGCAAAAGTGCCGATTATGCTCACATTCTTTGATATGGTTGAGCAGCAGGGACGCGAACCAAACGATGACGAGATGAACCTGCTCACAACCATGATCGAGAACTCCAATAACGATTCGGCCTCCGCGCTCTACTATGGAGAGATTGGGGGAGCGCAAGGGGTGACAAACTATATGCAAAAAATCGGCATTAGCGGCGTAAATCCCAACGGGGACGCCTGGGGATACAGCACGATATCGCCCCAGGCAATGGTAAACCTCCTGACGCTCCTCTATACCGGCAAAATCCTGACCCCCTCTCACCGCAACCTGGCGCTTTCCCTGATGGAGCAGATCGAGCCCGACCAGCAGGTGGGCGTGGGAGACACTGCCCCCAGCGGGGCAACCGTCGCCCTCAAAGATGGCTGGGTCACTGATGACAACAACTTCTGGGTCATGAACTCATCCGGTATCGTAACGCTGGGACAGGAGACCTACATCATCGCCATTTACACGCAGGGATTGAACTCACTGGATGATGGACAGGCCATTGCCCGCCATGTCGCTGGCGTCGTCGCCTCTCAACTGCTCTAACCCGCGCGACCCAACTTCCAAACTATCTCAGGCGCATGATGCAAATAGATAGGATATCTGGCTGATGAGTTACCGCCTCTATTTTGGTGCGTCCTATCATACTAGTATATGTGTTGGCACATCCTAACATAGGCATTGAGCAATATACCTGAATTTTGAGATAGATAGCGAGTAAACAAGCATGGAACCAGTAAAGCGAGCACCGGTACAGCGACAGTTTGTACGTCTCTCCCCGCTATCCAGACCAGATGGTTTTTTTACATTTTCTCCCCCCAGGGGAGGGTCTCCCTACGAGATTAGCAATCAACCCACCCTGGTAACGCTCAGGACTGTGACGGTCGCCGATTCATCTTCTCCGTTACCAGCCGCGGGATCGCTCAATGCCCAGGGAAAGCCAAAAGCGCGCCGCAAGAAAAAGCTCTCCCGCTGGTTCGCTATCTGTAGCGTCATTACTGTGCTTGCCGTCGTTTTTCTCTCTCAGGGCAATGGGGAAGGGGGAGCATCGCTGGCCGATACTATGCGCGCAGTGATTGGACCCACGGCAACGGCACAGATTGAGTCATGGTATCTCAGCCTCACCAATATGGCATCGCAGCTCCAATATCAACTGAGCGACAAAAAAGTGGCTGCTCCCTGGAAAGTATCGCCCGGCCCAACGCTGCCCACGCCTCCCCCCAAAGCTGTTTTTATGCCGATGCAGCTCACTCCCATGAGCCCATTAATCTCTCCAGGGCTCCCTGGTGAAGGGAGCTGGACTACTCTAAGCCAGGCACCCACGCCGTATAGCTACCTCCCACTGGATGCCAGGGCCTTCATCCGTCCCGATCCAGCGCATCCTTATGCCATTGTCACGCTGCTGCAATTTGATGTCCGTTTTACCCGTTTGCATATCATTGGGGGAACTGTCGAGCCCGGCGGGCCGCGCGGCGTGCATGGGCCGGGACGCATTCCGGCGGCAGATTTACAGAACAATGCCCTGCTGGCCGCTTTTAATGGCGGCTTCAAGTACGCGGATGGTCAATATGGATTGATGACCAATGGAATCGTCTACGTTCCGCCACAGCGCGGCTCCGCCACTATCGCGATCACGAAAGAGGGGAAAATCGCGCTTGGAGCCTGGGGTGTGGACCCGCTGCTCAATAGCCGCAACACGGACCTGCTGGCCTGGCGGCAAAATGCGGCCCTCCTGATCGATAAAGGAGTGATTAATCCTCTGACGCACGATGGCGCAGCCTGGGGTGGCACCATTTTGAATAGCGCCTATACCTGGCGCTCAGCCATTGGCATGATGCCGGACGGCTCCCTCATCTATGCGGCAGGCAACGCGCTCACCGCCGAGACGCTGGGGAAGGCGCTGAAAGCTGCGGGCGCGGTGATGGCGATGCAAACGGATATCAACCCCTTCTGGGTGCGGGCCTTCCTCTACAACCGCAATCAGAATGGCACCCTCGGCATCGAAAAACTAAATCCGCAAATGCAGGGCCTCGGCACCGAATATCTCTACGGGACCCAGCGCGACTTTTTCTATCTCACTCGCGTCACCCCGACCCAAAAAACGGCATGAGCCTGTTGCCTGAATAAATATCAATCATCGCACCTACCGTAGGGGCCCGATTGATCGCGTCCGCTTCAGCGCCAGCATCACCCAAATGAACAGACAGGTGCTAAAGCGGACAGGCCGTAGCTCCCCGATTCATCGTGGGAGGTCCCTACGGAGGTGAGCGCACAAGAAGAGCTAGCCCACTACCTCGACGGTGGTCCCGATGGGCGCCCAGCTATAGAGCCAGCGCGCAGCTCCTAAAGGCATGGTGATGCAGCCATGTGTCCCCGTTTCCTGACCATAGACGGGGTCATAGTGCCAGACATTCGTGCCGGGGCCATAGACGGTGCGCCACCAGGAATCGTGCAGGAAAAAGCCTGGCGCCCATTCCAGCGCATAGTTGATATGCGTAGGCGGATACCAGTTCGGCGATCCATGAGGCCACGGCGAATAGAAGGTCGTGGGGCTCAGCTTCTGGTAAACATGATACGTCCCCATTGGCGACGGCAGTTCCGGCCTGCCCGTCGTTATCGGTGCGCTATACACCTCGCTCCCATTCTCATAATCATGCATCCACTGCTGCGAAACGCTGATCACGATCAACTTGCCCGGCGCTGACGCCGCCGCAAACGCCGGTCGGCTGAATGCCAGCCACAAGAGCAAGGGCAGGAGTACGAGCGCCAGTCTGGACATAGTTTTGAGCAGATTTTTCATCAAGAGCTTCCTCCCATCACAGCTATTATCACTTTTTATCCTTACACGCTTTCTTTCATAACCATATATAAAGTAAGCGAACCTCATCTACCAATTCCTTTAGCATCTATTTATAATGCTTCGGAGTATAGTATAAAGGAAACTACCTGCCGATACATCATCCGCAAGTTGGGTTTTAGGGTACGCCTTACGGGTCAGACCAAGTTCGCTCTAAAGGAGGAGAGGGTCACGCTCTATGAACTTCAAAGACACTATTGAAGGAATCGTTATGATTTTCGAGATAAGCGGCGTGATTGCCCTCATCATTGGCGCTCTCTTCGCACTTATTAAGTACATCGGGAATCTGCCCAGACGAAGAGAGGATGCATCCGCAGCCTATCGTCAACTGCGGCAAGGGCTGGGGCGAGCCATCCTGATCGGGTTGGAGTTCCTGGTTGCCGCCGATATCATTCGCAGCATTGCCGTCGATCCCACCTTTGTCAGTGTGGGCGTGCTTGGCCTGATCGTAGCAGTCCGAACCTTCCTGAGCTGGTCACTGGAAGTCGAGATCAACGGCAGATGGCCCTGGCAGTCTTCTACCGGTCCACAACCAGAGGCCAATGAGTTTTAAGGTACCCCAGATTGCTTCGGCAGCAACGTTGACGCGCGCATTGCCATAGGGCTACAATGTGCCATAGAAGATAAAATCAAGCCATTCCTTTCAGACGGCCTGAGCTGTAGCTCCCCGCTTCATCGTGGGAGCGTTGGCCGTCTGCATAACAAGCCAGTGAAGGAGCCGCATGCTATGCCTGATATGTATGAACGCCTGGACCTTTTGCAGCAATACCGGCACGTCGCTATCGTGGGAATATCCGCCGATCAGTACCGCCCCAGCCACTTTGTCGCCATCTACCTCCAGGCCGAAGGCTATGATATTGTCCTCATCAATCCTCGCTACGCGGGCCAGACCATCCTGGGCAAGCGCGTCTACTCCACTCTGACAGAGGCCAAAGAGGCAGGAGAAAAGATTGAGGTGGTAGATGTGTTCCGCAAGTCGGAAGATACGCCTCCTATCGCGGACGAGGCGATCAAGACCGGGGCAAAGGTGCTGTGGCTGCAACTGGGTATCACTAACGCGGAGGCTGCCAGGAAAGCGCAGCAGGCGGGGCTGACCTTCGTGGAGAACCGCTGCATTAAGATGGAGCACGCCAGATTTTTCGGCGGCCTGCACACCGTCGGCCTGAATACCGGCGTGGTGATTGCACGCAAGTTCTAGCTGCCAGAAGCGCCTTACACGGGCAATATGCCCGGGACATGCGAGTCGAAGGAGCTGTGAAAATCAGTCTATTGCCTTTAGCCGCTCGGCCACACCTTCTGGTGAAGATGGCGAGATTCGAACTCGCGAAATGATAGATCCCAACGTTTGTAAGCTCGTTCTGTTAGAGCACATCCCTGCTTTAAATTTAGCATCACTTTTGTTATTTGTCAGGTGCCACCGTGAAAGATCAGGGCTATTTAATTCTTCTTTTTTTGCCCCCTTCGGGGGCGAGGGAGGGGAAGAATGAGCGGGGACACCCCGCGCCCCGCAAGGGGCTGTGTCCCCCCCTCTTCTTCAGAGAAGTAAATAGCCCTGGTGAAAGATGGAGCTTAGCTCATTGACAACGACCTCTTCATCAGCTATACTGCATTATATTCATAAACCGAGACTCTGTTTACTAATGGAAACCCGTACAGGAAAAAGCTTCATACTATTACTATGCGCTTATAATGCATTGGAAGAGGTGACATATGATTCTTGCGCTAAAAGCGTTTGCGTGGCTGGTTTTTGGCTTTCTGATCATGGCCCTGCCTCTATTTCTCGCGGCGGGGACCATTGTCTGGCCTGCCGGCTGGATCTACCTGATCCTGCTCTACGGCTGGCTAGTTATCGGCATCATATTGCTGCTCAAGTACAACCCTGGTTTGCTGGCTGAGCGCATCAATATCTCTCCACCAAATCAAAAAGCCTGGGATAAGGTCTTTGTTGCGCTACTCAATCTGTTCATTTTTGCCTCGCTGGTTCTGATGGCGTTCGATGCGATGCGCTTTCACTGGTCGCAGATGCCGCTCTGGCTCCAGGTGGTGGGAGCAATCGCCTTGGTGATTTCGTTCATACTCATGTCCCTGGTCTTCCGCGAAAACTCCTACCTCTCGGCAACGGTGCGTATTCAGCAGGAGCGAGGACAAGCGGTGATCTCGACCGGACCCTATCATTATGTCCGTCATCCCATGTATGCCGGTGGTCTCTTCATGTTTCTCGGCACGCCCCTGCTGCTGGGCTCCTGGTATGGCCTGCTGCTGACCCTGCTCTTCCTCCCTGCTCTCCTGGTGCGTACAGTGCTGGAGGAACGCATGCTGCGCCAGGAATTGCCAGGCTACGATGTCTATATGGCACAGGTCAAATACCGCCTCATCCCGTACGTCTGGTAATGGAGCCCTCTCTGATCGCGTAGGAGGTGCCTTCCCGCAGGAGCATGGGAGCCACGTTCCCGCAAAAATGTGACGACGCCTCCATTGCCGTAAGGGGCTACATTTTGCGCTCAGACATGCTATACTACTATATAGTACAGGCGTTCTTTTTAGCTGAGCATAAATGAGGATCGCACCATGCTCGTCGCTTACGGGCCGGATAGCAGGCCAGTGGTTGCGGAAGATGCGCACCTGGAGCAGCTCCAGCACTGGTCGCGCGAACGGGCTTTGTATTGTCCCAATTGTCGTGGCGTGGTACATATACGCGGAGGAGCGGAGAAGCGCACGCAACTCCACTTCGCGCACCAGAAGGGGGAATGCGCGTGGAGCACCGAGTCCGAGACGGTGCAGCACGCACAAGGCAAAATAGTGCTCTCACAATGGTTGCGCGCGCAATTCCCACAGGCGACCGTCACGCTGGAAGAGCGGCTGCCTGAGCCTAACCGCATCGCGGATATCTTTGTTGCACACGCCGATGGGCAGCGCTGGGCCATCGAATTCCAGTGCGCTCCCCTTGATATAGACGAGTGGAAACACCGCCATGAAGCATACCGCAAAGCAGGCATCATCGATACCTGGATCATCGGCACCAACCGGCGAGAGAAACAGGAAGCCTTTATTGAGGCTGTGCTGGCAACCGCGCATGAAGTTATGTTTCTCGATCCACAGGTGCAGCCCTGCCGCGTATGGTTGCGCTGGCCCATTTCGCGCCACCTCGCCCTGGAATGGCAGAACAAAAGTCCGGTCAACGCGCATCGCGCTTACACGCCTGCGCTCGATGGCTGGGTGGGACGCCTGGGTTACGGCGCAACCGTGATTGGCGCATTGCACGAGGTCCACTTTGACGAGCAAGCCCGGCTCATTCACCCTGTGCGGGCCACGATGGAATTGCGCACCCAGCTACTGCATACAATGGAAACGGCAGCGTCGCCCAACGAAGAGATGCTCGCCGCCTATCTGCGCCAGAGCGTCGGCGAAGAGGCCCTACGGATCGCGCTCATCCCACTGCTGCGAGCCTATCTGCTCGATCCAGACCTGCTACGACGCTACAACTACGGACGCGGCGTGCCAGATCAGCCGCTCAGCGACGCCGATCAGGCACGCATTCAGAAAGCGCGCGTCTGGCTGGCGAATATAGCCAGGCGCGGCTATACAGCGCAACGCTTGCAAGAGCTGATCAAGGAAGTTCCTTTTGTCGGCTCTTACGCAGCGTTTGTGCGTTATGTCGAGATGCTGATCGCAATCACCTCGTAATTGTATCTCTCTCAAGCAGAGCTTCCCTGAGCGGCAGCGAGTTTGCGACAGACAAATGCTGCTGTGCGCTGGTGAAAATAGAGGGCACCATCGCGCCTGAATGGTCGCGTACCGCTGAGATCGTGGAGTTCGTCCTGGGCAATCAGCGTGCGAACCTGCTCAGCGGGTTCGGCTGGCGTGCAGGTATTGGCAAGCCACTGTTCAACCGATTGCACGAGATAATCAGTGTAGAGCTGCCCGACTTCCAGATTGTGGGCGGTAACGAGGGCCAGGAACTCGCTGATGGGGAGCGCGCGCGTATGGGATGGGTCGCGGAGCTGCTCGAAGTGGTTTTGATAGGCGGCGCGCGCGGGATATTCGCTCGTGACCAGATCCTCAATCACCACCATTCCTTGAGGGCGACATACGCGCGTCATCTCAGTGAGGACGCGTTGTGGAACTTCACAATGATGCAGCGCCAGGCGACAGACCACAATATCAAACTCTTGCTCGGCGAAGGGAAGCTGCTCCGCGTCTCCGAGCTGAAAACGCACATTGGTGAGCCCTCGTGTTCGACTCACCTCCTCGGCGATTTTTAGCGGCGCTTCGGTGAGATCAAGGCCCACCACCGCGCAACCGACCTCCGCGAAAGCCATAGCGACATAGCCCGGGCCGGTCGCCACATCCAGCACACGCGCCCCTGATTGCGGACGCACCGCCTGCACCAATCGGTTGAGGCGAGCAGGATCGACAATCGAAGGATTGGCCGCATAGGTCTGCGCCTGCTGCGTGAATTCTTGTCGGATGAGCGATTTATGGTCCGGTGAAGATGCTGACATGCTCCATAATCCTTCCGTATTGTTTTTTTCAAGTTTGTTCTTGAAAATTATACAATACGGGAGGTGATTCGGCGCGGGGGGCGCTGTAGCGCCCCGATTCATCGTGGGAGACGCGATAAATCAGGTCCCTACGGGGATGGCTTCAATCATCCTCGGGACGATTGCGGGCCGCGCGGCGTCGGCTCTCGTCCAGGAGGCTGAGAGGGACGAGGGCCGGCCTGAATAGGTGGAATGGATCGGCTGACAGCTTCATCCTGTGAGAGCGTTATCTCGTCGCCGTGATGCCATGTTTTGAGCGGAGAGCCATCCAGCAGGCGATAAATTGCCCGCTCCGCTGTAATCTCGACGTGCAGGTGACGGTCACGAAACATAATATGGAATGCGAGCCGCCGTATGCCCTCCGGCAGCCGTGGCGCAAAGGAGATCGTACTATCGTGCGAACGCAGACCGCCAAAGCCTGCCACCAGCGCCGTCCAGGCGCCCGCAAGCGAGGCGATGTGCAGCCCATCGCGTGTATTGTGCTCCAGATCGTCAAGATCCATCAGCACTGCCTCCCCCAGATAGTCATAGGCAAGCTGGAGCTGGCCCACCTCGGCAGCCATAACCGCCTGCGTTGACGCAGATAGAGAGGAATCGCGCACGGTGAGCGGTTCATAATACGCGAAGTTGCGCGCCTTCTGCTCTGCCGTGAAGGCATCGCTACATAGCTGCATCGCCAGGACCAGATCGGCCTGTTTGACTACCTGCTTGCGATAGAGGTTAAAGTAATGGAAGTGGAGGAAAAGGGGATACTGGTCCGGTTTTGTGCCAGCAAAATCCCATACCTCGTGTTCGGTAAAGGTCTCATCCTGCGGGGTCACGCCCAGACGCTCGTCATAGGGAATCACCATCTTCTCGGCTGCCTTTAGCCAGGCCGCCACTTCGTCCGCGTTCACGCCGAGTTGCTCTGCCTCCTGGGGATGGCGCTTCACCGCAGCGGCTGCCGAGCGCAGGTTGTGCTGGGCCATCAGGTTGGTGAAGACGTTATTATCAGCAATGGCGCTATACTCGTCGGGTCCGGTCACGCCGTCGATGCGGAAGCAGCCGGCAGCATCGTGATAGCCGAGCGAGTGCCACAAGCGGGCGGTCTCGACGAGCAGGCTGAGGCCGGTCCCCTTCTCGAACTCAGTATCGTTTGTGCTGCCAACGTAGCGCGTGACGGCGTGCGCGATATCAGCGTTAATGTGGAAGGCCGCCGTGCTCGCGGGCCAGTACCCCGAACACTCTTCGCCCGCGATGGTGCGCCAGGGGAAGGCGGCGCCGCGCAACCCGAGCTGTTGCGCCCTTTCTTTCGCGTGGGGCAGCGTGGCATAGCGCCAGCGCAGCGCATCGGCGGCGGCGTGAGGGAGCGTCAATGTGAGCACGGGCAAGACGAAGGTCTCCGTATCCCAGAAGGTATGTCCGTCATAGCCTGGCCCGGTCAGCCCTTTGGCTGGAATGGGCCGATGCTCGCCACGAGCGCCCGCCTGAAGGACGTGGAAGAGGGCAAAACGGACCGCCTGCTGAATTTCGGGATCACCCTCAATCTCGACATCGGCATGCTGCCAGAAATCGTCCATGTAAGCTCTTTGCTCGGCCAACAACCCCTCCCAGCCCGTCAGACGCGCGGCTCCCAGCGCCGCCATCACCTGATCGTGAATAGCGGGCCGCGAGCGCTGGCTTGACCAACCATAAGCAATGAGCTTGATGATCCGCAGCCGTTCGCCTGGCTGCAATTGCGCGGTGATAGAGATACGAGCAACATCAGAAGAGCTCTCAGCCTCAATGATGGTTTTCTCCGGCCCATCGACGTAATGATCCATAGCTGCTCCGATGCGCAGGCCGCTGGCTTTAGTATGATGGATCATCAGCCCGATAGTGTCATGCGCCAGGTGTTCCTCAGGCACAAGGGGAGCTTCAAGGACGGCGCTCGTTCGCGGATCTTTCCCACGGTCCGGCAGCGCCTCGTTCGCGACCAGCTCTGACTGCACAACGACGCGCAGCGCCTCATCAACAGGCTCAACCTCATAGCAGATTCCGGCAATGCCCCGCTGCGTGAACGACACCATGCGCAGCGAAGATACCTTAATTGTGCGACCCGCCGGCGAAGTCCAGCGGACATTGCGGCGCAGCACGCCAGCGCGGAAATCAAGCACCCGCTCGTGGCTCTCCAGTTCGCCATAGCGCACGTCAAAAGGCTCATCATCAACAAGGAGGCGCAGCAGTTTGCCATTGGTAACGTCGATTACCGTCTGTCCCGATTCGGGATAGCCATATCCTGCCTCTGCGTACGGCAGGGGCAACAGTTCATAGACTGAGTTCAAGTAGGTGCCGGGGATACCATACGGCTCGCCCTCATCAAGATTCCCTCGCAGCCCGATATGTCCATTTGAGAGCGCGAAAATAGACTCTGTCTGTGCCAGAATGTTCAGGTGAAGGGCCGTCTCGCGGATCTCCCACGCCTCAACGGGGAACGCTGGATGTTTAATCATAGATGATTTTTCTACCATAGTATCACTTGCTATCCTTCAATCCACTTTAAAATGAGAACGCATTACTTTAGCAAAACCGTTTTTCATTCCTGTTTAGGAACATACAAAATAGGAGACCGCTTGTCAAGCAGAAGCAGAAGGCGCAAGTAATTCTTATGGCACACGCTTGCCTGAGCAGATTGATCCCGATGGCGAATTTGTAAAATTTCTGTCAGGAATATAGGAGAAAGCTGTATTCCTGTTGACGTTACCTTTCCTAGAAATTATACTGCCATATTAGGTACGAGAGAATATACGCCAAATAATATTCCCCCCACTTGAACGTTGATCAAGACCTTGAAAGTTGGATTGGATAGGATTGTATGCAACAAAAAGAGCCTTTTAACGCGCTTTATCGCCCGATAAAAATGAGGTATTTGATAGTCACCATTGTGCTGATTGTGCTGATCGCACTTGGTGTATTCTTTGTCAAAGATTTACCTGGCATTGGCGGAGCCACCTCCATCATCCCCGGCCTGACCTCTCCGCCGTCGTCCTCACCCATTAAAACAGTGTTCGTTATCGTGATGGAGAACACCGATTGGTCCAACATCACAGCCTCCAGCTCTCCCTATATCGCAAATACGCTTGTGCCGATGGGAGCGCACGCGGAACAGTACTTTAATCCGCCAGGCAATCATCCCAGCCTGCCAAATTATTTATGGATGGAGGCTGGCACGAATTTTGGCATTACCGATGACGTCGATCCTGCTACCGCCCATCAGGGAACAAGCGAGCACTTGACGTCTCTGCTAAATAAAAAAGGAATCTCCTGGAAAGCGTACGAAGAAAATATTTCAGGCACAGAATGCCCATTAGAAAACAACGGGCTTTACGCGGTGCGCCACGATCCCTTCGTCTATTTCGACGATGTCACGGGCAACATGGATACGCAATCCAGCTATTGTATGCAGCACATTCGGCCATACTCGGAGCTTGCCGGCGATTTACAGAATAACAGCGTCGCCAGGTACAACTTTATTACCCCCAATACCTGTGACGATACTCATGATTGTCCGCTTAAAAATGGGGATACATGGCTTTCGCACGAGGTACCGAACATTCTCAACTCACAGGCATACCGCGATGGCGGGGCGCTCTTTATCACCTGGGATGAAGCGGAGACTAACGATGGACCAATCGGCATGATCGCGCTTTCGCCGCTGGCGAAACCCCATTATGCCAATACCATTCACTATACCCATAGCTCGCTGCTGCGTACGCTAGAGGAAATCTTCGGCGTCTCACCCTTCCTCGGCGACGCCGCCAACGCCCAGGATTTAGGCGACCTGTTTACCGTACCTTTAACCAATAAGCACTGACATACAGAAAACGGATAGGAGGCGTGGACCAGGCCGCATCAGGCTCACGACCAGCAGGCAAAGCCCAATCCGCACCCGGTTCCTGCGAGAGTGCGGTAGACGGGGATATACTCATCCCAGGCCATCTTCAGGTGCTTGCAGGCGGCTGCGACGGCGATCCAGTTGCGTATCTCCGAACTGCCTGCGTTGAGCAGCTTGCGCGGCATGGCACGCAGTTGTTCCTCGGAACCAACTCGCAGGGCGGCAAACAACTGGCGGTCAAGCCGCTCGTCGGTGACAAAATGGCTCAAGCCGCCCGAAGCCACAACGCCTACGCGCAGGTCGGATGGACTGGCCTCGATGGCACGATGCAGCGCGAGGCCCAGGTCATAGCAGCGCGAGGGCGTCGGCTGATTCGGCGGGAAATAGGTATTGACGAAGATGGGAACGATGGGGATTGGCTGCTCTCCCATGATCTGGGTCACGACTGCTCCATAGGCATGACCGAGGCCAGCCGCTTCATCAGTCGAGGGAATCTCTCCTAACCCTGCTATATCAAAGCCCTGATCAATCAGCGAGGCGAGCAGTTCGCGGGCGAAAAGGGGCGCGCTGGCAAATTCGCGATGGGCATCCATAGCATAGCCTTCCACTACTGCGTGCCGAAGCCGCTGGCTGAGTGGAGCGGAGGGAGGCTGTCCTTGCCGCTGATAGGTGACAAAGCGCGAGGTCCAGAGCCCGCTGACGATCTTAGCGCCATAGAAGATGGCAAGCGAGGGCATGTTGGCGAAGGAAAACAATTCCAACTGGTCATCGCCGATAATGACCAGAACATCCAGCCTGGCCGAGGCAACATCGGCGGCGAGGCGAGCAACCGCTTGCCGCACGGCTGCATACTGTGCTTTCCAGTGCTGTGGCGTGACCTGTTGAGCATAGCGATCCCCCGCTCGCTCGGCCAGTTGCGCGTAGGTTACAGGCTGCCCCTCCATGTCAAGCAGGATGCCAAAGGTCGCATCCTGGGCCGCCCATTCTCCCCACAAGGAATCGTCCAATGTTACCATTGTGCTATGGGACATCCCTATACCAAGAACCAGTTGGGCCATAATCTGCTCCTCCTTAGCTTTCGGGCGCTGTTAGTGCTGATTTTTCCCCTCGACCACTGCCCGCAGCCCCGAGAGATCATACGAAAGCGCGCCTGCTCGTAGTTGCGCTCTCAGCGCGGTTTCGCTGTGTGTACGCACACGAGAAGCCTCAAGGACGGCAGAAGCTCGCGCGGCTGCTATGGCTACGGCCCCATCGGCGTCAAGGACCACGAGATCGCCTGGAGCAATGCTGGTTCCACCCACTACAACCGGCTCGTTGATGGCCCCCACATGCGTTTTGGTTGCGCCTCGCACCCGTATCCAGCGCGCCCAGATGGGCAAGCCAAGCGCCTTTAGCTCCTCTATATCGCGCACAGACGCATCAATCAGCATACCTGCGACCTGGCGAACCTTCGCCTGGGTCGCGAGTAATTCTCCGATTAAAGCGAATGGCTCGGGTTGAGGCATTGTCAAAACGAGAATTTCACCCGGTTGGACCCGATCCATCGCTGCATGCACCATTAAATTATCTCCCTGGCCGCAGCGAACGGTACACGCTCGTCCGGCTACCCTGCTTCCGGCGATGAGTTGTATCAGAGGAATGTCAATGAGCCCGGTGCGGCCCGCGGCTTCGTAGATCGTCGCGACTCCATGGTGAGCCAGCTCGTTTATTTCGCTTTCGTTCATCTAGTGTAATCCTTCTGAAGATAATCACCTGTATCAAGCCACCGAGCGCCGCTTAGAGCGTGTCTACTACCTGGGGAGTCACGCGCTGGAAAGCCTCCGCGTACTGAATATCGGTGCGCCCGGAAATGCGGCGCGCGTGATTGGCGCGGTACTTTGCGATCTGCGTCTGATATTCATGCAGGTAGCTCTGGGCCGCCATCGCCTCCATCGCCTGTCGCTTGAGCGGAAAAACCGCGCTGATATCGACGAAAGTGGTGGGCATGAAGCCGCAGTGCTCCGGCTGATGAGGCTCAAATAGAAATAGTTCTGCCGGCTTGATGGTGCGGAAGCCACTGGCGACGCCCGAGCCGCTGGCAAGGATGCTGGCGCGCTGGACGGCTGTATAGGCCAGTGGATGATCGGGATTGAAGGGATCGCGCTCGGTATGAGTGATGATCACATCGGGCGCCAATTCACGCACGAGCATTGTGAGCCGCTCTAGCGTCTGCGCATCAATCTGAAGGGGATAATCGCCGAGATCGAAGCATTGAAAGGTGGCGCCGAGAATCTCGGCTGCGCGCGTAGCTTCCTCATGACGGATACGCTTGACGTTCTCTATTGTCTGGCCTGGCTCTTTCCACAATTCGCCCGATTCGCCTCGTTCTCCGTAGGAAAGCGCGACGACGCTGGCTCTGCCGCCATTCTTCGTCACGACAGCGATGATACCGGCGGCCCGCCAGACAAAGTCTGCCGCGTGCGCGCCAACCACAAGCAGGGTCCGGCTCTGGTCCATATGACGCCAACTCCTTTCGTTATCAACAAAGCTTATCTTGAAAGCCTGCTTCCCATGCAACCGCGTCCTTATCGTATTCTATCACAGCCGCCTTTGGTCGTTTCTCTCCCCCGAGAGCACAGGGCAAGCGCAAGGCCCCCTCACACCCTCCCTCCTCCCCTTGCCCCTACTTTTGCTATTCCGCCCTGGCGGGATTACTTGCTTTTGGCGCGAGAATTGGGGTACCCTTTGAACACAGGCAAACGATCTCCCAATCGGTCATCGCTGATTAAGAGGGAGAGGACATCGCAGCTCATGGGACTGTGTCAACTATGAGCCAGTCTTCCGCTGAAAGGAGCGTCTGAATGAAAGCATCCTTTTTGCCGCGAGCCACCTATGGCATTCAGGCAGTGTATGAAGCAGGTTGGCCCTCTCCTCCCGGTTTCTTTAAGCCAGAACTCGGGCTGCGCATGATAGAGGAGATGTTTGAGCAAATCACGCTTGCCGATGAAATAGGCTTTGACTGGATCAGCTTTTCAGAGCATCACTACGCTCCACTGCTGGTACCCACCCCCAATCCCGCTATCTTCGCGGCGGCGGCGCTTCCACGCATCAAACGGGCGAAAATTGCGCTGTTCGGACCAGTTCTGCCCCTGCACAATCCCATCCATGTTGCCGAAGAGATTGCCATGCTCGACGTTTTAAGTGGCGGTCGCCTGCTGCTGCTCTTTCTGCGCGGCGTGCCATACGAACTGCGCGCCTTCTCCATCGATTCAGATGAGGCACGCGCCATGACGCAAGAGGCCACGCTCTTGATCACCAGGGCGCTAACCGATCCGCAGCCGTTCTCGTGGGAGGGCAAATACTATCACTACCCGACCGTCTCGGTCTGGCCCGGCCTGATTCAGCGTCCCCATCCGCCGCTCTATTCGACCGGCAATAGTTTTGAATCGGCTTCGTTCGCAGCCAGCCAGAGGCACGGTCTGGCCCTCTCCTTCGCCCCTCCATCTTACGTTGCCCAGGTTATCGCCCATTACAGAGCGGAGGCCGCTAAACACGGGTGGAAACCACGAGCGGACCAGATTATTTTTCGCGGTAACCTTATCGCGACCGACACCGATGAAGAGGCGCAGCAGCTAGCGGCTCAGCTTGCCAGGCTGCCTCACCTTCAACGTCCGCAAAGCCCTCCCTCCGCGCATGCCAGCACTGGAGAGCACAAAGATAGCTCCGCAGCTCCTGTTTTGCTCAGCCGCGCCCAGTTCTGCGGCAGCCCGCGTACGCTGGTGGCACAGATGAAGGAACTGCACGATCTGGGCATCGGCGCGGTGGACCTGGTCATTCCCAGCAGCCTCATGAATCGAGCGCAAGTACTACACTCGCTCGAATTGCTGGCAAAAGAGGTGCTGCCGCTCATCCATGATTTTGGTGAGGAATAATGACACATTAAAACGACACGTCCCGAGGAGCACACATGAAAATAGCTATTCCCGACGACTACCAGGATGCCGTAAGAACACTCGACTGCTTTCAGAAGCTTGATGGGCAGCAGGTCATCATCTCGCGCGAACATCTATCTGACTCCAAAGCCCTGGCGGCTCGCCTGCAAGGAGTAGAGGCGCTGGTGCTGATTCGCGAACGCACGCCCATCAATGAGGAACTGCTGGCACTCTTGCCGGACCTGCGCCTCATCGTGCAAACCGGCAAACGCGCCCCACACATAGATTTTGCGGCCTGCACCCGCCATGGCGTCGCCGTTGTCTATGCCACGCCGCTCAACTCCAGCTCCTCCGCAACGGCAGAGCTGACGTGGGGATTGATCCTGGCGGCGACGCGCTTCATTCCTCAGGAGGTTGTATCGATGAAGGCGGGTCGCTGGCAGAGCAGATTGGGACGAACCCTTCACGGTCGCACGCTGGGTATCTTCGGCTATGGTAACATCGGGAGCCAGGTCGGCAGCTATGGACAGGCATTCGGCATGCGCGTCCTGGTATGGGGGCGAGAGAGGTCACGCTCCCGCGCCCAGGCAAATGGCATCGAGATTGCCGCCAGCAAAGATGCATTATTCAGAGATGCCGACGTGCTGAGCCTGCATATCGCACTCAGCGAGGAGACGCGGGGCATCGTAACAGCAGCGGATCTGGCGCAGATGAAACCATCGTCCCTGTTCGTCAACACCAGCCGGGCGGCCCTGATCGAAGCGGGCGCTCTGGAAGCGGCCCTGCGCGCCGGACGCCCAGGATACGCAGCAGTCGATGTGTACGAAAGCGAACCGGTCGCAGACCATCCGCTGCTGCACATGGACAACGTTATCTGCACCCCTCACCTGGGCTATGTCGAAAAAGATAACTACGAATCCCTCCTGGGTGCCGCCTTTGACGAACTCCTCGCCTTCGCCGCCGGCAATCGGGCGAACGTCGCCAATCCAGAGGCGCTGAAACGTGATTGAAGGGCTGGTAAAATACTTGACAAAACGCAAAATAGATGTTACTCTGTCAATGATGGCAGTGGATCGGTCGAGAACTCTTTTTAGGGAATAGAATGCCCGTAGCATGCATACGCAGGTCTCGCTGTTCTCCTGAATATGGCCGGAAAGAGACCTCCACTGCCTTTTTTGATACCGAGCCATGAAAGCAAGATGGTAGGTACCATACACCCGTGTGGCGCAGCGGTAAGCGCGCAGTCTTTTGCGGACTGAGGTGATAGGTTCGACTCCTGTTGCGGGTACCAATGGTTTCTGAGATGCTGTCCAGACTGGATGCTTATTCCAGGCTGCCTCATCTCATGAAAAGCTATGCCTTCGTCACTCCATGCTTTCCGCCATCTGCTGGCAAATGGTTGCGACGCTTTGCGTCCCGAACAGCGGTATCAAAGGGCAGCTATCGACCTTTTGGCGCTGCCAGCGAACCCTCCCCTATTGTATTACCATAGCATTGCAGACGGAAGGAACTGAAGAAGACAATGGTAAAGCGGAAGTTTGAGCGGACAAAGCCACATGTGAACATCGGGACAATTGGGCATATTGACCACGGCAAGACCACCTTGACGGCGGCCATCACTAAAGTTCTGGCCTCAGCTCAACTTGCCAGGTACACCGCCTTCGACCAGATCGACAACGCACCCGAAGAGCGCGAGCGCGGCATCACCATCGCGATTGCTCACCTGGAGTATCAGACCGAGCAGCGCCACTATGCCCATATCGATTGTCCCGGCCACGCCGATTATATCAAGAACATGATTACCGGCGCGGCCCAGATGGATGGCGCGATCCTGGTGGTCAGCGCGCCCGATGGCCCTATGCCGCAGACGCATGAGCATGTCTTGCTCGCTCGACAGGTAGAGGTGCCGGCGATGGTCGTATTCCTCAACAAAGTGGACATGATGGACGACGAGGAGTTGCTCGAACTGGTGGAGCTGGAGGTGCGCGAGCTGCTCTCCAAAAACAACTTCCCGGGCGATGAGGTGCCCGTCATTCGTGGCTCGGCCCTCAAGGCTCTGGAAAGCAAGGGCGACCTCTCGCGCAACGATCCTGACGCACAGTGCATCTGGGCGCTGATGGACGCGGTGGACAGCGCGATCCCAACGCCCGTTCGCGCGACCGACAAGCCGTTTCTGATGTACGTGGAGAACGTCTACAGCATCCCGGGTCGTGGCACCGTCGCCACCGGACTGATCGAGCGCGGCACCATCCAGACAGGTGAGGCTGTGGAGATCGTGGGGATGAAGGAAAAGAAGCGCACTGTCATCGTTACCGGACTGGAGATGTTCCATCAAACGCTGGAGCAGGGAGGTATTGCCGGTGATAACGTTGGTTGCCTGCTGCGTGGTCTGGCGCATGACGAGATTGAGCGCGGTCAGGTGCTTGCCAAGCCAGGCTCAATCCAGCCGCATGCCACCTTCAAAGCGCAGGTCTATGTGCTCACCAAAGAGGAGGGAGGCCGTCACAAGCCCTTCTTCAGCGGCTATCAACCACAGTTCTACGTGCGTACCACCGACGTAACGGGAGCGATCAAACTGCCGGAGGGCGTAGATATGGTCATGCCGGGCGATACCGTTGAAATGACTGTGGAATTGCAGCAGCCGGTGGCGATGGAAGAGGGAGTCAGCTTCGCTATTCGCGAAGGCGGCCATACCGTCGGCGCTGGCTTCTGCACCGGAATCGTGGCGTAGCGTTTGCACATGAGCCAACCATAGAGTGACCGATTCAGCCACTCTATGGTTGGCTCTATGTTTTGGTCCGGTCGGCAGAATGTTTTACAATGCTAGCATGCCAGCTAGTAGCATATTTTTTTGCCAGAAAGAGGTTTATTTATGGAGATCCATTTTCTGCGACATGCCACCTTTGTGATTACCGTGAACAACCTGCGCATCCTTGTTGATCCGATGCTCAGCGAGGCGGAGGCGATGGCCCCCATTGCCAACGCGGGCAACCAGAGGCGCATCCCTATGGTTGAACTGCCGCTCCCGCAAACTGAGCTTGAGCAGTTGCTTCAGCATATTGATGCGGTGATAGTGACGCATACCCATCGCGATCATTGGGATGCACGCGCGCAAGCCTTGCTGCCAAAGCGCCTGCCCATTTTGTGCCAGCCACCAGATCAGGCCGTCATCGAACAGGCTGGATTTACGCAGGTCGTGCCGGTAACGCAGCACCTGGAATGGCACGGGCTGCGCATAGACCGTACCGGCGGTCAGCATGGCACGGGCGAGCTAGGCAAAAAGATGGGGCCTGTCTCCGGCTTCGTCATCCAGAGAGCAGGCGAGCCAACACTCTATATTGCGGGCGATACCGTCTGGTGCCCTGAAGTGCAGCAGGCTCTTGAGCAGTTTTCTCCTGACGTGGTCATCCTCTACACCGGTGCCGCAAGCTATGTCACCGGCGGCGGCCCAATTACCATGTCCGAAAAGGACGTAGCCCAGGTTTGCCACGCGCTGCCTACTGCTCAGGTGATTGCCATCCACATGGAAACGATCAACCATTGCCGCCTCACCCGCTCTGCCCTGAAGGAGAAGATGACAGAAGAGGGGCTGGCTGCACGCGTGCTGATCCCACAGGATGGAGAGCTGATCACTCATCCCTTCACAGCAATATAGCCGTGTTCCAGTAATATTGTTCCCACCACCACCCCACACCCCCCTGTGGCGACGGGATTGATCCCGTTCGGTTTACCGCCTCGCCACCGCCACGGCGCTAAAGCGGACGGCATGAATGTCGTCGCCACAGCATTCCGCGCATGTCCTTTATGCCACCAACAGTGCGGGCAACCCCACAGGGCAACCGCGAGGGATTGCCCCTAGCCATGCATGGTTGCCCACCGGCGAACAGCCCACAATGGGCATAGGGCCGATGTGGACGTGAACAGGGCAAGGGCATTGCCAACCACGCAATGGGGGCCACAGGAGGGACCAATTGTGGACGGATGGGTAGGGGCAATCCCTCGCGGTTGCCCTGCTACCCTCCCCACAATGTTGAAGAGAACCGGTAGGTTCCTACAGGGCTTCAAAATGGATCTCGCTGGCTGGCCGTAACCGCACCCGGTGCTCACCGGCCCAGAAGCCATTGAGCGTCTCGTTGTAGAACGCGATAATTTTTTCTGCTGGCAGGCTCTCGCTATCATCGGTGGTGTGGGCGTCGCTGGCTAGCAGCACATTGTAGCCCTGAGCAACGGCCCTGCGCACGGTTGTATCGACACAATATTGTGTCTGAGCTCCCGTGATGACCAGGCGTTTGATGCCGCGCGCCTCCAACTCCGTCTGCAAACACGTCTCATGAAAGGAGTCGGGCGATTCTTTCTGGACGACAGGTTCACCCTCGCGCGGTGCAATCGCCGGGTGAATCTGCCACAATGGCGTCCCTGGCTCCAACTGGTATCCTGCTCGCTCGTTGTGCTGCACATAAATCACGGGCGTCCCACTGCTGCGGGCGCGATCCAACAATAGATTGATATTCGAGAGCACCTCGTCGCGGCGATGGGCTTCTCCCACCACACCAACCTGGACATCGATGACTACTAGAGCTGTATCTGTACTCATAACATCGGACTCCTTTCCGCATCTCAAGGATTCGTTCGTTTGTCCTGAGTTTACCAGAAAATGCGGTCAAAGTCATTCCGCATTTCTCGCGCATTCAGCCAATGCTGCTAATTTTCCCCGATAAAAGGGTTGACAGACGATACTCTTCTCCTTACTATTAGAGTAAGTTATGTTGTTGATTTAATATATCAACATTATCATAAAATGCTTTTGTAGGGGCTGGCCTTGCGCCTGCCCAGGCACAGCTAGACGCGACAACGACGTTGGCTGGCGAATTTTCAAGGGCTGGCCTTGCGCCTGCCCACGCGCAAGGAGATATCGATGACACAGGACCGCAATGAAGCAGCTCGTAGCCTGATCCAACTGGGAGTGGGCGAGGGCAGCAAAGTTGAACGCATTAAAGTTTCCAGCAATCATCTGCGTGGGCAAGTGGCTGAAGAGCTGAGTCAGGATACAACGCACTTTGCAGAAGACCAGGTGCAATTGATTAAATTTCATGGCATTTATCAGCAGGAGAACAGGGACGCGCGCCAGTTGCGCAAGCAGGCAGGCGAGGAGAAAGCGTACCAGTTTATGGTGCGTTCGCGCATCCCTGGCGGCGCCTTGACCGCCGAGCAATATCTGGTCGAAGATGAGCTCGCTGACAAGTATGCTAATGGGACATTGCGCATCACCACGCGCCAGGGCATCCAGTTGCATGGCGTGCTCAAGGGTGATCTTCATCAAACGATTCACAGCATTAACAAAGCTCTGCTCTCGACGCTGGCAGCCTGTGGCGACGTTAACCGTAATGTCATGGCCTGTCCCGCTCCCATTGCTAACCGCGCTCAGGCCAGAGTGCAGGAGATCGCGCACCGCATCGCCATGCATCTCGCGCCACGCAGCAAGGCATATCATGAAATCTGGATCGATGGCGAGCAGGTCAGCACCGTTGCGGACCCTCAGGAAAGTGAGCCCATCTATGGGGACAGCTACCTGCCACGCAAGTTCAAGATCGGCGTTGCCTTTCCGGGCGATAACTGCGTCGATATCTACACCCAGGACGTTGGCCTGATCGCCTGCGTTGAAGACGAGGAGCTAGTCGGCTTTACCGTTGTCATCGGCGGCGGCATGGGCATGACGCACGGGAAGAAGGAGACCTATCCGCGCCTGGCGACTCCGCTGTGTTTCGCCGGCGTCGATGAAGTGCTCTCCGTCGTGGAGACAATCGTCACGGTTCAGCGCGACTACGGAGATCGGCAGAACCGCAAGCACGCGCGCATGAAATACGTGGTGGAGGAGCGGGGCATCGCGTGGTTCCGTGCTGAAGTTGAGCAGCGACTGGGCTATCGCTTGCCCGATCCGCGTCCGGTGGTATTGCATGATGTGGAAGATCATCTGGGCTGGCATCAGCAGGGCGATGGCCGCTGGTTTGTTGGTCTGCACGTCGAGAATGGACGCGTGAAAGATACCGCGACGATCCGCCTGCGCTCAGGGCTGCGTCATGCCGTAGAGCAATTCCGCCCCGGTATTCGTTTGACGGGCCAGCAAAATATTCTATTGACCGACATCGCTGAGGAGCAGCGCAAGCCGCTTGAAGTGTTATTAAGCGAATATGGTATTTCCACCGATCCCAACGCTGCCGGAGCGTACCGCTTCGCGATGGCCTGTCCGGCTCTCCCGACCTGCGGGCTGGCATTGGCGGAAGCTGAGCGCGTTTTGCCTGCGGTCATGCTACAGATAGAGGAGGATATGCGCTCATTGGGCCTGGAAGGAGAGCCGCTCAGTGTGCGTATGACCGGCTGCCCCAACGGTTGCGCGCGCCCCTACATGGGCGATATCGGCTTTGTCGGTCGCACCAAAGACGTGTACAACATCTACGTCGGCGGCGACTGGGCCAATACGCGCATGAACACGCTCTATGCCCCTTCGGTCCACCTCCGAGACCTGGCCTCGACCCTGCGCCCGCTCCTGCTGCTGTGGCGAGACGAGCGCCAGCCTGGTGAAACGCTCGGCGATTTCTGTCACCGCAACGGCGTCGAGCAATTGCGCGCCCAGGTGGAAGCGCGAGTCGGAGCGTTGACCCGAGCCGGATAGCTGTTGTGGGGACCCGATGGTAATGTGCATCGTCGTGTCCCAGGGTCGGGCAAGGTCATCGCAGGCGGACACGGCAACCGCGAGGGATTGCCCCTAGCCCCTAGCCAACCGTTGCCGCGTAGGGGCAAGATGCCCGTACCCGCAACAGGGCAACCGCAAGGGATTGCCCCTAGCCAACCGTTGCAGCATTGGGCAAGGTCATCGCAGGCGGACACGGCAACCGCGAGGGACGGCCCCCTGGTCATCCCATCGAACAGGGTGGGTCCGATTCGGTTTTGGTTGGGGGATGATATGATGTTGGGGCCTTCGCGGTTGCCCTGGTTGGGGATGAGAAATGGTCGATGGGATGGGTAGATGTATGGGTAGGGGCAATCCCTTGCGGTTGCCCTGTCCCCATTGTGACCCGTTCGCCGATGACGATAACGGATGGGTAGGGGCAATCCCTCGCGGTTGCCCTGTGGCGGTGCCCGCGCTGTTGTGGGAACGACAGGGCGATCAATCGGACGCGATGAATCGGGTCCCTACCGGTTGCCCTGCGACAGGATCGCCGGTGGACAATGCATCGGGTGTGGACAATGGATGGGTAGGGGCAATCCCTCGCGGTTGCCCTGTGGCGGTGCCCGCGATGAAGGATGCGGCAGGGCGATCAATCGGACGCGATGACGCGGGTCGGGACGGCAGGATGGATGGGTAGGGGCAATCCCTTGCGGTTGCCCTGCGGCGGTGCCCGCGCTGTTGTGGGAACGACAGGGCGATCAATCGGACGCGATGACGCGGGTCGGGACGGCAGGATGGATGGGTAGGGGCAATCCCTTGCGGTTGCCCTGTGGCGGTGCCCGCGCTGTTGTGGGAACGACAGGGCGATCAATCGGACGCGATGACGCGGGTCGGGACGGCAGGATGGATGGGTAGGGGCAATCCCTCACGGTTGCCCTGTGGCGGTGCCCGCGATGAAGGATGCGGCAGGGCGATCAATCGGACGCGATGACGCGGGTCGGGACGGCAGGATGGATGGGTAGGGGCAATCCCTCGCGGTTGCCCTGTGGCGGTGCCCGCGCTGTTGTGGGAACGACAGGGCGATCAATCGGACGCGATGAATCGGGTCCCTACCGGTTGCCCTGCGACAGGATCGCCGGTGGACAATGCATCGGGTGTGGACAATGGATGGGTAGGGGCAATCCCTCGCGGTTGCCCTGCCTCGGATGGGAACATAACGAAAGAAGAGAGTGCATGCCTAAATATTATCCTGTCATGCTTGATATACGAGGTCGCAAAGCGGTTGTGATCGGCGGTGATCGCGTGGCCGCGCAGAAGGCCGCCGCGTTGACCGCCAGTGGTGCCGAGGTGAGCGTTATCGGTCAGCAGTTCTGCGATGAGCTTTTGCAGCAGGCCGCGCACCACAGGGTCAAACTCGTGCGCAAGTCGTACGCGCCGGGCGATTTAGCCGGAGCCTTTGTGGTCATCGCGGCAACCAGCGATCCCCAGATGATCGAGACCATCTGGGAAGAGACGCAGGAACGCGGGCAACTGGTCAACATCGTCGATGTACCGGAACGCTGCACATTTATCATGCCATCGGTCCTGCGCCGCGATCAGCTTACCATCGCCGTCTCGACCGAAGGAGCCAGCCCGAGCCTGGCGAAACGCATTCGCCAGCGCCTGGAAGACTACTTCCCGCCCGCGTATGGCTCGTATATGCGTCTGGCAGCTCTGGCGCGCACGCATTTACGCCAGCAAGGCGTCTCCTATGAAAAGCGCGACGATTTCTTCGAAGATTACTTCACTTCGCCCATCCTGTCATTGCTGGGTGAGAATGACGTGAAGCAGGCAACCACGCTGACCAGCGCATTATTACAACGCTACAGTGTGACTGTCCCGGCTGAAGAGCTTGAAACTGAACTTGCGAGAGAGATAGAGGGTGTTGGCGATGCGGTATGAGCAGAGCGGCAGAGGAAAGGTCTATCTTGTGGGGGCCGGTCCGGGCGATGCGGAATTGATCACCGTCAAGGGTCTGCGCTGCCTGCGAGCCGCCGATGTGGTGATTTACGATAACCTGGTCAATGTCGAACTGCTGGACGAGGCTCCTTTGCAGGCTCAGCGCGTCTTTGTTGGCAAAAAGCCGGGCAGGCATTCCGTGAAGCAGGAAGAGATTAATGAATTGCTCATTCGCTATGCCAGGGAGAATCTCGTGATTGTGCGTCTCAAGGGAGGCGATCCCTTCGTCTTTGGGCGCGGCGGCGAGGAGGCGCTGGCTTTAGCGGAGGCGGGGATACCGTTCGAAGTGGTGCCGGGGGTGAGTTCGGCCATCGCCGTTCCGGCTTACGCGGGCATCCCCGTGACCCATCGCGACTATACTTCGCTGGTAACTATTGTGACCGGCCATGAGCAGCGTGGCAGCAACAGCGTAGACTGGGAAACGCTGGCGCAACTGGGGGGGACGTTGGTGATTATGATGGGCGTGAGCCGTTGCGCGCAGATCGCGCAACGCTTGCTCAATGGCGGCATGGCGGCTGATACGCCCGTTGCAGTAATTCAGCAAGGGACGCTCCCTCAGCAGCGCATGGTCAAGGGGACGCTGGTCGATATCGTCGAGCGAGCTGAGGTAGCGGGCATCAAATCACCGGCCATCACCATCATCGGCGACGTGGTCAATTTGAGCGACCCGCTGGCCTGGTTCGAGGCTCGCTCTGCTATGAGCGAACTGGAGCCGCTGCCTACCTTGCAAGTTTGTTTGCCTTAGTCAGGGCCTGATCCAGATCCCACAGGATATCTTCGATATTCTCGATCCCGATGGAGAGGCGGATCAGGTCGGGCGTCACGCCGCTTGCTATCTGAGCCTCCTCCCCGAGCTGCTGGTGCGTTGTGCTGGCCGGATGGATAATCAGGCTGCGTGTATCGCCAACGTTCGCCAGGTGAGAGAACAGCTTCACATGATTGATCACCGCTTTGCTCGGCTCGTAGCCACCCTTAACGCCAAAGGTGAAGATTGAGCCTGCGCCACGGGGCAGATACCGCTTCGCCAGTTCGTAAGAGGGATCACCAGGCAGGCCAGGATAGCGCACCCAGCTCACAGCAGGATGCTCCTGAAGGAACTGAGCCACGCGTATCGCATTCTGGCAGTGGCGTTCCATGCGCACCGAAAGCGTTTCCAGCCCCTGTAACAGCAAGAAAGAGTTGAAGGGGCTAATGCAGGCGCCCGTATCGCGCATCGTCTCGCAGCGCAGCTTCATGCAGAAGCAAAAATCTCCGAAGGTCTCGTAAAAGCGAACGCCATGATAGCCGGGCGAAGGATCGACGATATGGGCGAAATTCCCATTGTCCCAGGGAAATTTGCCGGATTCAACGACCACGCCGGCAATAGAATTGCCATGTCCATCGATAAACTTGGTCGCCGAATGAACTACGATATCCGCGCCATGCTCAAACGGGCGGCAGAGATAGGGGGTCGCAAAGGTATTATCGATCACTAGAGGAACGCCAGCCTCATGCGCGATATCCGCGATGGCGCGAATATCCAGCACATCTCCGCGCGGATTGCCGATAGTTTCGCCATAGAGAGCGCGCGTGCGAGGCGTGATAGCTTTGCGGAAATTTTCCGGGTCGGTGCCATCCACGAAGATGGTATTGATGCCCCAGGTGCGTAACGTGATATCAAGCTGCGTATGCGTTCCACCATAGATGCCGCTAGAAGAAACAATCTCATCACCGGGGCGCAGCAGCGTCATCATCACCGCTATCTGTGCCGCCATGCCGGAGGCCGTCGCCACCGCCGCCGTACCCGCCTCTAAAGCGGCAATCCGTTCCTCGAAGGCGGCGGTCGTCGGGTTCATAATGCGGGTGTAAATATTACCGAAGCGTTGCAGCGCGAAAAGGTGAGCCGCGTGGTCGGTATCGTCGAAAATAAATGAGGTCGTCTGGTAAATGGGCACTGCTCGCGCCCCCGTCGCCGGATCGGGCCGCTGGCCTGCGTGAACCGAGAGGGTGTCGAAGCCAAAGACATGGTCACTATCGATTTCTGGCATGATGTGCTCCTCTCCAATCTGAGCGTTTTTCTCCTGCCATATATGGTACCACATTCATTCGTAGTAGGGGCGGGTCTTGCACCCGCCCTACGAGCCATATATGGTACCACATTCGTTCGTAGGTAGGGGCGGGTCTTGCACCCGCCCTACGAGCCATATATGGTACCACATTCATTCGTAGTAGGGGCGGGTCTTGCACCCGCCCTACGAGCCATATATGGTACCACATTCATTCGTAGTAGGGGCGGGTCTTGCACCCGCCCTACGAGCCATATATGGTACCACATTCGTTCGTATGTAGGGGCGGGTCTTGCACCCGCCCAACGATTTTCAATGCGCACAAAATTTCGCCCTCTAAAGAGACCCGAAAATGACATTTGGAATGTCTATTCCTCAAAGGGGATTGCGCTGGAAATAATAAAGGAGGACGATTATGGATATGGAGAGGCAAGCGCCGCGCGGCTATAGCGAGGGCAAGCTGAAAACGGACCGTCCCGAGAGGATGTCCCTCTGGCGATTGCCCTGGGCATATTCAAAGGTGCTGTTCGCCCCCTCGCCTCACAGATTTGCCGAGGAGGCGCGTTACGCTCGCTGGGGGCTGGTCTGGTCTCAAGTGCTCATCCTGCTGATCACCATTGCTGTTGCGGGTGCGATAGTTGGTTTTACCAGAACAACCGAGTATCTGGGCGCGATCTTTGGCTTGAGGGTAGTAACAGCTTTCCTGTCGTTTTTTTCGGTCAGCACATCTCTTGTGCTCACACTCGCCCAGTTGATTTTCATCCCGCTCGCCTTCTTCTTTGTCATGTTCATTCAGTATGTCTTCTCACGCGCCTTTGGCGGTCGCGGCTCATTCCTGGCGCAGACCTATACAAACTTGCTGTATTACATACCTCTGACCATTATCGGCAAAATTGTAGCGGTCGTGCTGGTATTTTTCCCCATAGTGGGCATATTCACCACCTTTTTCGTCAGAACAGGCATTAACCTGCTTTTGCTTGCCTATGGCATTGTGCTCAATGTGCTTTTACTCATGGGAGTACACAGGCTCAAACGTGAGCGCGCTATAGGCGTGATCATCTGGCAGCTCATCGTGCTGGCGGTGATCGCCATCGCTCTCATTGTATTTGTAGGCGTTCTTCTGGACAGGAATCTCAGACCTGCTGTTGGGTAGTGCTATTCAGGTAGAAAGTTCATCGTAGCGTTTTGATGACAATGAACAAAAATCGGGCGCGGATACATAGCCACTCACGAGCGCGTGATATCCGAGAGCCGTTATCCATCAGGAGGGAAATTGAGTATGGCACAGAATTATTACGACCCGCAGCAGAACCAGGATCAGTCAGGCTATGATCAGGGGCAGGACTATACTCAGGGACAACAAGGGTATGGTCAGCAGTCGGGGCAGGGCTATGGTCAACAGCCGGGTCAAGGGTATGATCAGGGACAGCAGAGCTATGGGCAGCAAACGGGACAGGGATATGACCCGGGGCAGCAGGGCTATGGTCAACAGCCTGGACAACCGATGGGTCAGGGCCAGCAACCAGGCCAGGATCAGGTCTCGCAGGCGGCACAGATGGCAAAGCAGCAAATTGGTCAGGTGATTGACCAGTTCGCAGGCAGGGTCCCGGGCGGCCAGCAATATTCTCAGCAGGCGAAAGATGCCGTCGGTAATGTCATCGATAACATCGCGCAGCAAGTCAAACAACGCGCTGGCGGCATGTTCGGGGGGAGACCATAAGAACCTGCATCCAATGCTCGTTACGCCAGGGAGGACAACCGATCAGCGTTGTCCTCCCTTTCTGTTCACGGAAAACATCAATATGTGGTACACTTTAGAAGCGAGCTTACCAGTGTACTCCGGCGCTCTCGCGTTTAGGCTCCATCATCTCTCTGGGTTTTCTCGACCTATCAGCCTTGTTACACGCGCTAATGCATAAAATAGTCTGCGGGAGGAGTTGGTGAAAACAGACTGGCGAGCGTTAAAATGTGTAAGATACCTGAGAGCATAGAGCGTTTTTCTCTGCTCTCATACCCATCGGAGTCTGATATTTATTGTAGCACTATAGTCTGATATTTATTGTAGCACTATATGGAGATGCTTTCCTGATGACACAAACAATTAACCAGACAGCGCATGCTACGGTTGGTAAGTCGGCGCGTCGTAAGGACGCACCCGATAAATTGACCGGGCGTACGCGTTACGCAGGCGACCTGGCGTTTCCCCGGCTGGTGCATGCCCGGCTGGTGCTCAGCCCTTACGCGCATGCCCGTATCGTCTCGATTGATACGGTAGCGGCCCAGGCGATCCCGGGCGTTGTGGCCGTGTATACGAGTGAGACGCTTGGTATGGCTAACGCTCACAGCACCTCGCGCTCCCAGGCCCCTCTGGCGCACGGCGAGGTAAACTGGTGCGGCCACCCGGTCGCGATAGTGCTGGGCGAGACGGAGGAGGCCGCCGAAGATGGCGCTGCCGCCGTTGATGTCGAGTACGAGCCGCTGCCCGTCGTCATCGATCCGCTGGTCTCGTTGCAGCCGGATGCCCCACTTGCGCGCACACGCAGCGAAGCTGAGGTCTCCGAGATTGCAGGTGGCGGGGCGCATGCAGCCGTACCCGAAGAGGGCGTTGAGGAGGAGGCCGAGAAAGAAGCCCTGTCGCAGAATGTCAGCGATAAAGCGCACCTCAAGACCGGTGATATCGAGGCGGGCTGGCGCGAGGCCGAAGTAGTCGTTGAACGCACCTATCGGACTCGGCCCGTACACCAGTCCTATATGGAACCGCAATCGATTACCGTCGTGCCGGACGGGTCCGGGCATCATTTAACCGTCTGGCCCAGCTCTCAGGGAATGTTTGGCGTGCGTAAGGATATCTCCGAAGCTCTGGACATGCCTGAGCGCCAGATTCGCGTGGAGTCAACCCCCATCGGTGGAGCCTTCGGCGGCAAATTTGGCCTGTCAGAGCCGCTGGCCGCCGCCGCTGCTGCCGCCTGTCGCCGTCCTGTGCGCCTTGTCTATACGCGCCAGGAAGACTTGCTGGCAGGCAACCCCGCGCCCCAATCGGTGATTACGCTCAAACTGGGCGCAAAGCGCGATGGTACGCTGGTCGCGCTCCAGGGCAGGGCCATCTTTGATGCGGGCGCGTATCCTGGAGCTGCTGCCAGCCTGGGCGGCTTCATTATGGCGAGCACTTATAACTGCCCCAATGTCGATATTCGCTGCTATGAGGTGCTGACGAACAAAGTCAGCGTTGGCGCATACCGCGCTCCTAACGCGCCCCAGGCCACATTCGCCCTGGAGAGTACCGTCGATGAGCTCTGCGAACAGATGCAGTTTGACCCCATCGAGTTTCGTAAAAAAAACGCGGTCAAAGAGGGCGACACCATGATCGACCGTCGTACATGGCGACGTATCGGGCTGATAGAGTGTATAGAGGAGCTACAAAAGCAGCCGCTGTGGAGCAATAGAACGGCGCAACAGGCGGTGCCGGAGGAGTTGAAGGGCTGGAAAATCGGCGTTGGCGTTGCTGTTGGCGGCTGGCCCGGCGGCACCGAACCGGCGGCAGCCGCCTGTCGCCTTGAGAGCGATGGCACCTTTACCGTCGTGGTTGGTACGGTTGATCTGACTGGCTCCGATACCTCAATGGCGCTGATCGCCGCTGAAGTGCTGGGAGCCTCTGTTGATAGCGTGAACGTGGCGCATGATAGCACCGACACCATGCCTTATAGCGGCGGCACCGGTGGCAGCAAAACTACTTACGCTATGGGGTCCGCCGTTCTGGCAGCCGCGAACGATGCACGTCAGCAGATATTAGCCGCTGCCAGCGAAATGCTTGAAGCCTCCATTGATGACCTGGATATCAGCGATGGTAGCGTGGTGGTCAGGGGTGTGCCGGGCAAAAGCATCACGTTGAAGGAGATTGCCGCCGCTTCTATGCGCTTCGCTGGACAGTTTGAGCCGATCTATGGACGTGGTCGGGCCGCCAACAAGTTCAGCTCTCCCATGTTCACCGCTCATCTTGCCAGAGCCGCCGTCGATCCCGACACCGGCGAGGTGCGCGTGCTCAATTACATCGCGGTACAGGATGTAGGCAATGCCATCAATCCCGCCGAAGTTGAAGGCCAGATTCACGGCGGCGTCGCTCAGGGGCTTGGCTGGGCGCTCTTTGAAGGCTTTGAGTACGACGAAAATGGGCAGTTGCTCACCTCCACGCTGATGGATTACGCGCTGCCACATAGCCAGGACGTGCCGAATATTGCCACTGTGCTGGTGCAGATACCATCCGCGCTTGGTCCCTTTGGCGCCAAAGGCGTGGGCGAGCCTCCGGTCGTGCCCGTTGCCGCCGCCGTCGCGAACGCCATTCACGATGCCGTCGGCGTGCGTATGAGCGATATTCCCATGACCCCTGAACGGGTCTTCACAGCTATGCAGCACAGGCAGTAAGCCAGGCTCTAAATCGTAGAGAAAGGTACCTACGGGTTTCTCACTCTCAAGAGGTGGAACGCTCGCGGGTACCTGTTTTTTTGTTCTCAGAATGCTATACTATAAGTGTTCTCTCTACATCACACAGCAAATCTCCCGTATTAGGTAGACGTTTCGTAGTCCGTTCCCCAGAAGTTACGTCCTAGTTGCTTGACTGGAGCGCAATCTTAGTATGTATTGATTACTTCTAAGGGACACGAGAAATGACATCTTCAGATCACGCTTCTGATATAAATCGGGTCCATACCCCCATGCCGGTTCAATCGGCTCTTGAGGCCACGCCTCCCGTTGGCGTTACACCGCCACAGGTGCTGGCGGAAGAAGCTGCGGCAGGTCGGCGCGGCGCAGCCTGGCGACTGCTGCACTGGATTATCCAGGACGATCCTCGCGCCGTCATCGCCGTCTCCTCACTCAATGATGATCGCCTGGCGCAAAATCTGCTCGAATTCATCGCTCTAGGGACCTGGGCCGGTAAGCCCTTTGTCGTCCCCGTTCCTCTGCGTACCGCGCATGCTCGTACGCGCTTGCGCACGCTGTTTCTGCCTGGCTCTGGCATGGATTATGCTCGCGTTGAACGTGTATTAATCGCAGCCGTCGCTGATAAACGTCCGGCCATGCGAGAGTCCGCGGTATACCTCCTGGGCATCATCGGGAGTCGCCATGCTACCCCCTTGCTGATCCAGGCATTAGATGATCCCATATCCGCTGTACGTTCGCAGGCAGCGAAAGCTCTGGGCCGAGTTGGGGATGCCACGGCTGTTCCGGCGTTGCTCAGGTCGTTACATACGGCAGACGAGCAAATGAGCAGTCAGATTGATTTTGCTCTGGCACGCCTGGGTTTTGCGGCTGTGCCCGCGCTCGTTGCGGAGAGTAAGAGTAGCTCGCCCTGGATACGCTGGCACTGCGTGCGCGCCCTGGGAGAAATCTGCGATTCCCGCGTGCTTCCTGTGCTGGTGGAGTCGTTGCGCGACCCTGATCATTCGGTGGCATGGATGGGAGCCAAAAAACTGATCAGCTTCGGCAAACGCTGCGTTGAACCGCTATTGCACCTGCTGGTCGTTACCGATACGTCTCCCTGGCTGGTAGAAACGGCCTCTTATGTGCTGCATAATATGTGCCTGCGCAATAAAAAGCTCAGGCCCTACCTGGAGCCGGTTATCCAGAGCATGCACAGCGTCGCCTACCAGATAGCCACGCCTCAAGCCGCTCGCCGCGCCCTCTCCCAACTGATTGCCGAGGGGGTGTTGATGAATGGCTCATAGAGCGCGCTTTGGACGAGGAAAAGTAGTGCTAGAAGAGCAGGAAGAAATCTTCCTGCTTTTCATCGTTCGTTATTATGTGACGCTCAAAAGGAAAATTAAAAATCCGATGACCGAATTGTAGCTTTGCCCTGCTGATCCCTATCTTCATCAAAAAATGATTTTCTGATGATATCCTCTTTGAAAATGCACCTCTATGTACGTTTGTAATAGGGGAAGTACAGAAGGCAGAGGTATTAGGATACAGAACTTGCCTTCTCTAGCAAGAGAGTGTAGGGAAACTTACCGTCTCTTATGGAAACATTATTACTATCGCGGTAGGAGAAAAACGCTGCCTGTGTTGATAAGGAGGCATAGCATGGATGCAGATAAGCCCTTAGATAGAGAAAATCTGGAAAGGTTGCTGCGGGAAGCAGGAAGCTCCACTAGTCCAGTTTTAGATGGATGTGATCTGAGAGGGCTTGATCTCTCTGGTCTCGACCTGAGCGCTGTCAGCCTGTACGGAGCTAATTTGAGCGGAGCTGATCTGAGTGGAGCCAACCTGAGCCGGATCAAACTGGACTTTGCTAAGCTGAGTGGAGCCAATCTGAGTGGGGCTGATCTCAGCAGTGCCAATCTAAGCCAGGTGGACCTGAGCGGTGCAGACCTAAGTGGAGCCAATTTGACTGATGCCTACCTGGTCCGGGCTAATCTGCACAACGCCGACCTGAGAGAAGCCATCCTCATTGGTACCTATCTCGATGGCGCTGACTTGAGAGGCGCTAACCTGGTTGGAGTCGATCTGGAACAGGCTGATCTGAGTGGAGTCGATCTGCGTCAGGCCAATATGGGAGCCGTTGAGTTGGACGATATCAATCCAGGTCCAAGCGGTGGCCTTATCGGCCTTTTTCGAGGCAGGATCAACCGGAGGAGCTATATTGTAGGTGGCCTGATGGGTAATGGAGCGGCAGCTTTTCTGGGGGCTCTCTGGATAGCTTCCCGCCTTCTTTCGATCTCCAGTTTCGCCACAGTTGTACTCCTCCTGGCATTGATGGGAGCGGTAGTCTTCTTTCAGATCTCATTGATAATTCGGCGGTTTCACGATCTCAATAGGGGGGCGGTCTCTCTCCTCTGGCTCTTCGTTCCTTTCTTCAATGTATACTTTGGATTCCTATTACTGTTTGGCAGAGGAACAATTGGTTGGAACCGTTATGGGCCACCCCCGCTCCCTGCGATAAGAAATCTTATCGCCAAAACTGATTCATCTCAGGCATGATCGCTCCGTGCGCCGCGAACAGATCGTCAACCAGTTGATAGATCTCGTCCAGCGTCAACTCCGCCGAGGTGTGCGGATCGAACATCGCCGCGTGATAGACATGCTCGCGGTTGCCTGTCAGCGCCGCCTCGACAACGAGCCCCTGCACAGTGATATTGCTGCTCTGTAATGCCGCCAACTGAGGAGGGACGGGACCGATTACCGTCGGTTGCAGGCCATTGCTATCGACCAGGCAGGGAACCTCAACGCAGCAGCCCTAAGGTAATTTTTGGCATGAGATTCTCCTGAAAATATCAATTTGCCTTTAGGGGCAGGGCAGGCGCGAGGCCGTGCCCCTACGGGTGTATTTGTAGCGTTTACCCTATCACGCCCGCGCTATACCCTGGTGCGATCTCCTGTCCGGTCGTAAAGCGGTCGTAGGCGAAGTGTTGCATATCGGCTGGCTTTTGCCCGGTTGTGATCAATTGAGCCATCCATTGCCCGACGACAGGCGAGAGTTTAAAGCCGTGACCGCTAAATCCGGCTGCGCAGTAGAGCCCTTCATAAGCGGGGAGCCGGTCAAGGATCGGGTGATAGTCGGGGGTGTCGTCGTAGATGCCGGCCCAGCCGCCACGCGGTACGGCGCGGGCCAGCGCCGGGAAGCACTCCCTGCCACGGGTGCGAAAATAGCTGATCTCGTCCTCCGTCAATCCCTGCGCGTAGTGATCGGGATTCTCTGGCGTCAGCACGTTCTCCGTTGTGCCAACCAGCGTCACGCCGCCGATGTCCGGGCGCAGGTAAATCTCGCGCGCCATATCCAGGCAGACGGCGTGGAGCCCTTGCCGACCGCCGCAATCGTTGGGGCGACGCAGCGCTACCATAGGATGGCGCGTCGCGATAATCGGCAGCGTAATGCCGATATCTTGAGCCAGAGCCACGCTCCACACATTGGCGGCCAGCACCACAATCGGCGCGGTAAACGTTCCCTGCGTCGTCTCAACGCCCGTGATACGCCCGTCTTGCGTCATGATGCGCGTGACGGTAACGCCTTCGTGGATGGTTGCGCCGTGGTCTCTAGCGCGTTGCCCGAAACAATGCGTGGTCGCCATCGGATCGGCCACGCCTGTATCGGACTCATAGCAGGCTAGCTCAATATCCTTCCCGCTGTAGCCGGGCGCGACCTCGCCAATCTCGGCAGGAGCGATCAGCTTTGTCGGCACGCCTTCTTGCTGCTGCAAGGCCACGTTCGACCTCAACAAGTCGGCTCCCTCCGCGTTAGCCATAACAAGCATGCCGGTGGTGGTAAAGCCGCAGTCGCCTCCGACCACATCAGCGAAATGGGCAAACACCTGCAAGCTGTCCCGCGCCATGCGAATCGTAAAGTCGTTAGAATAATGCTGGCGGATAATTGCGCCCGAGCGTCCCGTCGTTCCATTACAGAGGGCCTGTCGTTCGAATAACATCACGCGTTCGTTGCCCTGCCTGGCGAGGTGGTAAGCGATGCTGGCGCCCATGACGCCTCCGCCGATGATGATGCATGTGGCTGTCCTGCTCATGGTGGTCTCTCCTGACTGTGGAAATATTAGAGGCTTTCTTTACTTTCAGAGTACCAGCAGAACGCGTAAATTGCAAGCGTGGACAGCCGTACAACAGGTGTTCCTGTTCCATCAGGCGGAATAATTTAGGCGGTTACCCGTGTTCTCACAGGTGAATATCTTAGACGATAGAATACCTCGCAATGTAGCTTGACATTCCTTGACAAGTAAAAAATGTGCATGGTAATCTTTCGTTAGCTATTAGAGAAACTAAATTGATTGACTTAGTCAACATTGAGGTGATCGATCATGGGAGATGCGTCCCGAGAAATTATGCGGCGAGCGCGCCAGCAGGTGCCGGAATGGAGCCCTGGACAGGTACGCGAAAAGTTGGCCGATGATGGACAGGATATCGTTCTGGTAGATGTGCGTGAGAAGCTCGAATGGAATGAAGGGCACATCCCCGGCGCTCTCCACGTTCCGCGCGGCTTCCTTGAATTGCAAATTGAAGAGGCCGTTCCCGACAAGTCTAAAACGGTCGTGTTATATTGTGCGGGCGGCGTGCGCTCCCTCATCGCTGGCAGCACATTGCAGCAGATGGGCTATGATAACGTGATCTCGATGTCCGGCGGCTTCGGGCAGTGGAAGAACAATGGTTACGGCTTCGTTCAGCCGCGCGTCATGACGGATGCTCAGGCCAGAAGGTATAGCCGTCACCTGCTCATCCCTGAAGTGGGCGAGCAGGGACAGTTTAAGCTGCTCGACTCGCGGGTATTGTTGATCGGCGCCGGCGGCCTGGGCTCTCCTGCGGCCTATTATCTGGCTGCGGCGGGTGTGGGAACGCTTGGCATTATCGATGCCGATGTCGTCGATGATAGCAACCTGCAACGCCAGATCCTGCATAACACCGAGCGCATCGGTCAGTACAAGGCCGAATCCGCCCGTGAGACCATCAAGGCGCTCAATCCCGATGTCAACGTGGTTACCTACCTGGAGCGCCTGGACGAGACCAATGTCCGGCGCATCATTGCCGATTACGATGTGATCCTCGATGGCACCGACAACTTCCCGACGCGCTACCTGCTCAATGACGCCTCCATCCTTGAGAATAAGCCGGTGGTGCATGGCAGCGTCTTCCGCTTTGAGGGTCAGGTTACTGTGTTCAAGCCCTATGATGGGCCATGCTATCGCTGCCTCTATCCCGAGCCGCCTCCTCCTGCGCTGGCGCCGAGCTGCGCCGAAGCTGGCGTGCTGGGCGTGCTTCCTGGCACAATTGGCCTGCTTCAGGCAACCGAGACCATCAAGCTGCTACTCAAGCTTGGAGATCCGCTGGTGGGCCGCCTGATGACCTATGATGCCCTGGCTGGCGAGTTCAATGAGTTGCGGCTCTTCCGCGATCCCAACTGCCCGGCCTGTGGCGAGCATGGACATCCAGAAGATTTGCCAACCTATGCCGAAGTTTGCGCTGTGCCTGCATAAGCAAGCCTGAATAAGTAAAGACCAACCCTGATTTGAAGGAGAAATATATATGGCTAATATTCGTTTAGCTCCTGTCTTGCGGGCCTCCGCTGGCGGCGCGAAGCAGGTCAGTGTTGAGGGCAGTACGCTTGCCGCCGCCCTTTCCGATCTCTACCTGCGTTTTCCAGCGCTGAAAGAGCAGATCCAGCCAGGAGAGGAGCTGAGCCGCTTTATTAATGTCTATGTCAACGATCAGGACGTGCGCTACTTACAGGGATTGGAGACAGGCGTTCAAGCCGGCGATACCATTACCCTGTTGCCTGCGATGGCGGGCGGATTCGACTAGGAGCAACTTATGCGCTACGGCAGCATACTGGACACCATCGGCAATACTCCTCTGGTCGAGCTAAAGAGTTTTAGCCCTCGTCCAGGCATAGAGATTTATGCCAAGCTGGAAGGGATGAACCCCACCGGCAGCGTCAAAGACCGGGTGGCGAAAAGGATGATCGAAGAGGCGGAGGTCAGCGGCAAATTGCCGCCGGGCTCCATCCTGCTTGAGCCGACCAGCGGCAATACGGGCATCTCCCTGGCGATGATCGCACGCATCAAAGGCTATCAGTTTATCGCGGTCATGCCTGATAATGTCACCAGAGAGCGTAGCCAGATGCTTGAGCTGTATGGCGCAAAGATTGTCTTCTCCGATGGCTCGCTGGGCAGTAATGGAGCGGTCAAGCTGGCGAAAGAAATGGCCAACCGTGACGAGCAGTATGTCATGCTCTACCAGTATGGCAACGAGGCTAACCCTCGGGCTCATTACGAGGGTACTGCGCCGGAGATTATCAGAGATTTGCCCGACCTTGATGTGTTCGTCGCCGGACTGGGCACAGGAGGTACGCTCACAGGCAATGCTCGCCGTTTGAAAGAATACAATCCGGCCATCAAAATTGTCGCTGCTGAGCCCCTGCAAGGTGAGGGGGTACAGGGGCTACGCAGCCTCGAAGATGGCTTTGTTCCTCCGATATTCGATAGATCGCTGCTCGATGCCAAAATTCTGGTATCAAGCGCCGATTCGATTCGGCGCACGCGCCAGCTCAAAGACCAGGAAGGCATCTTTGCCGGCCCATCGTGCGGGGCTTCGTTACATGCAGCCCTGCGCGTTGCCGCCAGCATCGATCAGGGCAAAATTGTAGTCATGCTGGCCGATGGGGGCTGGAAGTACCTCAGCGAAGATCTCTGGACGCGTGAACTTGATGAGCTTGAAGACGACTTAGAGGCAAAAGTATTATGGTAGCTGATCCAGGTTTTGTGGTGCGTATCCCTAAGGGGATGTACGAAGAGATGGCGGCGCATATCGCTGCCAGCTATCCCAACGAAGGCTGCGGCCTGTTAGCGAGCAAGGATGGTCAGGTAGTGAAGAACTACCCGACCGCCAATGCCGCCGAGCATCCCGATGATTTCTCCGAGATCGATTCCCTGCAACTTTTAGATATTTCCGACGATATCGACGAGTATGGTGGGGAGATGTACTCCTATTACCACTCCCACCCGATAAGCGAAGCCTATCCCTCCCCGCGCGATATCGCCTGGGCAAAGCATAACAAGCTCTACTACATTATCTTCTCACACCAGTACTATCCCGAACCTCCCTACGCTCGCGTCTTTCTCATTGGCGACGACGATTCTGTGACTGAGGGGAAAATAGAGCTGGTCTAGCTTTTTCTATTACAAAAAGTATGTTCTATCTTCCCTCGTCACATAATTGCAATTTTATGGAACAACTTCAAATGGCCGCATCATATCGTTATCCTCGTGTTCCAGGATATGACAATGATAGACATATCTTCCGGTAAAGTCGGTGAAACGAGTGATGAGGCGGGCAATCTGTCCCGGGTAGACCTTCACCGTATCCTTGAAACCAGCCTCATTAGGGTCTGGCAGGATGGGGGGTCCCGTGAAAACCAATTGTCTGGTGGCTATATACTGCTGAACATCGAAAGGCTGTCTATCCAGGATATGGAACATCACATCATGGAGATGCATAGGATGGGCATCGCCTGTCAGATTGATGAAGCGCCAGATCTCCGTCGTATTCAACTTCGGCTTTTCGGTCACTGGAGCGTTGAAATGCGTATTGTTAAGCAGTAGGCCCAGGGATACTCCTTGCGCGTTGAGTATTTCATCGAGCGTGATGTTGCGCGTTCTCACTGCACTAGATTCGGGTGGTATAGGTGGTACGGGCAGACTCGATGGAATGGAACTGGTATCCTTGCTTGAAAGAGGCAACGATACTTTGAATTGCATAATCAGGGGAAGCTCGACGGCACCACCGCCAGGGAAGGGCGCAGGAGCATTATTGGTCATCGTAATGATCTGGCCTTCCATCCCCTTAAAGTCGAGAATGACGTCAGCGCGTTCGGCTGGCGCTACAAGGATTTCCATAAGCCGCACCGGTTTGGGCAGAAAACCTTCTTCAGCTCCGATCTGAATGAAGGGTTGAGCTGAGTCGAGCGACAGTCGCAGGAAGCGGGCGTTGCAACCGTTCAGGATGCGGAAACGATACTTTCTGGGTTCCACGTTTAGAAACGGCATGGCCTTACCATTCACGAGTGCGGTGTCCCCGAAGAACTCAGGAACCCATACGGGATGTACTGGTGTTACGCCGTGAGATGGGTAGAACAACTGACCATTCTGCGTGAATGATCTGTCCTGGATCGCCAGTCCAATCTCGAAGGGCGCTTTGGGCAGATTTAGTTGGGCATTATTGGGATCTGTGAGCAGGTAAAAGCCTGCCAGACCAGCGTAAACATTCAGACGAGTGATACCCAATGCGTGATCGTGGTACCAGAGTGTTGTGGCTGGCTGAAGATTGGGATACGTGACGGTTTTCGAGTGGCCAGGAGTAAACCAGTCTAAGGGATTGCCATTACTTTGCGGGGGAACATGTCCCCCATGCAGGTGTGTAGTAGTTCGTACAGCAGGCAAATGCGGCGGCATAATGGTGGGATCGATAGCAAATAGATGCTTGTCAGGCAAATTGTTGAGATACTTCACCACAATTGGCTGGTTGACCTGTGCGATGATGGTGGGGCCTGGATATGTACCGTTAAAGCCCCAGACGGTAGTTGGTGGCAACTGTTTATGGAGCTTTTGCCTGAACTGGCTCATTGTCAACTGGTAGAACGGATGACCACCGATTTGTCCAATTGGCTTGAGAACATTCGGTATGGGTAAAGGGTCAACAAATGGCGTTAAGCGGAGAGAATGCAGGCCGTGCGCCAGAGCAGGTTGCATTTTTCCTGGATCTAAAACTGATGCGTTTCCTGCTAAAAGAGCTCCGGTAATGGCTGTCGTTGTCTGCAAAAATTGTCGTCTTTTCACGCGATATCACCTTTCCATGATCTATTCAATCATTAGTTTTGCTGATATATACCATTGCAGGTATTGAAGACGTGATAATGGAGTCGTCAGTGCGAACGTAGACAGGTTCCTTCTGGCAGATTACCCGTATCTGTGCCTTTTGGCGTTGAGGATTAAGGAGGAGTAATAAAAATGGAGGGAATACTCTCCTCTCAGCGCAACGCAAGTTGCTTTTTATGGGTATTTACTAGCCTGAATTAAGTATAGGGACAGGATAAGTATCAAATATGCAAATATTCCATATGAGCTCGCGTATGTTGACAAAAAGAGAGTGAGAAGCTATTTGGTACGTTAGTAGCATGCTCAGACCTATAATCCCCTGGTAAATATGACAGCATCTCGTGGAGTACCATATAATAACATCACCGAATTGATGAAGAGGAGAGACCATGCCACAGGAACAGGAATCGGAACAGGGGCGAACGGTACTGGCTGAAGCCCTGCTTGATATTGTGCCCAGGCTCTTGCGGCGTGTCGGCGCGGATGTGCCACTGGATAAAGGATCAGCAGAAACGGGAGAGACCGACCCTCGCTGGCATGCCGTCTCAGAATTGCGAGCAACGCCAGGGCAATTAACGCTACTGCACATCCTGATCGAACATCAGCGCTGCACGATGCAAGAGCTGGCGGAACACCTGGGCGTTGCGCCATCCACCGCTACAGCAATGGTGAAGCGTTTGCTGGCGCAGGGCTACGTTGAGCGCAGCCGCGATGATGTTGACTGGCGTACCGTCTGGGTCGGGACAACCGAGCGTGGCAGGCAGGCCGTTACCGCCTTCGATAGCGCCCGCCAAGCTTCGCTGAGCCATCGTTTAGCAAAACTCAGCGAAGAGGAGCGCGAAAGTATCATGGCTGCTCTGCCCGCATTGCGTCACCTGGTCGAGGTGTTTTGAACATCCAGGCTATCAGGCAACGGCGTCACCATGTTTATGTGCAGGACGTAGCGCCGCCACAATCATGGCGATCAGGCTCAACCCGCAGGAGACCAGGAACGCGGAATGTAGCCCGCTCATGAAGATAGCCAGCGCGGCAGGATATTTACTCATGCCGCCGCCATAGATGAATACTTGCATCATGGCATCTTGCGGCACATTACTTAATGCTAGCGGGAAAACGATGGCGATACTCAACATCTGACCCGTATTATTCAGCATATTCAGGATGCCCGAGGCCGCGCCGCGCATCTGCGGTATGACGGAGCTCATAATCGCATTGGTATTTGGTGAGACGAAGAAGCCGGAGCCGCCACCCATCAGGGCCATGAAGATGCACATCAGCCAGAACGGCGTGTATGGCTGGATAAAGACCAGGCCCAGCAATCCCAGCGCGGAAATGCCCAGGCCGATAGGGGCGAGAATCTTTGAGCCGATGTGATCGGAGAGCCTGCCGCTCAATGGTCCAATCAGCAGGAAGGCCGCTCCAAAGGGAGTGAGCATCAGTCCGGCGGTTAACGGATCTTTCCCATATGGACCTTGCAAGAAGAAGATCAACAGGAAGAGCACCGCCCCTCTCGCGATGCCGTTCAGCAAGCCACTCAGGCTCGCCATCGTAAAGAGGCGATTGCGGAAGAGCCGGAGCTGTACCACGGGCTCTTTAATGCGCGGCTCAACGATGCCAAACAGCGCCAGGCAGATAATGCCTAAAATCAGAATGGCGTAGATATCGGCCAGAGGGAGCATAGGGAAGGCCAGCATGGTTAGCGCCAGCAGCACCCCGGTAAGGCCAATCGCCAGGGTGGCGCCGCCCAGCCAGTCAATATGCTGGTGCTTTTTAAACTGGATGGGCTCGCGTAATCGCCATATGCCCCAGATAACGCCAAAGACACCCAGTGGTACATTGACCAGGAAGACCCAGCGCCAGGACCATTGCGCCAGCAGGCCGCCAATGATGGGTCCGAGAAGAAAGCCGGCGGCGCCGGCAATTTGATTGACCCCAAGTCCGAGACCGACCTGACCTCTACGGAAAGCATCGGTGACAATCGCAGTGCTATTCGTTACCATCAGCGCGCCGCCAATACCCTGAAGCACACGCCCACCAATAAGATCTACGCCGTGAAATTGTGGTTGCGCGAGACCGGAGACTAGTGAGCCGAGCGTAAATACTAAAAATCCACTATTGTAGAGCGGCTTGCGTCCCCATATGTCGGCCAACCGTCCTATGATTGGCGTTAACACCGTTAAGATCAGCAGGTACGAGAGCAACACCCACATGATCACGAAAAACGTCACCTGTAGCTGTTGCATAATGCCAGGGAGCACAATCAATAACGCTGAACCCTGGATAGAGGCAAGGAGAGCACCCACCGTAGTAACAGAGAGGGCTGTCCATTGATAGCCTTCTGTATGAGCTTGTGCTTGTTTTGTTGTAGCAGCCTCTTGCAACGTAAGATCATTTGATTCTGCTTCGGAAGACGACCCTAACTTTTTACGCATGTAACGCAATTTCGTGCCTTTCCAACTAAAAATTGCATTAGAAACTACTCCAGGTCGTCGTTATCGCCTTCATCAGGAGATCCACCACGGCGAGTCGCAAACAGCCTACGCAATTCGTCAAGATCAACAAGACGTACTCTAGCATCTATAGGATCATCTCTTGTCTGTATAGTACCACGGGTGGCTAGGCGTGAGATAAGATTAGCATTAACTTTGAAACCTTCTGCTTGTAGAAGCCTAGCTGCTTCCCTCATCGGTACCCATCTCTGTATCGTCATTGTCTACACCTAGCTTTGTCAGAATTTGCTCTATGTTACCATACATACTCACATCAAACAAGAGCCTATCAAAGGATTTGACACAATATAATATAATCATGTACAATCTCGTTATAACGATGGTGTTATAGTATTGTATAAGCTTGTTTCAACTGGCTTACCGTTGCAAGGGAAATTTGTAGGAAAGTCTAATCAGAAAAGAGGTCATAACAAAGCAGAACGTGAGCCTGTCATCCCTTGCAAGCAAGACAGACCCACGCACGTTTTAACCGTCGTTTTTGTAGGCTGTCTCATGTAAAACGTCCTACGTTGTCTAACGGTCTGCCCTTTTCATATCACAAGCAGGCAGGCCGTGTCAAGCATGCAAGCAAGAAAGCAGGATGTGCTATGATGCAACAGACCAAACGACCTGTCCCTGCCGATGATGATGCCCTGCTCGATGACAACCATCTCGAAGAGGGCGAAGACGACGTACTGCCCGAGTTTCCGACCCAACCGTTCCAGTTCATCCCGCCCACAGGCCGCTCACCCGTTCCTCCACGCGCCAATCGCCCGCGCGTCTCCCAGGCGCTCCCCGACCAGCAACAATCGTCCCACTCCTGCCAGCGGGTGCGCCAGACGGAAGACCAGCACGCGGCAACGCCCGCACCAACGCCGCCGTTTCTGCTCCAGCAGCACCCGTGGGACAGCTTTCTGGTTGGGATGGCGCTCTGCCTCATATTGTTCCTCGTTGGTCAGCAGGTGGTTCTGCCGTTCGTGACTGCCACCTCCGACCAATGGCACTATGGTGACGGGCGGCTCTCGCAACTGGATGCGGATATGGGGCATGGCGGCACGAGCCACTTGATCGCCAGCTACTACCACGGGCATATTGTGGTCATCGAAATCCTGCTCAGCCACCCGCAAGATAATCGGGTGTACGTGCTGAGCGGGTTCCGTGACCTGCCGACCCCGCCGGTCTTGACGCTGGGCGTGCAGGACCTGAACGGGGACGGCAAGCCGGACCTCGTCATCAAGATCGAAGGCACGGCGCTGCAAGCGGTGTTATTCAATGCGGGCAAGACGTTCCAGGGACAGGGAGGCTAGCACATGAAAGTCAGCAAGCCACTCGTCTACGCCAATCTCGCCGCGCTCTCCCTCAACGGGGTGCTGCTCTGCCTGATGGCGATAAAAGCGTTTCCGCTGCTGCTCGGTATGGCCCTGATCCTCGTGTTTTTAGCAGGCTCGGTCGCGCTCTCGTGTTACCTCAACGGGCAATGGCCCAGGCGCACACACCGTATCCCGTTTCACACGGCACCGACCAGGAACA
>Ga0209062_1001057_pt1 | contig 56849 bp, 52 predicted proteins | sample Coa_R2_2_FD_187158 | JGI IMG/M metagenome (GOLD analysis project Ga0209062, IMG submission 187158) | Surface soil microbial communities from Centralia Pennsylvania, which are recovering from an underground coalmine fire - Coalmine... | ecosystem: Environmental > Terrestrial > Soil > Unclassified... | reverse complement strand
TGACGGCGGCGCTCTTGTTCCTGCCGCCATTTCTCTTGGGCGGCCTTGGCTTCTTCCGCCGCGATGCGCCGGCGCCGCCGCTCTTCGTCACGCGCAGCTTGGCGTGTCTCGCGGGCTGCAGTTAGTCGGTCTGCCCATGCCACGCCCGACGGCGGGACGCGATCGTCAGGTACGCGAACTCGCAGCCATCCACTCTCTTTGACTTCAAAGTTGATCATGGCGTCGATCGCGGTATGTGGCCAAGTGAGCGCTTCCGACGCGTGAATGAGCGTATCCGACGCCGTTGCACCGCAGTGAGGACACAACTGGAGGAGCGGGTCTGTGTGATCTCGCTCTCCAAAGATGCGCTGTCGCGTGGCGACAATGGTGCCCAAGGGCTGGCCGAGCCGCTCCTGAAGTCGGGAAACGATACGGGTCTGCGAGTCCTCTTCGAGGCGATCGAAGTCGTACACGAAGGGCGGGCGCTTCGGCCATCGCGAGCGATGCGCGCAGATAAAGTAGGGCAGCCGCACAAAGGACTTGCCGCAGGTATGACAGTCGTCGTCGTACCACACGAAACTGGCCTCAACGCTGTCCGTGTCATCCCGGCCGACCCAGCGGAGCTGGCCTCCGAAGAGCCGCCCAATGATGCCGGCGACCTCAGTCTGCATGTCGCGGTCTCTGAGAAAGAACGCAGTGGCCCCAAAGCCTGGGATTTGGCGCGAGGTCTTCACGAATTGAGCAACAGCACCCCATGGCGCCCGATCTCCATCTTCAACAAGCTCATCGAAGTTTCGAATGGCGCCAGCGCCGATTTCACCGATGACAAGTGGTTGCAGCTCGTCGCTTGGGGTCGTGATCCGAAAGACGGACGGAATGCCGCCGATACTCTCCGTGACCAGCTTGAAGCCGCACGAGGTCAGGGCGGACTTCACCGCCCAGGCGATGTCGACGTGGCGCTCGACAGTCCGTAAGAATGTACGCACGTCCGGCCCTACATTCCGGATGCGCTCGTCCATATCGTCTCCGCGCAGTACAGAGCGCCGCTCTGAGCCAAAGCCGCCCCCATTGTTGCGCTTGTTGACGATCCACCACGGCAATACATTCGATCGCAGATACCGCTCCTCGCGCAGCTCTGTTTCGGTGCGTCCTTGTGCGGATAGCTGCACTTCAAGCGCAATGGTTGCTTTGCCGCGCGTGGCCAGAACATCAGCCTTCCAGTCAGGTCCGGTAGCCTCGATCTCTGCTGTCCAACCGCAGGCAACGACCGCCGCCGCAATCTCCAACTTGAGGTCGATATGTTCGGGCGATTCAGGAGCCCAATCACACGTCGATGCCTGGGTTCGATGCCTGAAGTAGCGTCTGTTCCGTGGACTCGTGCATGGAATTGCCTCCGCTCCACAGCAGGGCAGCGTCAGCTGAGAAGGGACTAGTTGGCTCGCCTCCACGAGTGCGATCCATTGCGCGTCGTCGCAAGAGAACGCCGCAATGCGCCGGGTGGCGAGGAGTGCACGAAATGGCACAGCAAATCCTCACGGTCTCGAGGGGATCGGCCGGTATGGGCTGCCGCTCCCTCTGCCGACATTACACCGTATCGGAGTGGGTAGATTGTGAACGCGGACGGAAACTGCCGCGTTGGCGGCCGCGGCCCTCTTCCAAATCACCTAGGCCCACAAGGATGTGACACGCGGTCGACACGTCCCATGGAACGAGATCGAGATCCTCTGCCGCGGTGAAGAAGTTCGTGAAATTGCGACCATTGAAGTACGCTCGCAGCGTCTCGAGGAAGCCGGAATAGTCGGTGGTGTCGGCCGGGTTATCCCAGTCGCACCAGATGATGCGTCCGCGCGAGAGGATGAAGTGGCTGTGGCACCCGGTGTCCCGGTCGATCGACGGGAACAGCGTCCAGAAACCGTACCGGTCGTACAGCCGCCACGCCTTACCGGCGCGAGGGTCGAGATTGACGGGCAGGAGTTCGCCGCACCCGCAGGGACACTGCATCAAGAGGCTGCGACGGACGCCCCCGCGCTCGACGATGACACAATCGCCGGGCTGGCGCAGAAGCGGGCCGGCCTCGCTGACGCGCTCGACCGTCCCGAGGACCTGGTAGATACCCGCTTTCATGTTGAAGGCGCGGGTGAGCGATGGGGAAGCTCGTGCCGGTCGCCCTGGCCCAGGTAGGCGTCCGGCGAGCAGTTGAAGCACATGGGATTAGGCTTCACCTCGAGCAGCTTCATGATGCCGACCAGACCGCGGTAGAGGAGCGATCGCGCCGCGATCGGAACTCCGGCGACGGCAGCCAGCAGGAGCGTAACTGCTTGGGACGACGCGGTGCCGTTGAGCGAGATCACCGCAGGCTGACGGACGCCGCTCTGCTGGTTGAAATACGGGTCTCTTTGGCGATCCTCCTCATGCTGGAGATCCCAGGCCACCTGACGCGCCGACAGCTGCCCGCCGGTGCAATACAGACACTTCACGCCGGGCGTCAGCATGCGCGCCTGCCCGGTGATCGCCGTGACGGCTCCGTCTTCCGTGTCGATGCTCACGCCCATGTCGATGACCGGCATGTAGTACTGATAGGCGAGCCGATTGAGAAAATGCCGGCTTCCGTGGGAGTCGGTGCAGCACATCACTAGGTCAACGCCTTTGAGCAACGCGCCCACGTTCTTCTCGAGGATATCACCCTTCACCGTCTCGACCTCAGCATCTAGGACCACGGACTTGATCAGCCGCTTTGCCAACACGACCTTCCATTCGCCAACGTCCTTCTTGGTCGTGCCGACAACGCGATTGAGGTTGGTCTCGTCCAGCTTATCTGGATCGATGAGTAGATACCGCTTTACGCCCAGATAGGCGAGCTGCTGGATAGTAAGCGAGCCAGTGCCGCCACAGCCGACGACGGCGACGTGAAGCGCCTCAAGTGCCCGTTGACCAAGTTCGCCGAAGGCGCGGATCTGCCGGTCGTGCTGCGCTCCAACGCTGCCCGACAGGGTCGGCGCCCAACGCTGGACGTTCGCTCCCACCTGCCACACCTCGATCGGCATGCTCCTGCCAAGCACTCGCGCGTGAATGGTCTCGGCACCGATGACCAGAGCGCCGTGCGGCAGATCGGGAACGCGCTCGGCTGCATAGGCGGCAAGTGGCTTCTCGGAGGCGTCGTCGATCGGCGAGAAGTGAACCTGCCCGGGCTGTGCGGGATGGCTGTGGCAGTAGATGACCGACAGCTTCTCGCGCCGCGCGCGCGCCTCGTGTTTGAGGCGGAACTCGGCGGTTGCCTCGACAGCGATTTCGGTCCGGTGCTTGTACTCGGCGTCGGTCGGCACGTTGACCGATTCCACGAGAAGGCGCCAGGAACCTGCGCCAAAGGGGACCGGCCTCGCCAAGATGATTGCGAAGCTCTCAAGCGACTGGCCGCGGAACGCCGCGGCCAGTCGAGACAGGTCTTCGTGGGGAAAGATCAGCTTGATCATTTCACTTGGTCCAGCCGCTGGCGGCAGGAGTTCACCCACGTCGTCAGCGTGTCGCGGTTACCGTCCCACTGGCCGTTGTTGTTGATGTGCCAGGAGAACCACTGCTGCGAGCGTCCGAGGTCGGGCATCGGCTGGCTATTCTGGGTGTTCGTTGGCGGATTGCCGTTAACCTTCAGCATCGGATCCACCCAGAAGCAGTCCGGCGGCGTCGCCGGATACTCCGGCGGGACGAAGAACCACAGCTTCACGGTGGTCACTCCCCATCCCACAGGGATGGGGAGATCGAGCGAGACCCAGACATTACCGCTCGGGAAAGTGGTCGTCTGGGCGGCGGGGTAGCGCGCCTTGAGCAGAGCCAGGTCGGCGAGTGCCCGGGGGGAGGGCTGGGCCATCGGCTAGGCCCCGAAGTTCGCCGGCGGCTGCGAATAGAAGTGGGGCGTGCTCTTGATCTCGACAGTGTCGGTATCGGCCAGCTCGCGGTCCGGCTTGTCGCCGTGGGACTCCAGGACGAGCGCGTACTCGTACTTGAAGTTCGGCACTTTCGCCCCGATAACCTTCTTCAGGTCGGAGACGACCATGTTCTCCTGGGGCGCCTCAAGCGTCTCGGGGAACGTCGAGTAGATGAACGGATGCTTCTTCGACATTTTATGCTCCTAGAACAACGACTTAGATAGAGATGCACCCTGGTGTTCGCCCCTCTCTGCATGGAGCGTGCTGCTTCCCTTCCCGTGTCAGCAGCAGGCCCTTGGACGTTCCCAGTACGCCCAGGATGACCATCTCTTTGGCTGGAGTCAATTGAAAATGGTACCTATCACGAAGCGATAAATTTTACTTACTATGATAATATGCTTCCCGAACTCCGCCATAGAAGCGGACTTTAACGAGCGCGCGCGGCTGGAGCGGCGATATGGCCGTCTCATCGCCGAGCGAGTGGGCTCGCGCATGCAGGTGTTGCTGGCAGCCGAACACCTCGCTTTGGTGCCCACCACGCCGCCGATTGTCTTGAGGATTGATCCCCAGGCGGCTCAATTCTCGGTCGCCCTGGTCAAGTCGAACCGGCTACGATTCAGGGCGACCGAGGGCTGCACGTACAACGACGGTCAGATAGACCTGGAGACCGTCAAGAAAGTCGAGGTTCTTGGTGTCTATGAAGGCTAGTACAGATTTGCGGTTGCACATCTGGCGGTGGCGCTGATGGCTCTCGACGCCTCTCCGCGCGCTTACGCGCCCGATCACGTTGATCCGCCCGGCAAGCTTCTCGAGGAATATTTGGAAGCGTGGGATATGTCCGCACGCGAATTCAGCCGGCGATGCGGTCGTTCGTCCAAACTCATCGTCGAAATCCTTGCCGGCAAGGCGCCGATCGAACCAGAAACAGCGCTGCAATTTGGTCGGGTTTTTGATCTGTCGGCCGACATTTGGCTTCAGATTGAAGCGAGCTATCGGCTGCACTTAGCCAAAATGGAAGAAGCTAAACGACTTACCGACGAAGCACGGTGGTCTGAACTTTTTCCTATTGCTGAGATGCGAAGTAGAAAACTACTCCCACAGTCCAGCGACAGATCAACACTTGTTCAACAACTTCTCGCGTTCTTTGGTGCAGGCAACATAGCCGCGTGCAATGAGCGCTTTCTTGAACTCGGTAAAGTCTCGTATCGGCACTCCCCGGTGTTTGAAAGCCAAGAAGGGCCATTGTTGGTGTGGCTCCGTATGGGCGAAATACTCGCGCACAAGATAAAATGCGAAGAATACGACCGAACATCGTTCCTCAAGGCACTTCGGAAAATTCGGACGCTTACGACTGAGCCACTCGAAGTAGCTGCTAAGGAAATAAAGAAATACTGCGCTCAAGCCGGCGTCGCATTCGTCATCGTAAAGCCAATACAGAAGACTGCAGTCAGTGGCATTTCTCGTTGGCTGACACCACGCAAAGGTCTCATTCAACAATCACTCCGCTATATGTCGAACGACCATTTCTGGTTCACGTTCTACCACGAAGCCGCACACTTGCTTCTTCATAGCCGCAAGACCGTATTCTTGGATGGCCATAAGATTGCGACCGGCAATTCTAAAGAAGAAGCAGAAGCGAATGAGTGGTCGGCAAACTTCCTCATCCCACGAGATGACTTCGATGAATTCGCCGCGACCTTTGGTGGTGGCGCCGATGAAGTGCGCCGGTTTGCTCGAGAGCAGGGAATAGACCCTGGCATCGTGGTGGGACAGCTCCAGAAGAACAATGTGATTAGATACTCAAGCAAGCTCAATCGCTTGAAGCGCCGATACAAGTGGGTTGACCCGTCTTGAAATAGCGTGTGCAAAGAAAAGGCGTCCACTCTTGAGATGGACGGCCGTGGCTAAGCCGAGACTACATCGCCGTCCTCAGACGTGAGGGGCGTGCCCGCTGGCAGGCATGCTCTGCCCTTGGCTCGCTTTCATCAAGCGTATCTCTTTAGGATCGAGTGTCCGCTTGAAGCAAGACATACCAGACCGGCCATCAGCTCCCCTTTTTGCTGCAAGGCGGCACGCCGCCCAGCTAGGTGTGCCAACAAGTCATTCCTCTCTAGACCCCTCTACTTGAGAGCCATGACGTCGATGTAGAGCCGCTTCAGGTGTTCGTCGGACATGTCCACGATGGGCTCGTACATAAATGAATTCACATGAATGTTCTCTGGAGTCATGAGAGCGACCCGGTCTAACACGGCGACCGTGTCGCCTTCGCCAGGGAGCTTCTCTTTGAATTTGCGGAGAAGCGCCTGTGTCTGCGCGGAAGTGATTCCGGCAACGAACGCGCTGTCCTTAATCTTGTCGATCATGTAGTGCTCCGCGGCCATGCGGATGCCGATCGCTAGTACGATCTTGTTCTCAAGATTAAAGCCGGGAGCGCCCTTCATGCACGCTTTCGCTTCCTCGGCAATTAGGTCGCAGACCTTCTTGGATGGGTCGGACGAGCTACCCTTCGTCTGGCAGAGCGCATTGTAGATTGCGTCGAGCTGCCCGACCGTGATGGTGGGCGTGTCCTTCCGCCAGTGAAGCATTGAAGTGAGGAGGTCGTACTGGGGATCCGCCTCGCCCACGGTCATCTCGATTAGGTTCCGGAGGAAAGGAATTGATGCGATCTTCTTTCGGTCATCCTTGAAGAAGTGCTTCTTCCAATCGTTAGCGAACACATTCTTGATGCCGGTGGCCTGCATCAGTGACACGCCAGTTGGCGTCTTGGACGCCATCAAGCATTGATTGTAACCAACGAACCGGCTCTCCAGAGTCCGGAAGAAGTCGAAGTTGTGCGTCATGATGATGAGCTTGAAGAGCCCATCCTCGCTGATGTCTTTCAGGTATTGGATGATCGCGTACTTGTTCTGGTAGTCAAACGAGTCCGCGAGATCGTCCACAACCACCAACGTCTCAAGGCCGGCCTTTTTGCGGCGCTGCACCTCGAAGATCACGTTGAGTACATAGAGCGCCTTGCGTTCGCCGGTGCTCAGCACCTGTAAGAGCTGCGGCTTGTCGACGGTCGCCGTCTCCTTACCGTCAACGTAGGTGAAATCGACGTGGATGATTTCCTCATCCCCGAGCATGACCTCGACGCGGTTCGTGGTCTCCAGCTTAAACGGCACATAGAAGCGATCATTGAAGATCGCGATCACCTCTTCCCACTGGGTCCGCTGCTTGCGTGCCTCTTCCTGGATCTCCTTCTTCCGCGCCGCCGCCTGGTCGTACTTCTCCATCAACCCCAGGTACAGGTTCTCCTTCACCTTCAGGTACGACTTGATAGTGTCTTCCTTAAACTTCGCCGGGTTGCTCATCCGGGACAGCAGCGCTTCGTGATCCTGCAAGTACCGGCAGAACTCGCGCAACTCGGCATTCCGCTCGAGCTGCTTCGCGACCGCATCGAAGTTCTTGCGAAGCTCTTTGTCCTTGATGATTGCTTCCTTCTCCGCGGCGATTACCGATTCCAGCTCCTTCTGCGTGTTGATCTCCAGCACGCCGCCGCTGGCCTTCAAGTTGACGGTGTGGTTTGCGTCAAAGAAGCCGTTGTCCGCGAGACTCTTCGCGATCTGGCCCGCGTTGTAGTAGTCGAAGGTGCCCTTCTTGAAGTAAGTCGAGCCGTTGAGAAGCTGATTGTACCGGCGAATGTAGTCCTCGATGGCGTTTTTCAGATTCTTCGTGTCGAGGGCCTTCAGGACCTTGTCGTCGAAGACGGTATCGTATTCGACGCCGGAGAACGGCGTATCCTTCTGATTCTGCAACTCTGTGCGAATTCGCCCGACGGCGAGCTCGAAATCGTCGTCATTCGTGAAGACCGATGCGATCTCACCTTCGAAGTCCCGCTTCGAGCCCGACTGCTCCCGCAATGCCGCGAGCAGCGCCGCCTTGGCTTCGTCGATGGCCACATGGAGCTGCGTGTATTCCGCGCGCAGCTTTGCATCCACCAGGAGGGTCGAGGTTTTCGCCGTGGGGCCGAACTCAGGATCGTACTGAAGTACGACCAGGATGCTCTCGCCCTCGATGTCCTTGCCGTTCTCGTCCGTGATCTTCCGGCTCGTCTTACGTGCCGGGAAGATTCGATCCACAGAATCCACACCCTTGGAGGCGTCGAGGAAAGTTTGCGCCAGCGACGACTTCATCACGCCGTTCGGCGCATAGATCGCGTAGGCAGGCCCTTTCGGGAAATCGAGGTCCTTCTTTAAGTCCTTGATTCCATAGCAATTTTTCAGGTCGATTTTGACCTTATCCATGAAGCCCCCCGACCCGGCTGTCGATATTCGAGCGGCGGAGCATACTCGTTCGAATCGAGGGCTTCACGCAGACATGGCACTCGGCTGGATCGATTTAGATTTCACGCGTCCGGAATGCAATGGGCGACGGCCAGGATGCGAGCTCTTCGCTCAAAGAGATGCCGCCCACGGATGGGCGGCATTTACGTTTGTACGCTTAGACCTTTGCCGACGGCGCTGTGAGTGCCATGCAGACCGGCAACCACGCTTTCCCCTTAGCATCCGTCTCGTCGAGCTGAGCCTTAGGATCGGCCGTTCGCTTGAAGTAGGAGACCAAACCCGCCACGAGCTCCTTCTTGCCGGCGGAGATGAGTCGGGCCTGCTTACGCATCGCCCCGCTCTCCTCAGCCACCTTCACGAGATCCTCTCGACGCAACCCGCTGAGGAAGACCTCATCGGGTGTCCAGACCTTCCGCATGTCGAGCGTCAGGTCCTTGGTAAGCCCCGAGAAGAACGTCTCCTGCGGCTCCTCCCCCTCCATGCGCTCTATGCCGAAGCACAGGATGACGAGAAGGGCGATGAGGGCATCGAGTTCGATCCCGTTGAGAGACCGAATGCCCGAGATGACCTGCTGCCAGTCGTGTCTGGCGGCATGCAAACGAACCCACGCAGGAACCTCGCCGTCAACCTCGGTCCGAAGGCCAAGCTTGCCGACCAGCTTCTGAGCGCAGGTATCGATCAGCTCGTAGGCGTTCGAAGAGCCCGGGTGCCGCGCGAGCTCCCGTAGTGCTTCGTGCGCCTTGAGCTGGATCGCCGCACCCTTCGAGCCCCCGAGCAGCAAGATGGCGGTTGCCTCTTTGGCTTTCCTCGGATTTTCCATGAGCGTCATTTGCATTGCCAGCGTCTTGTGGGCGTTGGCGTAACGCAGCGTGGCCTTCGAGAAGGTCGGACGCTCCTTTGGCTTCTTCTTGGCTTCGGCCTTAGCAGCCGTCGCCTTCGGATCGACCGTTGATCGCGCAAGGTTCTTCCGAATCTCGACACGGCCGCCCGGCGCGAAGTGGATCACGACGCCTGCCTGGTCCTTCTTCTTGGGCTCGCGGTATTGCCACCACGACACCATGTGCTCGGTGCTGACCTCCACCCAGGACGAGCTCCGGCGATACTGTTCCGCCAGCGCTTCGACCGCTTCCTTCTGCAACGCCAAGAACTGGTCCTTGTCGTCGAAGTAGGTCGCCTCCTTGTCGGCGAAGAGGTCCTTGGTGTAGGTGCCGGTGTACTTGGTCAGATCGAAGATGGCGATGGCGGCAGACGGCTTGGCCGCGAGGATGCTCGAGCGCACGTACCGGGCGTCGAGCCCGGGGTTACGCTTGAGATCCTTGAGCCACGTCTTCTGCTGCTCGGGCGTCGCCAAGGTCAGAGCCTCGGCAACGGAAAGCGTCATGGCCTTGGCCCGCACCGCTGCCTTGACCTCTGGAACGAGATCGGCAAGCGCCACTCGACGCTTGATGGTCTGCGCTGAGACGCCCGTCTCGGCCGATACGTCGTCGAGCGTGGCGCCGCCTTTGAGCAGCTTGGCAAACGCTTCAGCCTCGTCGATCGCGTCCAACGCTTCGCGCTGCACGTTCTCGACCGTGGCCAGGCGATCGAGATCGCCAGCGGTAGCCTTCTTGTCGAGGCGGACAGGCACCTTGTATGAGCGCTCGATCTCGCCCTTCTTGTTGAGGTGCTGGAGCGCGAGGAAGCGGCGCTGCCCGGCAACGACGCGGTACTTGCCCCCTGACAGCGGTTCGACCGTGAGATTATGGATCAGGCCATCTTTCTTGATGCTCTGCGCAAGGCCTTCGATGGCCTTCTTGTCGTAGCTCCGACGGGGGTTACCCTTCGGCGGGACGAGAGATGATAACGGGACGCTGGTAAGCATGCGGTGCTCCTGTATGCATGCGCAAACGTTCGCGGCGCTTCACTGAAGCGTCGAGCGTAGGCACAGGTTGTCGTGAAAGCCCGTTTCGGGCCGGTCTCAAAGAACTGAGAACCGCTCTTCAGCCTACGGGCGCTGCGACTTCAGCAAAGACGGGCTCATCCACGGAAGCCGTGAATGTGTTTCTCGCCAGTTCATGTAAGCCCGTCGTGCGCGGCTTTCCGGGCCGCGTACGATCAAGCGATGGACGCCCGGATCACGTACATCGCCCGAACAAATCATCGCAGCGACAGTCGTCGCTTTGGTATCAAGCGGGAGGATCGCTTCCTCCACCTGCACGTGATCGGCAAGACCGGCGTAGGCAAAAGTACTTTGCTGGCCACGATGGCCATCCAAGATCTAGTTGGAGCTGGCGGGTTTGCCCTGATCGATCCGCATGGTGATCTTGCCGATCTGGTGTATCAACGCGCGCAGTCTCTGGGCCTAGACCGGGTCATCTACCTTAACGCGACGGACCCGGCACAGCCCTACGGCTACAATCCGCTACGTCACATCCGCGCGGATCGCATTCCCCTCGCTGCCTCCGGACTCCTCGAAGTCTTTAAGAAAATGTGGGCTGACGCATGGGGAGTTCGTATGGAGCACATCCTGCGCAACGCGCTTTACGCACTTCTTGAGCAGCCCAATGCGACCCTGATGGACATATCGCGACTGTTTCGTGATAAGGCCTACAGACGGACCGTCGCCGCATCGCTCACGAACGAACCTGTCCGTATCTTCTGGGAAAAGGAGTTCGATCGATACTCGCTCGCATACCGAGCTGATGGTGTCGCATCCATTCAGAACAAGGTGGGCGCATTCCTGGCTGATCCTCAGATCCGCCGCATCCTGATCGAGCCCAAGGAGCCGATCTCTCTTCGCCGCATCATGGATCAGGGCCAAGTCCTTCTTGTGAACCTCGGCAAGGGCACTATTGGCGAAGATAGCTCGTCGCTGCTGGGCGGATTGTTGGTGACGACGATTGGGCTTGCTGCTTTTAGCAGGGCCGACACCGTGCCGGAGCGGCGCCGTGACTTCTTCGTGTACGTCGACGAGTTTCAAAGCTTCACGACGCTGGCTGTCGCCAACATGCTCTCCGAACTGCGGAAGTATCGTGTTGGCCTTACGATGGCCCATCAGTACCTCTACCAGCTTGAACCCGAGATTCGGCATGCTGTCCTGGGCAATGCCGGCACTCTAATATCCTTCCGTCTGGGGGCGGAGGATGCCCCGTTAGTCTCGCGCGAGCTTCTAGAGAAGTTCGATGCCGGCGACCTTCAACGTCTCGACAACCGCACGTTCTACATCCGGCTGATGATTGATGGTCGGCCGAGCCAGCCGTTCAGCGCAACCACTGGGTTTCCTATTTCCGACGTTCCCCACTAACGCCCTAGACGAGGTCGCGGGGGCGTCGGCAGGTCGAATGGCCAACTAGGAATTGTAGTCTATCGCTGATTTGCTATCCTGCCGCCAATTGGGGGAATTCAATGGCCAGTGCGCTCAAACTGCCAAATGACAAGGCAGCCGCCACCTTTGGACATGCTTTCGTGGCCGAGTACGTGCAGCCAGCATTTGGCGCCCGCACCAAGACGGAAGTAGACCATTTGGTCTTTAGGCTGTTGGTCGAAGCGAAGGCAATCGACCCATCCGCTCCGCCATTTGAGATCGCTCGATCATTCAACATCCCACTCACTCGAGCAAAGTCTTTGGTTTTGAACTGGCAGCTACGCCAAGGGGCAGTGGTCGAGGCTCTACGCGAACGCTTGCTCGGGTATCTTCGCCGCATCCGGTATCACAAGGACGGCGACTACATGGCAATTGGTATTGGCGACGTCATGGTGCGCGAATACTTCATCTCTGCGCTTCAGGCTCTGGGAACCTACCCGGATCGCACCTTCGCCGACGAGCTGGTCCGAGTGCCTGTCGATGGATTCGTCGCATATATCGATGACAACACAGACAAAGAGAGGCGCGGTGCTATCGAAAAGGCACTGGTAAAGGCCAAGCTCGTGCCGGATACAAGCCTCGCCGGCATCACGAAGTCCGTCGTTAAGGCGGCCGCCATCAAGATCGGCGAGAAGGCACTTGGAGCTGTTGCAGAAGGCGCAGTGGACCAACTCGGCAAGTACGTGAAATCGCTATTTGGTGGCAAAGAAAGCGATGCGGTGGCTGCTGCGCGGACGTTGTTCGCGTAAGTCCAGCACATCGAAGCACGCGGATAGGCACGATGGCACCCCCCTGGCAGGCCGGCACCACAAAAGCCATCAATGGCATTACCTCCGGAATGTCGGCGCCGGCATCGGGCCTGAACGTGCAATTCCGGGCACCAGCGATGGCGACGCGCTTGCAGTTTCGCGGGGTTGATCTGTTCGCAAGCATCGCCCGGACAACGGCGCTTGGCGGTGCACCCCCGCAGCTCCTGCAAGCCCTCGCCGCCGCAGCGGGGGCGCCGATCTCGGTGCTGGTTGATGATGCAGGTCAGGACTTCAGCGTCACGACCGATGTCAATTTCTTGGCCGACGAGACCAGGACGAACTTTTCGGCGAGGCTCGGCACGGGTATCGCCGATCAGTACATGACGGCGCTCGGCTATGTGTGGCGCGCCAATGCTCGTTCCATAATTCCGACCGGACCTGCCGCAGACTTTGTCTATGACGGCGGGCCAACCAACAATCTTGGGGCTGTCCTGTGCGAGGCCAAGGGTAGCGTGGCGCGGCTGGTCTCTCGGGCGACGGTCTCGTCCACGGCAACCAGCGGCTATCGCAATCAAGTGTCGCATCATGTCGGTACAACTCCTTCCACCTATCCAATTCTCCACGGCTACGCCGTCTCATTCGGAACGATGCCAGGCAGCACTTCATCGATTGTTCACGTGGAGCAGACTGCGGTAGCCGCCTTGGTTGGCGGTCAAGTCCCCGGGCCCGTAGGTCCGACTAGCCAAGCGAACGCAGTCATCGCCCTGACTAACTTTCGAGACGCCTTCGCGCTCGCCAATGCACGCACGACCGTCCGCATGATCGATGCGGTACTTGGACACCACATGGACGCATTCAAGGAGAGGCCCTCCCAACGGTACGGCACGATCGTTCTTGGCGAGGACGAGTACCTATTTGGCGATGAGGAGCCGCGCCTGCCACCACTCCACTTCGCCAATGAGTGGGACCCCGTACGCAGGCCGTTTCGCGGACTCTTTGCGATTCACCGTTCGGTCGTTGAGGAAGTGCACAAAGCGCTGGAGACAGTTCTGTTTGGAGGGCGCCAAACGCTAGACCTGCCGGTCTTCGACCGGGAATTTCTAGGGCAGAAGCGAGCATACGGAGCAGCATTTCCAGACGGTGTCACCTATGTCCGGCCACCTGTACCAGGAGGCCCGCAGGCGTTGTTGGGTAAAGTGTTCAATCTGGGCTTCTGAGCGCACCGAGTTCCATTCGGTACTGGCGGAAGAATTCACAGTCGTAGCAATCAGTGAGGCAAAGTGTCGGATCGGGACCACCATATCGCAAGACCGGGACGTCAATGACAGAACGACGCCTTTTCGACCTTAACATCAAGAAGATACTTGAGGCGTGGGACGCCCCTCATGCCGTTCGTGAGCTGATCGCCAACGCTCTGGACGAACAGATCCTGACGGACACTCAGGATGTCACGATCACCAAGGATGGTCAGGCTTGGACCATCCGCGATTACGGCCGCGGACTACGCTATGAGCACTTCACTCAGAATGAGTCGGCCGAGAAGCTGAAAAACATCGGCAAAGTCATCGGCAAGTTTGGTGTGGGTCTCAAGGATGCACTCGCGACGCTGAACCGCAACAAAGTGACTGTTGAAATGGAATCGAGGCACGGCGTCATCACGCTTGCTCAGCAAGCGAAGCACGGGTTCGCGGATGTGGTGACTCTTCATGCCGAAGTGGCGCCTGCGCGCGACTCGACGTTCGCGGGAACGGCCGTCCGGCTGACCGGCATCAGCGACAAGGACATGGATAGAGCAAAGGATTTCTTCCTCCGCTTCTCCGGTGAGGAGGTCCTTGAAGAGACTTCGGTCGGTAGAATCCTCCAGAAGAAAGGCAAGATGGCTCGAATCTATGTCGCGGGACTGCTGGTGGCGACCGAAGACAATTTTGCCTTTTCCTACGACGTCACGTCCCTGACCGCGCCTATGAAGAAGGCACTGAACCGCGAGCGCACGAATGTCGGCCGGACCGCCTATGCAGACCGCATCAAGTCCATGCTGCTCCAGACCACAACACCGGCTGTGGCGACAGTCCTTGCCAAGGAGCTGGTTGCGATAGAGCGTGGCACTAATGCGGATGAGGTAGGCTGGACGGACGTCGCGGTGCACGCATGCAAGATTCTCAACGCAAGCGGCAAGTACATCTTTGTCACGGCGTATCAGATCTCAGAGAACTCCAGCGCGATCGACCACGCCAAGAATGACGGCTACCAGATCGTTACCGTCCCCGAGAACATCCATCGCAACATCAAGGGAGCGTCGGACCTGACGGGCGCACCGGTTCGGGATATTGGCGTCTACCAGGCCGAATGGAACGATAGCTTCAAGTTTGACTTCATCGACCGAGCGAAGCTCTCCAAAGCAGAGCGCGAGATCTTCGATCTGTTACCGAAAATCGCTGCCCTGGCGGGCGGAATGCCACGCAAGGTCAAGCGCGTGAAGATTAGCCGGACGATGCGAGTTGATTGCCAGACCGGCCAGGATGCTGCCGGTCTGTGGGACGGCACGACCGAGAGCATTGTCATCAAGCGAGACCAGCTGAAGTCCGTCAAAGCATTCGCGGGTACTGTCCTGCACGAGATCGCGCACGCCAAGACTGGGTTCGACGACGTGACTCGGGAGTTCGAAGGGGCGCTAACCGATCTTCTGGGCGTTGTCGCGAAAGCAGCAGTGATACCAAAAGCCAAAAGGCTGTTAGCAAAGCCGTTGTCATAGAGTGGGACGCACCGCAGCCAGCAGACCAACTGCCGTTGGCTAGAGCTGGGGCGACTCTGTCAAGGGTTCGCGCTGTACGCGCTGAGACCAACTTCCGCAAGCCGCTCTTTCAAGTAGCTGCTAGCGGTGTGACGGGGAGATAGCCGAGTCGAGGACGACGGGTTGGCGAAAAAGGACAATGACATTCGCCCCGAACCGAGGCCGTAACGCCGCGCCAAGACACGATGTGGCGTCGCGATAAATTCTCCACGAGTGGCTTCAGCGAGCATGTCTCCACAAAGAACGGTGACGCAAGACCATCGGGGAGCTACATCAACCCAAGTGCGATCGCGCGTTTGGATCTGAAGGCCCGGCCCAGTGGCGGCCGGCAGCAGAGTTAAATAGTTAATGTCGTGATGCACCGAATTGAGAAACTGAACTTCTGATCTTGGCCCGATGTAACGCGTAATCCGAAGCACCAGGTTAGGGCAGTTTTCAACGACATCGCGTTTTAGTCGTGCAAACCCAGGCCGCTTGGTGACCTGCCTACCGACGGCGGCGATGATGCCCGCCGCAAGATCGGCTAGCGGCGCGAAGACAGTTCTGGTCCGCTGTTGGATGTCAGGTGGACACCGACCCCACGCGAAGTAGTGGTAGAATTCCTTTGGATCCGGCGCCGACGCTCCCTTCGCGGTTTCGCAAGCATACGGGAACAGTCCGTCGAGCCCCGAAGAATTGGCGGTGTACTTATCTCTTGGACCCTTCTCGAAAAAATCGTGCCAGTCCGTATAAGTATCCTGTACTGACTGGCCATATGCCGGGCCTACCACAACGGAGACGGCGCCCACGTCGCGCAACGCGTCAGCGCAGCGATCAAGCGCAGGCTGCCCATTGTTGACGATGACGGGTAGAAGACCCATTCGACATGCGCCTTACAGCAAGATGACGGGGTGAAGCATGATAGTCGGACCCCTAGATGGTGCCGGCCTGTCCGTTCTCCACCCGCGACCGTTCAACTCAGTGATCACGCCTCCGCGGACATTTGTCCGCAGGGTGGTCCTTGAGTAAGCGCCTTTTAGCGGCCAATGTCTATCGATCTCGGTCGGCACGGATGAGTATGGCGAACGATTCGCAGCAGTTGAGCCGCAATGCAATCCTTGCTGCCGCTTGCCTCGCGCTGAACCTTGGTCTTGGCAAGGTCTCAAATCTACTCGGCTTGCCCATCGTCTTCGACACGGTGGGCAGCATCTTGGCACCCGCCCTTGTGGGACCGTGGTACGCCCTCTTAGTGGGAATCCTCAGTTCTTTTATAGGAGGCGTCTTCATACATCCGGCGTTTCCCTACTATGTAGGGACTCAGCTCGTCATCGTACTCCTCGCAGTTGCAGCTATGCGCCTCGGCCTCTTCTCTCGGCTGATGACTGCGATAGGTACCGGCGTCGGCATCGGAGTGGCGTCCGCAATCGTCTCGGCGCCCGTGACGGCGCTCGTGTTCGGCGGGGTGACGATACCGTCGGTGACGGCGCTCAACGTGCTTTTCCTGGCTTCGGGAAAGTCACTTTGGCAGAGCGTCCTGACTGGATCGATAATCGTTGAATCAATCGATAAGGTGATGGCATCGAGCTTGGTGTGGCTCATTTTGTCCAGACTTCCGAAACTTCGCTGACAGGGCAGGCGGCTTGCCAATCGAGGGTGACGATGTCGCCACTTAGTGCAGCGCTGAGCACTCTCGTGTCGGCTTGCGCAATCCTGGGATGTTCCTCGCTTCTTTCCCGGGTCGTTTTCGCGTGCGTAGTGTTGCTTTGGCTTGTGCGGCGTCAATCGAGCTTCCGCCCGTTGTTTCGAGCGCTCCGCTGGTTCTGCGTCGCCGGCGTTCCACTCTTTCTCATGCACACTATCGCGAACACGGGGTTTGCGATTAGCGCTCGAGTTCTTGGCGGTATTCCGATCCGAATGGAGGGCCTACTCTTTGGTGCCAGCGTATTGGCCAATTTCATGATCATTACATTCGTGGCTATGGCGTGGAGCACGGTCAACCGCGGCAACCTGTTCGATGCTTTGGTAAGCCTTAGATTGCCCATTTGGGTGACCATCGCAGGCACCCAGAGTGTCGCCACTCTGTACTTGGTCCGCCGACGCGCCGATGCGGTATTTTTAGCGCAGCGGGCACGGGGCATTCCGGTTGGTCCGGCTCTTCTCGCAAGAATAAGAGCGGTACCGACCGTTGTGTTGCCAGTCATCACCATGACTTTAGTAGACGCGAGTGGGCGGGCAGCAGCGTTGGCCTCCCGTGGGCTTGGAGCCTCGCGGGTCGCGCCCCTAAAACGGCTGTCCTGTAGCTCAGATGATGTAACCAACGCTATCTGGCTGGTCGCGGCTGCCGGACTGGCCGCCCTCGCCATTCAAGGGTGATGCTTAAAATCAACTCGATCGAGCGCCTTGAGCCAGACGGCGATTGGAGCCAGCTCACGAGCGGAATAACGCTGCCAGGGGGATCGTCCCTCGGAGTGGTCGGTGACTGTGATACCGGCAAAACAGACATCGGATTGCTGCTCTCCGGGCTTCGCGCATCGGGTCGGATCCGCGCTGACATTCATCTTCAGAATGAGGGCCGGTTGAATGACCTCCGTGATCTGAAGCGGTCTCGACTAACGGCTTTTGTACCGACCGATCCGTATCAATGCTTCTCAGGAATGAAAGAGACGTTGCGTGGCGAATTCCATGTGGGGATGCAGATCTTAGGAGATGTATCGCGTTATGCCCAAGAAAAGGTGCGCAAGGTCGTCCACGCTTTCGAATTAGAAGAGTTTCTCGACAGGGACCCCTTCACGCTTTCAGGCGGAGAGGCTGTCAGGGCGGGTGTCGCATTGGCGGCGTGGAAACAACCAGTCGTAATGGTCCTAGATCAAACTTTCGAAGCTCTTCACAAGAGTTGGATGAGGCGCTTAAGAAGCGCCCTACAAGAATATTTGCCGCCGAGTGCGATAATTATAGAAACGCATTCACGCGTTCCTAGCTGGTCCGCCGATTGGTCACACGAAATAAGACTTCGTCCGATCCGTGAAACGGAGATGCGGGTGCAAGTTGTGGATCCGTGCTGTACGACTGCAACAAGCAGCGCAGCCGATTATGTGGGGGATGTTAGCACTGTCCTCGAAGCCGATGGTTTGGAGTTCAGGTATGACAGGGCGCCGTTCTCACTAGGGCCAATCAATCTTGTCGTTCGAACCGGCGAGCAGTGGGCACTCGTCGGCCCGAACGGAGCTGGAAAGACAACTCTGGCCAAGTGTCTTGCGTGCATCATCCGCCCAGTTAGCGGCAACATCAGAGTTCGAGACAGATACGGCAAGTTTCAATCACTACCGGCCCATGGTTGGGAGCATCTGTGGGCGAACCGCGTCCGGTACGCCTTTCAGAATCCGGATGAGCAGCTCTTTCGACCTACCGTAAGAAGCGAACTAGGTCTTACCTCAACCACAGCCTTAAGTTCGAAGCTTCTTGCCCTCGCGACTCGTCTCGGGCTCACGGCAGTATTGGACTCTTCTCCCATGTCACTCGCAAGACCGATGAAACGCCTTGTAACACTCTGTATCGCGCTCGGAAGCGGCGCACCGGTCTTGATACTGGACGAACCTACCGCGTTGCTAGATTCGAACCAAGCCGCTTTGGTGCGCGCTGAGTTGCGGCGCTTTCGGCGAGATGGAGGGGCCGTAATTGTGATTACGCATGATGAAACCATAATCGGCCGCGACAGTCGTCGTTTGGAAATGAGATCCGGACAAAGAGTTGGCTAAAGGATGCTTTCAGCACGGTTCCCGGGATCGTGCTGCACCATATTAAATCTTGATTCTCTCTGACGCTCGATGCGAAGCGAGCCGCAGATAAATCGTGATTGCTCTCTCTAAAAGATATCTTTCGTGCGCGGTTTTGGGTCGCGCTCGATAAGTTGGATTTATCTGAAGAATTCCAATTTTTGTAAGATACGATAAATAATCGTAAACATCAGTGCAGTCGGATGTGCGCGACGGTAGCGAGGTCGTAAGAGGAATCTTCTTCATCTTCTGTATGGCACCAATTACTTGTTGCGCTGAACGTCGATGCGCAACTGTACGCTCCTTATCATTTACCGTCTCGCGCTTAAGTTTTTGCTGGAGAAGGGCTGGGCCAACAAGAAACTTGTCCTTAGTGCCGGCGCACCATAAGTGATGCAGATTGGGAACACGAATGAGCCCTTTAACCTCACATGCTTGCCACAGGATTTGTTTGTTCCACAATTCCACCAAGTCATCGACACCGAAAACGCTATGAGCAACGATGTCGTGCCTGAAGATTGAGTAGGAATTACTGGGAGCGGCGTCTTTGTGTTCAGGACCTTTAGTAAGGTCCTTGCTAGAATGATTGCGGGCCATCTGATTCTGAGCCACTAAGGTCTCGATGAGGGCGTGACTGTCTTCCACGTCCGCGCGTTCAAACGTATCGAACACGGCGAACTCAGCCAATTGATTTAGAGCCATGGCAATTCGCTGACCTTGAACTGTTCCATCGCCATCTCGATCCTTGGCTAAGGTTGCCAGAATGGAGGAAGGTGTAACGATTGCTAGTTCGCCCGCACCAGGCATTCCGCTTGATGCTTCCTCTGCGCACGCCATAGTGACGGCACGTGCCACTAGTTCGAAGAAGCCATCCGCTGCTTTCAGTTCCGTCTTTCGGTCGAAAGCAAAAGGGCGGAGCGGCCGAATCTTCTCCCAAATATCAAAGCCGCGTCTGCCCGAGTCCCAATAAAGCAAAGGAGTCCTCTGGACAAACCTTTGGCGAAGTACACCATACAGAAAGTCATGCAGCGAATGCGCTGCTTCTTCCGATGATTTGTCGTGCAAACCAGCCAAAGCACTTACAGCACGCGGAGGCAAGTACAATACGGTGGCTTCGTCCGACAAAACGTCGACCGAATATAGGAAGCGATCGGTAAAGTACGAGCTTGCGTTGGGTTTGCGTGGAAAATCGCCCAACTCCAATTCGCCGATCAATTCGCCCGGCTGAAAGGGCACAAACGGCTTTCCAGATCGATTGACAAGCGCAAGGCGGCCACTAAGGAGCACGTACAATGCTCCCCCCATCGTGCCCGCGTGCACAATGCGCGCGCCCATCCCTGCCCGAATGATTTGAGGTGCCGTCTCCCCAAGCGAACTCGACTTACGCAGCACCTCTGTGGCACGCTTTAGAAAGTCAGAGGGCCAACCACGTTTGCTTAGTAGATCTTGAACGAGTGCTACGTTTTCATCTGACGTATCGGCATCTGAAGCAGGCACGGCCTCCAAAAGCCACGCATAGAATGGGCCACGAGAAGTGTTGTTCTTGCTTGCGCCAGGCAGACTGACAACCTGATCCCAATCCTCCTTCGAAAGGTAACGCCTCAGCATCGGCAGCTGGTCGAGGACCGTCAAACCTAAATCAGTGAATCGCCGCTCATACCAGCGCTCCGTCCGTAGATTGATGTTTGTCTTCCTGATCGCAGTCTCAGATTTCGCCGGCACTTCTTCTGGCCACGATCTAGCGGCGTCAATCATCGCACGAGATGCGTCAACGCCTAGGTACTGCAGGCCATGAAAACCTAGAAATCGGCCAAGGTTTCCTTCACCGCAACCAAGGTCCAGAACAACGGGAACATCTACGCCGACCCCTTTAGGGCGAACGTCAGACGCATCATTCGCATAGTCGGCTAGCAACCCTTCAAGCAATCCGACAAAACGCTCTCTCGGCACATACCCTCTGCACACGACGTCAGTCACACGTAGGTGGCTAAGCGTCGACTTTCCCTGCACGACGCTAGAGCTAAATGTTACCGTGAGCGGAAGAGTTCCGGAGTGGATGCCGTCTCGGGTCTGGTCGTCCAGTCCGTCATCAAAGAAGTCTCCCAAGAAGAATCGCGGCTCAAGAGTGACGACGAGACACGGTACAAGCTTACCCTTATCCATTGACCATTTTTGCAGGCATCTCTTCAGGCCGGACAGGAACTTATCCAACGTCTCGTCTGGCATGTGCTCAAGGACCGAAACGACAACCACTACATCAGGGGTTCGGTCATCTAGCAGTTTGACCAACTTGCTGTGCTGGCCAAAATCGATCTCCGCGAGATTCAACTGTTCGAACACTGGCGCACGAACTTGCCATTCAATGTCACGAGGCGAGGTGTTCGTTGGGCCTAACGGCCAGTCGTGAAGATCCGTGGCGCGATATCCCTTTGCTTTTCGGGCAAGCGCATAGACCAACTTATTGACAAACTGCAAGCGGGCCGCGTCACCATGGACGCCCATTTGTCGCCGCCAGAGGCCGACGTCTAAATTCTCTCGCTCATCTGAGACTGCAGCCTTAACGGAGCGGGCTTTAGCTCGGCTACTCCTTGCCGATTTCCCACCTGGGCTGTTCTCCTCTCTTGTCGACATCCGGTCTCAATCTGTATCCCCGCTGCCAAAGTTGCAGATGTTCGCTCGCTCTGCAACCCTAACCATGGCTGCTGCGCCTACGTATCCCCACGCGGTCAAGGGAGCAGTGGGGGACAAATGTCCGCGCGCTTTGGCGGACAATTGTGTCTCGAGCCCGTTCGCATTGTCGGACCATTGTTCGGGGGGAATTCATAGTCATCTTGGTCGGCGCCCGGTACTCGGTAGTTCGTCAGCTACTGGAGGTGCCATGGAACGCGATAGCGGCAATTCTGCAGTAAAGCTCCAACAGGCCGCGGCTCACCAGCTGGAGCGTCCTGTAGACACTGGCTCACCTAGCCCGTTCGTCGAACCGGACCCGTCGGCGCTGCCATTCCCCGGAAGTTCAGAGTGGACCGACGCGCCTCAACACATCGTGGCATGGGTAATACTTAGCCATTCGCCTGAGACTTCCTGAGTTCGGCGTCGGGGCCAGCACGGAAAAGCCTTCTACGGCTCACGTTGGGAAAACGCTCGTTCAAGCTCGAGAGGAAGCCATGCCTACACATCACTTCGTCCATTTTGCTGCTGGCATCGCACTTATGATCGGCGCCGGCGTTCCGGCGAAGGCTGCCGATCTTAGTAACCGCTTCTCCCGCATAACGCCGGGATTGAATCGGGCTCAGGTAGAGCTGTTGATGGAGGGACCACCCGAATCGGTGGTCGAGTCTCATACGCTCGGCGTAAGTGCCACGCACATGCGCTGGCAGGAAGGTTCGGTGGGCCCTGTCTATGTCGTGGTCCTTGTGAGCGGCCACGTGGTGAAGACCAAGACCTGCAACAAGCCTACTGACTGCTAGTTCGACCTACTCGCCTCTAAGTTCGCAGTTGCGTTGCTTGGGCACTGCCGTCCGGCAAATGCTCGGTTCATCCAGACACGGAGACAACCATGAGAGACCATCATCCCCGTTTAACGCTTATTTTACTCACTTTGGTCGCGGTCTCGGTCTGCACCGCGGTGTTCTTCGGTATGCGTATGCTCATGGGCCAAGCTGGCTTGGCAGCGATCCTGTTGCCGCTGGCCTTCGCGGCAGCAGTGGCGGTTGGACTGGCGGTCATCTGGCATATGTCCGTCCACTCCCTGCCGTTGCTGAGGACGCCAGGGCATAGCACGGCGGCTATGGTGCTCTTTGGTGTTGTCGCCTTGGCTGCGATCGCCGTGTCGAGCTGGTTGACCACGACTGCGATCTCGGGCTCGACGGCGGTGCGTATCTACCTGTCCGAACAGGAAGAGGCCGCGCGCAAGGCTCTTCGTACGCAATACGAGAACAATCTCCTCGAGCAGGAGATCGTGCCGAGCGTCTCGAACACCGCTATCGAGCTTCAGCGAATGGCGGATCTGGAACTTAAGACTGGTAGCTTCTCCGGACGGTACGGTCCGGGGCCCACCGTTGAAGTGCTCACCCGGTCGTCGAGCGCCTTCCAGCGTGTGGCCAATGAAGCCAACGATACGCGTGATCGTGTCGAGGGCAAATATGCAACAGCGTTGCAGCAGCTTAGCGATATGCGGGCCGCGATCGGGTCCAACCTTCCGATGGAAGACAAGCACCGACGGGTCGGCCAGATCATAGCGCAAGTCCAGCAGACCATTGCCGAGATTGGCAACGCTGGGGTGCTGTCCTCGATCCGGACGATGCAGGTTGCCAATGTTAACGTCACCAGCGCAGGGTCGTCTGCGGCGGCGGTGAAGGAGGTCTATGCGGCGATCGAACAGCGGACGAGGAAGCTGCAGACGGAAGCGGAACGGCTGCAGAGACAGAAGAAGGACGTCGAGTTGGTGGGCTTCAGGGATCTGGGGCCAGGCGAGGCGGTGATCGAGTACGCCGGCGCGGTGATGTCGGGCTGGCTCGTGGCGGTCACCGTAGACCTCCTCCCGTTGTTGTTGATTGTCCTGCTGTTCATCCGTATCGGGGCGGCGAGAACCCAACAGGGGCTGCTCCCGGCACCAGCCGAATAGCGCTTGTCTTTGAACCCTGGCCCGCCCGTACAGCGGGCCAGGTACGCTTTCGGGTGCTTTCCACTGCGGAAAGTCACCAAGTGCCGCGACGCTGTCTTTGGCGAAGCAATGCGGTACTCCAATTCCTGGAAGTTCTCTGCTAGGTTCACCCACTAGCTTCATCGCGCACCTATGGTGCACCTAACGTAGATGCGCAGACAGCTAAGTCATTGAAGATGCATAGTGTCCCCGTAGCTCAGCTGGATAGAGCAGCGGTTTCCTAAACCGGAGGTCGGAGGTTCGAATCCTCTCGGGGACGCCATTCCCCGTCGCAATCTGTCGTCGCAGCCGGTGCGCTGAAGAACGCGGCAACTTCTGTGGACAGTGGACGTTGAATCGCCTGGAGCATCGCTCCGCCGACCTCGAGCCGCGGATGTACCGGTGGAGGTTGTGAGGCCCGCCCGAGGTGTTCGGCGCGGGCCTTCTGGTATTTGGGAGGACGTGATGGCCTCAACGGACAAGGCAGGCAAGTACCGCGGCCGCATCCTGCGGCCCATTCCCTACGAAGACGGCTCGGGCACGCGGCAGGTGGCGCCGATCGGCTCGTACGACATCGCCGAGGTCGGCGAGCACCTGCAGTTCTTCTCCGAAGGCTTCGATCCGTTCCGGATGCCGCGCAAGCACGCGCTGCAGCACCACAAGGTCGGCAATCTCGAGATCGAGGACTGGCAGAGTTAGGGCTAGCCCGCCCAGCGCCGGTCGGCGCGCAGCGGCGACTCCGTCGGCACGAACAGCAGATCGAGCTGTGCGGTCGCATCGTCTAGGGGACGGCGCTTGAGGCCCAGCACGTCGGCCACGACGAAACCGTGGTCGCGCATGAAGCACACGACGTCGGCCACTTCGGCACCGCCCTTGACCGTGGCGATCGTGCTGGTCTCGACGATCAGCGCATCGATCTCGGTGAGCCGGCCGGTCATGCCGCGCAGCACCATCATCTCCGCGCCCTGCACGTCGATCTTGGCCAGCGCTGGCCGGTTGATGGCGGCGAACAGCGTATCGAAGCGGTTCATCGGCACCGTCTCGAAGCGCAGCACATCGCGCTCGCCGACCTCTTCCAGCAGGGTAGAGCCCTGGATGTCGCTGCGCACCTCGAGCTTGGCCTCTCCGTCGCGGTCGCCCAGCGCCAGCTGATGGATCTCGCAGGAGAGCGAGCGTGCAATGCGCTCGAGATGCGGCCGCGATTCCGGCGTCGGCTCGATCAGGTGGTAAAACGCGTCGGGAAAGAGCTGGTACAGTCCATAGGTACCGAATCCCACGCCGACGTCGAAGACGCTCGCCGGCTGGAAGCCCTGCTGTTTCAAGGTGCCGAGCGAGCGCGACCAGGAAAGCCGGGGTGTGCGGAGGGGGATCCACGGCTCCAAGGGCCGCAACGCGTTCTTCAGGTTACCAATCATGTTCATGCGGGTCAGAATGACCGTGAACGCCGAACAGTGCGGTGACCAAGATGTGTCGAGGTCACAAATTCTGCACAAAGCGTGCTGATCTCGATCGGGCCGGCCTACCGGGCCGCCCTGATCGCCTGCCACACCCGCGCGGGCACCGCCGGCCCGTCGAAGTTGGTGACGCCAAGGGGCGCCAGCGCATCGACGATCGCGTTGGCGATCGCCGGGAAGGCCGCAATCGCACCGGCCTCGCCGCAGCCCTTCACGCCGAGCGGATTGGTCGTGCAACGCGTGTTGTTGAAGCCGAGATCGAACGATGGCAGGTCGTCGGCGCGCGGCATGGCGTAGTCCATGAAGGTGCCGGCGACCATCTGCCCGGACTGCGGATCGTAGGTGCTGTGCTCCAGCAGCGCCTGGCCGCAGCCCTGGGCCATCGCGCCGTGCGCCTGGCCCGCCACGACCATCGGATTGACCAGCACGCCGTAGTCGTCGACGCCGGTGTAGCGCTCGAGCGTCACGCGGCCGGTCTCGGGATCCACCTCGACCTCCACGACATGCATGCCGTTGGGAAAGGTGAGGTTCTCGCGCTTCCAGAAATGGTAGGTGTCGAGGGGCTTGCCCTTCTCGCGCCCGACGGCCGCGACCTCGAGGATGCCGACGCCGCGGTCGGTGCCCGAGACGACGAACGTGCCGTCCTCGAAGCGGATGTCGGCCTCGCTCGCCTCGAGGATGTCGGCGGCGAGCGCGATGCCCTTCCTGATGATCTCGTCCGATGCGCGCCACATCGCCGTGCCGCCCATGTAGGTCGCGCGCGAGCTGCCGTGGCCGCCGCCGAACGGGATCAGGTCGGTGTCGCCCTGGCGCAGCACGATCTGCCGGTCGGGTACGCCGAGCCGCGTCGCCAGGATCTGCGGGAAGGTCGTCTCGTGGCCCTGGCCGATATGCTGCGTGCCGGTGATCAGCGAGATGGTGCCGTCCTTTTCGAATCGGACATCGACGTTCTCTTCCGGCGCGCCGCCGGTGCCCTTGATGTGATAGGCGAAGCCCAGGCCGCGCTTCAGCCCGCGCGCCTCGCTTTGTTTGCGCCGTGCGGCGAAGCCCGCGACGTCGGCGCGTTCGAGGGCCTTGTCCATCGTCTCGGGGAAGGCGCCGCTGTCGACCGTGAAGCCGAAGGAGTTGGTCATCGGCATCTCGGCGGCCGGCACCATGTTGCGGCGGCGCAGGTCGGCGCGATCGAAGCCGAACTTCAATGCCGCGGCGTCGATCAGGCGCTCGAGGATGTTGACCGTCTCGGCAAAGCCGGGCCCGCGCATCACGCCGATCGGTGTGGTGTTGCTCAGCACGACGCGGACATGCAGCGCGATCGAGGGCAGGCGATAGACCGTGCCCTGCAGGTGTACGTATTGGTAGGTCGGCACGCCGCCGCCAACGCCCGCCAGATAGGCGCCGACATTGGCGAGGCTCGCGACCTTGAGCGCGAGGAACTTGCCGGAGGCGTCGAGCGCCAGCGACGCCTCGGCCCACAGGTCGCGTGACGGGTGGTCGGCCAGGAAGACTTCGCTGCGGGTGGCGATCCACTTCACCGGCCGGCCGACGCGGCGGGACGCCCAGGCGACCAGGATGTGCTCGGGATAGATGAAGTTCTTGGCGCCGAAGCCGCCGCCGACATCCGGCGCGATGAAGCGCACGTCTTTGGGCTCGACGCCGAGGCAGCGGGCGGCGTGGTTGCGGTTGGCGTGGATGCTCTGGCTCGAGATGTGCAGGGTATAACGCCCGGTCGACGGATCGAACGTGCCGACCGAGCCGCGCGGCTCGATCGGGTTGGTCGTGACCCGATGATTGTCGAGGGCGAGCGTGATGACGTGCGCGGCGTGCGCGAAGGCTGCCTCGGCGCCCTTGGCGTCGCCGGTCCGCCAGTCCATGCAGACATTGCCGGGGACCTTCGTAGAAAGTTGAGGCGCATCCGGCGCGATCGCGGCCCTTGCGCTCGTGACGGCCCGCAGCGGCTCATAGTCGACCTCGACCAGCTCCGCCGCGTCCAGCGCCTGGGCGAGGGTCTCGGCGATCACCATCGCCACGGTCTCGCCCATGAAGCGCACCTTCTCGCCTGCAAGCAGCGGCTGCTCGTCGAAGATGAAGCGCTCGCCGGTCTGGATATTGGCTTCGGCATAGGGCCGCAAATGCTTCAGCCCGTCGGCCTTGGCCTCGGCTGCGGTCAGGACGGCCAGCACGCCGGGCGCCTTGCGCGCGGCCGTGGCCTCGACCGAGCGGATGCGGGCGTGGGCATGCGGCGAGCGCACGAACACCGCCCGGGTCAGGCCGTCGAATTTCAGGTCGTCGATATAGGCGCCGCGGCCGGTGATGAAGCGGGCGTCCTCGCGGCGGCGGGGCGAATCGCCGATGACCGATCTGTCCATGCGCCGACTTTCGCGTGGCGGGCAGCCGGCAGGCAAGCCCGGTTCCATGGGCCATCCTAGTTTTGGACCGGACTTGTTCGTGCCAGACTTCCGGCATGACCCATTACGAAGTGATCGTGATCGGTGCCGGCGTCGCCGGCATCTACCAGATCAAGCGGCTGGCCGATCTCGGCGTCGAGGCGACGGTCCTCGAGGCCGGCGGTGACCTCGGCGGCACCTGGTACTGGAACCGCTATCCCGGCGCGCGCTTCGATTCGGAGAGCTACACCTACGGCTACTCCTTCTCGCGCGAGCTGCTCGACGAATGGCACTGGAAGGAGAAGTTTTCGGGCCAGCCCGAGAACCTGCGCTACCTCAACCACGTCGCCGACAAGTTCGATTTGCGCAAGTACATGCAGTTCAATTGCCGCGTCGATGCCGCCCGCTACGACGAGGCGGAGAACCTGTGGCACGTGCGCGTCTCGGACGGCCGCGAGCTCACCTGCCGCTTCCTGGTCCTGACGCTCGGCCTGCTGTCGATCCCGACCCTGCCGCGGCTGGAGGGGCTTGGTTCCTTCAAGGGCCGTTCGTTCCACACCTTCCATTGGCCGCACGAGCCGGTCGACATGAAGGGCAAGCGGGTCGCCGTCGTCGGCACCGGCGCGACCGGCATTCAGGTGATCGGCGAGATCGCCGACAAGGTGGGCGAGCTCACGGTGTTCCAGCGCCGGCCTAACTGGAGTTGCCCGCTCAACAACGCGCCGATCTCCGATGAGGAGATGGCCGACATCCGCCGGCGCTACGACGAGATCTTCGCCACCTGCGCCCGCACCCCCGGCGGCTTCGAGCACGAGCCCGACCGGCGCGGCTTCTGGGAAGTGTCGCGTGAGGAGCGCGTGGCGCTGTGGGACAAGCTCTATGACGGGCCAGGCTTCGGCATCTGGCTGGCCAACTTCCGTGAGATTTTCACCGACGAGAAGGCCAATGCCGAGTTCTCGGAATACATCGCCGATCGCATCCGCAAGCGCGTCAAGGATCCCAAGGTCGCCGAGAAGCTGATCCCGCGCGACCATGGCTTCGGCGTGCAGCGCGTGCCGATGGAGACCAACTACTTCGAGGCCTACAACCGGCCCAACGTGCACCTGGTCGACCTCAGTGAGACGCCCTTGGTGCGCGAGACCGAGACCGGGCTTGTCACGGCCGAGAACGGGGGCGAGCGCTCCTACGACTTCGACATCATCGTCTATGCCACCGGCTTCGACGCCATCACCGGCGCGTACGACAAGATCGACATCGAGGGCCGGGATGGGATCAAGCTGGCCGACAAGTGGCGCACCACCATCCAGACCTTCCTCGGCATGATGGTGCACGGCTTCCCGAACCTGCTGATGCCGTCGGGCCCGCAAAGCGGCTCGGCCTCGACGAACTATCCGCGGGGCATCGAAACCGGCGTCAACTGGTGCACCGACTTCCTGGACCATGTCTGGGCCAAGGGCTACACGCGCTTCGAGGCCACCGAGGCGGCCGAGAAGCGCTGGACCGACCATGTCACCGGCATGTACGCCATGATGCTGATGCGCAAGGCCAAGTCGTGGTTCACCGGCTACAACTCCAATGTGCCGGGCCACGAGCAGGGCACCATCCGCTACCTGGTCTACAACGGCGGCTCGCCCAAGTATGTCGGCATCATCAACTCGGTGGCCGCCAAGGGCTATGAGGGCGTCACGCTGGAAGGCGGCAATTCATCCTCTCGGGCTCGAATGGAGCGCGCGCATCCCGCTCGCTCATAATCTGAGCGCGCAGGCTGCCCGCGGGCCAGGGAGCTACCAGCCCAATCCGCGCCGGATGCGGGCGGCGATATCGAGCTGGTGCTCGGTGTCGCCGGCGAGGCGCAGCACGATGTGGCTGGCGCCGGCATCGGCGTAGCTCTTGATCCAGGCGGCGGCGTCCGCCTCGGTCCCGGCGAAGCAGCGCTCGCGGTTGCGCGTCTCGGCCGCCGGCATGCGGTAGTAGCGCACGAGGTAGTCGTTCATCGTGGCGTCGGCGCGCGCCGGGTCGTCGTCGATCGCCAGGGTCACGTACATCGCGGCCGTGATCGCCGCAGGATCGCGACCGGCTGCGCGCGCCGCCGAGCGCACGTCCTCGAACTGCGCGGCATACTCCTCGGGCTTCGGCTGGCTCGGAAACCACCCGTCGTACAACCGTCCGGTACGGATGCGGCCGGCCGGCAGGAATCCGCCGTACCAGATCGGCGGGCCGCCCGGCCGATGCGGCGTCGGGCCGACAGCGCCCTGTCTTACCGTCCATAATCCCGTCCAATCGACCGGCTGTCCGGTCCACAGCGCGCGGCAGAGCCGCATCGCCTCGTTCATGCGGCCGACCCGGTTGTCGAACGGCACGCCCGTCGCTTCGAAGTCGCGCCGCACCGCCGGCGTGTCGGCGGCAATGCCGATGCCAAGGATCAGCCGGCCCTCGCAGAGCCGATCGACGGTCGCCGCCTGATGCGCCAGCAGCACCGGGTTGCGCAGCGCCGCCAGAAGGACGGCGGTGCCGAGCTCGGCCTTCCGGGTGCGGCCGGCGACGGCGGCCAGCAAGGTGAGCGGATCATGGCGCGGCTTCGCGGTCACCGAATCGCCGACCCAGATCGAATCGAAGCCCAGTGCCTCGGCCTTCTCGGCCAGCGCGAGCAGCGGCCCGGTCTCGGGCCGACCTTCCATGACGCGCTCGCGCGTCGGCAGCAGGTATCCGAGCCTGGGCATGCGTCCAGCTACCAGCCGAGCTCTTGCTTGATCTTTGCGCCCTGTTCGAGGTGCCGCTCATGCTCGCCGGCGAAGCGCAGCATGATGTGTGTGGCGCCGGCATCGGCGTAGCTCTTGATCCACGCCGCCGCGCCCGACACCGGCCCGGCGAAGCTCCGCTGGCGGGCGCGCATCTGCGCCGCCGGCACGCCGTAGTAATGCGCGAGATAGGAATCGATCTTGGCGTCGGCGCGCTTCGTGTCGTCGTCGATCGCCAGCGTGAGGTACATCGCGCCGGTGATCGCGTTGGGATCGCGGCCGGCGGCCTCCGCCGCGGCGCGCACCTCGGCGAGCTGCGCGGGATATTCCTCCGCGGTCGGCAGGTTCGGGAACCAGCCGTCATAGAGCTTGCCGGTGCGCTCGCGACCGGCTGGCAGGCCGCCGCCGAACCAGATCGGCGGCCCGCCCGGGCGGTGCGGCGTCGGGCCGACCGTGCCCTGCTTCACGGTCCAGAGCTTGTTCCAGTCGACCGGCTTGCCGGTCCACAGCGCCTTGCAGAGGCGGATCGCCTCGTTCATGCGGCCGACGCGCTTCTCGAACGGCACGCCCATCGCCTCGAACTCGAGCCGGATCGCCGGCATGTCCGAGGCAATGCCGATGCCCAGGATCAGCCGCCCCTCGGCGATGCGGTCGACCGTCGCCACCTGGTGCGCCAGCAGCACCGGATTGCGCAGCGCCGGCAGCAGCACGGCCGTGCCCAGCTCGGCCTTCTTCGTACGCGCGGCGACCGCGGCCAGCAGCGTCAGCGGATCGTGGCGCGGCCGCGCCGTCACCGAATCGCCGACCCAGATCGAATCGTAGCCCAGCGCCTCGGCCGTCTCGGCCAGCTTGAGCAGCGAGCCGGTCTCGTGATGGTTCTCCATGACGCGCTCGCGCGTCGGCAGCAGGTATCCGAGCTTGGCCATTTCGTTTCCTCTTCGAACGAAGCATACCCGTCGTCCCAAGCGGAGCGAAGCGTAGTCGAGGGGACCTTCTCTCAACGAATGTGCGGGTTGCGGCTCAGCTAGGAGAACGCCGCGAAGATTTCCTCGATCGCCTTATTCTGGTTGCCGTTGGCCGAGGACGGCACGAGGATCGGGGTGTGGACGCCGGCGTCGCGCCAGGCGGCGACGCCGTCGCGGACCTTGGCGGCCGGGCCGAACAGTGTGTTGTCGGCCAGCCACCGGTCGGTCAGGTACTTGGGCACGTTGTCGTTGCGGCCCTCGCCCAGCGCCTTCTCGATCGCGGTCATCTCTTCGACGTAGCCCGCTTCCTTCCAGTAGTTGCGGTAGTTCGGCAGTGTGGCGTAGCGGGTGAGGGTGCGCCGGTTGACCGCTTTCGCCGCCTCGACATCGTCGCTGATGCAGGTCGGGATCATGTTGCCGATGAAGAAGCCCGACTTGCGCTTCGCCGGAGGCAGGCCGGACAGCGAGTCGTGCATGTGGCTGCGGCAGACATTGGCGAAAACCACGCCCTCGGCGAGCTCGCCGGCCAGCGCCACCATCTTCTTGCGCAGCGCGGCGACGATGATCGGCGGCAGCGGGCCGAAGCTCTTCTCGGCGCGAAACTTCTCGATGAATGCCCGCGTGTCGGCGAGCGGCTTGCCGGGCGTCACGCCCATGCGCACGTAGCTCGGTCCGTGGGCGATGCCGATGCCGAGGCTGAACCGGCCGCCCGAGACCTCGTGCATCATCGCGGCACTCTGGCAGAAATCGATCATGGTCCGCATGTAGATCGGCACGATCGAGGTCGCGAACGGGATCTTCTCGGTCTGCCAGCTGAGCGCCTCGCACATCGACATGTTGCCCATCGGGCTCGGCACGTAGATGCCGGTGAAGCCGCGCCGCTCGGCGTCGCGGCAGAGATCGATCATCTGCCGGCGGCGGCCGGGCATGGCGATCAGCGTGAGGGCGGGGAGAGCGTCGGGCATGAGGACATCCTACCGTCGTCCCGACCGAAGCGAAGCGGAGTGGAGGGACCTTTTTTCGACAGTCGGCAGCAAAGTGCGGAAAAGAGGTCCCTCGGCTACGCTCGGGACGACGGTGTTGCGCTTGCGCGAGCTGGACGGCGCCCTTATCCAAAGGGCATGAAAACCGACTTCGACGTGATCGTGATCGGCGCCGGATTTGCCGGGATGTACATGCTGCACCGGCTGCGCGGCCTGAGCTTCTCGGCCAAGGTGATCGAGGCGGGCGGTGGCGTCGGCGGGACGTGGTACTGGAACCGCTATCCCGGCGCGCGTTGCGACGTCGAGAGCGTGCAGTACTCTTACCAGTTCGATCCCCAGCTCGAGCAGGAATGGGAGTGGACCGAGCGCTACGCCACCCAGCCCGAGATCCTGAAGTACGCCAACCACGTCGCCGACCGCTTCGACCTGCGCCGCGACATCCGGTTCGACACGCGGGTCACCAAGGCGACGTTCGACGAAACCGACAACACCTGGACCGTCGAAACGGATAAAGGCGACCGTCTCGTCGCCCGCTTCGTGGTCACCGCGCTGGGCTGCCTGTCGGCGCCCAACACGCCGAAGATCGCCCGTCTCGCCGACTTCACAGGCCCGACCTACCACACCGGCAACTGGCCGCATGAGGGCGTCGACTTCACCGGCAGGACGGTGGGCGTGATCGGCACCGGCTCGTCGGCAATCCAGTCGATCCCGATCATGGCGCAGCAGGCCAGCCACCTGACCGTGTTCCAGCGCACCGCCAACTACACCATCCCCGCCCACAACGCGCCGCTCGATCCCGCCTATGTGCGCGAGGTGAAGGCCAACTACCGTGCCATGCGCAAGCGGGCGAAGACGCTGCCCGCCGGCATCGACCTCAAGATCAACATGGCCTCGGCGATCGAAAGCCCCGAGGAGGAGCGCCGCAAGCAGTACCAGGAGCGCTGGGACTATGGCGGGCTGGGATTCATGGCCTCGTTCTCCGACCTGCTGCTGAACGATCAGTCGAACAGGACGGCGCAGGAGTTCGTGAAGGCGAAGATCCGCGAGATCGTGAAGGACCCCGAGACGGCGAAGGCGCTCGAGCCCAGGAACATCATCGGCTGCAAGCGGCTGTGCGTCGACACCGGCTACTGGGCGACCTTCAACCGGCCCAACGTTACGCTGGTCGACATCAGCGATGAGCCGATCGAGAAGATCACCCCGACCGGCCTGCGTGCCAAAGGCAAGGACTACACTTTCGACTGCCTGGTGCTGGCGACCGGCTTCGACGCCATGACCGGGGCGCTGCTGCGCATCGACATTCGCGGCCGCGGCGGCATGGCGCTGAAGGACAAGTGGCGCGAGGGACCGAAGACCTATCTCGGCCTCACCATGGCGGGCTTTCCCAACCTGTTCACCGTCACCGGGCCGGGCAGCCCGTCGGTGCTGACCAACATGCTTCCGTCGATCGAGCAGCATGTCGACTGGATCGCCGACTGCCTTGCCGCCGTGCGAGCGAAGGGCGCGACCGTGATCGAAGCGGAGAAGCGGGCCGAGGAGGCGTGGGTCGGCCATGTCGGCGAGGGCGCCGCCAACACGCTGCGCTCGACCTGCAGCTCCTGGTATGTCGGCGCCAACATCCCCGGCAAGCCACGGGTGTTCATGCCGTACATCGGCGGCCTGCCGGCCTACATCGAGCGCTGCGAGGCGGTCGTGGCGAAGGGGTACGAGGGCTTCGCGTTCGGCGCGTGAACTAGACCCGCACGCCGCCGAACGAGAAGCCGGCGGCCGTCCAGCGGCGCAGCGCCAGGAAGATCGCGACCGGCGGCACGGCATAGACCAGAGCGGCGGCCATCATGTAGTTCCAGGGCGCCTCGTCGGCGTCGAAGAACTGCGCGATCGCGACCGAAACCGTCATGTTGCGATCCGACGTGAGCAGCATGTACTGGTAGAGGTACTCGTTCCAGGCGAACAGCAGGGCGAAGGTGCCGACCGCGACCAGCGCAGGCGCCATGAGCGGCAGGTAGATGTGCCGATACACCACGAACGGCGAGGCGCCGTCGATCTGCGCGGCCTCGTCGAGCTCGAGCGGGATGAATTTGGCATATTGCTGCAGGATCAGGATGGCGTACGGCGCGGCGAAGGTCAGGTCGGCGGCGATGACGCCCCACAGGCTGTCCGACAACCCGTACTCGCGCATGATCCGGTAGAACGGGATCACCAGGAACGACGCCGGCACCGCATAGGTGATGACCGCAAAGTTGCCGAGCAGCCAGCCGCGCGCCAGCCGCAGGCGCCCGAGCGCGAAGCTCGCCAGCGAGCCGATCACCACGGTGAGCACCATGGTGGCGAGCGCAATGAACAGGCTGTTGGCGAACTTGTGCCAGAAATGCTCGAGGTACCAGTAGTCGCCGGCCATCACGACGCGGAAACTGTCGAGCGTCGGCTCGGCGGGCCATAGGATGCCGGCATATTCCGTGTCGCCCTCGGCATCGAGGGCGATCAGCAGCATGTTGTAGGTCGGCAGCAGCGACCAGATCAGCAGCACGATGCCCACCGCCAGGGCTGCCGCCGTGCCGAGGCGCCGCCGCAGCCGGCCAGGCCGCTCCAGCAATGGCCAGACCGCGTCGGCGGGCCGCAGCAGGCGCGGGCTGGCCAGGCTCACAGCTGGACCTCGCCCGCCTGCAGGCGGCGCATCAGGACCAGCGTGAGCGGCACCAGGAGGGGCAGCGCCGACATCGTCGCGGCGATGCCAAGCGACGGCTGCGCGGCGTCGAACGCATAGTGGAAGCCCAGCGTCGCCAGCACCTCGCTGGACCGCGCCGGCGCGCCGATCGACACCAGGTAGACGGTGTTGAAGTCGCCGACCGTCCACAAGGTCGCGAGCAGCGTGCAGACCAGGTAGAGGTTCGCCAGCAGCGGGAAGAGGACATGAAGGAACCGGCGCGGTCCCGTCGCGCCGTCGACCGCCGCCGCCTCGTAGATCTCCTGCGGGATCGCCATGCGGCCGGCGACGAACACCACGGTCCAGAACGGCATCCACTTCCAGATGTAGGCTGCGATGTTGCAGGCGAGCGCCAGCCAGCCGTTGTTGAACCAGATCGGACCTTCCACGCCGAGCAGCTCGCGCAGCAGGCCGTTCACCAGCCCCTCCTCGCCGATCAGCATCCAATGGAAGGAGGAGAAGGCGGGCACCGCCGGCATCGCCCAGCAGGTCAGGTAGACCGCGAGCAGCGCCCGTACCCACCAGTCGCGCCGCATGAACAGGCCGGAGAGCAGCACGGCCGCGAACATCATGAGGTTGACGCCGATGCCGACGAACAGGACCGTGTTGACCAGCGTCCGGAGGTAGCGATGGTCGGCGAACAGCTCGGCATAGAGGCCGGGATCGCGCGCGAGCCACAGCCCGTAGCCGACCGGATAGACGACCAAGGCCGCGAAGACGACGAGATACGGCGCAAGGAACGCCAGCGCCCAGGCGATTTCCGAGCGCTGCAGGCGCCGTCCCGGCGGATATTCGCCGGCTCGCAGGTCGAAGGCGGGCGTCGAGGGTACGCTGCTCACGCCCGCCTCTTGGTCTCGGTCAGCCCTTCACGCCGCCCATGGTGAGGCCGGCCGCCATGCGGCGGCGGAACACGTAGTAGATCGCGACGGGCGGGATCGAGTACACGATCGCCGTCGCCATCATGTAGTTCCACGGCGCCTCGTCGCTGTTGAAGAACTGCGCCAGCGCGACCGGCACGCTCATGCTCTCCTTCGAACTCAGCAGCAGGAACTGATAGAGGTATTCGTTCCACGCCAGCAGCAGTGCGTAGGTGCCGACCGCGACCAGCGCCGGCGCCATCAGCGGCAGGTAGATCTTCCAGTACACCTGGACCGGCGAGGCGCCGTCGATGCGCGCCGCCTCGTCGAGCTCGATCGGGATGCTGACGCCGTACTGATGGAAGATGAACATCGCGTACGGCGTCGCGAAGGTCACCTCGGCGGCGATCACCGACCACAGATTGTCGGTCAGGCCGTAGATCTGCATGATCCGGTAGAACGGGATCGCCAGGAACGAGGCCGGGATCACGTAGGTCAGCAGCGCGGCATTGCTGAGCACCCAGCCATAGCGCACGCGCATCCGGCCGATCGCGAAACTCGCCAGCGAGCCGATCGCGAGGGTGAAGAACACGGTGCCGACACCGATATAGAGGCTGTTGCCGAACTGCTCCCAGAAATGCTCGAGGTACCAGTAGCCCTCGGTGATCACGATCCAGAAGCTGCCGAGCGACGGCTGGTCTGGCCAGATCGTGTTGGTGAACACGTCGCCTTTGGACTCGAGCGCCACCATGACGATGTTGTAGATCGGCACCAGCGTCCAGACCAGCAGCAGCACGGCGATGCACGCTGCGCCGACGGACTTCCAGCGGCGTATGCGCCGCGCCCGCCGGCCGCGCTCGGCCGACAGCGCCGAGACCGCGTCGACGCCGCGGCCGAGGTCGGCGACCGCGACGCTCACAGCGTCACCTCGGTGGTGCGCAGCTTGCGCATCAGGATCAGCACCAGCGGGATCATCAGCGGCAACGCCGTCAGGACGGCCGCGACGCCGAGGTCCGGCCGCGCGACCTCGAAGGCGTTGCGGATGCCCAGCGTGGCCAGCACATGCGTCGACAGCGCCGGACCGCCGCCCGAGACGAAGTACACCGAGTTGAAGTCGCCCAGGGTGAAGATCGTCGAAAGCAGCGTGCAGACCAGGTAGAGGTTGGCGAGCAGCGGGAAGGTGACGTGCGTGAACCGGGTGAGCCCGGTCGCGCCGTCGACCTCGGCCGCCTCGTAGAGGTCCTGGGGAATCGCCATCCTGCCGGCCAGCAGGATCACGGTCCAGAACGGCATCCACTTCCAGATGTGCGAGAGGATCACCCAGCCGAGCGCCAGCCAACGCGAGGTGTCGAGCCAGCCCGGCCCGTCGATGCCGAACACGTTCCACAGGAAGTTGTTCAAGAGGCCCCACTGGCCGTTCAGCATCCAGTGGATCGAGATGAACGCCGGCAGCGCCGGCATCGCCCACGGCAGCACGAAGACCAGCAGCAGCGCCCTGACCCACCAGCCGCGCTGCATGAAGAAGCCCGACAGCAGCAGCGCGCCGAACATCTTCACGTTCACGGCGATCCCGACATAGAGGATCGTGTTGACCACCGTGCGCTGGTAGATCGGATCCTGGGCCAGCTCCGCATAGAGGCTGGGCTCGTGCCCGAGCCAGGCGCCGAAGGCGACAGGATAGGCGACGAAGGCGAGGAACAGGGCGATGTAGGGGATCGTGAAGGCGACCGCCCATGCATACTCCGACCCTTGCAGACCGCCGCGCCACGGGAGACGCAGCGGCCGACGCCGCAGGAGGGGCCGGCCGACGTCAAGGGTCTGGGTGGTCATGACGGTGCCTCAGGCCTTTGCAACCGGGTACTTCGACAGGACGGTGCCGATGCGCTTCAGCGCCTTGTCCGCCGCGGCCTGCGCCGTCATGCCGTCCTTGACGATGTCGGCCACGGCGATGCCCCAGACCTGCTGGGCGTTGACCTCGGCATAGCCCGGGTTGAAGCACGGATAGTTCGGCACGGTCGGGTCGATCAGCGCCTCGGTCGTGTAGGCCGTGCGGTGCGGATCCTCCTTGAGCCAGAACGGATCCTTCTTGACCACCTCCGGCATCGGCGGCAGCCAGCGGCCGAGCCCGGTCTTCAGGTAGGTGTTGATCACGTCGGGCTGGATTGCGTACTTCAGGAAGTCCTTGGCGACCGGGACGTTCTTCGCGCTCTTGGCGATGAAGGCGCCGGCGATGCCGAGCTCCGCCTTCATCGGCTGGCCGGCATTGTCGTTCGGCAGCTTCATCGTGACGACGTCGTTGTACTTGTCCTTCTCGTGGTACATCGCGACCTCGGTCGAGATGGTGCCGTCGAGATCCATCACGATCTGCTTGGCGTGGAAGGCGTTGTTGTCGTCGGCGTCGCTCCAGCTCAGCGCGCCCGGCGGCACATAGCCTTCCTTGTAGGACGTGCTGATGTAGGTCAGCGCCTTGATCACCGCGTCCTTCACCTGGGGATCGTCGAGATGCGGCTGGCCGTCCGGCGTGACGATGCCGTTGCCGCCGTTGGCGATCAGGAAATGGTGGAAGGTGTTGTTGCCGTCGGCCGGCCCGTTGGTGGTCGGCTGCAGGCCGTGCACGTAGACGCCGCGCTGCTTCTCGCGCAGCTTCTTCTGCATCGGCTTGAAGAAGTCCCAGAACGCATCCCAGGTCTTGGGTGCGTCATCCAGCTTGAAGCCGGCCTTCTCGACCATCGAGCTCCAGACGTGGATCGGCAGCACCGCCGCCTTGAGCGGCACGTAGGTGTAGCCGCGCGTCTTGCTGACGTTGTTGTAGTACTTGGACGCCAGCAGCGCCGTCGGATGGAAGTGGTCCTTCTGGGTCTCGACCACGTCGCTAACGTCGATCAGCTTGTCGTTCCAGGTATTCTGCGGCACGACCGCCTGGTCGGCGATGTCGTGGAACATGACGTCGGGCGTGTCGCCGCTGGTCAGGCCCGCGACGATCTTCTGCATCGCCGGCCCGAACGGGATGATGCTCGCCTGGATCTTGTTGCCGCTCGCCTTCTGGTAGGCGGCCACCATGTTGTTGAACGCTTCGTCCTCTTCCTTGACGAAACCCTGGACCCACAACACCGTCGCTGTCTTGGTCTGGGCGTTGGCAATGAAGGGGGTGCCAATCGTCCCGGCGGCCGTCCAACCGGCCACGCCGCGCAGGACCGAACGCCTGTTCAGTTTGATCATCGTTGCCTCCCAAGTCGTCGCCTTATCGATACGCTTGGACGCAAAGCACGCCACGGCCCGGAAACTACGAATGCCGGCGATCCCGGAAAACGCGGGCCTACGCCTCGACCGCTGCTCCCAGTTCAGCGGCCACTCATGTCGCAGACGATACGATACGCGCGGCTGGCAAGCGGGTCATGTAAAATAGCGGCCAAAGTTCGGTCAGGAGCACTGACCTACCTGGTTTCGGCGCCGCCTAGCTCTGCGTGTCGCGCGACCATCCGGAACTGAAGCGATGACTCGCCGGCTGACAGAGCACGAAAAGCTCGGCACGCAGGCGGGCGCGATCCTGGAGGTGCAGGTCCAGGACCTGCTCGTACAGGTCGAGCAGGCTCACCGCCTTCTCGATCGAACGGCCGCTCCGGGCAAGGGCGGCGACGAGGGCGCGCTGCCGTGCGACGTTGCGCCTCGCCGTGGCGACATGGCGTTCGGCCCCGGCCAGGTGCTGCCGGCAAAGCTGTGCCCTGTCCATCAGAGGCCAAAAACGCGAGTTGCACCCAAGTTGCAGCCCGGTTCGCATCGTACCGAAGGACTAATGCGTACGGAGCATTGCGGCGGGGACAACCGATCGCGCACAGTTCACGGCCAGTTGCAGGCCCGGTACAGGCCTCGTTACAGGCCCGCGAGGACAGGCGGAGGAGACATGCTCAAGAGGGAACCGGCCGATCGTGAGGAGGCCGACCTGCTCGACTCGCCGGAGGCGCTGCGCTCCCTGGCCGCCAAAGCGAAGCGGTTTGCCGCTTCCGTTGCTCATGAGGTCGTGCGTCAGCGCATCATCGACAGCGCGGTCCGGCTCGAGGCCGAGGCGACCACGCTCGAGCAGCTGCGGCAGGCAACGCCGGCACGCTGACCGGGCCAGGGCGCGTCCGTTCAGGCGAACATCGCCGACGCCACGTCCACCAGCTCGAGGCGGCGGACCGGCTTGGCCATGTAGGCCGCCCCGCGCATCGCCGGCGGGACCTCCTCGGGCGAATGGCCGCTAACCACGATGAACGGCACGTCGCGCGTCGCCAGCTCGACGGCGACCGGCGCCGCGGTCTCGTTCCACAGGCGGACATCGAGCACCGCGCCGTCGATCGCCCGCTCGCGCGCGACGGTGCAGGCTTGCGTCACGTCGCCGATCGGGCCGACGACGGCGGCGCCCGCATCCTCCAGGAAGCCACGCAGGTCGTGGCCGACCAGGAAGTCGTCCTCGACGACCAGGATCGTCTTGCCGGTAAGCGGACGCCGGATGCGGGCCATGGACAAGGCAGAACGTCCGCCGACGAATGGCCGTTCCGGTGCATTTATGCATATGACCGGCCGGGCTCTGGCGCCGGGCGCGCCACTGCGTGTCGCGCCTTCGTCCCGGTTCCACAAAGACGCGTCACGGAGCGACGCGCCCCCAGCAAAAAATCTCGTGCTATGAAGGGCTGCGGTTGCAGAGGAGCGCGTCGTCATGACCCTCACCATCAAGCCGATCCGGGCCGACAATCCCGCCTTCGCGGCCGAAGTGTCCGGCCTCGACCTGCGCCGGCCGCTCACGCCCGCCGAGGCGGCGGCGATCCACGCCGGAATGGACCGCTATGCCGTGCTGGTGTTCCACGGCCAGGACATTACCGACGAGCAGCAGCTCGCCTTCAGCCGCGCACTGGGGCCGCTCGAGCAGAAGGTGCGGCCGGGCACGATCCGCAAGGCGTCGGAGAGCCGGCTGGGCGCGGGCATGGGCGATCTCTCCAACCTCGACAAGAACGGCAAGGTCATCTCGGCGGACGACCGCCAGTGGTTCTTCAAGCTGGGCGATCGGCTGTGGCACTCCGACAGCTCCTATGCCGAGGTCCCGGCCAAATACTCGGCGCTGTCGGGCCGCGTCATCCCGTCATGGGGCGGACGCACCGAGTTCGCCGACATGCGCGCGGCCTACGACGCGCTCGACGACCGGACCAAGGCCGAGGTCGAGGACCTGATCTGCGAGCACTCGCTGCTCCATTCGCGCGGCGCGATCGGCTTCACCGCATTCACGCCGGAGGAGATCGAGAACTTCCGCCCGGTCCGCCAGCGCCTGGTGCGCACCCATGCCGACGGCCGCAAGTCGCTGTTCCTGTCGAGCCACGCCGGCGCGATCGTCGGCTGGACGATCCCCGAGGCGCGCTCCTTCCTGCGCGACCTCACCGAGCACGCCACGCAGCGCGAGTTCGTCTACTCTCACCAGTGGAAGCAGCACGACCTGGTGATGTGGGACAACCGCACCACCATGCATCGCGCCCGCCGCTTCGACCGGACCGAGGTGCGCGACATGCGCCGCACGACGCTGGCGGGCGAGGGGCCGACGGTGGCGCAGGCGTGATTTTCTATTGGTCGAAAAGTAACTCTTCTGCGGATCACCGCCCGGTTTCCCAGGAAATCTCGCTCCCGAGCGTCAAAGGCGCCGAATCCGGCCCTCGCGGCGACTCCACTGTGGGCATTGGCTCTCGATCGACGCGCGGAAGCAGCGGTCGTTCCTCGAGCCATTGCCCGTAATAGGTGTTTGGCGCGCCGTGATGCAGAGTCGCGCGCATGATCTTCCTCACCGGACCGCGCCACCCCAGTGGCGCTCAGGACTCTGATTGCGCCACTGGAGCCTTCGCTCCGCTCAGGCCGGTGGCGCGGTCCGATGAGGGGTGTTTTCAGTTGGGACAGAATCGGTGGATTCGTGGACTCCGGGCCCGAAACCCTTGTGCCATCGGCATCCAACCGGTCCACACCCGAGTGGACTCTTGTGGACTCCTGCCAAGGGCGAGGCGACGAAGAGCAACGTGGCGCTAATACCCGATCGCCGCCCCGTCGCTCCTCGGGTCGGAGCCGCCGATGCGCAGGCCGCTCCCCGGATCGATGACGATGCCGTGGGCGTGACCGGCATATTCGTTCCAGTCGCCCCAGCGGTTCAGCAGGTGGCCTCGGCGCTCCAGCGCATCGAGCGTGGCGGCCGGCACGCGGCCCTCGATGTGGAGCGTGTCGCGCGCCTCGCCGATCGCGAACCGGCCGCTCAGGAAGCGGGGGCTCTCCAGCGCCTCCTGGATGTCGCGGCCGTAGTCGATCATGGCGAGATAGGTCTGCAGGTGGATCTGCGGCTGGCCGTCGGCGCCCATGCAGCCGACCGCGGCCCACAGCCGGTCGTTCCTGTAGGCCAGCGAGGCGATCAGCGTGTGAAGCGGCGTCTTGCCCGGCTCGACCCGGTTGGGGCTCTTGGGATCGAGCGAGAAGTAGGCCGAGCGGTTCTGCAGCACCACGCCGGTGCGTCCCGCCACCACCGCCGCGCCGAAGCTGCCGTACACCGAATGGATCAGCGAGGCGGCGTTGCCCTCCTTGTCGACCGCCGCGACATACACCGTGTCGCCGGCCAGGCTGCCATAGGACGGGATCTTGTCCCACGGCAGCGCGCGGTCGGGGTCCATCAGGCCGCGGCGCTCGTTCGCGTATTCCTTGGAGATCAGCCGCGCGGTCGGCACGTCGGCAAAGACGGGATCGGCGATGTGCTGGTCGCGGTCGTGATAGGCGACCTGCTTGGCCTGCACCATCAGATGCACATGGTCGGGGCCGAGGAACGGTTTCTTGTGCAGCTCGAACGGCTCGAGCAGGTTCAGCATCTCCAGCACCGCGAAGCCTTGGGTCGGCGGCGGCGTCTCGTAGATCGTGACGTCGCGATAGGTGCCCTTCAGCGGCTCGCCCCAGCGCGCGGTCTGCGCCTCGAGGTCCGGCGCGGTGAAGAAGCCCTCGTTGGCCTGGCTCCAGCGCACCAGCTCCTTCGCCACATCGCCGGCGTAGAAGCCGTACCAGCCGTCGCTCGCGATGGCCTGGAGGGTGCGGGCAAGATCGGGGTTCTTCAGCACCGGACCGTGCTGCAGCAGGATCGCCGCCGCCTCCGGGCTCTTCATCAGGTCGGGCGTGGCCAGCCGCCGCCAGTGCGCCAGTCGCTGGGTCACCGGGAAGCCGTCGCGCGCATAGCCGATCGCGCTCTCGAGGCAGCGCGCGAGCGGCAGGCGGCCGTAGGCGGCATGGGCCTCGGTCCAGCTCGCCACCGCGCCGGGCACGGTGAGCGTGCCGGGCAGCACGCCCTTGATCGGCACCTCGTTCAGCCCGCGGCGGGTGAAGGCGTCGATCGTGCCGCCCGATGTGGCGCGTCCACCGCCGTCGACGTAGCGGACCTGCCCGGTCTTCGCGTCGTGGATCAACCAGAACGCATCGCCGCCGATCGACGTCATGTGCGGATAGAGCACCGACAGCACGGCGCTGGCGGCTATCGCGGCATCGACTGCCGAGCCGCCGGCGCGCAGCACGTCGACGCCGGCCGACGAGGCCAGCGAATGGGGCGAGGTCACCAGGCCGTTCGGCGCCAGCGTGGCCGGACGGCCGGTGCGTATGTCTGTCATGAGAAGTTCTTAGGTCGTGTGGCAGGGAGTTGACAGGGCGAAGGGCTGTTCTTATTTCTTAACCGAATGGTTAAGTATTTCGTGAGTACCCCCATGCTCAGGACAATCGCCGGCGTCGCTGCCGTCTTCATATCGGTCGTTGCGGTCGCCGCCGGCGGTGCGGCGCAATCATCGTCCGACTTGCCGCCGGGTGTCTACAGGGGCGGCCAGAACCTGGCCGAGGCGCGCGCCGGCACCTACACGATCGATCCCGATCACACGGCGGTGCTCGCCCGCGTGCAGCATATCGGCTACGCGTGGCTCGTCTTTCGCTTCGACAAGGCGAGCGGCACGCTCGGCTGGGATCCTGCCGCGCCGGAGAAGTCGACGCTGTCGGTCGCGGTGCAGACCGCGTCCATTACCTCCAACGTAAAGGATTTCAGCAAACAGCTCGCCGGTGACGACTTTTTGAAGTCGGCGAAGTTCCCCGAGGCGACGTTCGTCTCGACAGCGTTCCATCGGACCGATAGCACGCACGGCAAGGTCGACGGCCGGTTCACCTTGATGGGCACGACGAAGCCCGTGACCTTCGAGGTCGAGCTGGTCGGGGCCGGCAAGGGCTGGGAAGACAGGCCGCGGCTCGGCGTCCATGCGCTGGCGCGCATTGTGCCGCAGGACTATGGCTTCCCGGCCTTGTTCGGGAACACCATCGAGATCGTCGTCGATACCGAGTTCGAGAGGGCCCCATGAACGTCAACGTCGCGTTGAAGCCCGGAGACCAGGCGCTCGAATTGGTGCGCGTGCTGAAGGCGCCGCGGGCGCGCGTCTTCGCCGCCTGGATCGATCCCGACCAGGCGTCGCGCTGGTGGCTGCCGCAGGACTGTACCCTGGTGTCGTGCAAGATGGATGTGCGCGAAGGCGGCGCCTGGCATCGGCGCATGCGCGTGCCCGACGGTAGCGTGGTCGCCAAGTGGGGCGAGTACCGCGAGGTCGCATCGCCCGAGCGGCTGGTCTTCACCTACAACACCGAATATGCCGACGGCCGGATCGATCCCGAGACTCTGGTGACCGTGACGCTGGAGGATCTTGGCGATGGGCGCACCCGGCTGACGCTGCGTCACGAGCGGTTCTGGTCGGAGCCGGCGAGCATCAGCCATACCGGGGGCTGGACCGGCGCGCTGAACCGGCTCGAGCAGTTCACCCAGGCGTAAAAGGTCGACCATGGCGAACGGGTTTTCCAGGGACCGTCTCGCGCGCCTGCACCATGCGCTGGCGGCCCACGTTGCGGCCGGCGACATGCCGGGCGCGGTGGCGCTGGTGAGCCGCCATGGCGAGGTCCAGGTCGAGGCCGTCGGCGCCCTGTCGTTCGGCGGCGCGCCCATGAAGCGCGACACGATCTTCCGCATCGCCTCGATGACCAAGCCGGTGATCGCCGCGGCGACCTTGATGCTGGTCGAGGAGGGCAAGCTGCGGCTCGACGATCCGGTCGATGCGTTCCTGCCGGAGCTGGCCGACCGCAAGGTGTTGAAGGCGATCGACGGGCCGGTCGAGGATACGGTGCCGGCGCGGCGGCCGGTCACCACGCGCGACCTGCTCACCTTCACCTTCGGCATGGGCGCGATCATGGTCTGGCCGGCGAAGTATCCGATCCAGCATGCCGTCGCGGCGCAGGGTCTCGCGCCCGGGCCGTTCCCGCACGACTACACAGCCGACGAGTTCATGAAGCGGCTGGGCGCGCTGCCGCTGTTCTATCAGCCGGGCGAGCGCTGGCTCTATCACACCGGCTCCGACGTGCTGGGCGTGCTGATCGCGCGCGTGATGGGGCAGCCGCTGGAGACCGTGCTGCAGGAGCGGCTGTTCGCGCCGCTCGGCATGCGCGACACCGGTTTCCACGTGCCGGCGGCCAAGCTCGATCGTTTCGCCTCGGCCTACATGATGGACCCGCAGGCGAAGAAGCTGCGGTTCTTCGACGATGCTGCGAACTCGCACTGGAGCAAGCCGCCGAAGTTCGCCTCGGGCGGCGGCGGGCTGGTGTCGACGGTCGACGACGTCCACGCCTTCTACCGGATGCTGATCGGCTACGGCCTGCACCACGGGGAGCGCATCCTGGCGCGGCCGACGGTCGAGCTGATGATGTCCGACCAGCTCACGGCCGAGCAGAAGCAGGGCGCCGAGCTGTTCTTCGGTCCCGGCGGAAATTGGGGCGCCAGCTGGGGCATGGGCGGCGCGGTCGTCACGCGACGGACCGACATCTTTGCGACGCCCGGGCGGTTCGGCTGGGACGGCGGGTACGGCACCTCGGCCCATCTCGATCCGGCCGAGGACATGATCGGCATCCTGATGACCCAGCGCCTGATGGAATCGCCCATGCCGCCCAGGGTGTTCCGCGATTTCTGGACCGGCGCCTACCAGGCCTTCAACGATTGAGTGGATCCAGCAGAGGAGAAGACCATGAATGTGCAGCCCTATCTAAGCTTCGAAGGCCGCGCCCAGGAGGCGATCGACTTCTACAAGTCGGCGATCGGCGCCAAGGTCGACGTCGTCATGCATTTCAAGGACGCGCCGCCCGAGATGCAGGCCAACATGCCGCACAAGGACAAGGTCATGCATGCCGCCTTCCATGTCGGCGACACGCAGATCATGGCGACCGACGGCCAGTGCTCGGGCAAGGGCTCGTTCTCCGGCATCTCGCTCACTCTCAATGCCGGCAGCGATGCCGAGGCCGAGAAGCTGTTCAACGCGCTGGCCCAGGGCGGCAAGGTGAACATGCCGATGAGCGAGACCTTCTTCGCCCATCGCTTCGGCATGGTCGCCGACAAGTTCGGTGTCGGCTGGATGGTGCTCCACCCGAAGGAGCACGGCTAAGCCGCTCGACGGGTCAGCGCTTCTCCACGTTGGAGCTGCGCAGCGGCACGCCGAACTCGCGGCGGCAGACATCGGCCAGGACCTCGACGCCTTTCTTGATGGTGTCGGGGTCGGGGTTGGCGAAGCAGAGGCGTAGCCGCGACTTGGCGTAGGCCTTGTCGGTCGACCATTCCGGTCCGGGATTGAGCGCCACGCCGGCGGCCTGGGCCGCCTGGAACAGCTTCAGCGTGTCGACCGTGTCGGGCAGCTTGACCCAGAGATAGATGCCGCCCGGCGGGTCGCCGAACTCGGCGGCGGTGCCGAACTGCTCGGCCAGCGCCTCGCGCAGCACCTGCAGTTTGTGGAAGAGCGCCTTGTTGAGCTTGGGCACATGGTTGGCGAAGTGCTTGGTGCAGAACTCCGCCAGCACCATCTGCTCCAGTGCGCCCGAGCCTGCGTCCTGCTTGAGTCCCAGGATACGCGCCAGGATGTCCCACTTGGCGACGATGTAGCCGACCCGCAGCGCCGGCGCGATCGACTTGGAGAAGGAGCCGACGAAGATCACGCCCTCGCCGCCGGCCAGCGAATGGATCGAGGGCGGCCGCTTGCCGTTCCACACCAGGTCCGAATAGCACTCGTCCTCGAAGATCATGGTCTTGTATTCGCGGGCAAGCGCGATCATCTGCTGGCGGCGCTCGACCGGCATGATCGAGCCGGTCGGGTTCTGCACCGTCGGGATGGTGTAGATGTACTTGGGGGTCACGCCCTTGGCCTTGAGATCCGCGAGCGTGGACTTCAGCGCATCCATGCGCATGCCGTCATTGTCGAGCGGGATGCCGACGATGTTGACGCCGAACTTCGCCAATCGCGTCAGTGCGCCACCGTACGTTTCCTTCTCGATCAGGACGGTGTCGCCCTTGCCGAGCAGCAGCGTGTTCACCAAGTCGAGGCCCTGCAGCGAACCGGAGGTGATCAGGATCTCGTCGGGCGAGCACGCGATGCCGGCGTGGCCCTTGAGCTTGTTCGACAGGAACTCGCGCAGCGGCCGATAGCCGAGCGGTCCGCTGTTGAGGCCGTAGGTGGCGAGCGTCGGGCCTTCCCGGCGCAGCACCGTGGTGGCGGCCTCGACCAGGGCCTCGACCGGCACGTTGTCGGCGTCGTTGTGGCCGCCGACGAAATTGTACTTCGGGAACCCGTTCCACTTGGCGGCGGGCGCGGGGGTGCCGGGCGCGAGCAGCGGCGCGAAATCGAACGGGGCGGTCATGGCGTTTCCTCTGCGGTCTTGGTTCCTCCCATTGAGGGGGCAAGACCGTCCTCGGTGCAAGGGGCGCCGGGGGGACTTCAGGTCACGGCGCGGAACGTCTTGGCGCTCGCCATGTTCCACGGCAGCAGCCAGCGCGGCGGGGCGTTGCCGTCGACCAGCTGCTTGTTGCCGAGCGGCGGGTAGATGTCGGCGAAGGTCACGACCTCGCTCGGCGAGACGCGCCGCGAGATGTGGATCGGGGCGAACTGGCTGGGATGGTCGAGGCCTGCGGCGGCGGTCATCTCGGCAAGCTCGTGCAGCGTGGCGCGATGGAAGTTCGCGACCCGCTGCATCTTGTCCGGGACGACGAGGGCGCGCTGGCGCGTCGGGTCCTGGGTGGCGACGCCGGTCGGGCAACGGTCGGTGTGGCAGGACTGCGACTGGATGCAGCCGACCGCGAACATGAAGCCGCGGGCCGCGTTGCACCAGTCGGCGCCGAGCGCCATGGCGCGGATGATGTCGAAGGCGGTGATCACCTTGCCCGAGGCGCCGAGCTTGATGCGATGGCGCGCGCCGATGCCGACCAGAGCGTTGTGCACGAAGTAGACGCCCTGGCGCATCGGCTTGCCGATATGATCGATGAACTCCATGGGCGCGGCACCGGTGCCGCCTTCCTTGCCATCGACCACGATGAAGTCGGGATAGAGGCCGGTCTCGAGCATCGCCTTGCAGATCGCCAGGAACTCCCATTCGTGGCCGATGCAGAGCTTGAAGCCGGCCGGCTTGCCGCCCGACAGCTGGCGCATCTCGGCGATGAACTGCATCATCTCGACCGGCGTGGCGAAGGCGGAATGCGACGACGGCGAGATGCAGTCCTCGCCCATCGGCACGCCGCGCGTCTCCGAGATCTCCTTGCTGACCTTGGGCGCCGGCAGCACGCCGCCATGGCCGGGCTTCGCACCTTGGCTCAGCTTCAGCTCGACCATCTTGACCTGCGGATTGGCCGCCGCCTCGGCGAACTTGTCGGCGTTGAACGTGCCGTCGGGGTTGCGGCAGCCGAAGTAGCCGGAGCCCACCTCCCAGATGATGTCGCCGCCCATCTCGCGGTGATAGGGGCTGTAGCCGCCCTCGCCGGTGTCGTGGGCGAAGCCGCCGAGCTTGGCACCGCCGTTCAGCGCGCGGATGGCGTTGGCCGAGAGCGAGCCGAAGCTCATCGCCGAGATGTTGAACACCGAGGCCGAGTAGGGCTGGGTGCACGCCTCGCCGCCGACCGTGATCAGGAACGGCTCCGTGGAGACCGGACGCGGCGCGATCGAATGGTGCATCCATTCGTAGCCGATCGAATAGACGTCGTACTGGGTGCCGAACGGCCGCACGTCGAGCTGCATCTTGGCGCGCTGGTAGACGACGGCGCGGCGGTCGCGGCTGAACGGCGTGCCGTCCTTGTCGCCCTCGAAGAAATACTGGCGCAGCTCCGGCCGGATCTCCTCGAAGAGGAAGCGCAGGTGCGCCGCAATCGGATAGTTGCGCAGGATCGAATGATGCTTCTGCGTCAGGTCATGGATGCCGACGCCCACCAGCGTGGCGGCCACCAGGAAGCCGGCCAGCAGCCAGCTCGAATAGGGCAGCGCCATCATCAGCACGGCGAACAGCATTGTCGCCACGACGGCGAGGGTGAGGGCGATGAAGCGGGGCTGAAGGGCAAGCGGCATGGCGGTCTCGTCGGTCGGTCGCGGGGTCACTTGGGGCGCGGATCGGCGAGATCCGCGTCGGGTCGTGGCAGCTTGCCCGCGCGCATCAGCTTCACCGCCTTGACCAGGGCGCGCGCGGCGTTGCGCGTCTCCTCCTGGACGGCGCGGTCGGCATCGAGCGCCGGGTGGCTCTCGGCATAAGGTTCATAATAGCCGACATAGCGGTCGATGGTGGCCTTGTGGCCCGCGCTCAGCAGGCCCATGTCGGCCAGCCAGTCGGACAGCGACCGGCGCAGCGTCTCCGCGCCCGCGGCGTCGCCATGCACGACGACGGCGTAAGCGCGGCCGGCGAGATGGCGCGGATAGTCCCAGCCCTTCATCTCGAGATCCTTGGCCTTCTGCGCATCCTTGCCCGAGGTCGAGGTCGGGTCGGGATTGCCGCCGTCGGCGCACACCAGGCGATCGATCATGGCCTTCAGCACCGTCGGGGCTTGGTACCAATGAACCGGTGTAACGATCATGACACCGTGCGCCGCCGCCCACATCGGATAGATCGCGTTCATCCAGTCGTTGGTCTGGCCCAGCGAATGGTTGGGATAGCAGGAGCACGGCCAGTGGCAGAGCGGCATTGCCGTCGAGACGCAGCCCTTGCATGGATGGATCTGGATGCCGAACTCCGAGGTCTGCCGGTTGAGGTCGAGTCGCTCCACTTCGAAGCGTTCGCGCCGGAAGACCTCTTCGGCGATCCCTGTCAGGCGGAAGGTCTTGGACATCTCGCCCGGGCAGGTGTGCTCGCTGCGGGGCGAGCCGTTGATCAGCAGGATGCGGGGCTTCGACGCCGGGGAGCGTTGCCGTTGCTCGGCCTTCCGCACGGCATCGCGAGCGGCGCGCCATTGATCCGACAGCTCGTACGTCGGATCGGCGAAGCCTGCGCCGGCAGGATGGGTGACCGGCGACTTGCGGCTGTTGTCGTAGCCGTCCCAGGCGGCGTCGATGATCTTGTCGATCTCGCCCCTCAACGGCGCAAAGGCGGGATCATAGAAGCGCTCCTCGAGGCGGAGGGCGAAGGTCGCCTTGTCGAGCTGCACGCTCGGCATGCCCTTGCGGACTTTGATCCGCGCCATTCTTTTCCTCCCTGGCCAAAGGGAGGATAACGCCTAGGTCCGACGCGGGCTGCGGGAAATCGCCTGCAAGGCCTTGAGATGCGCGGCCGTCGCCGACAGCGCCTTGCGCTCGATCGCGCGGTAGTGGCGGATCAGCTCTTGGCCGCGCGCCGTCAGCGCCGCCCCGCCGCCCGAACGGCCGCCGGTCTGGGCGGTCACCAGCGGCTCCTCGAAAGTCCGGTTGATCTCGGACACCAGCTCCCAAGCGCGCTTGTAGGACATGTTCATGGCCCGGCCCGCGGCCGAGATCGACCCCTCGCGCTCGATCTGCTCCAGCAGGGCGACCTTACCGGGACCCAGCCGGCCCTCGTCGTCGAAATCGATGCGGATGCTGAGATGGGGCATCGTTCGCTCCTAGGTGCGCTCGAAGGATACACTTTTGATCACGGCGAAGACCGGCCGGCCGGGCGCCAGCGCGAGGCGCTGCACCGACTTGGCGGTGAGGCGGGCGACCAGCGTCGCGCCGTTGCAGTCCAGCCGCACATCGGCTTGCGCGCCGCTCTCGGCGATCTGCGCCACCTTGCCGGTCAGCACGTTCAAGGCGCTGATCTCCTGCGGCCGATGCAGCGACAGCATGACGTCGCGCGAGCGGATGTAGGCGCGCACGGTCGCGCCGGCGGCGGCGCTGAGCCGCGGCACCTGCAGCTCGCCGGCGGGCGAGGTGAGGCGAGTGAGCTGGAACGTGTCGTCGTGGTCGGTGACGACGGCGTCGAGCACGCTGCCGCCGTCGCTGGCATCGGCGAGCGGCAGGATATCGAGCACCGGACCGACCGCGGTCACCTTGCCCGCGTTCAGGATCACCACGGTCGTCGCGAGCCGCGCCACCTCGGCGACCGAGTGGCTGACATAGAGGATGGGGACGCCGATATCCCGCAGCCGCTCGATGTACGGCAGGATCTCGGCCCGCCGCTGCTCGTCGAGCGAGGCGAGCGGCTCGTCCATCAGCAGCATCTTTGGATGGGCGAGCAGGGCGCGGCCGATCGCGACGCGCTGCTTCTCGCCGCCGGAAAGGGAGTCGGGGCGACGCTCGATCAGGGGCCCGATGCCGAGCAGGTCGACGATCGAGCCAAAGTCGCCGGCAACGCCGCCTTCGCCGCGCGAGAACCAGCGACCATAGACGAGGTTCTGCCGCACGCTGAGATGCGGGAACAGGCGGCTGTCCTGGAAAACGTAGCCGACGCGGCGGCGGTGTCGCGGGACGAAGATGCCCTTGTCGGTGTCGACCAGCGTTTGGCCGTCGATGACGATACGCCCGCGCTGCGGCTTGACCAGGCCGGCGACGATATCGACCAGGCTCGACTTGCCCGCGCCCGAGCGGCCGAACAGCGCGGTGACTCCCGGCTGTGCGGCGAAGCGCGCGGCGAGGTGGAAGCTGCCGCGCGTGTGCTCGACGTTGACCTCGAGGCTCATGTCGCCACGCGCCGGGCGCCGATGCGCCGCGCCAGCAATTCGGAGCCCAGCAGGGCTATCATCGAGATCGCCACCGAGATGGCGGTCAGCCGCAGCGCCCCGGCGTCGCCGCCCGGCACCTGGGTGAAGGTGTAGATCGCGGACGGCAGCGTCTGGGTTTCGCCCGGAATGTTGGAGACGAAGGTGATGGTGGCGCCGAACTCGCCCATCGACTTGGCGAAGGAGAGGATCGCGCCGGCGATCACGCCCGGGAGGCAAAGAGGCAGCGTTATGGTGACGAACACCCAGAGCGGATTGGCGCCCAGCGTTCCGGCCGCGCTTTCCAGCCGCGTGTCGACTGCCTCGATCGAGAGCCGGATGGCGCGCACCATCAGCGGGAAGCCCATCACCGCGCAAGCGAGGGCGGCGCCGGTCCAGCGGAAGGCGAAGACGATGCCGAACTGCGCCAGGAACTCGCCGATTGGACCGCGCTTGCCGAACAGGATCAGCAGCAGGTAGCCGGTTACGACCGGCGGCATGATCAGCGGCAGATGGACCAGCGTGTCGAGCAGGCTCTTGCCCCAGAACCGGCCGCGCGCCAGCAGCCAGGCAATCGCAATCCCGGGCGGCAGGCTGGCCGCCATCGCAGTGACGGCGACCAGCAGGCTCAGCCGGACGGCTGTCCATTCCTCAGCCGTCATGTCGAGCTGGCGGATTTCACCAGGACTTCGAACCCCTGCTTCTCGAAGGCCGGCCGCGCTTTGGTGCTCTTCAGCAGGTCGAGGAAGGCCCTGGCGTCGGTTGACTTGGTGCCCTTGGTCAGCGCCGCCGGATAGATGATCGGCGGATGGGAAGCGGCCGGGAAGGTGCCGACGATCTTGACGTTCGGCTCGGCTGCGGCGTCGGTCGAATAGACGATGCCGAGATTGGCCTCGCCGCGCGCCACCAGCAGCAGCGCCGCGCGCACGTTCTCGGCCTGGGCGACGCTGCCCTTCACGCCGTCCCACGCGCCGAGCTTCTCGAGCGCCGCCTTGCCGTACTTGCCGGCCGGCACCGAATCGACATTGGCCATCGCGAGCTTGCCGCCGCCAAGCGCCTTGGCGAGGTCGAAGCCCTGCCTCACGTCGACGGTGACCTTCGAGTCACGCGGCGCGATCAGAACGATCTTGTTGCCCAGCAAGTTGACCCGCGTGTCCGTCTGGATCAGATCCTTCTTCTCGACATAGTCCATCCAGTCCGTATCGGCCGAGATGAAGAGGTCGGCCGGCGCTCCCTGTTCGATCTGCTTGGCGAGGGCGGAGCTTGCCGCATAGGAGATCCTGGATGCGGGCTTGCCGCTCTCCTTCCAGCCGGCCGCGATGTCGTCGAGCGCGTTCTTGAGGCTGGCCGCCGCGAAGATCACGAGGCCGTCCTGCGCAAATGCCGGAATCGGCGTGAGGGCCATCGCCCCGGCAAAGCCGAGCCAGGCGCGTCGCTTCATCCCAAGACCCATACGCAACCTCCTCTTCAGGACGTCGGTATAGTCCTCCGGATATAGCGCTCCGTCCAGAGGCGTTTTCCCTGGGTGGCGAAACGCCGTGCCGCGACCAGCACGATCACGCCGAGGCCGGCCATCAGGACCTTGAGCGTCGGCCGCGGCGCGAGGTCGGGATTGATGTCGGTCCGCAGGACTCGCATCGGGTCGACATGGTTCACCAGGCCATACCAGCCGACCTCGAAGACGAGCGCGGCGACCGTGGCGCCGACGGCGAGCAGGAGCAGGCCGAGATACTGCGTTCGCAGCCGGGTCGGCATGAAACGCCAGATCATCAGCCAGGCGAACAGGCCCGCGGCGACGGTCGCCTCGCTGACGTTCGCCTTCGACTGGATGAAGAAGTGCAGGATCGCCAGCACCGCAGCTGGATAGATCAGCCAATGCAGCCGCTTCCAGTTGCGCTTCAGCCGGCGCTGCCAGCCGTTGGTCGACGTGATGGCGAGCGCCGCCAGGATGAGCAGGGCCGTGAAGCCGATCGTGAGGTAGAAGCGCTTCACGATCTCCAGCGCCACCACGACCAGGTCCCACTTCTGGTCGCCGACGTAGATCAGGAAGTGCAGGCCGGCATAGAGGGCGGCGGCGACGCCGATCCGGCGGCGGATCTGCACCAGCGGCATCCAGTCGAACACGGCGCGCGCCGGCGTGAGCGCCAGCGAGCAGAGCAGGAAGATTACGGTCCAGTCGCCGGTGATGTGCGTGGCGAGCGTCACCGGCCGCGCGCCGAGATCGTCGGTGTACCAGCGCCATGCGAGATCGAGCGCTGGCAGGCAGAGCCCGACCAGCGTCGCCAGACGCAGCCAGAAGACAAGTCTCACAACGGACATGCGAGGACCCTAACCGATCGAGCGATCAAGCGGCGCTCAAACTTGCGTCACGGGCTGCCGCATTTCGGCCACCCAAACGAGGCCATGCCATGGCACGTCGTTATTGAGGAGGTCGAAATCGAGCATCGGCTCGCGCCGCAGGCCGAGGCGCTCCATCACCGCCTGCGAGCGCAAATTATCGATCGCGGTGTAGGCCAGCACTTCGTCCAGGCCGATACGGGTGAAGACATCGTCGAGCGCCGCACGCGAAGCCTCGGTCGCGTAGCCCTTGCCCCAGGCCGCACGAATCAGCCGCCAGCCGATCTGGTTGTGCGGCGCGAGCGGATGATCGTATGCGGCCTGCATCACGCCGGTGTAGCCGACGAAAGTGCCGTCCTTCTCCTCGATCGCCAGCCGGCCGAAGCCCAGCTGCTCGAAGGAGGCACGGTAGCGGTCGAGCTTGGCGTCGCTGGCGCGCCGCGTCATCGGCCCGCCGAGATCCTGCATCACTTCGGGATCGGCATTGAGCGCAGCGAAGACGTCTCGATCCTCCTTGCGCCAGGGGCGCAGGACGAGACGGTCGGTCTCGAGCTTGAAACTCAACGGGCGTTGCCGAACAGGAAGCGGTAGGTGCCGACGGTCGGCGCCTTGGTGACGCCGAACGGCTTCAGCGCCGCCGTCCTGAACAGCGCCCGCGCGGCGCCCGCCGTCGCCGCGGGATCGGCGCCCTCCAACAGCACCACCCATTCGGCCTGCTCGACTCTGGGATGATCCATGCTGCTCTGCGCGACCGGCGCGTTGGCGATCTCGATGTCGTTCTCGACCACCGCCGTGCCCACCATGCCGGGCCTGGCGATGGTGGCCGGCAGCGCGTCCTTCAGCCAGTCGGTCAGCTGGCGGGCCATCGCCGGCTGCGGGGTGAAGCGCACGGTCGTCAACGCGCCGCCCTCGCCATGCGCAAGGTCGTGCCGCACGCGCACGGTCATGCGCCTGAAGTGCGTGAAGCGCGCCATCACCGCCTTGGTCCACGGCGTCTGGTCGGCGAGCAGCGCGAGGTAGCCCGGGGTGGCGAGGTCCGCGACCGTGTCGCATTCGTAGGTCGCGAGGTATTTCGGCGACGCCTTCACCGCGACGTAGCGACGGGCGCGCCTGAAGCCCGGCAGGTTCACCCGCTCGTCGATATGCTCGCGATTGTACCACTCGTTGAAGTCGCGCTCGTGACGCGGCTTCACCTCGTTGAAGACGAGCAGCATGCCCTTGCCGAGTAGCGCCATGATCCCCGTGCCCCGCGTTTGGCTATGTCGCCAACCTTCCCGGCGGAGCATACTGCGGCGATCGATCCGAGGGGAGAGGCGCCTGTGGCCCGTATGCTGCTTTTTCGCCACGGCGTTTCTGTTCGCGGCCCAGTTGCCGACGCGCCGTCGGGCCGGTTCCATCTCCCCAGCGACCTCTGAAATCAAGGCAACAGTGAACCAGGGACGGAAACATGAAGATCGTCAAGATCGAGGACCTGCATTGCGACGCCGGCTGGCGCGATTTCTCGTTCATCAAGATCACCACCGACGACGGCATCGTCGGCTGGTCGGAATACAACGAGGGCTATGGCAGCGCCGGCATCACCGCCGTCATCCGCCGCATGGCCGCGGGACTGATCGGCGAGAACCCGCGGGCGGTCGAGCGCATCATGTCGATGCAGTACGCCATCACCCGCCAGGCGCCGGGCGGCATCAACCAGCAGGCGATGGCGGCGATCGAGAACGCGCTGCTCGATGTGAAGGCCAAGTCGCTCGGCGTGCCGGTGTACGAGCTGTTCGGCGGCAAGGTACGCGAGCGGCTGCCGCTCTACTGGTCGCACTGCGGCAGCTACCGCTTCCGCAACGCCGACGTGATGAAGGTCGAGCCGGTGCGGTCGCTCGACGATCTGGTGAAGCTCGGCAAGCACGTGAAGGAACGCGGCTTCAAGGCGCTCAAGACCAACATCTTCCGCTTCGACCTCGACCCGCCGAACATGTACCAGCCGGGCTTCGGCCGCACGCCGGGCGGGCCCGAGCTCAATGCCGACGGCCCGACGCTCGCGGCGATTCGCGACGGGCTGGCGGCGTTCCGCCAGGGCGCAGGACCGGACATGGGCATCCTGCTCGACACCAATTTCAACTTCAAAACCGAGGGCTACATCAAGGTCGCGCGCGCCTGCGAACCGTACAACCTCTTCTGGCTGGAGATCGATTCGTACGATCCCGAGGGCCTGCGCCTGATCCGCGACCGCGCACCGATGCCGATCGCCTCCTGCGAATCGCTGTTCACCCGGCGCCAGTTCCGGCCGTTCTTCGAGAACCGCTCGATCGACGTGTCGATCATCGACGTGCCGTGGAACGGGCTCGCCGAGGGCTACAAGATCTCGACCATGGCCGAGGCCTACGAGATAAACTGCGCGCCGCACAACTTCTACGGCCACATGTCGACCTTGATGAGCGCCAATCTGTGCGCCGCCATGCCGAACTTCCGTATCATGGAAATCGATATCGACGACGTGCCTTGGAAGGACGATCTGGTCACCCATCCGCCGGTCATCCAGAATGGCGAGCTGATCGTGCCGAACCGGCCTGGCTGGGGCGCCGACATCAACGAGGAAGCGGTCAAGGCGCATCCGCCGAAGAATCCGCATCCTTAATAGGGGAAATCCGAGATGGTCTACGAGCTTCGCACCTACACGCTCATCCCCGGCAAGATGCCGGAGTACCTCAAGGCCGCCGAGACGATCGGCCGGCCGGCGCGCGGCAACAATTACGGCGTCAACCACGGCTACTGGTATTCGGAGTTCGGCGCCCTGAACCAGATCTGGCATCTCTGGAAGTACGACAGCTACGAGGAGCGCACGCGGCTGCGCGCCGAGCTGCAGAAGAACAAGGACTGGACCGAGAAGTACGTGCCGATCGTGAAGACCTGCCTGGTGCGCCAGGACCTGCGGCTG
>Ga0209062_1001053_pt1 | contig 57197 bp, 55 predicted proteins | sample Coa_R2_2_FD_187158 | JGI IMG/M metagenome (GOLD analysis project Ga0209062, IMG submission 187158) | Surface soil microbial communities from Centralia Pennsylvania, which are recovering from an underground coalmine fire - Coalmine... | ecosystem: Environmental > Terrestrial > Soil > Unclassified... | reverse complement strand
GCCTGGCGGCGTGCATCTCGCGGAAGATCTGCAGGGAGCGGCTGGCCGTGGCGGACGAGGCGAAGATCTTCGCCTGCGCATAGCTCTCGTCAGAGCTGGCGACGATCGCCACGGGGCCGAGCTGGCCGTGCTGGGCATAAAGCATGACGCGCTCGCCGAGGCCCTTCAGCATGTCCTCGCTCAGCGCCATCGACGTCGTGCCGATCTCGAAGATCTTGCGATAGGACATCGCATCCTCGGCGGTTACGCCGGCGAAGTACTGCTCGATGTCCTCGACCTTCACGTCGTCCTTGGCGACGGCAACGACGAGGCGCGCAGGGTGTGAGATCGTCCAGTGGACCGGCATTCCGCGATGACCGTGTCAGGCCTGCCGACTGGGGCTGTGCGCCACGTCCGACCGGCAGCGCCGCGTCCCGAGGGGCGTCAGCCGAATGCACCCTTCACGCTCCTCCACGAGGGCGAGCAGCTTCAGGCGCGTGACCGAGGCGGCGCGCAGGTGGTTTGGCTTGGAAATACCGTTCGCCACCCGCCGCAGCGCGGTCTGTTCATTGGGGCTGAGCGGGGCAAGCAGGCCACGTTCCATGGATACCTCCGGCTCGGTTGCGCATCAAAGACCTTCCATCTGGGGCTGGCAATGTCCGGAGTATGAAATTCGTGTGGCTTGCAGTCAGGCGGTGTGCAGCAGCGGGACTGATGCGGCCGCGCTGGCGGTTGTGTGGTGCGCTGCGGTACAATGCAGTCGAGCCAGTGGGAGGGCTCACGGGTGTTCAGTCCGGCAACGGTAGTCACGCTGGTCGTGTTCGGCGCGATCGGTGCGCTGATAGGTTGGCGTCGTGGCACGAAGGCGCTCTATCGCCGCTCGGTCAGCGAGCCCAATCTCGCGCCCGGAGAGTCCCGGCGGGACTATGAGCGGCGATGGCGCCGGCGACGGAAGATCCAGCGGCTCAGCGGCACGCTCGTCTATTGCGTCGTCGGCATCGGCATCGCATTGGTGGTACTCGCGGTGGCCACGACGGGTCGCTGAAGCACATTCTGCCGGAGCCGAAACTCCATGAAGAGACTTGTCGTCGCCGCTATCGCCTTGCTGGTGGCACTGCCGCTCCATGCACAGAGCCGGGCGTCATCGTCCGAGCAGCAGTATTGCGAGGCGCTGAGCGACCTTTACATGAGATATGTCGGCAACCCCGAGACCGAGCCGCGCAACGTCCGGCGCAACGATGCCGAGGCGGAGAAGGCGTTGGCTCAGTGCCGGCACGGAGATGCCGCGGCCTCGATCCCGGTGCTGGAGCGCAAGCTCGTCGACAACAGGATCACCCTGCCGCAGCGACCGTGAGCCGTTGCGCTTTCAGGTGGTCGAGAATCGAAGGCGAGCCGAACAACCGGCGACGACATGGCGGACCTCGCGCCGCGTCTCGGGCCAGGCGAACAGGCCGAGCAGGCCGACCGCCAGCGCCGTTCCAGCGACCGTCGCCATCGCCACGGGCGTGCGATCGGGCAGCGCCAGGCGCAAGGCTCCGACGATCGCCGCAATGGCTGCGGCGATCGAGGCCGGTGGCGCGACCGCGCGCCAGATCGTACCGATGCCGACCGGTCCGCGGCGCGCCGACAGCCAGAAGGCGAGGGGCATGCGGATCGTGAGGCCGACGATTGCGATCGAGGCTGCGACGCCGGTCACGCCCCAAGGCAGACCGGCCACGATCGCGGCCACGGCAACGGCGGCATCCAGCAGGGTCGCCTGCAGCATGTCGGCGGTGCGGGCCTGCGTCAGGTAGAGCAGGCCGCACGCCATCAGGACCGGCAGGAAGGTCGCCGACACGCTGAACAGCGCGACCAGGGGGATCGCCTGGTGCCAGGAAGGCCCGAACAGGATCTCGACCACCCAATCGGCGGTGACGGCGGCAAGCGCGAATACCGGCATGGTGAGCAGGCCGAGCTTCTGCATCACTTGGCTGAACATCGAGCGATAGCGCGCCGGATCGTCGACCACACGGCTGAGCGCCGGCATGGCGGCGGCATAGATCGGCGCGTTGATGGTATTGATCGGCACCAGCAACAGCCGTGTCGTACGCTCGTAGAGGCCGAGGACCGCGGGGCCCCACAGCCAGCCGATCAGGATCTGGTCGACGCTGCGCGCGAAGGCACCGGCGAGCTGGCTGACGGTGACGCCCGCGCCGAAGCCCAGCAGCGACCGTATGCCGGGCGAGCGCCGGGGCAGCGACGGGCGCCAGCGGCAGAAGGCCCAGCTGGCGAGCAGCATCACCACCGGCGGGATCAGGCGCTGCACCACCAGCGCCCAGTAGCCGGCGCCGGTCGCGGCGAGCCCGATCGACGCGGCGAAGCTCGTGAGGTCGGCGGTGGTCTCCATGCCGGCGATGGCGACGAAGCGCATTTGCCGGCGCAGCAGCGCCCAGTGCTGTACGGTGAGGCCGCTCGCCAGGAAGCCGATCGACAGCCAGCGCGCGATGCTCTCGAGCTCGGGTTCGCCGTAGAACCGGGCGATCAGGGGCGCCGCGCCGAACAGTCCCGCGGCGAGGACCGTGCCGACGCCGGCGTTGACCCAGAACAGCGCCGAAACCTGGGAATGGGTGATGTTGCTCTTCTGGATGGTGGCGCTCGACAGGCCGAACTCCTTGACGAGGTCGAGCACCAGCCCGATCGCCGCCACCATCGCCAGCAGGCCGAACGCCGACGGCGGCAGGAGGCGCGCGAGCACGACCAGCGTGCCCATCTGGCCCAGCACGCGCACCATCTGCGCACCCAGCAGCACCGCGCCGCCGCGACGCGAGCGGCGGCCGAGATCCTGCGTCAGGTGTTCGGTAGCGAGCTCGTGGTCGGGCGGCTGCTCACCGTTAGGCGACGGCACGCTGGGGGCCGACATTGTCCAGGAACCAGCGATAGGTCTCTTGGAGTCCTTGCTTGAGCGGCGTCTTTGCCACCCAGCCGAGCGATTCGGCATAGGAGGTGTCGACCATCTTGCGCGGCGTACCGTCGGGCTTCGAGGTGTCGAAGCGAAGGTTGCCCTTGAAGCCCACCACCTCGCAAACCAGCTGCACCAGCTCGCGAATTGGCACGTCGTTCCCCGGCCCGAGATTGACGATCTTCTCGTCCGAGTAGTTCTGCATGAAATAGACCATGCCGTCGGCGGCATCGTCGACATACAGGAACTCCCGGCGCACCGTGCCGGTGCCCCACACGTCGATGTGCGGGGCATTGCTGAGCTTTGCGTTGTGCGCCTTGACGATCAGCGCCGGCACGACGTGGCTCTGCATCAGGTCGAAATTGTCGCCCGGCCCGTAGAGGTTGGACGGCATCACCGAGATGAAGTCGCAGCCGTACTGGCGGCGGTAGGCCTGGCCGGTCATCAGGCCGGCGATCTTGGCGATCGCGTACCACTGGTTGGTCGGCTCGAGCGGCCCGGTCAGCAGCGCGTCCTCGGGGATCGGCTGCGGCGCCATGCGCGGATAGATGCACGAGGACCCCATGAGCAGCATCTTCTCCACGTCATAGCGCCGCGCCGCTTCGACAACCGTCGTCTGGATGGCGAGGTTGTCGTAGATGAACTCGGCCGGTCGCGTGTCGTTGGCGTAGATCCCGCCGACCCGCGCGGCGGCGAGGAACACCACCTGCGGGCGCACGTCGCGCATCCAGCGCTCGAGCTGCTCGGGGCGGCGCAGGTCGACCGATTCGCGCGGCGCCGTCACCACCTCGCAGCCTTCGCGCGCCAGCCGGCGCACGATCGCGCTGCCGACCAGCCCGCGATGTCCGGCGACCCAGACCCGCTTATTGCGCAGCGTAAAGGACGGGTTCATGGCGCGCTCCGGTTACCTTCAGGATGGTGCGGTCGTTCTCGACCATTTCTGCGACCAGCTGCTCGAAGCTGGTGCGATGGCGCCAGCCGAGCTTGGTGATCGCCTTCTCCGGATCGCCCAGCAGCAGGTCGACCTCGGTCGGGCGGACATAGGCGGGATCGAGCGCCACCAGGGTCTTGCCGGTGCGCTGGCAGACGCCGTGCTCGTCCAGCCCGCTGCCTTTCCACTGCAGGCGACGGTCGATCTGCCGGAAGGCCAGCTCGACGAACTCGCGCACCGTGTGGGTCTCGCCGGTCGCGAGCACGTAGTCGTCGGGCAGGTCCTGCTGCAGGATCCGCCACATGCCTTCGACATAGTCGCGGGCATGGCCCCAGTCGCGCTTGGCGTCGAGGTTGCCGAGGAACAGCTTGTCCTGAATTCCCCGCTCGATCGCCGCCACCGCCCGCGTGATCTTGCGGGTGACGAAGGTCTCGCCGCGGATCGGCGATTCGTGGTTGAACAGGATGCCGTTGGAGGCATGCATGCCGTAGGCCTCGCGGTAGTTCACCGTGATCCAGTAGGCATAGAGCTTGGCGACCGCGTAGGGGCTGCGCGGATAGAACGGCGTCTTCTCGCGCTGCGGCGTCTCCTGCACCTTGCCGAACAGCTCGGAGGTCGAGGCCTGGTAGAAGCGGATGTCGTCTTCCATGCGCAGGATGCGGATCGCCTCGAGCATGCGCAGCGTGCCCAGCGCATCCGTATTGGCGGTGTATTCCGGCGTCTCGAAGCTCACCTGCACGTGGCTCTGCGCCGCGAGATTGTAGATCTCGGTCGGCCGGATCTCGCCGACCAGGCGCAGCAGGTTGGTCGAGTCGGTCATGTCGCCGTAGTGCAGGAACAGCCGCACGCCGGCGTCATGACGGTCGCGATAGAGATAGTCGATCCGGTCGGTGTTGAGGGAAGAGGAACGGCGTTTGATGCCGTGCACGGTGTAGCCGCGCTGCAGGAGAAAGTCGGCGAGGTAAGCGCCGTCCTGTCCGGTGATACCGGAGATCAGGGCGACCTTTTTCTTGTCGGCTTGAGGGGACATAGACGCGGCCTTCCGTTTCAGGAGAAGAGGATGCGTTCGGCCACGCGATCCCACGAATGGGTCGCGAGCACGTAGGCCTGGGCGCGCTCGGCCATGCTCTCCAACCTGTGGGGATCGGAGAGCGCGCTCAGGATCGCTTCGGCGAGCGATTCGGGATCGGCGCGGTCGACCAGGAAGCCGTGCCGGCCGCCATCGACCAGTTCGGGCAGCCCGTTGCGCGCCAGTCCCATGACCGGCGTGCGCGACACCATCGCCTCGAGATAAACCTGACCCCACGGGTCGTTCAGCATCGGCTGCACCAGCAGCGTGGCCTCGCGATACAGCCGCTGCAGCTCGTCCCACGGCAGATGCGCGCGGAACTCGATGCCGGCGATGTCGGGCACGAAGGCACGGCTGCGCGGATCGCCGACGATGGTCAGTACGATATCGCGCCGACGTTTGCGGGCGATCTTGAAAGCCTCAACCAGCAGCGCGCCGCCCTTGGCCTGGAACAGGTGCTTGGCGACGAACAGCAGGCGCGGCCGCTCGAAGTCCTTGGCCTCGTGCCACGGCTGGATCGCGCCCATGCCCGAGCCGACCGCCGTCACCTTGTCGGGCGGGAGGCCGTAGTGGTTGATCAGGTTGTCGCGCACGTAGGCACCGAATGTGAAGACATGGGCCACTCCGTCCAGCGACAGCCGCTCTGCCTCTTCAAACGCGCCGAGCGCCCGTTCGGTGTACTGCGTCGCGTGGATGTGATGACGGCGCGCGAGCGCCCAGGTGTGGTCGCAGTAGAGGTAGTGCCGCAAGCCGTCGCTGCGCTCGGGCAGCAGATCGAGCGTGCCCGTGTGCAGTACATTGGTCACGCCGCGGCGATGGGCCTGGTCGGCGACCTGTGCCGCCAGCAGTCGGCGGGTGGTGAGACTGCGCAGGATCTGCTCGCTGCTCGCCGGACGGCCCCGGCCGGACAGCATGTCGCGCAGCGCGACGCCGATCTTCGCCGTCTTGCCGAGGCGCGGCTGCAGCTCCTTGACGATGACGCCCAGGCGCTCGAGGCCGGATGCCACGTTGGCCGGAGCGCCGGACCATGTGCGCAGTTCGCGCGGGTTTCCGAAGACCGACGTGATGGCAATATGGTCGAAGCGAGGCGTACGCAGGAGGCCGGGGGGAAGCGCATCCATGCAGTGCAACAAACATTGCGTAGGCTGCGCTCGCCAGTGATCAACCTGTGGCGTGTGGAGTGCCGTAAGTTGCGGCAAACACGACACAAATTGATCACGTTCGTGGCCCGCGGTGAACGTCGATACTTCGCCCCATGGACGCATCGATCGACGAGCGGGCGCCGGTTGATTTGACGAGTGACGCGACTCTCGCGCGAGATGCGATTCGCGCGCCGATGGTTGCTGTTCGCGAACTTGTCTACTTCGGCTCCGAGGTGCGCGACGCCAGCACGGTGAAACGCGTTCAGCAGTTCATCGATCACGGCTTCGCCGTCACCGTGTTCGGCTTCCATCGCACGCGATACAACAACGACTACCAGCCGCCGTGGCCGCACGTGACGTTGGGCACGACGATCGACGGCCGCTACGGCCACCGCCTGCTCGCGTTGCTCTCCGCCATCCCGAAGCTGTTCGCGCATCGCCGCCGCTTCGCGACCGCTTCGGTGTTCTACGCACGCAACATCGACCAGTTGCTGCTGGCCATGGTCGCGCGCCTGCTGGGCCGCAGCCGCGCCCCGGTCGTCTACGAGGTGCTCGACATCCCGCCGATCCTGATGCGCAAGGGCATCTCGGCGTCGCTGCTGCGCTGGATCGAGCGCCGCTGCCTCGACCGCGTCCGTCTTCTCGCGCTGTCGTCGCCGGCGTTCCATCGCAACTACTATGCGGCGGTCCAGAGCCATCGCGGACCGTGGTTCCTGGTCGAGAACAAGCTCCATCCGTCGATCGCACGCACCGCGCGACCGGCGCGGCGCGGCCCGGTGCGCGGCGGCCGGCCGTGGGTGGTCGGCTATTTCGGACTGATCCGAGGCGAGGACACGTTCGCGCTGATGGCGCGGCTTGCCGAGCGCCTCCAGGGCAAGGTGCAGTTCGTGTTCCGCGGCGCGCTCACCACCGTCGACACGACCCGCTTCCGCCAGACGCTGAAGCGACTGCCGAACATGAGCTTCGGCGGCCCCTACCAGCCCCACAGCGACCTCGAGACCCTCTATCGCGAGGTCGACTTCGCCTGGGCGCTCGACCTCGAGCACACCGACCACAATTCACGCTGGCTGATGCCCTGCCGGTTCTACGAAGCCGGATATTTCGGCGTGCCGTGCCTGGCGGTGCGCGACTTCCAGGTCGGCTCGGTGGTGGAGCAGCACGGCATCGGCTTCACTTTCGAGAAGCCGCTCGAGGAGCAGCTGATCAATTTCTTCGAGACGCTGACGGTCGCCGACTACGAGCGGACCTGCGGCGAACTCGCCCGGATGCCCGACGATACGTTCGTGGCGGGCGACGACGTAGTGCGGCTGTGCCGCCTGATCGACGGCTTCAGTTGGCCGCGCTCGACCGGTTGATCATCACGCAGTCGAACTCGATCAGCCGCAGCGAGCGGTCGCGGCTCACCGGGTAGAAGCCGGTGACGTCGAAGCCGCTGTCGCCGAGATAGCGGATCGTGTCCATGTAACCCGGCATGCCCTTGTAGATGCCGATCACCGACGCCTCGCTCTGCAGCGCCAGGATGCCGGGCAGGCTCTGGCGCGCGCCCTCCAGCACCTCGATGTCGAAGCCCTGGGTGTCGAGCTTGAGATAGGGACGGCGGAAGCCCAGCCGCTTGCGCAGTTCCGGTAGCACCGTGTCGACGGTCTTGACCGCGACGGTCTCGGTGCGGCTGGGAACGTTCAGCCCGTCATAGTCCTTCACCCGGCTGTTGTCCGGCTCGAGGAAGGAGCTGAACTGGTCGGATACCATGACGTTGATCGACAGGCTGCCCTCGCGCGCCCCCAGCGCATAGCCCTCGATGTGCCAGTCGGGATCGGCCTGGGCACGCTCGCGCAGGGCGGCGACGTGATGACTCACCGGCTCGAACGAGACGATGGTTCCCTCATAGAGCACCTTGTTGCGCAGGAAGTCGTGGTACTGGCCGATGTTGGCGCCGACGTCGAGGACGCAGTCGATCTCGAGCTGGCGCAGCAGCTCGCCGAGATGCAGGGCGAAGTCGCGTTCCTTCATCTCGCGCAGGGGCACGATGTCGTATCCCAGCGAGCGGCTGACCCGCAGGACGGAGTCCTTGACGATCTTGAGCATCGCGAAATCATCGGCCTGCGGCGGCTTCGGCTAAAGTGACCTTTCCGTGGTTGTCCGCCGCCGGGAAATGCTATGCTTCGCAGCAGTCGTGTAGTTGGGGAATGGGGAATACATGCAGTTCGGTTGGCTGACCCTGGCGCTGTCGCCGTCGCCGGACGAAGATGGCGCGCGCATCGAGCAGCAGATCGAGCAGGTCTGCACCGCCGAGGCGCTGGGCTTCGGCGACGTCTGGTTGACCGAGCACTATTTCACCGGCGAGAGCGTGTACAACGATTCGCTGCTGTTCGCCTCGGCCCTGGCGATGAAGACCAGCCGCATCCGCATCGGCTTCGCCGTGGTGCAGACGCCGTTCCATCATCCGGTGCGTCTCGCGGTGCAACTGGCGCTGCTCGACAATCTCAGCCGCGGCCGCATCGATGTCGGCATCGGCAAGGGCACCGTCTACAACGAGTACGAGTTCGTCGGCCATGGCCTGCGCAGCCACGATAGCCGGGAGCGCATGGAGGAGGCGGTCGAGATCCTCGAGCGCGCCTGGGGCGGCGCGCCCTTCCAGTATGATGGCAGGTTCCACAAGGTTCAGGTGCCGGCGCTCCGGCCCAAGCCGGTGCAGCCCAAGCCGCCCTTGTGGCGCAGCGTGATCTCGCCCGGCTCCTTCACCGAGTGCGGCAAGCTCGGCGTGCCGATCCTGACCGCGCGGCTGCCGGTGGCGCGGATCAGGGAGCGCTGGGCGCTGTACGAACAGGGTCTGATCGCCGGCGGACACGACGACGCCACGCGGGCCGACTTGCTGGCGCGGAGCGCGCTGTGGCGCAACGTCTATGTCGCCGAGTCCGACGCGCAGGCGGAGGACGAGCTGGCCGGCCTGCTGACCGAGACGCGGCATCACATGATGCATGTGCGCGAGGCCTACAATCCGCCCGACTTCGAGCCCGGCCCCGAGACACTCAATCCCTGGACCGATCCCAAAGTGTCGGACAGCGAAGCCATCCCCTACGTCCTGTCGACCGGCTCGCTGTACGGCTCGCCGGCCCGGGTGCGCGAGCAGGTGGCGGAGCTGCGCGATGTCGGCGTGCGGCACCTGCTGTGCCAGACCGGCTTCGGCGCGATGAGCCATGAGCAGAACATCGCCTCGATGCGGCGCTTCGGGGAGCAGGTGATGCCGGCCTTCACAGGCGGCGCCTCGGGCCGCACGACGAGGAACGCTGCATGATCCTCGGCCTGTCGCTGCCAACGTTCACCCTGCTGCATGTGTTGTTGAGCGTCGTCGGTATAGCCGCCGGCCTGATCGTCATGGAGCGCCTGCTGCGCAACCGCGCCCTCGGCCTCTCCAACACGATCTTCCTGGCAGCGACGATCCTGACCTCGGCGAGCGGCTTCCTCTTTCCAGCCAGGAGCGCCGCCTTTACGCCAGGACAGATCCTGGGCGCCATCTCGCTTGTCCTGCTCCTGATCGCGGTGGTGGCCCTCTATGTCGGCAACCTGATCGGCGCCTGGCGCTGGATCTACGTCGTGACGGCGGTGATGGCGTTCTACTTCAACGTCTTGGTCGGCGTGGTGCAGGCCTTTGCCAAGGTCGGCCAGCTGCGCATGCTGGCGCCGACCCAGACCGAGCCGCCCTTCGTGCTCACCCAGGTGGCGGTGCTGCTGTTCTTCCTGGTCGTGGCCGGGATCGCGCTGCGGCGATTCCGGCCGCCGACCCTCTGACGTCGCTGACATCCGTATTGGGTCGCTTCTGGCGCGGCGAGCTCTCGCTGGCGCTGTCCTTCTGGGGCATTGGCGCGCTGGGGATCGCGCTGTTCTTCGTCCTGCCAGAGGGCGTCGGTTGGCTGGTGCGCGGGCGGGACTTCAATCCCTTCGTGACCTTTGCGGCGATCGTGGCCATCTGGGCGATCATCCTCGTTCTCCAGGCCTGTCTCACGGTCGGCATCTGGCGGTCGGCCGCCGACCAACGCCGCCAGGCGCCCGGCCGCCGCGGCCTATGGGGACTGGCGGCCCAACTCGTGCTGGTGGCGGCCGGGCTGTACTCTGCGCGCCTGTTCGTCATGACCGGCGTGCCGGAGCTCATCGAAGGCGTCGACATGGCGCTGCTCGACGATCCATCGCTGCCGCCCTATTCGGTGCGGCTGATGCGCGGCGGCACCGAGGCGGAGATTGCCGGCGGCTTCAAGTACGGCCTGGCGCGCGAGGCGGAGAGGCTGTTCCTTGATGCGCCGCAGTTGCACGTCGTCCATCTCAACAGCACGGGTGGCCGGCTCGGCGAGGCGGTCAAGATCGCGCGGCTGATCACACGGCGCAAACTCGACACCTACACCTCGGCGACCTGTGCTTCGGCCTGCGCCGTGGTCTATGCCGCCGGTCAGGAGCGTTACCTGCTGCGGGGCGCGCGGCTCGGCTTCCATCGCAGCGTCTTCGCCGGCAGTGAGAATGCCGAGGCCATGAAGCGGCTGCTGCTGTCCGCGGGCATCGCGCCGGCCTTGGTCGATCGCGCGGTCGCCCAGCCGGCCGAATCGATCTGGTATCCGACCGATGCAGAGCTGGCCCAGGCCCGCGTCGTGACGACGTTCGTCGACTCCTACCGCTTCGCCGCGTCGGGCTTCGGCACCTACGCCACCCTGATGACGGTCGAGGACGCCCTGCGCCGCACGCCGGCGCTCGAGGCGTTGAGCGAGTCCCAGCCCGAGCTGTTCGATGACATCGCCGAGCTGTACCAGAAGCGCTACGTCGAAGGCCGGTCGATCGGCGAGATCGAGGACGAGATCCGGCAGACCAAAGTCGCGCCGTTCATCGCCACACGGCTGCCGCAGGTCGATGACGGGATCCTGGTCGACTACGCGCTTCTGCTGGCCGACCAATATGCGGCGCTGGGTGCGCGCGATCCCGCTTCCTGTTTCGCCTACATCACGAGGGGCGCCAACGCCCGGATCGTTGCGCTGATGGGGTCCGCGCTGAGGAGCCGCGAGTTGGCGCTGACCGAACGCGTGATGCGCAGCAAGAGCCATCGCACGGCCGCTTCGGCGGAGACGATCCAGGCGGCCAATGCCGAGGTCTACAAGAAGCTGTCGGCGGCGTTCGACCCGCAGGTTGTTTCGATGCTGTCGGAGCCCGCCAAGATCCAGCCGGACCGGTATGCGCTGTTTTGCAAGGTCGCCGTCGCGCGCCTGCAGACCATCGTTGCCCTGCCGCCGCACGAGGCCGGTGACCTGATGAGCAGTCTGTTCAGCGGGACCCGGCGGTAGCTCAACCTACAGGTCCGCGGTCCCGGCAAGACATGAGCGGGCCTGGAGGCCCGCGGTCTGGAAGAGCCTAGACGCCGAACGGCCAGGTATCCGGCACGCCTTCGCGCTGGGTGGTCGGCAGGGGCTCGACGGCCCGGGACTGGTCGAACCACACGTAGGCGTCGAACTGCCGGGACAGCTCGACGCCGGCATAGTGGCTCTGCAGCTCGGTATCCGGGCGGTAGATCACGCCGATGAAGCGCTCCAGCCGCTCCTCGGCCAGTCGCTGCTGCAACTCCGCGTCGTGATCGAGCATCAGCACGCCGCGACCCAGTGCGCTGTCGTGGAACAGCCGCTCGACGCTGTCGGCGCGGGATGGCTGCACCGTCATCACCTCCATCGCCTCGCCCCAGTCGGATGCGGCCGCGACGGTGCCGCCGTGAGTGCCGAAGCCGATGATCGCCGCCTCGTCGCCGAAGCGCTCGCGGCAGAGCTGGCCGAGATTGAGCTCGTCGCGCACCCGGCCCATGTCGGTGAAGCGCGCATCGCCGATATGGCTGTTGTGCGCCCACACGACGGCCTTCGCCTGCGCGCCGCGATGCTCCAGCAGACGGGCCAACGTGTCGAACATGTGCCGGTCGCGCAGGTTCCAGCTCTCGGCGCCGCCGTAGTACATGATGCGGTAATAGCGCTCGGCGGCGGCGACGAGGTGGGCGTTCTGCACCGCGTCGAAGAAGCGCTCGTTGTCCCGCGCCGCATATTCCAGCCGCTTGCCGAGGAGGTCGGTGAGCGCCTGCACCACCGCCGGTTCGCAGGCGCGATAGCCGCGGCTCAGCACCGCCCGGCCGTAGACGGCCGGGTCCTGCTGCCAGGGCGTCAGGCAGCCGTAGCGCTCGCGGGCAACTTTGGCGGCGTCGGGATCGGTCTTGTCGAGATAGGCCAGCACCGCCTCGATCGAATCGGACAGGCTGTAGATGTCGAGGCCGTAGAAGCCCGCGCGCTGCTCCGCCGGTCGACGCGCATTGTGGCGGCGCAGCCAGCCGATGAAGGCGTCGACGTCGGTGTTGCGCCACATCCAGGTCGGGAAGCGGCGGAAGATCGGCCGGCTGGGCTCGGCGGCGGGCAGGCCACGCGCGAAGCGGTCGATCGCCAAGGCATCCGGCCAGTCGGCCTCGACGGCGACGAAGGAGAAGCCGTGTTTCTCGATCAGCCGGCGCGTGATTGCCGCCCGGGCCCGATAGAATTCCGCCGTGCCGTGGCTTGCCTCGCCGAGCAGCACGAGCCGCCGGTCAGCGAAGCGCTCGAACGCGTCGGCGAACGCCTCCTCCTCCGGTTCGGGCAGGCGCCGGGCGGCGGCCTTGATCAGATCCGGAAGCGGGCGCGGTTCGCGGGCCCGCTGGCGCGGGGAGGGCCGCGCCGGCTCGTTGGACTCACGCCGGTCGCACGCCGTCTCGGCGTCCCATCCCTGGGCGCCGATCAGCGGCACGAACATGACCTCGTCGAGTGTCTCGGTATCGAAGCTGTCCTCGCCGGTGCGCGTCAGGCGGATCAGCTCCTGATGGGTCGGTGTACGGCCCACGGGCATAACAAGGCGGCCGCCGATTGCGAGCTGCTCCTTCAAGGCCTCCGGCACTCTCGGCCCGCCGGCCGAGATGACGATGGCGTCGAACGGCGCCGCCTCGGGCCAACCCAGCGTGCCGTCGCCCGCGCGCACATCGACATTGCCGTACCCCATCGCCTGCAGGCGGATCTCGGCCAAGCGTGCCAGCGCCGGGTGCCGTTCGATTGCGTACACCCGCATCGCCAGCTCGGCCATGACTGCGGCGGCGTAGCCCGAGCCCGCACCAATCTCGAGCACGCGGTCCGCCGGATTCAGAAACGCCGCTTGAACCATGCGGGCGACGATGTAGGGCTGCGAGATCGTCTGGCCTTCCTCGATCGGCAAGGCGCTGTCCTCGTATGCGAATTCCCGCATCGCCTCCGGCAAAAAGGCCTCGCGGTCGATTTTCCGCATGGCCGCCAGCACCCGCGGGTCGTGGATGCCACGCCCCTCGATCTGGCGTTGGACCATGCGGGTTGCGGTTCCGGTCGCCATGAAAAAGCCAACGGCGGGGCAATTCCGGGGTTGCCGGAACTCCTGCCAGAAGGGGGCCGTTGAGTAGCGCAAAGCGAGGGGAAAAGTTCGGTAGAGGACCGACCACCCATGCCAAGCCCTTCTAAGATTCACCTTGAAGCCGCGCACCGGGCCACGGCGGTCGAATCAAAAGAAACAAAGGATGCCGCGTTAGTGGCCGACGAAACCAACGTTTACAGGAATCTGTTCCTGAAGGTGCTGCCGCCGCGTGAGCGCGCGCTTCTCGAGCCGTCGCTGCAGTTCGTGGAACTACCCCAAGGCGAGATTCTCGCGGAGCCGGGCAACCGCGTGTCCGAGGTGGTTTTCCTCGATGCCGGCATGATCTCGCTGCTGACCACGATGCAGGACGGCACTGCGATCGAGATCGCCACGCTGGGGCGCGAATCGGTCCTCGGCGTATTGTCGGCGCTCGGCAACCACCAGAGCAACGTGCGTGCCGTGGTGCAGATCGACGGTGCCGGCTGGAAGATGCGCGTCAACGATTTCCGCGCGGCGGTCGAGAAGAGCCGGATGCTGCGCCACATGGTGCTGCTGAGCAGCGAGCTCACCCTCGCCCAGATGCAGCAGACCGCCGCCTGCAACGCGCTGCATTCGGCCGAGCGCCGTCTGTGCCGCTGGATCCTGCAGGTGCGCGATCGGATCGACGGCGATGTGATCGAGCTCACCCAGGATTTCTTGGCGCAGATGCTGGCGGTGCGCCGGCCGACCGTGACCTTGATTGCCCAAGGCCTGCAAAGCGCCGGCCTGATCCGCTATCGCCGCGGCCGCATCACCATCACCGACCATGCCGGGCTGGAGAAGCTCGCCTGCGAGTGCGTCGAGGAGATGCGCAGCAAGACCCGGCACATCCTGAACGAGCTGCAGTAGAGCAACGGCAACCATCCCTGTCTGCATTGAGCCTTCTGACGGGAGGCGGAGCCTCAAATCTTGCGGTGGCCGATGCGCAACCGGTATGCGACGTCTGCTCCGGCCGGCGTCAGATGGATGCTGCCATGGCTCTCGGAGACCCATCCTTCCGATAGCGCGTGTGCGAGCCCGTTGTCGAAATCACGCGCCGTGGGGGGATGAGCTCGCGACCATGGACTGCCCTTGCGGCGATCGGTCAGGACCTCCCTGCAGGCGGCGGTCTGCAGCTCGCCCCTCTCCATCACGAAGGTCGCGCTCAACGCCTTGCACAGTTTGCGTGCCATCCGGACAGCAGGGGACAGCTCACGGCTCTTCACCGCAAGACCTCCGGGGAATTCGATATGACCCTGGGCTGAGGAACCGACAGCGGTGGCGCAAAGCCCGCCGCGTTTGCAACCTGCCACTGCAGCCGGCATTTCGCACGTGACCACCTCGTGGTTTTGATTTTGCGCGTCGGTGCGCAATCGGACCCGCTCGCGCGTCATTCGAAGATGACGGCGGCGATGCAATCTTGCGGTGCATCGCCGGATCGGCATTGGGTCAGGCTCTGCCGAGCTCATGTGCGGTCATTGCATTGAAGGGTGCGACGAATGCGTGAAGGATCGGCCGGCTGCGGGAGGCGTACCCTTCGCAGTCGCATGGCAACGACATGATCTGCGGCAGCGTTCTGGCTGACGAACGGCGCATATCGGAGGCCATGGATGGCAGAGTTCGACCCGACTGATGGACCGGCCAATGGACCGGCCAATGGACCGGCAAGAGCGGCGGATGTCGGCCCGGCGCTGCGTGATGAAGCCGGCAGGCTCGCCGACAAATCCGTCTCGACCGGAGTCGAGGCAGCCCAGGCCGTAGGCAAGGCGGCTGAGAACGCGGCCCAGGCGCTCGACGATTCGCTGCCGATGCTCGCGGGCTACGTGCGGCAGGCTGCCCGGCAAACCAACGAGTTCGCCGACAGTTTGCGCGACAAGAAGGCGGAGGAGCTGCTGTCCACGGCCGTCACATGGGCTCGCCAACAGCCGCTGCTCACCCTCGCCGGCGCGGCGGTGCTTGGCTTTGCATTGTCGCGGATCGCCAAGAGCGGCCTCAGCGGCACGAGCCTGAACGAGGCTGGCGACGACAGCTCGGCGGGAGGCCTGCCATGAGCGACGAGCCGGGCCTGTTCCATGCCCTGAGCGACACCATCAGTCGCGCCACCGACCTGGTCCAGCTGGAGGTGCGCGTCTTCAAGGCCGAGCTCGACGAGAAGCTGAGCCAGGTGAAGGCCGGGGTGTCTCTCATCCTGAGCGGCGCGATCTTCATCGCGGCAGCGCTTTTCCTGCTGCTGCAGGCGGCCGTGCTGGTGCTGGTGGAAGCCGGCCTTTCGCCGGCGTTGGCGACGCTGCTGGTGGCCGGCGCATCCATCGTGATCGGCATCGCCTTCATGCTGACCGGCCGCAGGCAGGTCGACGGCGATGCGCTGACGCCCGACCGGACGATACGCGACCTGCAGCGCGATACCCGCCTCGTGAAGGAGAAGCTGTCATGACCTCGAGCGCCCGTTTGCAGGAGGAAGCGAATGTCGCCCGTGCGGGCCTTTCCAGCGCCCTCGAGGAGTTGCGGCAGAGCGTGACGACGACCGCCATCACCAACGGTGCCATGACCTTTGCGAGGGACGGCAGCGCGGCGTTGGCCCGCGCTGCGGTCGACCGCGCCACGGCCAACCCGCTCGCCACGATGGTGATAGGCGCCGGCCTGCTGCTGCTGCTGGCTGGCGACAAGAAGGTTGGCAGCGCCGTCGGCAGCCTCGTCGAGAAGGGCATGTCGGCGACGAAATCGGCCGCCCAGTCGGCTACCGAGGCCGCGAGCAGCGCCGCCGACAGCGTGACCGACCGCGTCGCGGGCGCAGCCGACCGGGCGACCGCGGCGACCGGCGACGCGCAGGGAATGCTGGCCAAGGGCCGGCAACAGACGAGTGACATGCTCGCCAAGGGCAGGGAGCAGGCGAGCGACATGCTCGCCAAGAGCAGGGAGCAGGCGAGTGACATGTACGCCAAGGGCAAGGAGCAGGGCCAACAGGCTCTGCAACAGGCGCAGGACCTGATCGAGCAGGGCCGCAGCAGGTTCGAGCAATTCGCGCAGGAGCAACCGATCCTCGTGGCGGCGTTGGGCGTGGCGTTCGGCGCCGCGCTCGGCGCCTGCCTGCCGCTCAGCAGGACCGAGCAGGAGTATCTGCGGGAGCCCGCGCGCAAAGCCGGGAGCAAGGCCGGTGATGTCGCGCGTAAGGCAGCCGACGCGGTGACCGACAAGCTGGTGGGCCAGAATGTCGATCACAAGGTGGGCGAGGTCGTGCAGGCAGTCACCTCGACGGTGACGCAAGGCCTCTCAGGGGGTGGACGGGCACGGGAATAGCAAGCTGCCGGGTTTCATTCGCCACATCGGCCGGCACTGCCTGGCTTGCGCACCAGTGCGCCGCGGACTTCGCGCGACTGCTATTGCCGCTGGCGGTTGGTGAAGCGGGCGTTGCCGAGGCCGGTGCCGATCGTCAGCACGCCCCAATGTTCGATATCGGTCATGCGCGGCACCTCGCTCAAGCCCTGCACGACCGCATCGTTGTGCAGCACCACCACCGGCGTCTCGCCGTCGATCTTGGTGAGACGGCTGGCGAGTTCCTTCGTCAGGTTGAAGTCGGGGCCTTCCCAGTTGCCGGGCAGGTTCTGACCGCCACGCAGGATAACGCCGTCCTTGTCGATGATGCCGGGGCAGGCCACGCCGGCGAAGGGCGCCAGTCGCAGCTTCTCGACCACTGCCTCGCCGATCAGCGCGTTCGCCATCGCGGCGATCCGTTCGATCGCCTCGGCGCGCGTCGGCTTGTCGAGTGCGTGCTTCCAGTGCTCGAGCTTCCACACCGACGCCTTGGAGAGGTCGCTCTTCTTGCTGGCATTGTGCTTGACGATGCCGACGCGGAGATTGGTCCCGCCGATGTCGGCGGCCAGGATCGCGTCGTGCCCGGCGAACACCCAGCCCGGCGCGAAGTGCAGCGAGCCGATCAGCCCGGCCTCGTCGTGGTGATACTCGATCGGCATCAGCTCAATCTCGATCCCCTCGGCATTGAGCAGCACGGCGGCGCGGCCCATCGCGAGCCGGCCGATGTGGCTGCTCGAGAGGCCGCCGCCGATGACGATCCGTTGCGTGCCTTTCCATTTCTCGAGGCGCAGGAAGCGGCGCACGACCGTCGCGAGCTCGTTGGCGAATTCCTCGACGGCGCTGTGGACGAGGCCCGCCGCGACCGTGTCGTCCGATCCGAGGATCTTGTCGAGCTGGCTCTTGGAGATTTCGGCAGTGGCTTTCTCGCCGAGAGGATCGTCGCCGTGCTGGGCAATTCGGTCCCGCCAGTCGTCGAGGATCGCACGGAACGCGCGGCCGCTCGCACGGTCGCCGACAAATCCCTCCTCGTCCCGCAGTTCCTCGTTGTAGGTGTCGACGGTGACCGAGGGCAGCACCAGATCGGCATGCCCGGGCGGCCGCTCGGCCCGGCGAGCCGCCTCGTGCTTGGCTTTCAGGGCGGCTTCTTCACTGTTCTTGGTCATCCCGCAGCCAACGGGCCCGCGGGAGCAAAGTTCCGGTCCGCCCCTTTGGCTATTCGGGCGCCACGGGCGGGTCGCGGTCGGTCGGCAGGCCGGCGAGATAGCGCCGCATCGCGTCCAGCCGGTTGAGATAGGAGCTGCCGTAGCCCGAGACGAAGGCGTTCGACCCGGCACCGGCGCGGGTGATCTCGTAGAGATCCCAGACATCCGCGCTCGAACGCTGCAGCGCGGTCGCCACCTGCAGCGAGCCCGGCTCGAAGATGGTCATGATGGCAATGCGGATCGGCGTCAGGTTCTCCGAAGTGAGCACAAGGCGGGCATCACTGCGCTCGACGACGTGCAGCCGCCAGACCGCGCGGCCGCCGACCTCGGCATCCTCGGCGTAGTAGAAGTCGCGGCCTCTCGTGAGCTCGGCCGCGCTGGGGTCGGCCCGTTGGTGCCTCGCGTCGGGGCCGTCGACCGTCCAGCTCCGTTCGACCAGCGGACGCCATTCATGCCGCGTCACCGCCCAGAAGCGAATGTCGGGATGATGCGAGATCGCCGTCAGCCGCTCGGCCAGGCTGGCGAGCGAGAGGGGCGAGTGAAACCGCGCGGCCAAGGCGGCGACGAGCCGGCTGTCGCCCTGCCAGCCGAGGCAGGCGGGCGGCTGCCAGCCGTCTTGGCCGAGGGCGCTGCGGCTCCACAGGCCGACGGCCGGAGGCCCGTCGACCGCGCCATAGGCCGGAACCGGCCCGCCGGCGCAAGGCGGCTCGGGCCCGTTCGCATGCGCCGCTGCAGGGAGCAGGATCGCCAATCCGAGGAGGTGGCGAACCCAGCGCATGATCGAGCAGGGAAGGCCGGTTATTTGGTGGCCTGGGCCACCTGGGCGTCGACGGGCTCGACGGCCTTGAGGCCGATCTCGAGCGTGCCGCCCGCGCTGGTGATGACGAAGCGGCTGCCGCCGCTGAAGGTCGGCCGGCCCTCGCTCGCGGTGGCGTCGATGACGCGGTAAGCGGCGCCTTTCCAGGTCACGGTCTGGCCCGGCGCGGGACCGACGCCTTTGTCGAAGCCGAGATCGACGGATGAAACATGGACGTCGGCAACAGCCGGCACGCCAGGCTCCGGAGCGCCCAGTCGCGGAGGTTCGCCGCGCACGGGCTTCTCGGGCCCAAGCGGGGCGGCCAGCGGCTGCGCCACTGCCGGCATCGCGAGCGCGATGCCGATCGACCCCCAAAGCGAAAGCAAAGATGCGCGACCCATGACCATCCCGACTTTGCCCTCAAAGCGGTCTAGACTGCAAGGTAACAGCCCCCAAGAACGTCAATGAGCGTCAAAGAGCACCAGGAGGAACGGCCGTGCAAATTGCTCCGATGACGGACCATACCGGCGCGGAAGTGCGTGGATTGGACCTTTCCGGGCCGGTACCGCGCGACGTGCAAACGGCCCTGCAGGAAGCCTTCCTGCGCCATCACGTTTTGGCGATCCGCGGCCAGACCCTTTCACCAGCGCAGTTGGTGCAGGCGGTGTCGCTGTTCGGTGAGATCTTTTTGCAGCACAACACGCGCTTCGCGCTGCCCGAGTGTCCGCAGATCCACTACCTCTCGAACCAGGACAGCTTTCCCGACAGCAAGCGCTACATCCCGGGTGAAGGCTGGCACACCGATCATTCCAACGACACGCGCCCGCCCAAGGCGACGGTCCTGCACGCGGTGAAGCTGCCGAGCACGGGCGGCGACACGCAGTTCGCCAACATGGCCGCCGCGTATGACGCGCTCGACGCTGCGACGCAGGCCCGCATCGCATCGCTGATCGGCATCCACGTCTATCAAAGCAGCCACAGCGCGCGGAAGCTCATGGGCCTCTCCGAGGCCAACAAGGAACGGGTGCCGAACGCGGTTCTGCATCCCGTCGTCCGCACCCATCCCGAGAGCGGCATCAAGTCGATCTACATCAACCCGATCCGCATCGAGGGCATCCTCGGCCTCGACCACAAGGAGGCGCTGCCGCTGCTCGTCGAGCTGCTGGAGCACGCCACGCAGGAGCGCTTCCAGTATCGCCACGCCTGGCAGCCCGGCGATCTCGTGATCTGGGACAACCGCTGCCTGCTGCACAAGGCCAACGGCGACTACGACATGAACGAGACGCGCTACCTCTATCGCGTCATGCTGAAGGGTGACGTGCCGCACTGACCTCCCGTCGGTTGCAACGCGACTGCGACAGGGACGTTTGCGCCTCCGGCTGCGTAGACCGGGGTGATGCGCATCAGTTTCTGGATAGCCGTCTTCAGCTGCCTGCTGGGACTGGCGGCGCTCGTCATGCTCGGCTGGTACGAGGCGGGCGGCGATATCGGGTCCCTGCCACCGTTCGGCGTGTGGTGCGTGATCTTCGCGGCCAGCGTGCTGGCCCTCGGCGTCATCTGGCTGCTGGTTCAGTGCTTCTATCGCTCGGACGAGCCGGATGCGTAGTCGTCGGCAGGCCGGCTGACATATCGAGGGAATATCGAGCGCGCCGCGGCGATATATTGGCGATCGCCGCCGGCGAGGCGCATATTCGATCCCGATGGACACGCTGACGCCCCTGATCTGCGACCTGCTCGAATGGCTTGCGCGCGAGCCGCGCACCCATGCCGAGGTGATGGAGGGCTGGCGCACCTCATGCCCGCGCTTGCCGGTCTGGGAGGAGGCGACGGATCGCGGCTACGTCGCGCGCCGCGGGCGTCGCGTCGAGGTGACGCCGCAAGGCTACTCCTTCCTGGTCGAGCAACGGTCACTTGACGCAGAGCAACGGACGGGGTGAATCCGTCCTGATGAAGCGACGCCACGCTCTCCTTGCCCTGATCCTGCTCGGTCCTCTCTCCGCCTGCGAGAAGAAGGACGACATGTCGCCCGATGCGGTCGTCAATCAGCCGCCGCCCGATCCTGCGCAGGAAGAGAAGCGGCTGCGGCGGCCGCCACCGGCGAGCAGTGGCCTCAACTCCGATCCCGACAATCCGAGCGGCGCGCCGGGCGGCGGTCGTCTCGGCAGCTCACCGAGCCGCTACTGATAGCGCCTGCCCGCGGTCCAAGGCGGGCAACCTTCGTCGCAGCAGGACGGTTGACTCCTCGAATTTCAGAGGAGTCATCCCATGAGACCTCTATTTCCGATAGCGGTTGCGGTGACGCTCGGCGTAACCACGGCCGCCTGTGCGCAGAGCAATCAGCAGGCGGTGGTGGCGCCGATCGATCAGACCACCGGACCGACGGTGCCGGGCTCCGGCGATACCCGCACGCAAGACCAGAGTACTGCGGTTTCGCCGTCCACCGACTACGGCACGGCGCGGTCCCAGGCGAACGACTTGGGCTACGGCAACTGGCGAACCTCAAACGGGTTCAACAGCGATCCCAACAACCCGAGCGGAGCGCCAGGCCCGAGCACGATCACGTCCGGCTCTCAAGGTCCAGGGCACTGAGCCATGACGACTCGTCACAGCAACTCGGGTGCGCGATGGATGGGCACGTTGGCCGCCGGCCTGCTGGTGCTCACCGTCGCAGCCGCCCTGTAGCCAATTGGCACTGGAGCAACAAGATGGCTGTCGCACAGCTCGATCCTGCCGCTGCCCAGCAGCTGCGTGAGCACAGGCGCTCGTTCCTCACGTTCGAACGCATGGTGCAGTTCGCCGCCATGCACATCGCGCTGGTATTGTCGTGCCTGGCGCTTGCCTTCCTCGGCAACATCCCGTGGATTGGATTCCTGCTCGGCGTCGGCGGAACGATTGCGTTGATCAGTTGGCTCGTGGTGACCGCTTCGAAAACAGGAACGTGATTCGTTGGCGTACATGATTCAGCACACCGGAAACAAATCGCCGCGCGAACGACTTGTCGTCGCGCGGCTTTACCTTTGGGAGTCGTAACGTCAGGATGGCCCGCCTTCCGGCAGGGAAGGCGTTGACCGCGTCGTCAAAAGGCCCACCTGCGCCATGACAGTTTTCTCCCGAGCCACGATCGTCTTCGCGGCACCCCCGCGACCCGACGGATGTTGAGACTGGCCTTCGACCGGAAAAATCGCGTTCTCCAGGTCAGCGTTTCCGGCATCTTCGGTCCCCAGGACATGGACGAGCTCGACAATGCCGTGATCGAGTTCGTGGCCCGCCACGGACCCGTGCGAGGCATCTTCGACTACAGCGAGGTCGACGCGATCGCCGTGCCCGACAGCCGGCTCGCCGAGCGCGCCCAGCAGCCGGAAGCGATCGAGGAGCGGGTGGTGGTAGCGTCGCACGTGATGGGCGGCGAAAGAGCCAGGACCTACGCGCGCTACCGGCGTGAGGCCAATCAGAAGCATCCCATGATCGTCGACAGCCTGGCCGAGGCCTACGACGTTCTCGACCTTCGAAACCCGCGATTCGAGCCGGTCGAGCGCTGATGCTATGATTTCCCGTGCATCATCGGGAGGATCTCATGGCAACCCCTCTCAAGATCGAACCGGTCGACGCTACGTTCGGCGCCATCGTCACCGGCTTCCGCATCCCTGAGATCGACGAACGGACATTCCGGGCGCTCTATGACGCCTGGCTGGAATACGCGCTGCTGATCTTCCCCGGGCAGCATCTGACGCGCGCCGAGCAGATCGCCTTCGCCAAGCGTTTCGGGCCGCTCGAGTTCGAGATGACAGCGATCAGCAACGTCAAGGAGGACGGCACCCTGCGGCTCGAGAAGGACAACGACGACCGCATGAAGATCCTCAAGGGCAACATGGGCTGGCATTGCGATTCGACCTACATGCCGGTCCAGGCCAAGGGCGCGGTGTTCTGTGCCGAGGAAGTGCCGACGATCGGCGGCCACACCGGCTTCGCCGACATGCGCGCGGCCTATGACGCGCTCGACGCCGCGACCAAGGCCAAGGTCGAGGGCCTCGCTGCCTATCACTCGCTGCACTACAGCCAGAGCAAGCTCGGGCACGACACCAGCAAGGAGAAGGCCGACGGCGAGTACAGCGGCTACGGCTTCCATAACGGGCCGGTGCCGCTGCGGCAGCTGGTGAAGGTCCATCCCGAGACCGGCCGCAAGTCGCTGCTGATCGGCCGTCACGCGCACAACGTTCCCGGAATGGACAATGCCGAATCGGAGCGCTTCCTCGAGGACCTCGTCACCTTCGCCTGCCAGCGGCCGCGCACCTGGCACCACGACTGGCGGCCGGGGGATGCGGTGCTGTGGGACAATCGCTGCCTGCTGCACCAGGCGACGCCCTGGGACATGACCCAGCGGCGCATCATGTGGCACAGCCGCATCGCCGGCGACCCGAGAAGCGAGTCGGCCCTGGCGGCCTGAACCGCGAGTCCGCGTCTGCGTCGGCTTTGCATCCGTGCTGCTGTCGTGAAGGCGGCCGCACGCTCTTGAGCGGGCGACGGCGGCACGGCAGGCTGCTCCTCCATAACGACAAATCGGAGGAGCGCTCATGAGTACGCGTCGCAATTTCCTCAAAGGTGGTCTTGCAACGGGCGTCGTGTTCTGCAGCTGCGGCCTGCTCGACCAGGCGCGGGCGCAGGGAACACCGCGCAAGCTGCCGGTGATCGTCTCCGGCAAGCGCGTGAAGACGATCGACGTCCATTCGCATTGCCAGTTCCACGAGGCCGGCGCGCTGCTCGGTGCCGAGGCCCAGGCGATCCAGGCGCCGTCGGTCGTGAACGGCGCGCAGGACGCCTTCATCGAGGTCGACAAGCGCCTGGCCGCGATGGATTCGCAGGCCGTCGACATGGAGGTGCTGTCGATCAATCCCTTCTGGTACGGCCGCGACCGCGACCTCGCCGCCAAGATCGTCAATATCCAGAACGAGAAGCTGGCCGAGTTGTGCGCCAGCAAGCCGGACCGGTTCGCGGCCTTCGCCTCGCTCACCCTGCAGGCGCCCGATCTCGCGGTGCAGGAGCTCGAGACGGCGGTGAAGAAGCAGGGCCTCAAGGGGGCCGCGGTCGGCGGCGCCGTGAACGGCCTCGAATTCTCCGATCCGAAGTTCCATCCGGTATGGGCCAAGGCCGAGGAGCTCGGCGTGCCGCTGTTCATCCATCCGCAGGGCGTCGTCGAGCTGAACAAGCGCCTGTCGGGCAACGGCTGGCTCGGCAACACGATCGGCAATCCGCTGGAGACGACGATTGCGCTGTCGCACCTGATCTTCGAGGGCACGCTCGACAAGTTCCCCGGCCTCAAGATCATCGCCGCGCACGGCGGCGGCTACCTGCCGTCCTATGCCGACCGCTCCGACCATGCCTGCCTCGTCGGCCCGCGCGGCTGCGATCCCAACATCAAGCTCAAGAAGAAGCCGACCGAGTACCTGAAGCAGCTCTATTTCGATTCGCTGATCTTCACGCCGGAGGCGATCCGCCATCTGGTGGCGCAGGTCGGCGCCAGCCAGGTCGTGCTCGGCAGCGACTATCCCTATCCGTGGGAGATGCACCCGGTCGACCACATCTTCGCCAGCACATCGCTCACCGACGCCCAGAAAGCCGACATCCTCGGCAATACCCTGGCCAAGCTCCTCAACATCAAGACCTAATATCTTGCCGGACCGCGGGCGTCCCGCCCGCTCATGAGGCGGGCGAGACGCCCGCGGTCCGGCAAGAGAAGGTCTACGACAGAGCCTTCAAAATCCGGTCGCGGGTCAGCGGCATGTCATGGATGCGCACGCCCAGTGCGTGCGCCACGGCATTGCCGACCGCCGCGGCCGTCGGGCCGCAGGAGCATTCGCCGACGCCGAGCGCGGGATTGCCGGCGCCATCGACCAATTCGGCCTCGATCTCCGGCACCTCGCTGAAGCGCAGGATCGGATAGCCGTCCCAGTCGAGCGAGGCGATGCCTTTGTGGTCGAAGCGGACCTGCTCCTTCAGGGTCCAGCTCAGCGCCTGGACGATGCCGCCCTCGAGCTGGTTGCGCGCGCCGTTGGGGTTCACGATCAGGCCGGCATCGGCCACGCACCAGACGCGGTCGACGCGCACCACCTCGTCCACCGTCACGGCGGCGGCGACGGCGCAGTAGGCGGCGGTGTTCTTGTAGCGCGCGAACGCCATGCCGAGGCCCTTGCCCGAGCCGGACGGTCCGCGCGTCTTCCACTGGCTCATCTCGGCGACGCGCTCGATCAGCCGGCGCGCGCGCGGCTCGGACAGGATCGAGAGGCGGTAGGCGATCGGGTCCTCGCCGGCGCGCGCCGCGAGCTCGTCCATCAGCATCTCGATCGCATAGACGTTGGGCAGGGCGCCGAGGCCGCGCAGCGCCGAGGTTCGCACCGGCCCGCGCTGCACCAGGTGATGCAGGATGCGATGCGCCGGCACGTCGTAGAGCGGCGCGGCATTACGCGTGCCGCCGCCGCCGCGCGCCTCGGTTGGATCGGTCGGCTTCACCTCGGGCGGCGGGTTGGCGAGCGCTTCGGTCGCGAGCAGGTAACCGCTGCCGCTGCCCGGCCGTTGCACGTGCGTGGCGCTCCAGATCTCGGTGGTCCAGTCGACCGGCCGGCCCTTCTCGTCCAGGTCGACGTGCAGGGTCACCAGCATCGCCGGCCCGACCGGCTCGAAGCCGAACTCCTCCTCGCGCCGCCATTGCAGGCGAATGGTGCGGCCCGGGATGCGCATCGCGACCAGCGCCGCGTCGAGCGCGGCGTCGTCGGCGCCGTTGTGGCCGTAGCAGCCGGGCCCGTGGAGGTGCTTCGCGGTGATCGACTCGACCGGCAGCTTGAGCGCCGCCGCGAGGTTCTTCCGCAACGGGTGCATGCCCTGGCCGTGCGACTGTATCGTGAGATGGCCGTCGCGGAACTCCGCCAGCGCGCAGGATGGTCCCATCGAGGCATGCGCGATGTAGGGCCGCGACACGGTGATCTGGACAAGGTTCTTCGGCGCCGTCGTGCGCGGTGGCGCGCCGATATGGCGATCCTCGGCCGGCTGCCCCTCGAGCCAGGCCGCTTCCTGATGCGCCGGCGTGAGCTGGCGGAGATTGTCCCACCGCGCATGCGCCGGCGCGGCCGCGGCTGCCGCCTGCGCGACGCTCTCGACAGGGCTCACGAAGGCGACGAAGTTCGCCTCGCGCACGATCTGCAGCTCGCCCTTGGCGGCGCGCTTGATCGCCGCCTCGTCGAGCGCCGCCAGCGTCGCGCCGGGATTGGGCTGGCGCAGCGTGCGGGCGTGCAGCACGTCACGCGGCAGCACGTCGTGCACGTAGGCCGCGCCCGTGATCTTCGCCGGCAGGTCGAGGCGCGGGACGTCCTTGCCGACGATCTTGTAGGCGTCGGCCGTTTTCGGCTTTGCCGTGCCGGTCGGCGCCTGCGAGAAGTCGATCTCGCCCGCGACGGTCCAATAATCCTGGCCGGTGGGCGCGCCGTCCTGCAGGAACTGGCCGTCGACCACGGTGAGATCGTCGGGGCTGCAGTTCAGCCTGAGCGCCGCGCGATCGAGCGCCTTGGCGCGCACCTCGGCGCAGACCAGGCGGATCGAGCTGCCGGACATCATGATCGACAGCGAGGATGTCGTGTACATCTCGTCGGGACCGTGATCGGTGTCGCCCGACAGCAGATGCACGCGGGCGAGCGGGACGTCGAGCTCGTCCGCAGCGATCTGGCTGAGCGCCGTTACGACACCCTGGCCGATCTCGACCTTGCCCGACGCAACGCGCACCGTGCGGTCCGGGTTGAAACGGATCCAGCGGTCGAGCCGCGGATTGTCGATCAGGCTGGCCGGCAGGTTGGGCGCGCTCATGCAGCGCTCGCAGCGCGCTCGACGGCGCGGATGATGCGTTGATGGGTGCCGCAGCGGCAGAGATGGCGGTCGAGCGCCTCGACGATCTGCGCGCGCGACGGTTTGGGATTGCTATCGAGCAGTGCCTTGGCCGACAGGATGATGCCCGACAGGCAATAGCCGCACTGGCCCGCCTGCTCGTCGAGGAACGCTTGCTGCAGGGGGTGCAGCTTGTCCGGGGCGCCCAGCCCCTCGATCGTGGTCACGCTGCGGCCTGCCACAGTGCCGGTCTCGCGCGTGCAGGCGAACACCGGCTGCCCGTCGAGCAGCACCATGCAGGCACCGCACTGCTCGAGCCCGCAGCCGTAGCGCGTGCCCATCAGGCCGAGGTGATTGCGCAGGGTTTCGAGAAGGGACGTGGTCTCGGGCACGTCGACGCTTTTCGCGCTGCCGTTGACCGTGAAGGCGATGGTCATGATGGCGGCCATCATGCCACTCTGACGGCATGCTGCGCCACACCGCTGCCATCCTTCTTGCAGGCCATCTCGCGGGACTCACCATGGCGATTTCTCCGGGCCACGCCGATCCGCTGGACACCGACCGGCTGATGGCCGACATCACCCGCTACGAGACGTTCGGTGTGCATCGCTATGGCCTCGAATCGGCCGATGCGACGCTCGACTGGATCGCCTCCGAGCTCACCCTGGCCGGACTGAGGGTGAGCGAGCAGCGCTTCCGGATGGACCGCCAGTACGTGCTCAAGATCGGCACGCTGCGCATGGGCGAGAAGCTGATCGACATCGTGCCGCAATGGTGGCCGCCGGAGGACACTACCAGCTTCGACCTCACTGCGCCGATCGCGCCGGAGGGCCTGGCGCGACTGAGCCTGCCGTACGACCGCGGCGCCTACCTGAACGACGGCCATCGCGCCAGGCTCGCCGAAGTCTTCGCACGGAAGCCCAAGGCGGTGCTGCTCGACATCGGCCATCCGAGCGGCGAGATCTTCACATACAACGTCGACCAGGCGAGCAGGCCGTGGCCGGTGCCGGTGCTGCTGGTGGCGCCCAAGGATACGACGATCCTGAAGCCCGGCGCCGAGGCGACTATCTCGGTGCGCGCCGCTTACCGTCGCGACGTCAAGGGCCGCAACATCGTCGCCAGGCTCGATCGCGGGCGCGGGCGATGGCTGGTGATCTCCACCCCGGTCACGAGCTGGTTCACCAGCACCTGCGAGCGCGGGCCGGGCATCGCCGGCTTCCTCGCGATGGCCCGGCTCGCCAAGCAGCGTTTCGCGCAGCACGACCTGCTGTTCGTCGCCACTTCGGGCCACGAGATCGGCCATGGCGGCATGGAGGTCTTCATGAAGGACGGTGCGCCGACCCCAAAGGCGACGGCGGCGTGGGCGCATTTCGGCAGCTCGCTCGCCTGTCGCGATCCGGTGATGCGGGCGATCAACAGCTCGGCGTCGATGACCGGCCTGGTCGTTCGCGGCTTCGCCGGCATCGAGGGCGTGCGGCTCACCGGCGACAAGGCGGCGATCGGCGAGCTGCGCGAGGTGCATGCGGCGGGCTACGAGAACTTCTTCGGCATGGCCGGATCGCACCGGCTGTTCCATATCGCCGGCGACAGCGCCGATGCGGTCGATCCGGCGCTGCTGTCTCCGATGGCCAAGGCCTTCGCCAACACGCTCGACGCGGTGCGGTAGGCCGCTGGTTCGATGGCTTTATCGGGCGCTGCCGGGGTGCGGCGTGGCCGTCGCTGGAGCGCGCCACCTCGCCAGGCGCGCACACTTTCTTTGTGGTCGAGACATAAATTTCCAACGCGGCGGCGAGCGATTCTCCCGGAAATCCCGGTCCGGAACGCCAAAGGTCACGAATCCGGCGCTCGAAGCGAGCTCATCGTGGGCAATGGAAGGCGTTCGCGGCCCCGGAGACAGCGCTTTTCCCTCCGGCCATTGCCCGTAATAGGTGTTCGGCGTGGCATCGTGCAATGTCGCGTACATGATGATGCTCATCGGACCGCGCCACTCCAGTGGCGCTCATGACTCTGATTGCGCCACTGGAGTGGCGCGGTCCGATGAGGGGTGTTTTTCAGTTGGGACAGAATGCGTGGATTCGTGGACTCCGGGCCCAAAACCCTTGTGCCATCGGCATCCAACCGGTCCACACCCGAGTGGACTCCAGTGGACTCCCGCCGAGGGCTTTTTCGATGAAAGGCAACTTCGGCTAGGCGGCCGAACCGTCCTGGTCGGAACTCGGCACGCCCTTCTTGAGCCGGAGCTTGCCGGACTTGTCGATCCACAGGCGGTGCTCGCCGAGCTGCAGCAGGTTGGGGCTCTGCCAGTTCGAGGCGAAGCGCACGCCGCCCTGGCCGCTGGCGCCGATCTCGAGCGCCTCGAAGTCGTTCATGTACTCGACCGCTCCCTGGGACGACATGACCACGGCGCGCGCCTTCTTCTCGCCGCCGATGCGGGCGAGGCCCGCACCCCTGGCCTGCGCGTCGCCCGAGCCGGTGCAGCCGATCAGGGCGAGCTGGCTCACGACATAGGCCTGGATCAGCCGGTTCTGCTTGAACATCGAGTAGGCGGTGCAGCCGATCAGCGTGCCGAAGTTCTGCAGGAAGATGCCGGCACCGCCATGGGCGAAGTCGGGAGCGCTGTCGTGATTGTTCTCGAAGCCGCAGTTGGAGAGGAGCGTGCAGCCGTTCTCGGCGATCAGCCCCTCCTTGCCGTTCAGCAGGAAGTAGCAGCCGTGGAACGAGACGTCGTAGCAGCCATGCACCATGGCCGCGCCGTAGACGCCGTTCTGGCCGAACACCGAGCCGAAGACGTGGATGGCCGAGAGGATGCCGCTTCGGCTGCCGTGCCCGAAGGTCGCGCCGTTCTTCTTGTTGTCGCGCAGGTAGACGTTGATCAGCTGGCCCTCGAACACGTCGCCGATCAGCCGCACTCCGTCGCCGCCGACGCCCTGCACCACCAGGTCGCGCAGGCAGAAATTGTAGAGGTAGTGCTCCTTGCTCTCGCACTCGAGGTAGAGGCCGTTGCCCTCACGGCCCGAGCCCAGGATGTCGAGCCCTTCGATCGTGAGGAAGCGCATGGTCGACTGGCAGATGAGCTGCAGCACGTTCGAGCCGTCGCCGATCGTCGAATGCAGGCGCGCGCCGTGCGCCAGGATGCCGTGATGGCGGGTGATGTCGCGCGACCCGTTGATGGTGAGCGTGCGCGTGACCCGGTAGGTGCCGGGAGGGATCTCCAGGAAGCCCGGGCCGGTGGGCGCGAAGGCGGCGTCGAGCGCGGCCTGCAGGGCGGCGGTGTCGTCGCTCATGTCGTCGCCTTTGGCGCCGAAGCTGGCGGCCGACAGCATCTCGCGCCGGACGGGACGGGCAGGCTGGGCCGCCGCGTCGGGCGGCGAGAGCGCGCCGGCGGCCAGCGCGCCGGCCCCCAATCCCAACGCAAGCCGCCCCAGCATCAGGCGGCGTGCGGCATCGGCGGTCATGTCGGGCGCTCGACCAGCCTGAACCGCGGGCGTAGCAGGGCAGGCTGGGCGGGGATCGTCGCGATGGTGTCGCGCGGCGCAGTCGAGCGGGCGACCAGGATGGTCGTCGCGGCGCCGATCAGCAGCACCGCCCAGGTCTTGGGACCGACATAGGAGCCCGAGGCCTGGCCGAGCACGACCCAGACGGCCCAGCAATAGAGGATGCTGGCCGCGCCCAGCATGCGCAGCCAGGTGCTGAGCGCCACCAGCGCGATCGCGCCCCATATCGCACCGAGGTAGATCCAATGCAGCCAGAAATAGTTGGTCAGCACGTCGGCGACCTTGGGGATGCGCCAGGCCGACTGGAACGACGCCGAGTTCATGAACACGTCGAGCACGCGGTCGGCGATGTAGGGCTCTCCGGTCAGGCCGGCGCCCGCCCACGGGTGATGCTTGAACATGTCGATTGCGACCAGCATCGGCCCGGTGAAGCGGTAGAAGAAGCTGGCGTCCTTGCCGGCCTGCAGGGCATGCAGGCGCTCGGCGAACAGCACCTGGCCGCCGACATAGGCCACCACGACGACCAGGCAGGAGATGACGACGGCGCCGACCATGCGGGACGGCGAGGTGCGCCGCTCGCCGCCCGCCAGGAACATCAGGTAGGGCGTGGCGAGCAGCAGCATCAGCATCAGGGTCGGGCCGGGCAGCACGATGATCGCGAGCCCGAGCAGGCCGCAATAGACCACGTACTTGTAGCGCCAGGCGCTGACCGCCAGCCACACCGCACAATAGTGGGTGTAGGCGAAGGTGACCGCCGACGGCTCGGACGTGAAGAGCTTGGGCCGCACCCGGCCGTACAGGATCTCGTCGCGCAGGTCGGCATCGTAGATGTAGCCGTTGTTGTAGAGCTTGCCGCGCACGAAATCGCTGAGCGGCCGCAGGCCGCCCCATGTCTCGAGCGCGCAGCCCGTGATGATGAAGAGGCAGAAGGTCAGCAAGATCGCGGCGATCTGCGAGCGGTCGGCCCGCACCAGGGTGAGGAACATGCCGTAGGCGATCACCACCGAGTAGGTGAGCTGCAGCAGCCCGGTGGTGCGCTTGCCGAGGAAATTGACGTTGTCGGCCGACAGGATCGACCCGAGATAGACCAACAGGACCAGCAGCAGACCCGCAAGATGGCTCTGGCGGATCTCGTTGCGTCGGCGCCACAGCATCCACAGGCCGGCGAACCCGGACGGGGCACAGGTGAGCGGCACCTTCTCGCTGACCTGGATCGACACGCCGAGATAGAGGCCGAGCAGGAACAGGATGACCAGGGCGCAGTCGAGGAAGTCGAGCTTCTGCGGCCGGAACGGCTCTGACCAGCCAGTCTCGCTCATGACGCGATCACCGAGAGGATCTGCCGGCCGCGGCTCGCCCAGTCGAAACGGTCGCGGCAGGCGGCATAGGCGCGTTCCTGCAGCCGGTTCAGCCGCTCGACGTCGTCGATGCTGTCGAGCACGCCGCGCGCCAGCGCCTCGTGATCGGGGTAGAGCATGACGCTGTCGCCGTGCACCAGCGGCATGCCGGCGAAGGAGCCGCGCAGAGCGAAGACGGGGATGCGATTGAAGACGTACTCCAGCACCTTGAGCTTGAAGCCGCCGCCGTTGCGCTCCGGCACGATGGCGATGCGCGCCTCGTCCATGTAGCGCGTGACGTCGGGCACCGTGCCGGTGAACCGGCTGGCCTTGGTGCGCTCGCGCAACCTGTTGAGGAAGCGTTCCTCGGCGCTGCCGACGGCGACCAGCTCGGCGCCGCCCTCGGCGAAGATCGGATCGGCGACCTCGACGAACTCCTCGAGGTTCATGCGCTTGGCGATCCAGTCGAAGCTGCCGACGATCACGGCGCGGCGCGGTACGCGGCCGGTGATCTCGCGCTGGCTGAGCTTGCGGCCGCGATAGCCGGGGGTGAGCACGCCCATCGGCTTGTCGCCACGGCGGCGCTCGTAGAGCTTGAGGTCCTCCGGCGTGATGGCGGTGACGAAGTCGACCTGGTCGACGAGGTCGCGCTCTAGCCGCGCCACCTTGGAGGCATCGAGCCGCACCGCCTGGCGGCGGAAGAAGCTGGGCTGGCTGTCGGCGACCTGCTGGCGGAGGCTCTCCTCGTGATTGTGCGAGACGTAGATCAGCCGCGGCCGGTCGCTCCGACCGGCGTAGAAATCGCGCACCGGCGCGAGCGCCCAGCCGACCGAGATGCCGTCGAACACGATGCCGTCCCAGCCGCCGCGCTCGAGCAACTGCTGCAGCACGCGTTGCATCTCGGCAGTGCGACAGCGATAGGCGATGTGCGGCAGCAGCGACGCGAGGCTGCCCCAGCGCGACTGCAGCGGGTCGAGCGGCTCCCCCGGCAGCCACCACACGACATGCTCGTCGCGCGCGCCGTTGCAGCGTGCCGAGTCGGGCCGGCGCAGGCCCAGCACCTCGATCTCGCTGCCGGTCGCCGCCACCGAGTCGATCAGCCCGCCGGAGTAGACGTATTGGCCGTTATGCCGCGGCTCGGGATCCGCCAAGGTGAGCCACAGGCACCGCATCGGGGGCCGGCCGGACTCAGAAGGCGTGGTGGCCGGTGAATCCGCCCAGGATCGTGCGGACGATGATCTTGAGGTCGAGGAGGATCGACCAATGCTCGATGTAGTAGAGGTCATGCTCGACACGCTTCCTGATTTGCTCGACGGTGTCGGTCTCGCCGCGCCAGCCGTTGACTTGCGCCCAGCCGGTGATGCCCGGCTTCACACGGTGGCGCGCGTCGTAGTACTTCACGGCATCCTGGTAGAGCAGCGCACCCGCCTTGGCGGCGAGCGCGTGCGGCCGCGGGCCGACGATCGACATCTCGCCGCGCACGACGTTGATGAACTGCGGCAGCTCGTCGAGGCTGGTGCGGCGCAGGAAGGCGCCGAGCCGGGTGATGCGCGGATCGCCGCGCTGCGTCAGCTGCTCGGCATTGTGATCCGTCATGTGGGTGTACATGCTGCGGAACTTGAAGACTTCGATCAGCTGATTGTTGAAGCCGTAGCGCTTCTGCCGGAAGAACACCGGCCCCGGGCTGTCGAGCTTGATCATGATGGCGATCGCCAGCATCAGCGGCGAGATCAGCGCCAGGATCGCGGCACCCAGCACGCGATCCTCGATCTCCTTGGCGATCGACGGCCAGCCGCTCAGCGGCCGGTCGATGACGTCGAGAAAGGTATGGCCGGCGACATGGCTGGCGCGGACCTCGCCGAGCCTGAGGCCGAAGGCGTCCGGGCAGAGGCGTACGTTGACAGGCACCAGGCACAGCCGGTTCAGCGTCTCGACCAGCTGGCGGTCCTCGTTCAGCGGTAGCGCCACCAGCACGGTGTCGATGTGCTGCTGGCGCGCCTCGTTCACGAGGTCGTCGACCGTCCCGCGGATCGGATAGCCCATGCACGAGCGCGGCAACTGCGCCGCCTGATCATCGTAGACCCCGAGCACGCGCAGCGTTGAGGGCCGCGCGGCGAGGCTGCGCAGCAGGCGCTGGGCGACCGGACCTGCGCCGACGACCGCCACGACTTCGCCGAGCCGGCCGGCGCGCGTCCAGGCCAGCATGCACCGCCACAGCACGAAGCGGCCGAGGCCCATCAGGGCGAAGGCGCCGGAGAACCAGGCGGCAGCCCACGGTCCGTCGGCCTCGGTCACCGGTTCGAACAGGCGGGTCGCGAGGAACAGCACGCCGAAGGTGCACAACCATCCGAGCAGCACGCGCCCGACGCCGCTCTCGAGACGCGAGAAGACGTTGAAGCGATACGCACCGGCGAGGTGGAGGAAGTTCACGGCGAGCACCGTGCCCAGCAGCACGACGAGGCCGGCGAGTCGCCAGTCGATGCTCGCGGCATCCCAATGCAGGGCGGCGACGCCGGCGCCGAACACAGCCGCCGCGTCCGCCGCGGCGACGACGTGCTTCACCACCGACTCGGAGATCGTTTTGACGTTTTGGCGCATGAGGGGGTTACGCTCCTTGCCACCCACTATCGGAAGAGCCGCGCCCAAAGTGTTGTGATCAAACAAGGACTTGGTGCTTGGTCACACCGAAAGCACAAGCGACGCGAAGCGACTCGGAGTCTGCGCCGCAGCGAAGCGAAGGGCCGCCGCCGCATCGAAGAACTGGCCCGGTCCCTCGGTCACCATCAGCCCGATGCCGCGCGCGATTTCAGACGGCACGCAAGCGTCGACCGAGAGGCCGAGCTTGTGCTCGCGGGTGAGGCGACCGACCAAGCCGTAGTCCTGTGCGAGGACCGGCCGACCGTTCAGCGCCGCCCACAACAGCACGCCGCTCGATCCGACGAAGCGCTGGTAGGGGGCCAACACGACAGCGCTCTGGCGTACCAACGCCGTCAATTCGCCGCGATCGAGCCGCCGGTCGTCGATGCGCAGCCAGAGGCCCGGCCGCTCGCGTTCGACGGCGAGTCGCCGCCGCTCGAGCTCGCCGCGCAGCGCCGGGTCGACCCGGCCGGCGAACAAAACGGCGACGCGGTCGGCGACCTCGGGCGGCAACTGTCGCAAGGCGTCGAGCACGGCCAGCGGCCCCTTGCGCTCGGCGAGGTAGCCGAACAGCAGGAAGCCCGTCCGGCCGGGCGGAAAGACGGATTCGTCGTTCGCCGGCGCATCGACCTTCGGATGCGCGGGATCGGGAAGGGCGAAGACCTTGTCGCCGCCGCGATAGTGGGACCGCGCATGGGCTGGGAAGAACGGGTCGAGCGACAGCACCCGCTCGAGCGCAGGGTTGCGCAGCATGGCCCGGTAGAGCATCGCCTTGCGCAGGTCGCGCAACCGCTCACCGCGGCTCGGCGCATAGGGACCGATGTCGCCGTAGTGCACTGACGGACGGAACAGGATGCCGGACAGGCCCCTGCCGCCGCAGCCCAACCCGAAGGCGAGCGGCAACGAGAGCAGATCGAGGCTGAGGAAGAAGCCGTGTGCGGCGCCGCTGGCGCGCAGATGCCGCCGCATCGTCCACCAGCGGGCGAGCGAGGCGAGCGCCAGAGGACGCATGGCGCAGAGCTTGCGTTCACGCGCTGTGAGTGCGGTCACGCGGACCCGGCCGAGCGCCGTGAGCGGTATCGCACGCTCGAGCGGCGGTCGCAGGGGCTCGGGCACCACCAGCACGAGCTCGATATCGGGCCGCGCCGCGGCGAAGACGATCAGATGTTCGAGCCACTCCAGCGAGTGGCCTTCGGCATCGGACTCGAAGACCAGGACCCTGCGCGGTCCGGTTGTGTCATCGTCCGGCGACCAGGGCATCGAGGCGGCTCGAAAAGGCACTCAGGATGAGGGGCTTGGCGTAGTTCTGCTCGACGAACTCGCGGCCCCGGCGGCCGAGCTCGGCGCGCAGCTGCGGATCGTCGGCGAGCTGCAGCACCGCCTCGGCGAACGACAGCGGCTCGTTGGGCGGCACGCACAGGAAAGCGCCGCTCTGCTTCTGCAGGTGCCATAGCGTGCTCTCGGGCAGCGCTGTCGCCACGAACGGCCGGCCCACCGCCATGATGTTGTAGACCTTCGACGGCACGGCAAAGGCCGCGGCCTGCGGGTTCTGCGGCACCAGATGGATGTCGCCCGCGGCCAGCGCAGTGGCTAGACCTTCGTTGGGCTGCAGTTCGGCGAGGCGCACGTTGTCCAGATGGCGCTTCTCGATCTCCGCCACCAGCTCCTGCGCCTGGTTGCCGTTGCCACGCAGCACGATCTCGATGTCCGGCCGGCGCGTGGCGAGCTGCTCGGCCATCGCGACCACCTGGCTCAGCCCCTGCTTGCGGCCGAGGTTGCCGCTGTAGAGGACCTTCACCGCCGGCCGCGTCGCCGGCTCGGCCGGCTGGATCTGGTCGGTGTCGACCCACAGCGGCACGACGTCGATCGGCGTACTGACGCCGATGCGGCGGAGCTGGTCCTTCATCTCCTGCGACAGCACGACGACGAGATCGGCGCGATCGAGGGTGACCCGCTCGACCCAGCGCATCAGGCGGGCGAGGGCGCCGCCGTTCATGCCGAGCCGCTCGGCCAGGCCGGACTGGATGTCGTGCACGATGGCAATCGCCGAACCGCCGCGCTGGCGGGCGGCGAGCGCCAGCACCACGCACAGGATCGACGGGCAGAGCGCCAGCACCATCGAGTGGCGCTTGACGCGGCCGCTCGCAAGCGCGCCCAAGCCGCGCATCAGGAACCCGGCCTCGTTGAGGATCCGGGCCAGGGCCGAGGCGTGGGCCGGCGGCCCGGAGCGCACCCGCTCGATCACCACGTTGCCCATGGTCTCGTGCTGCAACCGTCCGTCCTTGTAGGCCGGGAACACCGTGGTGCCGGGATAGTGCGGGAGCCCGCTCAGGACGGTGATCTGCCGGCCCTCCTTCGCCAGCCACTCGGCGAGATCGCTGGTGAAGGGGGCCGATCCGATCAGCTCGGGCCAGAAGTACCGGGTGACGAACAGTATGGGCGACGGCTCCGACATCAGCTGAAGCTCGCCTTGATCGGCCGCGAGTACTCGTAGAACGGATCGCGATGACCGTACTGCTTGTACTGCCGCGGCACGACCCGCGAGAGAACCACGCCGGCCACGTCGCCGCCGGCGTCGATGATCTGCTTCAGCGCCTCGATCGCCGCGTCCTGGCGCGTATGCGCCCAGCGGACGACGAACACGACCTTGTCGGCGAACCGCGACAGGGCGAGCACATCGGCGGTCACCAGCGCGGGCGCGGTGTCGAGCAGGATGTGGTCGTAGTGCGGCGCCAGCGCCTCCAGCATCTGGCGCATGCGCGGCGAGGCGAGCAGGTGCGCCTGGCGCGGGCTCCAGTTGCCGGCGGTCAGCACGTCCACACCGGACACTGCGTCGTGGTAGAGGATGTCGTCCAGCACCACCGCGCGGTCGCCCAGCAGACCGGCCAGGCCGTCGCCGATCGGGCAGCGGAAGATCTGGTGCTGGCGCGGGCTGCGCCAGTCGCAGTCGACCACCAGGATGCGGCGGCCGTTGCTCGCCATCAGGCGGGCCAGCGAGGCCACCATCACCGACTTGCCCTCCGACGGCGTCGCCGAGCTGAACATGAGCGTCTTGGGCGATTCGGCCGATTCCGACAGCTCGATGCCGATCTCGATGCGCCGCAGCGACTCGCTGTAGGTCGAGGTCGGCTGGCGCAGCACCTGCATGGCGGGAGGTGTGCGTCCGGTAACCTGCGGCACCATGGCGAGCACCGGCAGGCCGGTCACCGCCTCGACCTGGTCGGCGCGGCGGAAGGAGGCGTCGCCGCTCTCGCGCATCAGGGCGATGGCGCAGCCGAGGAGGAAGCCGCCGACGGCACCCAGGAAGGTGATCAGCGCCTTGGGCGGATAGGCGGGCGCCTCCGGCGGCGCGGCCGGCGAGACCAGCTTGGCGTTGGCCTGCATGATCTCCTCGGCGCCGCTGCTCTGCTTGGCGCGATTGAGCATCGCCTCGAGCAGGTTGCGGTTGACCGTCGCGTCGCGCTCGAGGGCCTCGAGGCCGATCGAATCGTCGTTCACCACGCCCATCTGCTGCTTCAGCGCATCGAAGTTCTGCTTGAGCGCCTGGTAGCGGGCGTCGGCGGCACGGGCGTCGCGCTCCAGGCCGGCGACCGTCTTGGCGACCTCGGCATTGACCCGTGCGGCCGCGGCGCCGGCCTCGGCCTGGGCGCTCCTCAGCAGGGGATGCTTGCTGCCGTACATGGCCGAGGCCTCGGCTGCCTTCTGCTCGGCAGCGGCTTCCTGCGCCTTGAGGGCCGAGATCAGCGGCGACCGCAGCACTTCCGGGATGCTGTCCTTGCTGCCCACCACGCCCTTGCTGGCCACCTGCGCCTCCTGCAGGCGGGATTCGGCCTCGACCTTGGCGGTCTGGGCCGCGATCAGCTGGGTATTGAGCTCGGTGAGCTGCTGGGCGGTCACGTTGCCGTTGGTGCCCGAGCCCTTGTACAGGCCGTGGGCGCGGCGATAGTCCTCGACCGCCTGGTCGGACTTCTTCACCTGCTCGCGCAGCTCGGAGACGCGTCCCATCAGGAACTTGTCCACCCGGTCCATCGTCGCGACCTTGTCCTTGCGCTGGAAGTCGAGATAGGTCGTGGCGAGGGTGTTGGCGATCGCCGAGGCGGTGTTGGGATCGAGCGCGTCGGCCTTGACGCTCAGCACGTGGCTGCGGCCCAGCAGCGAGACGTCGACCATGCTGATGAAGATGTCGATCATCCGGTTCTGGTGCGGCGTCAGCGTATCGTCGGTGATCGGCGTGACGTTGCCGGTCTTCGGCGGCTTGGCGTGCATGCTCTTGAACCAATTCTTGACCGATTGCGGCAGGAACTGGTCGACGTTGAAGATGCGCGCCCAGATCGAGGGCTTGCGCAGCTCGGGATTGAACGACGGGTTCTTGTCGAGCTGCAGCTTGTTGATCACCATCATCGCGAGCGTGCGCGACTGCAGGACATAGCCTTCGTTCTGCACCCGCTCGGCGTCGGGATTCGTGTCGGTGATGACCGCCTCCGCATTGAACACCCGCGGCGACTGGACGCCGACCAGCACCCGGGCCTCGGCGGTATAGAAGGACGGCATCGACCAGGCGATCGCCGCAGCGGCGCCCCCCAGTCCGATGGTCACTGCCGCGATCATCTTCTTCCGCCGCCACAGCTTGCGCAGCGTCTCGGCGAGGCTGTCGTCGGGCTGCGGCGAGGGACGGACGACCGTCGCGGGAGCGGGCGGCGCTGCAACGTAGCGCTCGGTGCTCGGCACGGACCGCAGCGCCGGGCGGCGCTGCGGCAGTCGCGGATAATCATCAGGCATGTTGACCATCGAGCTCTGGAGGATCGATCAGGCGGCGATCAGAAGTAACGCTCGCGGACGATGACGGTGTCGCCCGGTTGTAACGTGCTCTCCTGGTTGGCCTCGACGCGCACGATGCGGCCGTCGACTTTCCGCTTGATCCAGAAGTCGTGCATGTTGGCGCGGTAGGTCTCGCCGCCGGCGGTAGCGATCGCGTTCAGGACGTTCATGTCCGTCACATAGGGATAGCTGCCGGGCTTCTGCACCTCGCCGACCACGTAGAACGGACGGCGGGTCGAGACCTCGACGCTGACGCTGGGATTCTTGATCCAGTCCGTGTCGAGCTTCTGGGCGATCGTCTGCTGCAGCTGGCTCGGCGTCATGCCCTTGGCATTGATGTTGCCGATCAGCGGGAAGGCGAGCACGCCGTTGCCGTCGAGCACGAACTCGCCGGTCAGCGACGGCTGGCCGAACACGATGATGCGGGTCCGGTCGTTCGGGCCGAGCCTGTAATCGGACGCGACTGGCGAGCCGTTCGGCGCGAGGCTGAGCGCCTGGCCGTTCGAGGTGTCGGCCACGATCGGCGTGGTGTCCCGATCGCCGCAGGCACCCAAGGCCAGCAGGCCGGCGATGACGCCGGTTCGAACGATCTTCACGACGGGGGGAGAGCTAGACGACATGACAGGTTCCTCCTGGGGCTTCTTCTTCCGCTTCAGTCATGCGCGGCCATAGCTGTCGGCCACGCGCACGATGTCGTCCTCCCCAAGGTACGGTCCCGATTGCACCTCGATCAGCTGCAACGGCAACTTGCCGGGATTCTCCAGGCGATGTTCCGTGCCGATCGGGATGTAGACCGACTCGTTCTCGCGCACGATCATGCGTTCCTCGCCGCGCTGCACGATCGCGGTGCCGTGGACCACGACCCAGTGCTCGGCGCGGTGGTAGTGCTTCTGCAGGCTGAGCTTGCCGCCGGGCTTCACGGTGATGCGCTTCACCTGGAAGCGGTCGCCGGCGTCGACCGTGCGGTAGTTGCCCCAGGGGCGGTAACCGGTGGTGTGCTGGTCGGGCTCGGAGCGATTGCGCTGGCGGAGCGTGGCGACCAGACCCGAGACCTGTGCGGCGCTGTCGGCGTCGGCGACCAGCACCGCATCGTCGGTGGCGACGATCACGACGTTGTCGAGCCCGACCGCGGCAACCAGGCGACCCTCGCTGCTGCGGATGTAGGAGTTGGTGACCCTCTCGGCGAGCACGTCGCCGTGCAGGACGTTGCCCGAGGCGTCGGCGTCGCCGATGTCGCGTAGCGCGTGCCAGGAACCGACGTCGCTCCATGCCATGTCGACCGGCACAACGGCGGCGCGGTTGGTATGTTCCATCACCGCGTGATCGATCGACAGAGACGGCGCCTCGGCGAAGGCCGCCCGATCGAGCCGGAAGAAGGCGAGATCCTCCGCGCCCGCCTTGGTCGCGCCTTCGCAGGCCCTCAGCATCGCGGGGTTGATGCGCGCGAGCTCGTCGAGATAGGCGCGGGCGGACAGCAGGAAGATGCCGCTGTTCCAGAGGAAGTTGCCGTCGGCGAGGAAGCGCTCGGCGGTCTGGCGGTCGGGCTTCTCGACGAAGCGGTCGACCACGTGCACACCGTCGGCGCCGGCGAGCGGAGCGCCGGCCTGGATGTAGCCGTAGCCGGTGTCGGGCCGCGTCGGCCGGACGCCGAACGTGACGAGCCGCCCGGATTGGGCGGCTGCGATGCCCTGCATCACGGCGCGATGGAATGCCTCGGTATCGGCGACGACATGGTCGCTCGGTTGCACCAGCATCAGCGCGTCGGGATCGCGCGCCAGCAGCCACAGCGCGGCCGCGGCGATGGCGGGACCGGTGTTGCGCGCGATCGGCTCGAGCAGGATCGCCTGCGGCTCGATCGCGATGTGACGCAGCTGCTCGTCGACCAGAAAACGATGCTCCTCGTTGCAGATCAGCAGCGGTGCAGCGAAGCCGACGTCGCTCAGATTGCGCGCCGCCGTCTCCTGCAGCAGCGTGCGCTCCGAGACGAGCGGCAGCAGCTGTTTAGGGTACGCAGCGCGCGACAACGGCCACAGACGCGTGCCGGCACCGCCCGACAGGATGACGGGGTGAATCTGCGCCGAACCCTGTTGCTGGAACTTCGCGAGTGCAGTGTCGGTAAGTGCGTCCATGGCCGCGAAGCTATGGTTGCACCCCTAGAGCGGCCAGTGATCAAAGTGTGTTTCGCAGGTGCAGCAATAAGTGGCGAATTCGTGACCGTTTCGACAGCAGTAATCTGCTCGAAAGGTTGTGCGAAGCCGCAGCGACTCAATCGCTGTTGCGTGGCAACGTCACCGTGATCGACAGGCCGCCGCCCACTCGATTGTTCGCGCGCACCTGGCCGCCCAGCGCCTCGACATTGCGCCGCACGATCCACAGGCCGAGACCGGAATGCGGCGGCCGGCCGGCGTCGCTCGGCTGGTTGGGACGCGAGGAGAAGTAGCGTTCGAAGACCCGCTCGATCTTGTCGGCGGGAATGCCCGGGCCCTCGTCGTCGACCTGCAGCTCGACCGTGTCGTGGTTCTGCGTCAGCGTGATGATGATGCTGCCGCCGCGCGGCGAGAAGCTGGTGGCGTTCTCCAGGATGTTCTGCAGCACCGTCTCCAGCATGCCCTTGGCCGAGCGCACGACCACCGCGTCGTCGAGCCGGCGCACCAGGCGGATGTCGCGGCTCGCGGTGATCTCGCGGAAGTTGAGCGTCGCCTCGCCGACCAGCTGGGTGAGGTTGGTCGGCACCCGTGGCGCCTCGATCAGGTCGGCGGTGCCGGTGTCGAAGCGCTGCGCGGCGTTGACAAGCGCCAGCAGCCGGGCGATCGAGGAATCGATGATCTCGAGCGCGCGACGGGCGCGCTGGTCCTCGAGCGGCACCGCCTTGCGCACCGGCGACAGCGAAGACTGGATGGCGGCGAGCGGCGTCTTGAAGGAATGGGCGTTGTCCTCGGCGGACTGGCGGATCTGCTGCGACAAATGCTTGAGGTCGAGCACCAGCTTGTCGAAGTCGCGCGCCACGCTCGACAGCTCGGGAACGATGTTGCGCTGGGAGAAGGCATAGTCGCCGATTCGACCCTGGCCGATCTCGTCGGCGACCTCGCGGAAGCGCCGAAGGCTCAGGAAGATGCTGACGGCGGCCAGCATGGCGAGGATCGCCAGCACCAGGTAGATGCCGGCCGCGACCCTGACCGCGCGCGTCTCCCAGTAGGGCCGGCCGATCGAGGTGTTGAGGAATTCCGAGGTGGTATGGGTCGAGGTCAATACCCAGCAGCCGCGCACCGTCTTGATCGGGATGATCGATGTCAGGAGCTCGACCGTGCCGTTGGGCTGGCGATAGCGCAGCTCCTCCGAGGCATCGCCCATGCAGGCGTCGCTGAGCTTCTTCAGGATGCCGCGGCGCGCGAGCTCGTCGAGCTCGGGCGCCACCTCCTCGGCCTTGATCTCGGGAGCCGAGGCGACGAAGTAGAAGCCGCTGTCGGGCTGGGCCTCGCCGGTCGGCGAAACCGGCTGGACCATCAGGCGCAACACGGTGCCGTCGCTCGCGAACTTGGCGAGCTCGGCGTTGAGGATGCTGTCGGCGCCGGGCTCGAGCGTGCGGAGCACCGGCGCCAGCGCATGGCCGATGAGCTTGCTCCGATCCTGGATGGCGCGGGTGACCAGGTCCCGCATCTGGCGGTCGGCGCTCTCGAACTGGCTGTAGAGGACGATCGGGAGGGCGATAAAGATGCCGACGAGCCCGACCAGCTTGAGCGTGAGCGACGCGCCGAGCCGGCGCGCCGAATCGATCCAGCTACGCCTGGGCGTCCTTGGGCTTTCCCCAGCGGTAACCGAATGAGGGATAATTCTCGATCTCGGCGAAGTCTCGGTCGACGAGTCTGAACTTGTTTCTAATGCGCTTGATCGACGAACGGACATTGGTTCGGTAGCCATTCTCTCCGCTCCCGGCGATGAAGCCCACGTGGTGCATGCAGTCGTACACCGCGCGGTAGGTCACGTGGTTTCCGACATTCGACGCGAGCAGTCGCACGATATTGAATTCGGTGAGCGTCAGATTGACGTCCATTTCGTCCCAGTAGGCGCGGCTGACGCGGGGCTTCAGCATGAGCCGGCCGCAATGCAGGACCTCGTCGACCTCGAGGGCGCGGGGGCGCTTCGACGATTCGAAGATCACGCGCAGCCGCTTGGCGAGGATCGGCACGCCGCGCGCCTTATCGACGAAGTCGAGCGCGCCGCGGTCGAAGGCGAGATGCTCGTGATGTTGCGAGGACCGGCCTGTCAGGAACACCACCGGCAGCTGGATGCCTTCGCGGCGCAGCCGCGGCAGCAGGTCGATGCCCGAGATCGAGGGCAGGCCCCAGTCGAGCACGATCACGTCGGCGGTCGTGCCGTCGGCCACGGAGGACAGCATGCTCTGGCCGTCGGCGAAGCTTTCGACAGCAAAGCCCAGGTCGGTCAACTCGGCCGAGGCCGCTTCGCGGAAGTCGTCGTCGTCGTCCACGAGGATGAGCCGGATCGGCTCGGCAACGCCGTCAACCCGATCCTGGCTGGGCGCGGGACCTGAACCGGGCCAGGCACTCGCGTCTTCCTTCATCGGAGTTGTCATCACTGTTCACCTTATACGCAAGGGTTCCGAACTGCCGCGTCTTCACGTCCGGATACATCTGGACATCGACGCTGCATTGCCCATCCCGGTAATGCCAGGTTTTTCCCGGGGCGCGTTCCTCCACGCTTGTCGGGGGGCCGAGCATAGCGCGAACCTGCCCCTCGCTTTTACCCATAAGATTTACGTCCTGCGATGGTGGCGACGGTGTGGCGGACGAGGCGACCGGTGCGGGTTCGCTCTTGGCGGCTTCTTCCGTCGGCTTGGACTCGGGTTTGGTTGCAGCGGGACGCGGTGCGACGCGCGCCTGACCGTAGCCATAGCTCGGCGCCGGCGTCGGCGAACTGAAGCTGGAATGCAGAACACGATTGAAGTCGCGCTGGGCGCTCTGCGCCACATCGCAACCTGCAAGGAGCAAAAAGCCTAGGACCAGGGTCTGACGGTACAGACTCTTGTTCAGCATCGTCTTCCCCGGAGAGTACAGCCAACACAGTGAACGATAAGGCCGCATTGCGGTTGCGAGATGTTCGGACCTTTGGTCAACACGCCGCAGGCCGCGATCTGCCCCGGCCGAAGTTTGCCTGAGCTTCTTCGAGCGACAAGTCACGACCCGTTCGATCACAGAAATGCCACGGCAGGCGCCCGGGTTGCGTCAGGCTGGTAGTTCGTAGCCCAATTCACTCTCGATCTTGATCGTGCGCTGAACTGCGGAACGCACCATCATGCGCTCGTATAGCGATTCGAGATGACGCAGACCTTTCGGATAGGGCCGCGACGCATTGACCAAGCGCCAATACAGACGAAACAAATGTATGTCGGCGATGGAATAAGTGCCGAGCAGCCAATCGTGCTCGCCGAACTTCTTGTCGGCCAAAGTCCAGACTTCGGCGACGTGCGCCTCGCCCATGCGCCGTGCCGGATGCAGGGTCGAGGCGATGAACGACATCCATGACACCGCCTGCGCCTCGGCGAGGGGATCCTTCGGCAGCAGCCGCGCTTCTGGAAAGCGCTTGGCGAGATAAAGCAGGCAGCCCGCGACCTCGGTGAGCGGCGCGCCGTCGACCAGCAGCGTCGGCACCTTGCCTGCCGGATTGATGGCGAGGAACGGCGGCTGTCGGTGCTCCTTCCTGTGGAAGGAGAGCGACTTGGTCTCGAACGGCACGCCGATCTCGTGCAGCGCGATATGCACCGCCATCGAGCTCGAGCCGGGGCTGAGGTAGAGGGTGAGCGCCGTCACTCGGCCCCCGTCACTGGGCTGGCGTCACTCGGCGGGACGGCGTAGCAGGTCGGCCTCGGGCACGCCGGCTTCGTAATCGGCAGCCATCTTGTCGGCGTCGAACAGCACGCCGATCGGGTTCTTGGCGAACGGCTCGGTGTGAAAGTAGGAGGCGGCGCCCGCCTTGTCGAAGGCGTCGACCTGCAGCTCGACCTGGTTGCCGTCGGGATCCTTGTAGTACATCGATACGGTTGGTCCGTGATTGATGGTGCGCACGGGCACGATGCCCTCGGCCTTGAGGCGGCGATAGGTCGAAAGCAGCTGGCCAAGATCGGCCAGCGTATAGGCGACATGGGCAAGGCCCCAGCTATCGTCCGGCGCCTTCTTCAGCCCGGGGATCTGCACGAACGCGACGCGGTGATGCTCGTCGTCGTAGGTGATGAAGGCGATGTACTCGTTCTCGAACACCAGCCGCGCGTTCAGGACCGTCATGTACCACTTCTTCAGCGGCTCGCGATCGGCCGTGCGCAGCACGAAGTGGGCGAACAAGGAGGGCGAGACCGGCTTGTTGTCGAGCACACGGACCTTGTCGGCAAGAGAGTCCATGACGGCCTCCGTTAGAGCAGGTGCATCGGCCTTCCGGGATGTTTCGGCAGGAAGGCGGTGAGCAGGCCCAAGCATAGCAGGAACGGCGTCAGCTGGTAGACGGTGGTGATGCTGGTCCAGTCGGCGAGCTTGCCGAGCGCGGCGGCGCCGAGACCGCCCAGGCCGAACGAGAAGCCGAAGAACATGCCGGCCACCAGCCCGACGCGGCCGGGCAGCAGCTCCTGCGCATAGACCAGGATCGCCGGGAAGGCCGACGCCATGATCATCGCCACGGTCACCGCCAGCACTGCCGTCCAGAACAGGTTGGCGTGCGGCAGGATCAGCGCGAAGGGCAGGGCGCCCAGGATCGAGAACCACATCACGGGGATGCGGCCGATCTTGTCGCCGACCCAGCCGCCCATCAGCGTGCCGAGCACGATGCCGATCAGGAAGGCGAACAGGTAGAACTGCGCGCTCTGCACCGACAGGCCGAACTTCTGCATCAGGTAGAAGGTGTAGTAGGAGCCGAGGCTCGCCTGGTAGACGTTCTTGGAGAACAGCAGGACGATCAGGATCGTCACCGCGAAGAACACGCGGCGCTTCGACAGGCCGTGGCCGCCGGCGGCAACGCCCGTGGCGCCCTTGCGCGTCGCCGGCTTGGCCGTGGCCGCCCGGCGCGCACGATACCAGTTGCCGACCTGGAACAGCACGATCATCGCGATCAGCGCCGCACCGGAGAAATAGACCAGGCTCTCCTGGCCGCGGGGCACGACGATGAACGCCGCCAGCAGCGGACCCGAGGCCGAACCGAGATTGCCGCCGACCTGGAACAGCGACTGCGCCAGCCCGTACCGGCCTCCCGCCGCCATGCGCGCCACCCGCGAAGCCTCGGGATGGAACACCGACGAGCCCATGCCGATCAGCGCCGCCGACAGCAGGATCACCGGGTAGCTGTGCGCATGCGACATCATCAGCAGGCCGACCAGGGTGAAGCCCATGCCGACCATCAGCGAATACGGTTGGGGCTTCCTGTCGGTGTACATGCCGACGACGGGCTGCAGCATCGAGGCGGTGAACTGGAAGGCCAGGGTGATCAGGCCGATCTGGCTGAAGGACAGCGCGTAGTTGTCCTTCAGGATCGGATAGAGCGCCGGCACGAGCGACTGCATCATGTCGTTCAGCAGATGGCAGAAACTGAGCGACAGGATGATCGCGAACGTCGTGCTGTTGGCGCTGTCGGTGAGAGAGGAGGTGGACGACGCTGACGCGGACGCAGCCATCGGGGCAGCCGGTGCTGCCATTGTGTTGTCGGTCATGGCACCCTTTTATAAGGTGTGGCGGCTCGTACCACCACTGTTGGGGCGCAAAGCTGCTGTGCGGCGGAACGCATCAAAGCCTTTGGCGTTTCCTTGGGCGACCCGATGGCCTCTCCGCGCACCCTGACTGATGTGCCGGCCCGGCTCGACCGGCTGCCGTGGAGCGGTTTCCACCGGCTGGTCGTGGCGGCGCTCGGCATCACTTGGATTCTCGACGGCCTCGAGGTAACCTTGGCGGGCTCCGTCGCAGCGGCGCTGCAGACCAGCCCGCGCCTCCATCTGACGGCCGAGCAGGTCGGCCTGACCGGCAGCGCCTACCTGATCGGGGCCGTCCTGGGCTCGCTGTTCTTCGGCCATCTCACCGATCGGCTTGGCCGGAAAAAGTTGTTCAACGTCACGTTGGGCGTCTATCTCCTCGCGACCGCGGCGACGGCGCTGTCCTGGAACTTCGAGAGTTTCCTGTTCTTCCGCTTCATGACCGGCGCCGGCATCGGCGGCGAGTACTCGGCGATCAACTCGGCGATCCAGGAGCTGATTCCCGCCCGCCTGCGCGGCCGTACTGACCTCGCGATCAACGGCAGCTTCTGGGTCGGCGCGGCGGCCGGCGCTCTGGTCTCGGTGCCGCTGCTCGATCCCAATCTGGTCGGCCCGGATGTCGGTTGGCGGCTCGCCTTCGGCAGCGGTGCGATCCTCGGCCTGTTCATCCTCTACCTGCGCCGCTTCCTGCCCGAAAGCCCACGCTGGCTGATGATCCATGGCCGCGAAGGCGAGGCGCGCGCGGTGGTCGAGGAGATCGAAGCGCGCGTGATCGCCTCCGGCCATCGCCAGCTGCCGCCCTACGAGCCTTCCCTGTCGATCGGTGATCCGCATCGCCTGACTCTGGCGTCCGTGGCGCGCACCCTGCTCAGGCACTATCCCGGCCGCACCACGCTCGGCCTGGTGTTGATGGCCTCGCAGGCCTTCATCTACAACGCGATCTTCTTCACCTACGCGCTGGTGCTGACGCAGTTCTACGGCGTGGCGGCCGATCGCGTCGGGCTCTACATCCTGCCGTTCGCCGTCGGCAATTTTCTCGGGCCGCTGCTGCTCGGCCCGCTGTTCGACACGGTGGGCCGCAGGCCGATGATCGCCATCACCTACACGCTGTCCGGCGTGCTGCTGGCGGTGACCGCACAGCTCTTCCAGATGGGCCTGCTCAGCGCGACGACGCAAACGGCGCTGTGGACTGCAGTTTTTTTCTTCGCATCGGCGGCGGCAAGCGCCGCCTATCTCACGGTTGGCGAGTGCTTCCCGCTCGAGGTGCGGGCCCTGACGATTGCACTGTTCTACGCCTTCGGCACCCTGCTGGGCGGGGTCGGCGGGCCCTGGCTGTTCGGCGTGCTGATCCAGCATGGCGGCCGCGGCGAGATCGTCTACGGCTACTTTCTCGGCGCGGCGTTGATGGTGGTCGCGGCACTCGTCGAGCTGCGCCTTGGCGTCAAGGCCGAACGCAAGTCGCTAGAAGATGTGGCGCCGCCTCTCTCATCGGTTGTATAGTCGTCCGCAACATCGCAGGGGTAGCGTCGCCGCCATGGCTTTTCGCATCGCACAAATTTCCGATACCCATCTCAGCGAGACCAAGCCGTACTTCGTCGACAATTTCGTGCGCATCGGTGAGGCGCTGCGCGCCGCCAAGCCCGACCTCGTCGTCAACACCGGCGACATGAGCCTCGATGGCGCGTCGCAGGAAAGCGATCTCGCGGCCAGCCGGCTGCTGCACGATGCGCTCGGCCTGCCGCTCAGGTTCCTGCCCGGCAACCACGATCTCGGCGATGCGCAGGAGACGGCCGAGGGCGAAGCGCCGATCGATGCGGGCCGCCGCGCGCGCTACCTGAAGCATTTCGGGCCGGACTGGTGGTCTTTCGACGTGCCCGGCTGGCGCGTGCTGGGCATCAACGCGCTGCTGCTGGGCAGCGACCTGGCCGAGGCCCCCGAGCAGGAGATCGCGACCGCGCAGGCGATGCAGGGGCTGGGCCTGCGCAGCCTGGCGCTGTTCCTGCACAAGCCGCTGTTCGACCAGACGGCCGACGAGAGCAAGATCAGCAACCGCTTCCTCACGCTCGCGCAACGCGGCCGATTGTCTGCGATGCTCGGCGCGCTGCCGGCGTTGGTCGTGAGCGGCCACATCCATCAGTACCGCTCCAGCGATGCCGACGGCTCGCATCATGTCTGGGGCCCGTCCACCGCCTTCGTTGTGTCAGAGCGCATCCAGCCGACCTATGGGCTGAAGGAGGTCGGTTACGTCGAGCACACGCTGAAGCCGGACGGCAGCCACGACAGCCGCATGATCAAGGTGCCGGGGGCGCGCACCCTGAATACCGACGACCTGCCGAAGATGTACTAGGCGCAGGCATGCGCCGGCGGGCGCCGCCGCTTATGCCGGCACCGGCCGGGCGCGCTGGTTGTAGAGCATCTTCCGAATGCGGGCCTGCTCCTCGGGCGGCAGCTTCTCGCGGTCGACCGAGAGGTCCGCGCCGACCGCCATGCCCTTCTGGACGGCGGGGCGCTTGCCCATCATCTCGAACCAGCGCTTGAAGTACTTGAACTCCTCGATGTCCTGGCCCTGGAACTTCCAGTTGATGGTCCACGGATAACAGATCATGTCGGCGATCGAGTACTGGTCGCCCGCCAGGTATTCGTGCTTGTAGAGCCGGTTGTTCAGCACGCCGTACAGGCGATTCACTTCGTCTGTGAATCGCCGGACGGCGTAATCCTGCGGGCCGTGCTCCTTGGTGTCGACGCGGCGGAAGTGGCCGCACTCGCCGCTCTTGGGTCCCTGGTTGGCCATCTGCCAGATCAGCCACTCGTTGACCTCGTGCTTGGCGCGCAGGTCCTGCGGGTAGAACTTCCCAGCCTTCTCGGCGAGGTACATCATGATCGCGCCCGATTCGAACACGACCAGCGGCTTGCCGCCGTCCTTGGGTGAATGATCGACCATTACCGGCATGCGGTGATTGGGATTCATCTCCAGGAACTCCGCCTTGAACTGGTCGCCCATGCCGATGTTCACCGGCACGATCTTGTAAGGCATGCCCAATTCCTCGAGCAGGATGGTCACCTTCTTGCCGTTGGGCGTCGGCCAGTAATGCAGATCGATCATGCGTTGATCCTCCGTCAGTTGTTGTCAGCTTATCGGCCCCGGACTGGCCCTCGCAACAACACGACCCCCCGCAATAAATCGTGATGGGCGAACGGGCCGGCGCGCACTACCTTGAGGGCATGAGCGAAGCCGACCCCCTGTTCGCAACCCTGCGGCAATCGGCTGACGCCGATGCTGTCGCCGCCATCGAGCAACTGGTGCGCGAGGGCAAGGACCGCGACCTCTGCCGCATCAACGCGCTGGCCTTTGCCGGGCGTCATGGCCTCAACGAGCAGAAGGTCATCAGCGCCTTCCTCCATGCCGCGCGGCTCGGCCTGTTCGAGTTGTCATGGAACGTTCTTTGTCCGAGCTGCAGCGGCGTGCTGGATGCCGGTACGTCGCTGAAAACCGTGCGCGACCACGAATACTGTGCCTTCTGCTCGGCCGGCTACGAGCCGACGCTGGACGAAACCGTCGAGGTCACCTTCACGGTCGCGCCGCGCGTGCGTCCCATCGCGGCGCACAAGCCCAACGAGCTGTCGTTCCAGGAATATGTCCGCCAGCTCTTCTTCGGCTCCGGCGTCGATCTGCCGGACGACTATCCGCGGCGCATGGACCGGATCATGCTCGATGCGGTCGAGCTCCCGGCGGGCGAGAAGGCGCAGGTCTCGCTGCAGCTTCCCGCGGGCTCGGTCATCCTGTTCGATCCGGTGACGCACGCCGCCCAGTATTTCGACGTCAAGGGCGAGCCGACGAGCGAGCGCCGCACGCTCTCGTACGCCTACAGCAAGGTGAAGGCGGCGACCGAGTCGACCGAGATCCAGCCCGGCCCGGTGCGGCTCACGCTCGACAATCGCTCGTCCGAGCGCGTGCTGCCGGGCCTGTGGGTCTCCGGCGACGAGATGAACGACATGATCGGCAAACGCCGGCCGTTCCTGACCGCCAAGCGCCTGCTCACCAACCAGACCTTCCGCGATCTCTACCGAACCGACACGCTCGACGTCGACCAGCGCCTCAAGATCACCAGCCTCACTTTCCTGTTCACCGACCTCAAGGGATCGACCGATCTCTACGACCGGGTCGGCGACCTGGTGGCGTTCGACCTGGTACGCAACCACTTCCAGGCCCTCAACGACATCGTCGCCGACGAATCGGGTGCGGTCGTCAAGACGATCGGCGACGCGGTCATGGCGACCTTCCCTACCCCGGACCGCGCCGTCGCAGCGGCCTTGCGCATGCGCGACGCGATGGCCGATCTCAACCGCCATCGCAACAGCGAGGACTTGGTGCTCAAGATCGGCATCCACGAAGGGCCGTGCTTGGCCGTGAACCTCAACGAGCGCCAGGACTATTTCGGCCAGACGGTGAACATCGCCTCGCGAGTCCAGGGCCTGGCGGCCTCGCGCTCGATCCTGACCACCGCCCCGGTCGTCCACTATCCGGAGGCTGCGGCGATCCTCAAGGCCGAGGGGCTGACCCCGACGGCCCAGCAGCGGGCGGTGCGCGGCGTCGCGGGCGAGGTGGCGATCTACGAAATTCCCTGACGCAAGCGGGTCCGACCCGGCTACCATCCGGGGATGAACGACAAGCTCGTCGGACGCTCTATCCCTCGTCTCGAGGACATCCGCTTCCTCACCGGCCGCGGGCGCTACGTCGCCGACATCGCGTGCGCCGGCGCCCTATGGGGGCATGTCCTGCGCTCGCCGCATGCGCACGCCGTCATCAAGCGCATCGATACGGCTGCGGCGACGCAGCACGCGGGCGTGCACGGCGTCTTTACGTCGGCGGACATGGTGGGTCTTGGCGCGATGCCCTGCATGGCGGCGGTGTCGCCGCTGGTCGTGCCGCCGCGCTTTGCCCTGGCGATCGACCGGGTGCGCCATGTCGGCGACCCCGTGGCCTTCATCGTCGCCGACAGTGCCGAGAGGGCGCGCGAGGCGGCCGAGCTGGTCGAGATCGACTACGAGGCACTGCCGTCCGTCGTCGACGGCCGCGCCGCGATCAAAGAGGGGGCGGCGCAGCTCTGGCCGCAGGCGGCGCACAACACGGCGTTCCACATCCAGAAAGGGGACGCCGCCGCCGTGGCGCAGGCGATGAAGGATGCCGCCCATATCGTCGAGATCGACGTGATGAACAACCGGGTCGTGGTGGCGCCGGTCGAGCAGCGTGCCGGCATCGCGCGGTACGACGCGACGACCGGCAGCTTCGATCTCGAGCTGACCGGACAGGGGCTGCACGGCATCCGCCGCCAGCTCGCCGAGTTCGTGTTCAAGGTGCCGCTCGACCGCATCCGCCTGCACGCGCCCGACGTCGGCGGCGGCTTCGGCACCAAGAACTTCCTCTATCCCGAATGGATCCTGCTGCTGTGGGCCGCGCGCAGGCTCGGGCGCCCGGTGCGCTGGGAAGCCGACCGGTCCGAGGAGTTCGTGTCGAGCGCGCAGGGCCGCGACATCGCCGCCAAGGCGCGGCTGGGTCTCGCCGGGGACGGCCGCTTCCTCGCGCTCGACATCGAGATGGTCGCCAATCTCGGCGCTTACCTTTCCGGCAACGGGCCGGGCGCCGCCGCGGTCGCCGCCTCGACAGCGCATGGCGGCGTCTACGACATCCCGGCGATCGCCGTCGACGTGCGCGGCGCCTTCACCAATACCGTGCCGGTCGATGCCTATCGCGGCGCCGGCAAGCCCGAGGCCAACTACATCACCGAGCGCTGTATCGAGGCGGCGGCCCGCACGCTGGGCTTCGATCCGGGTGAGCTGCGGCGCAAGAACTTCATCGCGTCCTTCCCGCATAAGACGGCGATGGGCATGAACATCGATTCGGGCGGCTTCGTCGACAATCTCGACCGTGCCGTCGCGCGTGCCGACGTCGCCGGCTTCGAGGCTCGGCGGGCCGAGGCGAAGGCGCGCGGCCAGCTGCGCGGATTGGGCATCGCCTGCTTCCTAGAGACCTCGCGCGGCGCGCCCAACGAAGGGGCCGAGGTGTGCTTCGAGACCGACGGGGCCGTGACGGTCGCGGTCGGCACCGAATCGAACGGGCAGGGGCACGAGACCGCCTACGCCCAGATCGCCGCCGATCGTCTCGGCGTGCCGATGGCGGCGGTGCGCTACGTGCAGGCCGACACGCGCGCGGTGAAGAGCGGCGCGGGCCATGGCGGCGCGCGCTCGATGCACATGGGCGGCGCGGCCGTCGTGAAGGCGATCGACGCTGCGTTCGCCCGGGTGCGGGCGACTGCCGCCAACCTCCTGCAGGCGAGCGAGGCCGAGCTCGTGCTCCAGGCAGGCGCCTTCGCGGTGCGCGGCACCGAGCGGCGCATCCCGCTGCTCAGCGTCGCGCGCGAAAGCGGCGCCGCCGTCGGCGAGCATGTGATGAACATGACCGACGTGTTCACCTTCCCCAGCGGCTGCCACGTCGCCGAGGTCGAGATCGATCCCGAGACCGGCCTGGCGAGCCTGGTGCGCTACACGGCGGTCGACGACTACGGCCGGCTGATCAATCCCATGCTGACCGAAGGCCAGGTGCAGGGCGGCGTGACCCAGGGCATCGGCCAGGCGCTGCTCGAGCACACGGTCTACGATCCCGACTCCGGCCAGCTGCTAAGCGGCTCCTTCACCGACTACACCGTGCCGCGCGCGGCGGATCTGCCGTCATTCGACATCACGCTGGTCGAGCGGCCGACCCAGGCCAATCCGCTGGGCGTGAAGGGCTCCGGCCAGGCCGGCTGCATCTCTGCGCCGCAGACCGTGATGGCCGCCGTGCTCGATGCGCTGAAGCCCGCCGGCGTGCAGGCGATCGACATGCCGGCGACGCCGGAACGCCTCTGGCGCGTCTTGGCAACGCGCAATTGAAGCTACCGGCCCACACACACCTCACCTTGAGGAGGCAGCGACCCGGCCGTCTCTCGAAGGGTGCTGCGCTGTCCAGTGCGGTGCGCGAGCCGCGTGAACTGACGAGACGTCATGGCTCGCCGGCCGGAGTACGCCGAGAACGCACGGCTTCAGCCGTTTCCCCCGAGCCCGGAGACGTGCTACAGTTCCTGTGAAATCCAACGTGGTTGGTGTTGAGGCGGGCCCGAAGCGTCTGTCCTCCGAGCCTGGCTCATTAGTCGTCCAAAACAAAAAAATTGCGTCAGCGTCACGTACGCGGTGCGAACAGGGAACAGGAGGCGACCATGGCTCTCATGCGGCGTTCGCTGCTGCAGGGGTCGCTCGGCTTCGCGGCCGGCGCCACCCTGGCAGCCCCCTACATTGCCAACGCTCAAGCCAAGACGATGTCCGCGTGGTTCGCGCAGGGCTTCGTCGAGGACGAGGACATAGCCCTGCGCAAGGCCGTCGCCGGCTACGAGAAGGCGAGCGGCAACACGGTCGAGCTCAGCATCATCCCGTTCGCGCCGCAGCGCCAAAAAATCGTCTCCGCGATCACCAGCGGCGTCGTCCCCGACGTGACCCAGAACAACCCGGCTGAAATCCTGCCGCTGTACGCCTGGCAGGACAAATGGATTGACACCGAGGACGTGATCGAGACGCAGAAGGCGCGCTTTAGTGAAACGGCCCTGAAATCCGCCCAAGCCTACAACGACGTCACGAAAAAGCGCGCCTATTACGGCGTGCCGCTCCGCGGCGCCTGCGTGCCTTGTCATACCTGGAAGTCTCTGGTCGAGAAGGCGGACATGAAAATGGCGGATCGTCCGAGGACCTGGGACGGCTACTTCGACTTCTACAAGAAGGTGCAGGACAATCTGCGCAAGAAGGGCGAGCGCAAGATCTATGGGCTCGGTTTCCAGATCACCGCGAACGGCGTCGATCCGGCCGCCCTGTTCAATGCGTTCATGCATGGCTATGGCGGCCAGGGCATCGTCACGCCGGAGGGCCACCTCAATCTCGACGCGAGGATCCGGGAGGCGGCGATCAAGGCCGTCGAGTATCTCGGCGGGGCGTATCGAGACGGCTATGTGCCGCCGAGCGCGATCAACTGGAACGACGCCGACGACAACAACGCCTTCCACGCCAAGCTGATGGTGATGGATGTCGATGGCACGATCTCGACCGAGGTCGCGGTCAAGGCCAAGCACCCCGAGTGGTATTTCGACGAGATGGTCACCGATGGCCTGCTTTATCCGACCACCAACGATGGCAAGCCGATCACCTGCATCACCGCGATGCTCAATGCGGTGATCCCCAAGGGCGCCAGGAACGTCCCGGTGGCCAAGGAATTTCTCAAGTTCATGATTCAGCCGGAAGTCCTGCAGGACACGGTCGAGACGGGGTTGGGCCGCAATCTGCCGCCGATGCCGGAACTCGCAAGGACGCCGTTCTGGGAGAACCCGAAGGACCCGCATTTGAAGGGCTACGTCCAGCAGGGGCTGCTCGGCCCGACCCAGCCGGACTACTACGTCTTCAATCCGGCGATGGCGGAAGTCTATGCGCAGCACGTCTACAGCAAGGCAATGATCGCCGTGGCCAAGAAGGGCAAGGCGACCGACGCGGTCGATGCCGCCTTCAGCGAGATCAAGGAGATATTCGCGAAGTATCCGATCAAACAGTCGTAGGAGGTGACCATGACCGCTGCGACCGTGCTGGATGTCGGCTCGCCTTCCGCCAAACAGAAGCGATCGTTCTGGCGCTACTGGCGCGGGAACCTCAAGGGGTCGGAGTTCACCTGGGCGCTCGCCTTCAGCGTTCCCTACATCGCCGTGTTCGTGGCCTTCGTCGCCTATCCGGTGTTCTACGGTCTCTGGATGGGCCGCGACCCGGCGCTGTATGCCGACGTGTTCTCCGATGGGATCTACCGGGATACGGTCGTCAACACCCTGGTTTTCGTGGTGCTCGGGGTCAATCTCAAGCTGTTCCTGGCGCTGCTGCTGTCCGGCGTCTTCATGCGGCCGGGCTGGCTGACAAAGGTGATGCTGATGCTGTTCGTGCTGCCCTGGGCAGTGCCGCAGCTGCCGGCCTTCATCTCGCTCCATTGGATGCTCAACGGCGAATGGGGACTGCTGAACAACGCGCTTTGGATCCTGGGCGGCATCGAAGGGCCGTCCTGGCTGAACGAGCGCTGGACGGCGCTCGGCGCGGCAATCGCCTCGCATATCTGGAAATGGATGCCGTTCTGGACCGTGATCCTGCTGGCCGGCCGCATGTCGATCCCGCAGGACATCTATGACGCGGCGAAGGTCGATGGCGCGACCGGGCTGAACCGGTTCCTGTTCGTGACCTTCCCGCTGCTCGCCAACCTCTACCTCGTGTTGACCCTGCTCGCGACGATCTTCCTGCTGGGCGACTTCAACACGGTGTTCTTCGTGACCGGCGGCGGGCCGAACAACGAGACGCACCTGCTCGCGACCCTGGGCATTCGCAATGCCTTCGACCTCGCCCGGCCGGACCTCGGTGTCGCGGTGGTGATGACCGCGCTGCCCGTGCTGATCCCGCTGGTGATCATCCTGATGCGCAAGCTCCGGACCGCGGAGGTGCAGCTGTGAGCACGCAGAGCCTTGCCACCGCGCAGGCGGTGGCGATCGGTCCCAGGTCGGGTGCAGCCGGCCGGCGGGGACGCATCGCACGACGCTGGCGATATGCGACCAATGCGGGGCTAGCCCTGCTTTACGTCGTGTTGTTGGTGTGGACCTTCACGCCGATCTACAACATCGTGATGATCGCCCTCGAGCACGAAGGCGATGTCTACGGCAACAGCATCCTCCCCGCGCAGCCGTCGCTCGACAGCTTCTGGGTCGTCTTCACCCAGGGGTACTGGTACCTGGAGAATTTCTGGCATCAGTTCGGCAACACCGTGTTCATTGCCGGCATGGTCACCTTCCTGGTGCTGGTGATCGCGTCGATGACCAGCTTCACGGTCGGGCGAATGCGCCTGCGCAACGGCTGGCTGATCACCAACGCAGCGCTGCTGACATACGTGATCCCGGCGTCGTTCCTGGCGATTCCCTTCTACCTGATCATGAATCACTACGGGCTGGCCAACAATCCGTGGTCGGTGATCGCCGCGCTGGTGACGTTCGCGACGCCATACGCGATCTTCATCTTCCAGGAGTACGGCCGAAGTATCCCGATCGAGCTCGACGAGTCGGCGAGGATCGACGGCGCCTCGCCGGTGGTCATTTACCTGCGCATCTACCTGCCGCTGATGGCGCCGGCCCTGGTCGCGGTCGGCACCTATGCGTTGCTGCTGGCCTGGAACGAGTATCTGTACCAGTTCCTGCTGCTGTCGGATAAGCGGAACATGACGGTGCCGGTTGCCCTGGCGCAGTTCCTGAACAGTGACCAGGCGCCCTGGAACTACATGATGGCGACGGCAATCATCTATGCGCTGCCGCCGCTCGCGACCTACTACGCATTCCGCCACCGCATGAGCTCCGGCCTGACCATGGGCGGCGTCAAGGGTTGATTCAACGCGTTGACGGCGGAGTGCGGCCTG